>UPTN01001057.1_pt1 | contig 12679 bp, 10 predicted proteins | sample 2160111 | NCBI WGS metagenome assembly UPTN01 (sample SAMN06265058, study PRJEB28932) | marine metagenome | isolation source: Columbia River Estuary | place: USA:Columbia River Estuary, USA | collected 2014-05-05 | reverse complement strand
TACTTTTACCATCATCTACACTTCCTGCTGTTGCTATTTTTAAAACTTCCATTTTGTGAGTTATTATGTCGTTCTTAAAAAACACTTCGACAAGCTCAGTGTGACATTTTCAGAATGACATTATTAATTATTACTTAAAAGTATCCTTGTTGTTTACGTTTTTCCATCGCTGCTTCAGATCGTTTATCATCAATTCTGGCACCACGTTCAGAGATACTTGAATCTCTAATTTCAGCAACCACTTCGCTAATTGTTGTTGCATAGGAAGCAACCGCAGCGGTACAACTCATATCTCCAACAGTTCTAAAACGAACAATGCGTTCTTCAACCAATTCTTCTTCATCTTTATAAACGAATTCAGAGGCTGACCAAATTAATCCGTCTCTCACAAATGTTTCACGCGGATGTGAAAAATATATCGAAGGAATTTCTAAATCTTCTTTTTCTATATAGGTCCAAACATCTAATTCTGTCCAGTTTGAAATTGGAAAAACACGTACATTCTGACCTAAATTAATTTGTCCGTTTAACATATCAAACAATTCAGGGCGTTGGTTTTTTTCATCCCATTGTCCAAAATCATCACGCACTGAAAATATGCGTTCTTTGGCTCTTGCTTTCTCTTCATCTCTTCGTGCACCACCTATACAGGCATCAAACTTAAACTCTTCAATCGCATCCAATAAAGTAGTAGTTTGAAGCATATTACGACTTGAATATCTTCCCGACTCTTCTTTCACTTTACCCTCATCAATAGAATCCTGCACATTGCGAACGATTAATTCCAAGCCCAGTTCTTCAACCAATCTATCTCTAAATTCAATGGTTTCAGGAAAATTATGGCCTGTGTCTATATGCATTAATGGAAAAGGAATTTTAGCCGGATAAAAGGCTTTTTGAGCCAATCGAACCAATGTTATTGAATCCTTTCCACCAGAAAATAATAGTACCGGCTTTTCAAATTGTGCAGCAACTTCTCTAAAAATATAAATTGCTTCGTTTTCTAATGCGTTTATTTGTAACGTATCTGTCATCTTACTCTTTTTATGAATGCAATCCACATTCTCTATTCGATAATACTTTTGTTGGGTCAAAATATTTGAACTCATTCGGTAAATTATTTTCTTCCAAATAAGCATCCAATTTTTCATCAGACCAATGATAAAATGGACTTACCTTTAAGACCCCGTCTTTGCTTAGTGAAACAATATCAATACTACTTCTAAAAGCGGTTTGTCCGCTTCTTAAATTTGTAAACCAAACATCAGGCTTGTGTTCTTCCATAGCTCTATTAAACGGCTCTAACTTAACCTGCTCAGTAAAAATAACGTGATTTGGATCTTCAATTTGAGGAATTCCCATCATCGCATCTCGATAAGCAGACGTTTGTTTTGGCACATATAAATGCACATTTAAACCCAATGAATGAATAATTTCATCGGCATGTTTATAGGTTTGAGGCGTATTATAACCCGTATCACACCAAATTACTTTCATTTCATTATCAACCACTGAACAAGCGTGTAAAATTGCCACTTCATAAGGTCTAAAATTGGTTGTAACCAACGCATTTTCGGCAATACTCAAAGCCCAAGCAATAATTTCAGCTGGTGATTTATCCTGTAAATCTTTATTGATTTGTTCTATATTTAAATTTTTCATTTTTTTCCCCATTTAATAATATTCCACACTCTTTCATGAAAAAAGTATAAAATCATTTTTGTAATTACTTCAACCATCCCTATTGATAACGCCATGGTAATTTCACCTGTAATAAAAAACGAAATTACAATGGTGTCAATGGTCCCAACGATCCTCCAACTTATAGCTTTCGCAATACTACGTGTCGCATTTTCAGAATTTTTAACTTCCTGAAAGCTTTTTTCAGCATTATTCTTATTATGCGTCAAAACTTGATCTACTATCATTTCTTATAAAATTATTCTTTTTTATGCTGCAAACATACGTATTTTTTATTAGTCTACCAAGTCGATAGACTTTTAGGGTGATAAAACAAAAAGATTTGTCATATTCATAAAAAACAATGCTGAATTTTAATTATTTAGTGCTTGAAGTATGTCCTGAAGTACATCATCTGCATGTTCTAACCCAACAGAAATACGCACCAATCCAGGTGTAATTCCTGCCGCCAAACGCTCTTCTTCACTTAATTTACTATGTGTTGTAGAGGCAGGATGGGTAACAATGGTTCTTGTATCGCCCAAGTTTGCAGACAATGAACACATTTTAATGGCATTCAAAAATTTTCTTCCAGCTTCAATACCACCTTTAACTTCAATAGCTATAATGTTACCTCCTAATTTCATTTGCTTCTTAGCAATTTTATATTGTGGATGTGACTTTAAAAATGGGTATTTTACTTTTGAAATATCTTTATTTTGTTCTAGAGCTTCAGCAATTTTTAAAGCATTGTCACAATGTTTATCAACTCTAACTGCCAAGGTCTCCAAACTTTTACTCAAAATCCAAGCGTTAAAAGGAGCCAATGCGGGTCCAGTATTACGAGAGAATAAATAAATTTCACGTACCAATTCAGATTTTCCAACTACTACGCCGCCTAAAACACGTCCTTGCCCATCCATTAATTTAGTTGCAGAATGTACAACCAAATCGGCACCAAATTTTATTGGCTGTTGAATGTAAGGCGTTGCAAAACAATTGTCTATAATTAATAAAATGTTGTGCCTTTTGGCAATGTTTCCTAACAATTCCAAATCAATAATATCTACACCTGGATTGGTCGGAGATTCAGCATATAATATTTTGGTTGATGGCGTTATTAAACTTTCAATTTCCCCTGGATTGTTAATATCAAAATATGAAGTTGTAATATTCCATTTTGGAAAATACTTAGTAAACAAGGTATGCGTAGAACCAAAAACCGAACGCGCCGAAACAATATGATCTCCACTGCTTAACAATGCAGCGAAGGTTGAATAAATAGCTGCCATACCAGTTGCAAAAGCATAACCATCTTCGGCACCTTCCATTTGCACTACTTTTTCAACAAATTCAGTCGTATTTGGATTGCTGAAACGGGAATAAATATTGCGCTCTTTTTCTTCCGAAAACGAAGCTCTCATATCTTCTGCATCTTCAAAAACAAAACTTGAAGTCACATACATTGGTGTTGTATGCTCCTGAAATTGTGAACGTTCTAATTGGGTTCTAATCGCTTCTGTTTCAAAATGTTTATCGCTCATTCTTTTGGATTTGGTTGTTGGTTGTTAGCTGTTGGCTTTTCGTTAAAAACTTTTAATATGTAATATCCGACTTCTAATATGCTACTTCTTAGTGTTTCTCTGCCAATCGTAAAACATCTCCAAAAACACCTCTTGCAGTAACGGCTGCTCCTGCTCCCGCTCCTTGAATCACGATTGGTTTTTCACCATATGACTCGGTAAATACTTCAAAAATAGCATCAGCTCCTTGAATCTGGCCCAAGGCACTGTTGGCAGGTACAGAAATTAATTTTACTTCTAACACGCCTTTGTCTTGTTGTAAATCGCCAGATAAATCTCCAATATATCGCAAAACATGACCTGTTTTTTGATTGTCTTTTATTTTTTGATAATAAGCATCCATCTCTTTCAATTTACCTAAAAATTCCTGAGAGGAACCCGCTCTTAAATTTTCAGGTATTAAATTTTGAATAATGACATCCCTAAATTCATTTTGTAAATCCAATTCACGCGCTAAAATCAATAATTTTCTTCCAACATCATTTCCACATAAATCTTCACGAGGATCTGGCTCTGTATACCCATTTTCAATGGCTTCTTTTAAAACTTCACTAAAAGGCCTGTCTTGTACCGAAAAATTATTGAATAAATAACTCAACGAACCTGAAAACACCCCTCTAATTCCCGTAATATTTTCACCTGAATCATGTAATAATTTTATGGTATCAATTAATGGTAAGCCCGCACCAACATTGGTTTCGTATAAATATGTTTTTTTATTGTCTTTTAATTTTTTACGCAATTCTTTGTAGAATGAATAATCAAGTGTGTTGGCAATTTTATTGGAAGAAATTAAATCAAATCCATTTTCAACCAACTCAATATAATTTTTAACAAATTCACTGTTTGCTGTATTGTCAATAGCAATTAAGTTTTCTAAATGATTTTCATCAGCATATTTGATAATTGTTTCTATACAGTTTTTTTCAGTACTTGTTGCCAAATCTTTTTCCCAAGTTTCTGAAACACCTTTTTTATTCAACAATACTTTTTTTGAATTTGCCACAGCAAAAATATTTAAATTGATATTTTTCCTCTTAATAATATTTTCTTTGCTTTTTAATATTTGGTTGATTAAAGTTCCACCGACCAATCCTTTCCCAAAAATGGCAATATTGATATTTTTAGAAACGCCAAAAATCTCGCCATGAATTACATTTACGGCTTTAAGTAAATCGGTTTTTTTAACTACCAAACACACATTTTCACCTGTAACCGTATTGTTTATTAATATTGGCGTAATATGGTTTTTAATTAAAGCGCTGTATGGCTGATTGAAAGAGTGTAAACTCTGTCCGATAATTGAAATAACGGACACATTTTCAGTTACATAAATCTGACTTACATCTTTACTTTGGAATTCTGTTTTAAATTCTGCTTCTAATACTTTTTTGGCTTTGTAACCATTTTTAGCATCAACAATAAAACCAATTCCACGCTCTGAAGAACCTTGTGAAATAATGCTAACACTGATATTTTCTTTTCCTAAAGCACCAAAAATCCGTCCATCAACACCCACTTTCCCTAACAATCCACGTCCAATTAAATTTACCAAAGCCACATTCTGGTCAACAGATAATGACTTAATACCTCCTCGTTCCGTTTCAGACCCAATTAAAGTTCCCTCATTATCAGCGTTGAACGTATTTAAAATTCGTAAAGGAATATTTTTTTCGATTAGGGGAATAATGGTTTTGGCGTGTAAAATATTAGCACCAAAATTGGCCATTTCATTGGCTTCCTGATACGATAATTTCTCGATTTTCTTTGAGTTTTCAACCAAATCAGGATTTGCAGTATAAATTCCGTCAACGTGTGTATAGTTTTGAAATTCTTCAGCATTTAAAAAATTAGCAATCAATGAAGCTGTATAATTACTTCCATTTCTACCCAAAGTAGTTGTTTCACCTTGTAAACTTGAGCCAATAAAACCCGTGATAATTTGGGTAACATCATTTGGCTGATTTCTAAAAAATGCTATCACATTTTCTTCTGAAGTATTTTCAAAAGGCTGTGCACTTCCAAACTGATTGTTGGTTTTTATTAATTTTCTTGTATCTACAAAATTAGCTTTAATCCCTTTTTTGTTTAACAAATGTGTAATCACTTTTGCCGACAACAATTCGCCTTGTGCCAAAACCTGATCTTTAACTTTTGGACTATAATCACCCAGTAAGTTTACACCTCTAAAAATTTCATCTAACAATTGAAATTCAGCTGAAACAGCTACTGAATTATCAACTTCCAATTGATAATTCTTGACTTTCTCGAATTCTTCGAGATACGGTAAACCATTCTTTGCTTTTTCTAAAATAGATTCCAAATGATCGGTTGTTTTACCACGTGCAGAAACCACAACAGCAATATGTTCGCCATTTTTAATTTTAGTTTCTATAATCTCCAATACACAATCCAATCCTTTTCCGTTGGCCAAAGACTGCCCTCCAAATTTTACTATTTTCATTTTATTCTTTTTTGAACTTTGATTAAATATTGGTTCAATAATTTTTCCTAATTGTTGGTATTCCATTAAAAATGCATCGTGCCCGTGAACCGAATTAATTTCATTATAGGTCACATTTGGGTGCGTTAATGCCAATTGCTTGTGTGTTTCTTTGTTTTCCTCTGCAGTAAAAAACAAATCTGAATCCACACCAATAATGTGAATATCGGCTTGAATAGAATCTAAAATACTTTCATCTCTTCCTTTGGTAACATCTATAGATCTTAACAATTGATTCATCAATCTATAAGCGGAAAGCTGAAAACGTTCCTGCAATTTTTTACCGTGATGCAACAACCAGCTCTCTACATTAAAAATCTGTAATTCATCATTTTTTGAACGTTGAAAGCGTGCTTTAAAAGATTCAGGAGTGCGATAACACAACATCGCATGCATACGTGCATCGTGAACAGGATTGCTCGAATTTACCAAGAACTGTTCTTGAATTTGACAATTGGCAATCAGCCAATCTGTCGATTTCCAATCGGTTGCAATTACTATTAAATGTTGCGTAACTAGTGGATTAATTACTGCCATTTCCCAAGCAATTCCTCCACCTAAAGAACCACCAATTAAGGCGAAAAGCTTTTCAATTTTTAGTGCTTTTAAACCCAATAAAAAGATATTTGCAATATCTCGCGTTTCAAAATCTTTATAATTTTCAATTACAAAACCATCGTACCCATTTCCTGGAATGTTAAACGACAAAATAGTGTATTGATTGGTGTCAATAACCCTTTTTTCTCCAACCAAATCAATCCACCAACCATTTTCCCCAGCAACATTACTATTGCCTGTTAAAGCGTGATTCACTAAAATAATTGGAGCCGAATACAATGCTTTCCCAAAAACCTCATACGAAAGCTGAATATGCTTGTTATTTATTCCTTTTTCAGAAATAAAATTATGAAGGGTAATATGTCGCAATTGATTCATTAATAATTAATTATCATTTATTATGGTCATTTATAATGACGATCTGTTTTAATTGTTGTTATGAGAAAAGCTTAAAATTACGGTTGTAATTTCATTTAAGTTATCTATCCAAAATGGGTAGAATTTAGCACCTTCTTTAATAATAAAGGGTTGCTAAGGCTTCAACGGGTCTATTCCCTCTGCCTTTCTTGATAACAATAGTCAATAAGTTTATGAACTAAGGCACAAATTAACGCAATAAATTGTTCTCTCACAAAAATTTACTTCAAATTATTTTACACGTTCGTTCACTTTTGAAAATGCTGCTTCCAAATCATTTTTCAAGTCTTCAATATCTTCAAGACCTACCGATAAACGAACCAAATCTTGTGTAACACCCGATGCAATTTGTTGCTCCTCAGTTAACTGCTGATGTGTTGTGCTTGCTGGGTGAATAATCAACGACTTTGTATCACCAATATTTGCCAATAATGAAAATAGTTGAGTGGCATCCGTCACCGTTTTCGCAGCCTCAAAACCACCTTTTAAACCAAAAGTAACCAATCCACTTTGTCCGTTTGGTAAATATTTTTTAGCCAAAGCATAGTATTTACTACTTTCTAAACCCGGATAATTTACCCAAGCAACTTCATCTCTACTTTCTAACCATTTTGCCAACGCTAAAGCATTTGAGCTGTGTTGTTTGATACGAACCGGCAAGGTTTCTAATCCTTGAATAATTTGAAACGCATTAAACGGACTTAAAGCACCTCCAAAATCACGCAAACCTTCTAAAATTAATTTAAACGTAAATGCTGCTGCACCAAGAGCTTCGCTATAAACCAATCCGTGATATCCTGCTGAAGGCTCAGTAAATTCTGGAAATTTCCCATTGGTCCAATCAAAAGTACCAGCATCAATAATAGCACCTCCTAATGAATTTCCTTGTCCGCCAATATATTTTGTCAATGAGTGAATCACCAAATTAGCCCCATGTTTAATAGGGTTTAACAATGCCGGACTTGCTACTGTATTGTCAACGATAAAAGGTACTCCCGCAGCTTGTGATTCCTTAGCGATGGCTTCTAAATCTAGCACATCTAATTTTGGATTTCCCAAAGATTCAACAAAAAATGCTCTTGTATTTTCTTTTACAGCTTTCTTAAAATTCTCTGGGTTTGACGCATCTACAAACGTCGTTGTAATGCCCAATCTTGGCAAGGTAACATTCAACAAAGTAAACGTCCCCCCGTACAAACTACTTGAGGCAACAATATGGTCACCTGCTCTTAACAAAGTCAATAAACCCGTTGAAATCGCTGAAGTTCCTGATGCAAACACCACGGCTCCTACACCACCTTCAATGGCAGCCAATCTTTGTTGCAAAATATCGTTGGTCGGATTGTTCAGTCTTGTATAAATAAACCCTAATTCTTTTAATGAAAATAAATTTGCAGCGTGTTCTGTATCGTTAAAAACATACGATGATGTTTGATAAATTGGCACCGCTCTGGTTCCCCCTGTTTTAGTAGTGTCGTGTCCGGCGTGTAATGCTTGTGTTGAAATTTTTTGAGTACTCATAATTATATATTTTTTACTGTTTTTGTTTAAAATTTAAATTAAAAAGCCCCTTTGGTTTTAGGTATTACCAAAGGGACTTTTATCTATATCGATTTTATTTTTCCATTTATTTTTGGCAATACCAGTTCATTGTGTTATGCATCATTTGCATACACATTATAACTTGGTTCGACCTGTTTTTTTGGGAATTTAAATTCATTCTCTTGTTGTTTTAAAATAAAAAACCTCTGATTGCTCAGAGGTTTTCATATTGTTTTATATTATTAAGTTTTAAACAATAGCAGCCTCTGTGTAAATTTTACACATCATACCACGCATTTTGTTAAACTTAATTGTCATTTTTTCTTGTTTTAATGCCACAAATGTAATCACAAAATTTAAATATGCAAGAACTTTTTAATTTATTTTAATTCAGCGTGACCAAAACTCACTGAAAAATCTACGCACCAAACATTTACATATTTAAACTTTTTTAAATCGGTATTTGCAGGAATTTCATAAGTAAAATTACCTTCAACCCCTATTAAATCACCCAAATTTACAAATTCAGTAGCATTTACATCGCTTGATAAATATAGCAATAATTTTGGGCCATTATCAGTTTTAAAATTGGACAATAAAAGTTCTGTATTTTTATCGTTTACAGAAGCTTTTCCTGAAGTTGGGTGTGCACCTGAGATGAAATCTCCCATCACAGCCATCGGCGTTTCAACTACAATTTCTTCTTCAATTTCCAATGAACTTTCAAACATGGTATCATCATTTCCTGAGCAACTTGCAACAAAAATTGCCATACAACAAAGCGTAATTATTTTTTTCATATTAGGTTGGTTTGTGAATTTGGTCGAAAATCAATTATGTTACTTACAGCTTCTTTCATTTTTTTTCAAAAAAAAACCCCTGAAAAATCAGAGGTTTTAAATTTTATAAACTTTGTAGTTACGCTTTAAATTCAGCTCCACTCGCTGCAACGCTTCTATCAATACTGCGCATTAAACCCTGTAATACTTTACCTGGACCAACTTCAATAAATTCAGTTCCGCCATCGGCAATCATTTGTTGAATAGATTGTGTCCAACGTACAGGCGCTGTTAATTGCGCTCTTAAATTTTCTTTGATTTCTGAAGGATTTGTAACTGCTTTCGCTACCACATTTTGGTAAACAGGACAAGTTGGATTGCTAAAAATAGTTGCCTCAATGGCTGCTGCCAATTCTTCACGAGCAGGCTCCATTAATGGTGAATGAAATGCACCACCTACAGGTAATTTTAAAGCGCGTTTTGCTCCTTTTTCTAATAAAACTTCACAAGCTTTATCAATAGCTGCAATTTCACCTGAAATTACCAATTGACCTGGACAGTTGTAATTTGCCGCAACGACTATTCCATCAATACTGGCACAAACTTCCTCAACCGTAGCGTCGTCTAAGGCCAATACTGCAGCCATTGTAGACTCTTGTGCTTCACAAGCTTTTTGCATCGCCAAGGCTCTTTTAGAAACCAATTTCAATCCATCTTCAAAAGTTAAAACGCCATTTGCAACCAGTGCAGAAAGTTCCCCTAAAGAATGACCTGCAACCATTTCCGGTTTAAAATCGTCACCCAAAGTTTTAGCTAAAATTACCGAATGTAAAAAGATGGCTGGCTGCGTTACTTTTGTTTGTTTCAAAGCTTCAGCAGTCCCTTCAAACATAATTTTTGTGATTTCGAATCCCAAAATTTGGTTTGCCTGTTCAAAAAGTTCTTTTGCTAAAGGTGAGTTGTTGTATAAATCCAATCCCATTCCTGAGAATTGTGCACCTTGACCTGGAAAAATATATGCTTTCATAATAAATTATTTCTGTTAAAATTTCAAAATGCAAAAATAGGAATAATTTGCTATATTCGTATCAACTAACTAAGAATGAATCAAAAACTAAAATCAGAAGCTTTTACTATTTACCTCATTTTAGCATCGATGTTTATCGCTGCTTTGGTAGCTTCAAACCTGATTTTTCAGAAATTTTTTTACTGGAATCCGTTTGGATTTTTTCGATTTGAATTGTCGGTCGGAATTTTACCTTACCCTATTACTTTTTTAATTACCGATATTATTTCAGAAATATATGGGAAAAAGAAGGCAAATCAAATTGTAATTGCTGGGATTTTCGCTTCATTTTTCTCAATGCTTATCATTTTAATTGCAAACTACACACCCGCTATTGAAAGCTCACCAATTGATAATTTTATTTTCACAAAGGTTTTTGGATTGTCGCCCATTGCAGTTTTAGCCTCTATGTTAGCTTACCTGTTTGCACAATTTATTGACATTCGGATTTTTCATTTTTGGAAAAGAAAAACGAAAGGGAAACACCTTTGGCTACGCAATAATTTCTCCACATTTTCATCACAATTTATTGATACACTAACTGTAATAACTTTGTTATGCAGCTTCGGTGTATTGCCATGGAATTTGTTTAAAACACTATTGATTAGTGGATTTTTGTTTAAAGTAATTATAGCGCTTTTAGATACCCCTATACTTTATTTTGTGGTGTATTTATTTAAAAAAAGATTCCATTTAAAAGTTGGGGAGGAAATTCAATTATTCGACTAAACTTTCAACCAAAGCCTACCAAGTGTAAATCTATTTATAAAATTGACTGCTTTTTTTAAAATATAAATCCGTTTCTTAATTATCGCTTCGTCGCAGTTTATCTTGAGCCTGGCCGAAAGGCTCAGCGACCAGTAATTTTTAAACTTCTACTATCAAACATGTAACTTTCAAACTTTAGACTTACTTCAATGGTCGTTTTTTAATCATGCCGCCTTTGGTATCTTTAATGCTATTCATAATAATAAAGGCATTTTCATCAATTTTATCAATTTCCGTTTTGAGGTTGGCTATTTCTAAACGGGTAACAATGGTATATAAAATATCGTATTCTGTAATTGGTAAATCTGGCCTTTCAAATCCGCCTTTACCCTGATAAACAGTAACACCGCGTCTTAAATCTTCCGTAATCATCAATCTAATTTTTTCACTACGAACAGAAATAATGGTAATCCCTGTATATTCTTCAACACCTTCAATTATAAAATCAACCGTTTTTGCAGCTGCCATATAGGTTAACATGGCATACAAAGCGACTTCAATAGATAAAATATAAGCCCCAAATGCAAATATAATGATGTTGAAAATTAAAATAACATCCCCAATGGTTAAACCCGTTTTTTTACTTAAATATATAGCTAAAACCTCAGTGCCATCAATAACCGCACCTCCTCTAATGGATAAACCAATACCTGCTCCTAGAAAAAACCCACCAAAAACAGCAATTAATAATTTATCGGAAGTAATTAACGGATATGGAATAAAATGGACTGTTAATGCCAATGCAACTATGGCAAAAATACTTTTTAAGGCAAATTGTTTCCCAAGATTTGAATAACCAAGAATGATAAATGGAAAATTAACAATTACAATAAGTAACGATAGTGAAAAAGCTGTTGTTTCAGAAATCAATAAGGAAATTCCCATAGCTCCCCCATCAATAAATGAATTTGGCAATAAAAACCCTTTCAAACCAAAACCAGCTGAAATTACCCCAATTAAAATAAAAAAAATATCGGAAATAATATGCGAAATACTCACTTCTAAATTTTTTACTTCTTCAGAGAGTCTTTTGTGCTTTTTATCTTTATTTTTTTTAAATCTGCGCTTTACAGTTTCCGCAATTATTTGATGAAAATATTTATTCATATAATACCGTATTTCTATTATTTAATATTAATAATCACTTTATATCCTTCGCTATTTCGAATATTAAAAACGGTATTGTCTTCAAAAATTAAATACTGTCCTTTTACACCTTTTAATTTGCCTGAATAATGTTGTGTTTTCTCCAGATTCAATGTTTTTATTTTTTTTGGATATTGAAGAACCGGATATTCAATTTCTGTAACCTTGCCATTGTTTGCTAAAAAGTACGGCTGTACTTCAGCTGGAATATATGCTTTTAATTTCTCACGTTCTTCAATTAGATCCGCAACTAGCACTTCATTTTTTAACATTTTTTGCCAGCTCGTTTTGTCTGAAACATAGTCTTTTAAAGCAACTTCCGTAATTCCAGCCAAATATCTATTAGGCACTTCAACAATTTCAATTGCCTTGGTCGCACCTTGATCTATCCATCGCGTTGGCACTTGCGTTTTACGGGTAACGCCAACTTTTACATTGCTAGACAAGGCCAAATATACCACATGAGCCTTTAGTTGAACTTGCTTTTCAAAATCCAAATCACGATCTTCAATATCTAAATGTGCAGTACTTAATTCAGGTTTCATGACCCAATCTCCTACAGCTGCACTTGCATAAAAACAATCGTAACAAAAACCTTGACGGAAAATTTTCTTCTCTTTTCCACAATTTAAACATT
>UPTN01001051.1_pt1 | contig 12742 bp, 10 predicted proteins | sample 2160111 | NCBI WGS metagenome assembly UPTN01 (sample SAMN06265058, study PRJEB28932) | marine metagenome | isolation source: Columbia River Estuary | place: USA:Columbia River Estuary, USA | collected 2014-05-05 | reverse complement strand
TAGCGCCAACTGCGAGTGAAACATCAAGTTTACGTTTCAAATTACTATGATTAAATAATAATAACTCTTGTGGAAGCCATTTGAGCGAACCACCTGCATCTATTGACAGCTCCGTGGTGATCTGGCCGACCTGCCCTGGTTGGGCACAATAGGCACGTTCTGCGGCTTGAGTTGTCAAGGTCATTTCACTGCCCGTACCGACCCTTGCCACGACAGCGATGTTGTCCCCGCCTGTCACGCCACCAGAGGTATTGATCAACACGGCATCCAGCGTCTTGCCCCCACGCGGAAACAACACTCGCATACAACCAGACTGATGCAGGTCATCAATCACGCTCACATCGCCACGCAGCTTGGATGACAGGTTTACGCCACCTCGAGCACGCGGTTGAAGACCATAGTGATTGTCGAGCATGCAGTGTCGCGCCTATTTTGCCTTGCCTCCGTTGGTAGGCAGCGCCGCGGCTTTGGCACAAGGTTTGCAACGCCCGCGCAGAACGCCGCTTTGCATTTAGCCTGAATTATGGGCGATAATTCGAATGGCGCCCGATTAAGAAGCAGTGTGAGGTAGGGCGCAAAGCACGGACTACTTCAATGCACGCGCCAAGAAAGCCTTTGTCGCATCGTTTTGCGGGTGGGCGAATATTTGTTCTGGCGGGCCCTCTTCAACGATCCGCCCGTCTTTCAGAAAGCAGACTTTGTCTGCTGCCTGACGCGCAAATCCCATTTCGTGTGTGGCCAGCACCATTGTCATGCCTTCTTGTTTGAGCATCAAAAGCACATCAAGCACCTCGCCCACCAACTGCGGATCTAGTGCAGAAGTAATCTCGTCAAACAGCATTACCTCGGGCCGCATCGCCAAGGCTCGGATGATCGCCACACGTTGTTGTTGGCCACCGGAAAGCTGATCAGGATAGTTGTGCATCCGGTCTGCAAGTCCGAAACGGGTAAACAGGTTTTCAACCTGCGGGGCGACCTGCGCGCGAGTTTGGCCATATACGCGACGCGGTGCCAGCATCGCATTATCCAGCGCTGTCAAATGCGGGAAAAGATTGAAGCTTTGGAACACCATCCCAATGCGGGCACGCACCGCTTGCGGGTTCAAACCTGGTTCGGCAATGTCTTGACCATCAAAAAGGATCGCGCCGTCTTCGACCGATTCCAGAAGATTTATACAGCGCAGCAAGGTGGATTTACCCGCTCCTGATGCGCCGATCAGGCAAACCATCTGCCCCTCTTCCACATCAAGATCAATCCCGTCACAGACTGTGTTTTCGCCAAAGCGTTTGACGACACCGCGCAGTTCTAGTTTTGCCATCAGCTGCGGTCCCGACGTTGCTTGGCCATCAAATGATCGGCGTAACGGGTGGCGGGGATCGTCACGATCAAAAAGATGATCGCAGCCCCGACGTAGGGCGTGAAATTGGCAGTTAAAGATTTGAAAACGCCCGCCTGGCGGAAGATCTCCACAGGGCCAATGAAACTAAGCAGCGACACATCCTTTTGCAGCGCGATCAGCATATTCATCTGCGACGGCACGACATTGCGCACGGCTTGCGGCAGGATCACATCACGCATCACCTGACGTTCCGACATACCCAACGACAGCGCCGCAGACCGCTGGCTATGATGCACGCTATCGATACCAGAGCGGAAAATCTCAGCTACGTATGCAGAATAGGTCAGGATCAACGCAAGTGATCCCCAAATGTAAGGCGAGTTCCAAGGGCGCGGCAGCCCAAGACCGGGAATACCGAAACCGATCAGGTAGACTGTCAAAATAACAGGTACACCCCGGAAAACATCCGTGAACGTCGCCCCGAAGATACGCAGTGGAAACAAGGCGGGTGATTTCGTGTCACGCGCGAGTGCGATCAGCAAACCAAGGATCGCAATTGCAGGTGCGCACCATGCAAAAATCATCACATTCACCAAGAACGCGTCCAGCAGCTTGGGAAAAGTCTGCGCAAGCACATCACCGTTGAAAAAACTGCGCTGCACCTTTTCCCAACCCGGTGCCATCGGCACAAAGATCATAATTGCCGCAACGACTGCGATTGTGCTGGATGCCGCGACGATCAGCGAACGGCGACGCTGCCTGGCCTCATAGGCTTCGCGGCGGGTCATTCCCGCCGCTTTCGTGTTTGCCATATTACTTGATCAGCGGAACACCGGTGGTGTCCTGAAGCCACTTCGCCTCGATCGCGGCGAGTTCGCCATTTTCGGTAAGTGCCGCCAACGCTTCGTCAACGCAGGCCTTAAGCGGATTGCCTTCTTCCATCAGCATGCCGAACTGGTCGGGGTTGTCGGTCAGGTCAGGGGCGAATTGGCCAAGCACCTTTGAGCCTTCAATCATCACCGCACTCAGGAACAGTGCTGTTGGCAGGTCAAACAGAGCCGCGTCAATTTGGTTTGCGCTCATCGCCGCGTTCACGTCGGCGTTGTCACCGTACAGCAATGGGTCATTGCTGGGCTGGATGACCGCAGTCAGCTTTGGAACGGCTGTGGTTGTGCCTACTGCGCCCCACTGCAATTCACGCAAAGCATCAAGCGTTGGCGCAGTGTCAACAGCGCCTGCGCCGACCAGAACGGCCATAGGCGCAGTGTAATAGGGATCAGAGAAGTCCACCACCAGATCGCGTTCGGGCGTGATCGAATACTGCTGCATATTCAGGTCAAAGTTCTTCACGCCTGGCTGGATCGCCTCGTCAAATGATGACCGCACCCAAGCGACGTTCTCTGCAGCAAAGCCCATTTCGGCAGCGACGGCATAAGCAACCGCTGCTTCAAATCCCTCGCCACTTTCTGGCGCATCGTCCATCACCCAAGGGTAGTAAGCTGGATTGCCGGTCGCAATCGTCAGCGTTCCGTCAGTCAGGGTTTTTCCTGCAGCGCAATGCCCGCCAGCAATGGCTGTTGTGGACATCAAAGCAAGGGAAATGGCGGTAGCAGAAAGCATCTTGGACATGGTATCAGACCTTTTGTTGGGTACATTTGGCGCAAAGGTAGTGCTGGCAGCAAAGGCTGTCCAGCGCGATCAACCGCCCACCATGTAAGGCATCAAAATGATTTCGTTTTCAGGGCCGATTTCAGTGAACCATGCTTCGCGGTAGATCACCCCGTCCAATGACAACGACACGCCGCGCTTGATTTGTGGCGCAAGACCCGGATGTTTTATCGCAAGTTCGTCCAGCAACTGCTTGAAGTTACTGGCTTCTACTTCCACCCACTCCTGACCGTCAGCCATGGCGCGTAGCGATCCCCAGAGCTTGACCCTGACCATCGCCTACGCAGACATCGCTTTCAGCAACCTCGGTGGCGACATCGGCAACTCTGTCATCCGCACACCAGCGGCCCGCGACACGGCGTTCGAGATCGCGGCAAGCGGTGGCACAATCGGCGTTTCGCCCACACCACGTACACCGTAAGGGTGACCGGGGTTTGGAATTTCCAAAATCACTGTCTCAATCGACGGCAGGTCAGAGGCAACGGGGATGCGGTAGTCAAGGAAACCTGCGTTTTGCAAACGCCCGTCTTCGCCGTAGATATATTCTTCATTCAGCGCCCAGCCGATCCCTTGCACAGCACCGCCTTGCATCTGTCCTTCGACATAGTCCGGATGGACCGCTTTGCCTGCATCTTGGAAGATCGTGTAGCGTAGGATCTTGGTAGCGCCCGTTTCAGGATCGACTTCTGTATCAACAAGATGCACGCCAAAGCTCACACCGGCACCGTCAGCGTTTACCTCATGGTGGCCTGCAATCGGTCCGCCAGTGTTGCCCGCAATCGCGGCGATTTCCGCAAGTGACATGGGGGGGTGCGTTCCGGCATTGGGGCCGGAAGGTTTGGCAAAACCATCCTCCCACAGGACTGCGTCCTCATCTATGCCCCAGATCTTGGCAACTCGTTTACACATCTCTTGGATTGCGGCACGGGCAGCCTTGATCGTCGCCAAGCCTACAGCAAAAGTCACGCGGCTGCCGTCTGTTACATCATTGAAACCCAGCGAAGTCGTGTCAGCAATGACCGTCCGCACCTTGTCATAAGGGACGCCCAATTCTTCGGCTGCCATCATTGAAATCGATGCACGTGAACCACCAATATCAGGGTTGCCTTCGACCACACCGATTGTGCCGTCGTCGTTGATATTGAGCGACACGCAAGTGTTTCCGCCAAAGTTGAACCAGAATCCGCAAGACAATCCCCTGCCCTGATTAGGCCCCAGTGGCGCGTTGTAGTGGGGGTGGGCTTTGGCTGCTTCTAGCGTCGCCACCAATCCAATTTCGTTAAAGGTCGGTCCATATGCCGAAAGCGTTCCTTTGCGTGCAGCGTTCAACAGTCGCACGTCTAGCGGATCAAGGCCCAGTTCTTGGCACAGTTCGTCCACGACGCTTTCGACAGCATAGATGGATGTCGGAGCGCCCGGTGCGCGGTAAGCGATCTCCTTGGGCCGGTTCGTCATAACGTTCCAACCCAAAGTTTGTACCGCTTCTAGATCGTAGGCTGCGAACGCCGCTTGAGCCCCGAACTCGACCGTGCCGCATGGAAATGCACCGCCCTGATAACGCAATTCGCCACGTGCCGCAGTGATACGGCCTTCGTTTGTCATGCCGATCTTGATGTCCATCGATGTGGAAACTGTCGGTCCTGTGGCGCGCAAGACTTCTTCGCGGGTCATAACGATTTTGACAGGCTTGCCAGACTTGCGCGAAAGCGCCAACGCGACCGGTTCGATGAAGGTCGTGGTTTTTCCGCCAAAACCCCCGCCGATTTCAGATGAGATTACCCGCAGTTGACTGGCCTCGATCCCAAGTACTTCGGCGCAATTGGCGCGCACCATATATTGTCCTTGGGTACAGCACCAAACCTCGCCACGGCCATCTGTCCCAAGGCTAGCCATGCAAGCTTGGGGTTCGATATAACCTTGGTGTGTCGCGGCAGTTTTGAACGTCCGTTCAATGATTTTGTCCGCTTTCGCAAAACCTGCGTCCAGATCACCGTGTCCGAATTCAAAATGCGATGTCACGTTTTGGGACATGCCCGCAGGCACATTTTCCAGCGCACGCCCTTCTTGCACCACAGGCGCATCGGGCTTCATCGCTTCGTCTACGTCGGTGACGTGCGGCAGGATTTCATAGTCCACCTTGATTAAACGGATCGCGGCCTTTGCGGCAGCTTTGCTGGTCGCGGCAACCGCAGCGACAGCGTGACCATCGTACAGCACTTTTTCCCGCGCCAAGCAGTTGTCACGAATGTCTGCGTAGTATTCATCGTTAGGCGTCGCGAGATCGGCAGAAGTAACAACTGCCTTCACACCGGGCGCTTTCGCGGCCTCAGACACGTCGATCGATTTGATCCGCGCGTGCGCATGCGGACTGCGCAAGATACGCCCAAAAAGCATACCTGGCGCTGTAATATCTGCGCCGTACGCTGCTTTGCCGGTGACCTTATCAATACCATCGGGGCGGGCGACCCGCGTTCCGACAACTTTGAAGTCGCGTTTTGCTTGATGATCCAATGCCATGTTACGCAGCCCTCATTTCAGCAGCGGCCTTTTGGACCGCCTTGATGATTTTGTCGTAGCCTGTGCAGCGGCAAAGGTTGCCTGCAAGCCAATAACGAACTTCGGTATCGGTGGGATCAGGGTTCTTTTCGAGCAGTGATTTGGCCGCAATCAAGATGCCCGGTGTGCAGATACCACATTGCAGTGCCGCCTCTTCGATAAAGATACGTTGCAGCGGATGCAGCGTTTCGCCGTCTGCCATGCCTTCGATGGTTTCAACTTCGGCGCCATCAACTTCGACACCGAGCACCAGACAGGAACAAACCAACCGCCCATTCAGCGTCACGCTACAAGCACCGCAATCACCGGTGCCGCAGCCTTCTTTGGCGCCTGTTAGGCCAAGTCGGTCGCGCAAAACATCCAGCAAGCTTTCGTCACTGTTGCACAAGAACTCTGTCCGGTCCCCGTTGATCGTGGTTTCGACTGGGATCATTTTCATGTTTTGCCTCCGGCGCGGGAATAAGCGATGTGTGCGGCGCGTTTGGCCAGAACACCTGCGGTTTTGGTGCGGAACTCAATCGTGCCGCGTTTGTCAGGAATTGGCGAACAGGCGGCGTCGGCAGCTGCGACCAGTCCGGCGATTGCAGCAGCATCCAACTTGGTGCCGATCAATGCGGCCCCTGCGTCCGGCACCAATCGAACGGTGGGTGCCACCGCGCCAAGTGCAACGCAGGCGGCTGTCACAGTGCCGCTGGCGTCCAATTCCAGACTTACCGCGGCGGAAGAAACCGCAATGTCCATTTCCGTGCGCGGGATAAAGCGCAAATAAGCGTCCGCTGCGTTATCCGGACGCGCTGGAAGGTAGATTGATGTGATAAACTCACCCTTCAAAAGGGATGTCTTGCCCGGAGCAATCGGAATATCCACAACGGGAACATCGCGTGCGCCGTCGGGGCCATGAACGCGCGCCATTGCATTCGCAGTGACCAGTGCAGGCACCGAATCCGCCGCCGGAGATGCCGTGCATAGATTGCCAACCATTGTTGCGCGGTTCTGAACCTGTGTGGACCCGATCAGCTCTGCGCCTTCGACAACGCCCGGCCACATCGCTTTGACGCCTGCATGTTCGCCAAGTTGCGCGCTCGAAACAGCAGCGCCAATCCGGTACCCACCGTCCTCGGACACGATATCGCGCATGCCCGGCAGATGTTTGATATCAACCATCAAGTCGGGTTCGACAACTTCTGCTTTCAGCATGACGAGCACATCAGTGCCGCCCGTCAAAATCCGCGCAATCCCTTGCTCTGCGACCAAGACCGCCGAGGCAGCTTCAAAACTTTCGGGCTTTACGTATCTCATCTGAGTTTTCCAACTTTCGGCAAAGGGTGCGAATGCGGCACATCCACTTTCGTGCATTGTGTCGCGTGACCAAACGAGGGTCAAATTCAAACATATGATGCCTGACACTTACGCTGCTCGTCGGGGCTGATCCAGCCACATTCGGCCCGCATTGCGACACGATTTCCAATTGAACCCGCAATAAAATTCAAGCATTGCCAAGATGGATAAACCCACAATAGCTTGGTTCTTATGTCACTTCATAGCCGTTATCCCGCAATTGCTGATCTTAAGACACGCGCCCGCGCCCGAATTCCGCATTTCGTATGGGAATACTTGGATAGTGCGACCGGGGTAGAGGCCACCCAAGCACGCAACCGTGTGATGCTGGATCAGGTATTGCTGAACCCGTCAATTCTGCATGGCGAATTTGAACCCGATCTTTCGACCACATTTTTGGGCAAATCGCACCCGCTGCCAATTGGCATCGCCCCCGTGGGCATGTCGGGTCTGATCTGGCCCGGTGCTGAACAAATGCTGGCGCGGACTGCCGCCCACGCGAATATCCCATTCACGCTGTCTACCGTGGCCAGCCAATTGCCCGAAGACGTCGGCCCTCACGCAGGTGACCATGGCTGGTTTCAGCTTTACCCCCCCCGCGATCCAGAGATTCGCGCGGACATCCTTAAACGGGCCAGGAACGCAGGCTTTCACACGATTGTATTGACGGTCGATGTGCCTGTGGCGTCGCGTCGCGAACGGCAAACCCGCGGCGGTCTGACCAATCCACCAAAACTGACCCCGCGGTTGGCGATCCAAGCGGCGCAATGCCCTGCGTGGCTGAACGGTATCCGCAAGACGGGTATGCCGCGTCTGCGCCTTATGGAGAGCTATTCAGAGAACCGCAGTGCCCTGCCCTCCAACCAGCATATCGGCTATCTGCTGCGGACTTCGCCCGATTGGGATTATTTCAAATCTTTGCGCGAAGCGTGGGATGGACCGTTGATCGTCAAAGGCATCGGCAATCCAGACGATGCAGCGCGGTTGACCGACGAAGGTGCTGACGCGCTTTGGGTAAGCAACCATGCCGGACGTCAGTTTGACGGCGGTCCCGCAACAATAGAGACATTGCCGCTCATCCGTGCTGCAACGACGCTGCCTTTGATCTTCGACAGCGGTATTGAAGGCGGCCTGGATGTCTTGCGTGCACTCGCTTCCGGTGCGGATTTTGTGATGTTGGGCCGCGCGTTCCATTATGGATTGGCTGCTTTGGGCGAAGTGGGTGCTGCGCATGTCCTTGATATTCTGCGCCAAGACATGATCAGCAATATGGGACAGTTGGGCACCAAAACACTCAAGGAATTGCCAAACCGTCTGCGCACAGCGCAGTAATCGTTCTAGACGCCTGCGTTTTTGCAGCTTACCAATGCTGCAACTGCGAAGGGAACGACTATGACTGACTTCAAAAAGATCCTCATTGCCAACCGTGGCGAGATCGCGATCCGCATTATGCGTGCCGCCAACGAGATGGGCAAAAAGACGGTCGCCGTCTTCGCAGAAGAGGACAAACTGGGTCTGCACCGCTTCAAAGCGGACGAGGCCTACCGCATCGGCGAAAATCTCGGGCCTGTCGCAGCCTATCTGTCGATTGACGAGATTATTCGCGTCGCAAAGATGTCCGGCGCAGATGCGATCCACCCCGGTTATGGCCTGTTGTCGGAAAATCCTGACTTTGTAGATGCCTGCACCGCCAATGGCATCACCTTCATTGGACCAAAGGCCGAAACCATGCGTGCCTTGGGTGACAAAGCCAGCGCACGCCGCGTCGCGATCGAGGCTGGCGTACCCGTAATTCCAGCCACCGAAGTGCTGGGTGACGACATGAAAGCCATCAAGAAAGAAGCGGCAGAGGTCGGATATCCATTGATGCTCAAGGCATCATGGGGCGGTGGCGGGCGCGGGATGCGCCCGATAATGTCCGAAGATGAGTTAGAAGAAAAAGTGCTGGAAGGCCGCCGCGAAGCTGAAGCGGCATTCGGCAATGGCGAAGGCTATCTGGAAAAGATGATCTTGCGCGCGCGCCACGTCGAAGTGCAGATCTTGGGCGATAGTCACGGCCAGATTTATCACCTTTGGGAACGTGATTGTTCGGTCCAGCGCCGCAATCAAAAGGTCGTGGAACGCGCCCCTGCCCCGTATCTGTCCGGCACCCAGCGCGAACAGATTTGCAATCTGGGCAAGAAGATCTGCCAACATGTGAACTATGAATGTGCTGGCACTGTTGAATTCCTGATGGATATGGACAGCGGTGAATTCTTCTTTATCGAAGTGAACCCGCGTGTGCAGGTCGAACATACCGTGACCGAAGAAGTGACTGGTATCGATATCGTCCGCGCGCAAATCCTGATCGCCGAAGGCAAATCGCTGGTCGAGGCCACGGGCTGTGCGTCACAATATGATGTCAAACTGGACGGTCATGCGTTGCAATGTCGCGTTACAACCGAAGACCCACAAAACAACTTTATCCCCGATTACGGACGTATCCAGATGTACCGCTCGGCTACGGGTCCGGGTATTCGTCTTGATGGCGGCACCGCTTATTCAGGCGCAGTGATTACGCGTTTTTACGACAGCTTGCTCACTAAAGTCACGGCTCGTGCGCCAACGCCGGAAATGGCGATTGCACGCATGGATCGTGCTTTGCGGGAATTCCGTATCCGTGGCGTGTCAACCAATATTGCCTTTGTTGAAAACCTGCTCAAGCACCCGACGTTCCTGAACAATGAATACCACACCAAATTCATTGATGAGACACCAGACCTGTTCAATTTCTCCAAGCGTCGTGATCGCGCGACAAAAATTCTGACCTATATCGCTGACATCACTGTTAACGGGCATCCCGAGACCGCAGGACGTCTGCGCCCCGGCGCAGATGTGAGGCCTCCGCGCCCTCCGGTTAAGCCGACGACTGATGTGACCCCCGGGACGCGTAACATTCTGGACCAGTTCGGGCCAGAAGCCGTGGCCGACTGGATGCGCGACCAAAAACAGTTGCTAATCACCGACACGACAATGCGCGACGGGCATCAATCCTTGCTGGCAACGCGCATGCGGTCGATTGATATGATCAATGCAGCCCCCGCCTATGCAGCCAAGATGAACCAGCTATTCAGCGTCGAATGTTGGGGTGGTGCGACCTTTGATGTGGCCTACCGGTTCTTGCAAGAATGTCCGTGGCAACGTCTGCGCGATATCCGCGCACAGATGCCCAATATCATGACGCAGATGCTGTTGCGTGCCTCGAACGGGGTCGGCTACACCAACTATCCTGACAACGTGGTTCAAAGCTTTGTCGCGCAGGCCGCCAAGTCGGGTGTCGATGTGTTCCGCGTGTTTGACAGCCTCAACTGGGTGGAAAACATGCGCGTCGCGATGGATGCTGTGATCAAGGCCAACAAGGTCTGCGAAGGCACGATTTGCTACACTGGCGATATGCTGGACCCGAACAGGTCCAAATACGACCTGAAATACTATGTCGGTATGGCCAAAGAGCTTGAGGCCGCAGGTGCGCATGTGCTTGGCTTGAAAGACATGGCAGGCTTGATGAAACCGGCAGCGGCAACTGCGCTTATCAAGGCATTGAAAGAAGAGACGAATCTGCCAATCCATTTTCACACACACGACACATCAGGTGCGGCGATCGCGACGGTTCTGGCGGCCTCTGCTGCTGGTGTGGACTGCGTGGATGCGGCAATGGATGCGCTTTCCGGCAACACGTCTCAACCGACACTTGGTTCTATCGTCGAAGCCTTGCGCGGTGATACCCGTGACACAGGGTTGGACATCGCGGCAATCCGCGAGATCAGCAATTACTTTGAACAAGTACGCGCGCATTATGCGGCATTCGAAAGCGGCCTACAGGCCCCCGCGTCTGAGGTTTATCTGCACGAAATGCCTGGCGGGCAATTTACGAACCTCAAAGCGCAGGCGCGTTCCTTGGGGCTTGAAGAACGCTGGCACGAAGTCGCGCAGACCTATTCGGATGTGAACGCCATGTTCGGCGATATCGTGAAGGTCACGCCGTCTTCGAAGGTCGTGGGCGACATGGCCCTTATGATGGTCAGCCAAAACCTGACACGTGCGCAGGTCGAAGACCCTGCCGTTGATGTCGTATTCCCCGATAGCGTCGTTGAAATGCTCCATGGCGATCTGGGACAGCCTCCCGGTGGTTGGCCTAAGGCAATCCAGAAAAAGGTTCTTAAAGGCGACAAGCCGATCACGGATCGCCCAGGTGCCTTGCTGCCCGCTGTCGATCTAGAGGCAACCCGCGCTGATTTAAGCGCCCAAATGGAGGGCAAAACCGTCGATGACGAGGATCTGAACGGTTACTTGATGTACCCCAAGGTTTTCCTTGATTACGCTGGACGTCACCGGACCTATGGACCCGTGCGTACGCTTCCAACACGCACATTCTTTTACGGGATGGAGCCAGGCGAAGAAATCGCAGCAGAAATAGACCCCGGTAAAACACTCGAAATCCGCATGCAGGCCGTGGCCGAAATGAACGAGGACGGCGAAGTCAAAGTCTTCTTTGAACTTAACGGTCAACCACGGACGATCCGCGTCCTGAACCGGCTTGCCGCAGCCGAGAAAGTATCGCGGCCCAAAGCCGAGGCAGGCAATGCCAACCACATCGGTGCACCGATGCCGGGTGTTGTCGCAACAGTTGCCGCGTCTTCAGGCAAGTCCGTGAAGAAAGGCGACTTACTCCTGACGATCGAAGCCATGAAGATGGAAACTGGTATCCACGCCGAACGCGACGCCGTGGTCAAAGCCGTCCACGTACAGGCGGGCGGGCAGATTGATGCAAAAGACTTGCTGGTCGAACTGGAATAGCCAAGGGTAGCTATAAACAGACTTTGAAGGGGCCAACTTATGCAAAAACTGCTTTGTCTCAGTGACCTGCATATCTGCGCCCCTGGCGAGACAATTATCGGGTTGTCGCCTAGTCAGCGACTTGCCGATGCGTTGGCAGCGGCTGTCACTGCGCATCCCGACGCGGAAGCTCTGATTCTATTGGGGGATCTGACCCACCACGGCACTGACATCGAATATGCCGAACTGAAACGTCTTTTGGCGGCTGTTACTCTGCCCGTAATTCCCATGCTTGGGAACCACGACCGCAGAGATGCGTTCTTGCGCGCCTTCCCCGACGCCCCGCAGATGCCAAGTGGACATATCCAGCAATGGCGCGATTTCGGACAACATCGCGTTATCACCCTCGATTCGCTGGATGGGCCGCCATTTGTGGATGGACACCACTCTGGTCGGTTATGCGACACGCGCCGTGCCTTTCTAGAGGATGCCTTAGCCACGCGAAATGGCCGACATGCCGTCGTTTGTATCCATCATCCACCGTTTGAAACCGGCATTGTCGGAATGGACTGCATCGCATTAGCCGAAGGTGCCGCATTTCTGGACCTATTGGCCCAGCATGGCGACGTGCATCTGATCTGTGGCCATATCCACCGCACAATATCTGGCAGCGCGCGCGGCGTTCCGTGGAGCATGTTCAAAAGCCCCTGCCATCAAGGAGTGCTTGATCTGGTCCAGCCGAATTCACATCTATCTTCAAACGAACCGGGCGCCTTTGGCGTTGTGTTGTTGTCCGATGATGGCGTGGTGGTCCACAGTGAAGATGTGGGCCTCGCAAATGTACGCATCTTTGGCGGTTACCACGCGGACGATTGAAAACAGACGGACCACGAAAGAAAAACTGCGACAAGATGCGATTTTGGTCTTGCAACACCCAGCGAGTGTTTATAGATCACGCCTCACGAAACGGTTGCGGGCGTAGCTCAGGGGTAGAGCATAACCTTGCCAAGGTTAGGGTCGAGAGTT
>UPTN01001044.1_pt1 | contig 12783 bp, 5 predicted proteins | sample 2160111 | NCBI WGS metagenome assembly UPTN01 (sample SAMN06265058, study PRJEB28932) | marine metagenome | isolation source: Columbia River Estuary | place: USA:Columbia River Estuary, USA | collected 2014-05-05 | reverse complement strand
TTAACCTCACCAGATCGAGTTCCCCAGTGTTACAGGACGTCCAAAGTTACAGGACAATGTTCGCGACCAACAGACGCCGAGCCTGTTCCGGCGTGATATTTTTCCGCTTCGCATAATCTTCAAGCTGGTCTTCAAGTATATTTCCAAGCACAAAGTAACTGCTCTGCGGATGCGCGAAGTAATAACCGCTGACCGATGCCGTTGGCAGCATTGCGTAACCGCTGGTCAGCTCCATCCTGGCGTTGTTTTCGGCATCCAATAACTCAAAAATCTTTTCCTTTTCACTGTGGTCAGGGCAGGCTGGGTAACCAGGCGCGGGTCTGATGCCGCGATACTGTTCAGAGATCAATGCCTCGTTGGACAGAGATTCCTGCGGTTCATAAGCCCAGAGCGTACGACGTACCCGCAGGTGGGTATGCTCGGCGAGTGCCTCGGCGAGCCGGTCGGCCAACGCTTTGAGCATGATGGCATTGTAGTCATCGTGCACTTTTTCATATTCCGCCAGCTTTGCTTCGATCCCCAGGCCCGCAGTTACAGCGAACAGCCCGATGTGGTCCTGCAGTCCGGCTGACTGCGGTGCAATGTAATCGGCCAGGCAGCGATTGTGGCGGCCAGTCGCCTTGGGTTTTTGCTGCCGCAGGAAGTTGAGTCGCTGCTTTTCATGCTGACGCGATTCATCTGTGTAGAGCACGACATCATCGCCAGTGGCGGCGGCGGGAAATATGCCGACTGTTGCGCGCGCGCGCAGCCATTTTTCATCGACAATTTTTTGCAGCATGGCCTGCGCGTCGGCAAACAGGCTGCGTGCAGCCGCACCTTTATGCGCATCTTCCAGGATATCCGGGTAGCGGCCCTGCATTTCCCAGGTTTGGAAAAAGGGGGTCCAGTCAATCAGCGGCACCAGTTCCTTAAGCGCTATGTCTTCAAACACATGTAAACCCGGCTTGGCCGGTTGGCTGACAACCGCTTCTGACCATTGCGGTGAAAACGCGTTATTGCGGGCTTCTTCGATACCCACTGGCGGTTTTCGTGTGCTGCCGCGAGCCCTGCGCTCACGCATTTCTGCATAGTCCAGTGCAACCGAGGCGGTCAGTTCCTTTCTTTTATCTGGTTGGCTGAGCTTTCTGGCCACGCCGACAGCGCGGGAAGCATCTTTAACCCAAAACACGCCGTTGGAGTATTCAGGGTCAATGCGCAGCGCCGTGTGTAATGGCGACGTGGTAGCGCCGCCGATCATCAGGGGCTGGTGCATACCGCGGCGTTGCATTTCACTTGCAACATGCCGCATTTCTTCCAGAGACGGCGTGATAAGACCCGACAAACCGATGATATCCACTTCTTCGCTGATGGCTTTTTCCAGTATGGTCTCGGCCGATACCATGACCCCGAGATCGATGACTTCATAGTGATTGCAGCTCAGTACGACGCCCACGATGTTTTTACCAATATCATGCACATCGCCCTTGACGGTTGCCATCAGGATGCGGACCTGGCGTTCTTTGCTGGTGCCCGCTTTACGCTTTTCTTCTTCGATATAGGGAATCAAAACCGCCACGGCCTGTTTCATGACTCGCGCGCTTTTGACCACCTGCGGCAAAAACATACGGCCATCGCCAAACAGGTCGCCAACCACATTCATGCCATCCATCAAAGGCCCTTCGATAACAGCCAGTGCGGTTGCAGATTTGCCCCGTGCTTCTTCAGTGTCTTCCTTGATAAAGGTATTGATGCCTTTGACCAGTGCGTGCTTAAGGCGCTGTTCAACCGGTTTCTGTCGCCAGGCTTCGTCGACTGCCTCAGTCTTGTTAGTGCCCTGAAACGCTTGTGCCAGTTCCAGCAATCGATCGGTCGAGTCCGCGCGCCGGTTCAGAACCACATCTTCTACCGCTTCACGCAGGGCCGGGTCGATTTCGTCGTACACCTCAAGCTGCCCTGCATTGACAATACCCATGTCCATGCCCGCGCGAATGGCGTGGTAGAGGAAAACACTGTGGATGGCCTCACGGACCCGGTCCTGACCTCTGAACGAAAATGAAATATTGCTAACGCCGCCGGAAACCAGCGCGCCGGGGCAGGATTTCTTGATCCGGCGGGTGGCTTCGATGAAGTCAATTCCGTAGCTGTTGTGCTCTTCAATACCGGTGGCCACGGCAAAAATATTGGGATCGAAAATGATGTCTTCAGGTGGGAAACCGACGACCCGTGTCAACAGATCCCAGGCGCGCTCGCAAAAGCTGACACGTTTTTCCAGACTGTCAGCCTGTCCGTTTTCATCAAAAGCCATCACGATGACAGCGGCACCGAAGCGGAGAATGGTGCGGGCCTGGGCAATGAATACGGCTTCGCCTTCTTTCAGGCTAATTGAGTTGACCACGCCCTTGCCCTGTAAACAGGCCAGACCCGCTTCCAGTACATCCCAGCGGGAAGAGTCCAGCATCACGGGAACCCGCGCGATATCCGGTTCCGATGCGATCTGATGTAAAAAGCGGGTCATGACAGCCTTGCCGTCGAGCAGGCCTTCATCCATGTTGATGTCAATGATTTGAGCGCCATTTTCAATCTGTTGTCTGGCAACAGTGACCGCGGCTTCAAAATCATCCGCCTGTATCAGACGGCGGAATACTGCGGAGCCGGTCACGTTGGTGCGTTCGCCGACATTGATAAAGTTGAGGTCCGGCGAGAGTGTCAGCGGTTCCAGACCGGCAAGACGACAATAGGGGCTTGCTTGCGGCGGTGTTCGCGGCGACTTGTCTTTTAGGGCCTTGGCAATTGCCTTGATATGTTCTGGCCGTGTACCGCAACATCCACCCGCCATATTGATCAAGCCATCGGACGCAAAATCAGCCAGCACTGCGGACATTTGCTCCGGCGTGTCGTCATATTCACCCAGTTCATTAGGCAGGCCGGCATTGGGGTGCACGCTGACCGGACATTCCGCGACGCGCGACAGTTCCTGTAACCATGGACGCAGTTCCGTGGCTCCCAGGGCACAGTTCAGGCCGATACTGATGGGTTTGGCGTGGCGTACTGAGTTCCAGAATGCTGCTACGGTTTGTCCGGAAAGTGTGCGGCCGCTTGCGTCGGTAATGGTGCCTGAAATCATGACCGGTACACGGAAGCCAAGTTCGGTAAACGCATCGTCAATGGCCACCAGCGCAGCCTTGCAGTTAAGTGTGTCAAAAATAGTCTCGACCATCAGGATGTCGGCACCACCTTCGAGCAGTCCGAGAGTCGCCTCGACGTAGGCAATACGTAATTCTTCAAAGCTGATATTACGAAAATCGGGGCGGTTTACATCGGGTGACAGCGAGGCTGTGCGGTTGGTCGGCCCAATTGAACCAACCACATAACGTGGCTTTTCCGGGGTTTGTGTGGTGGCCAGCGCGGCCTCTTCGTGTGCCAGGCGGGCTGCCGCAAAATTCAGTTCCCGGACCAGCGACTCCATGCCGTAGTCGGCCTGGGAGATGCTGGTGCTGTTAAACGTATTGGTTTCAATCAGGTCGGCGCCGGCGCGCAAAAAAGCGCGGTGAATACTGGCAATTTTCTCCGGCTGGGTCAGTGTCAGCAGGTCATTGTTTCCGCGTAACGGCATTGAATGTTCCTTGAAGCGCTGGCCGCGAAAATCAGCTTCATCCAATTCAAACTCCTGGATCATGGTCCCCATGGCACCATCCAGAATGAGGATGTTTTCAGACAAAAGGCTGGTGAGTCTTGCAACGCTGATCGGGTCTTTATAAGGCTGGGAATACATTCTGCTTTTTACCGGTGGTTAATGTGAAAAATAAAAGGTTATTGGGGCTTTTCTGCTACCAGGGTTAGAACTTCAAAATTCGGTGAGCGTTTTTCCACACCTGAAATCTGGACGCTTTTTGGGTTAAGACCCGCCTTGGTGCAGAATTTTTTCAATTCCGCTTCGGTGAAGCCCAAATTGACATGGTCATAGGCAAACACAACGTTTTTATGAGCGTGTTTTTTCAGTGTCGTTGCCAACAGGCGACCGCCTGGACGCAGCGCGCGGCCGGCTTCATTGAACACCTTTTGTGGTGTTTTCGTGTAGGTTAACGCGTGCATTAGCAGGACGTTGTCAAATGACGCGTCGGCCACTGGAAGTTGGTGCATATCACCTGGCTCAAAACTGACGTTGGGGTAATTGCGCAAACGCTTTTTACCTGCCTCTACAACTCTTTCACTGATGTCCAGGCACTTGAGACTGCGTGTGCGCGGTGCCAGTAACTCAGCGAGCACGCCATCACCGGAGGCAACGTCGAGCACATCGCCAAGCTCAAGTAGTTGCACGATAGCGCGTGTTGTCGCCGCCCAGGTTCTTCCCGGAGAGTAATGCCGCTCCATGTCGCCGGCAACGCTGTCGGCCCAATTTGAATTGCCATGGCGTGAGTTCAATACCTGCGCAACGCGTTCGAGGTCCTGCTCTATGACCGGGTCAGAAGTGTTTTCGCGTAATAGCTCCCACAAGGCCGCCAGACCGGTGTTGGCGATTTCACCGACCATCCGGTAATACACTGAAACGCCTTCACGCCGGTCGTTCACCAACCCCGCTTCTTTTAGTTTTGCCAGGTGAGTGGAGACCCGCGGTTGGGCGAGCTGAGTGATAGCTGCCAGTTCAGCTACACTTAGCTCTTCGCGATCGACCAGTATCAGTAAGCGCAATCGAGTGCTGTCTGAGAGTAGTCGAAAGTGCTGAGATGCGTGTTGCAGATCCATTTTGGAGTGCATATATCCTTCTATCTTGATTCAAAGATATGCAAGAGGTTAACCAGTGAAGCGCAACGGGTCAACCGATGCCGAAAATGAGTTTGCTTGACGGTAATCAAAAGAATATGAAATAGCGGGGCAAGCGACAATACAAAACCAATGTTTCACGCAGACAAAGAATATATAATTTAACCAGCGGCTCAATAAGGTCATTGGGCACGGGATAACTACAAATTCATAATGTTGAGGTCAGCAAGTGCAAGCCAACAGCGATAAAAGCAAACAACAGTTGCTCGAACAGGTAAAAGCCGTATTGGCTAACAGGATGTCGGCTAGAGCCGCCAGTCAGGCTGCAGTATTCTGCGATGTCTATTTCAAAAGAGCGCCATTAGCCGAGCTAAGGTCGGATACAGCGGTCACGTTGGCGACGATGGTTGCACAGCAGCTGGACTTCATGCGACAGCGCGATAATGAGGAGTTGCTGGTACGTGTTTTCAACCCCGATAAGGATCAGGATGGGTGGGAGTGTCAACACACTGTTGTAGAGCTGGTTAACGATGACATGCCGTTTCTGGTGGACACCAGCGCCATGACATTGCAGGAGCTTGGTCTTGGTGTGCACCTGATTATTCACCCGATACTGGACGTTGAACGGACACCAGAACGTAAACTGAATGCCCTGTATCCCAAGTCCAACAAGAAAACCAAAAAAGAATCTTTCATCCATATTCTCGTTGATAAACAGACCGCGCCGGACGTACTGAAATCCATTGAGGATGCACTCAGGGCCCGCATGGCGATGGTACGTACATCCGTTGCAGACTGGCCGTTGATGAAACAACGCCTTGAAGTCGCGATCACTGAATTTGACAGGAATGTTCCTGATCTGACTGACGAGGTTCGTCAGGAGTGCATCGACTTCCTGAGGTGGGTCGGTGATGAGCATTTTATGTTCATAGGCGCGCGTATGTATGACATCGTGCGGGATAACAAAACAGCGATGCTTAAAGTGGTTAAGGGCACCGGCCTGGGGCTATTGCGTGAGCATGGCAAGACCGCGTTGAGTCGCCCCATAGCGAGTCTTAGCGATGAAGCACGTTTTGACCAGAGCGCGCCATTGATTATCACTAAGACCAATGCGAGTTCACCGATGCATCGCAGCGGCTATATGGACTATATCGGTGTGCTGCGTTTTGATAGTGACGGTAATGTCATTGGTGAAACCCGCTTTATTGGCTTGTTCACCTCACTCGCATATTTACAGAGGACTTCTGACACACCGCTGGTTTCGATGAAAGCGAGGACCGTGCTGGAAAATTCCGGTTTAAAGGAAAATCGCCATGCATGGAAGTCGCTTGTGCATATCCTCGAGACCCTGCCGCGTGATGATGTGCTTCAGGCCAGCAGCACCGAGTTGCTGGAGATAGCAACCGGCGTACTTGATTTGCAAGAGCGTCAAACGGTTCGTCTTTTCATTCGCCGGGAGCGTTTTGGACGGTTTTTCTCATGCCTGGTTTATATTCCAAGGGACCAGTGGAATACGGAGAACAGGGAAAAAATTCAAACCATACTTAAACGGGCGTTGAAAGGAAAAAAACTGGACTTCATGATCCAGTTGTCAGATTCCGCTTTGGCCCGACTGCAAGTCATTATCAGGCCGAAAAGCGGTGCCGAACCGGTACCTGATGTACATGAACTTGAAAACAAGATCATTAACGCTTTGCGTTCCTGGAACGATGACCTGACCCAGATCCTGGTGCAAAAACACGGGGAAGAAATCGGTTTGAAATTTGCCAGGAATATTGGCAATAAATTCCCGGCGGCATACCTTGAGGAAGTCTCCCCGTGGGTAGCGGCATTTGATGTTGAGAAAATTGCACTACTGGAAAATGAAGACGACTTGCAGCTGAGCCTTTATCGGCCTCAGGCCAAGGAAAGCGGATTGATCCGCTTCAAGATTTTCAAACGTAATCGCCCAATTCCGTTGTCCGATGTGTTGCCTATGCTTGAAAACCTGGGTTTGCACATCGTCAGTGAAAGGCCATACGAACTGAAGTTGACAGAAGAAGAGTCTGTATGGGTTCAGGATTTCGACATGACTTACGCTCACGGTACAGACCTCGATATCGAGGTGGTGCGCGAAGACTTCCAACAAGCTTTTGAGAATACCTGGCGCGGATTGACGGTCAGTGACGGTTTTAATGGTTTGATTCTCGCTTGTCAGCTTGATTGGCGGCAGGTCAAGGGGATACGGGCATATTGCAAATACCTGCTGCAGACCGGTATCACCTATTCGCAGTCCTACATGGAAGAGACTCTGGCTAAACACCCGTTTATGGCACGTTTGCTGGTGGAATTGTTTGACGCCATGTTCAATCCTGCGCGGGACAGTGAGAGTGATTACCGTAAAGAACTCGCCAGCAAACACCTGCACCGGACGTTCTACAGTCTTTCAACGATCATGCGTTGCAAGGATAAAACTCTGCTGGAACTGATGGACAATGTCGTGGCTGCGCGCACCAAAGATCGCGCAACACAGATTGCAACGATCAAAAAGGTATTCAGGTTGTCATTGTCACGTGTCAGCAGTCTTGATGAAGACCGCATCCTGTTTTCTTTTTACGAAGTTATCAAGGGCACGTTGAGAACCAATTTTTATAAAAAGACAGAAGATGGCGAGTTGCTCGAGTACATGAGCTTCAAACTTGATTCTTCAAAAGTGCCCCATCTTCCGAAGCCGGTTCCTTACCGGGAAATTTGGGTGTTCTCATCGGCTATCGAAGGTATTCATCTACGCGGTGGCAAGGTCGCCCGTGGCGGTCTGCGCTGGTCTGACCGAAAAGAGGATTTCAGAACCGAAGTGCTGGGTTTGATGAAAGCCCAGAATGTCAAAAACACCATTATTGTTCCGGTAGGCGCGAAGGGCGGTTTTGTCGTCAAGCACTTGCCCGTTAATGGCAGTCGTGACGAAGTCATGGCCGAGGTTGTTAGGTGTTATAAGATATTTATCAATGCGTTACTGGATATTACAGATAACCTTGACGACGAAAAAATCATTCCACCGACCGGTCTGATTCGGCGTGATGACGATGATCCGTATCTGGTTGTTGCGGCCGACAAGGGCACTGCAACGTTCTCTGATACCGCCAACGCAATCGCGTTGGAACGCGGGTTCTGGCTGGGTGATGCGTTCGCATCCGGCGGTTCTGTCGGTTATGACCACAAGGCCATTGCGATTACCGCGCGCGGTGCCTGGGAAGGGGTCAAGCGCCACTTCCGTGAAATGGGACGGGATATTCAGACCGAACCGTTTACCGTTATTGGTGTTGGCGATATGTCAGGTGACGTGTTTGGTAACGGTATGTTGCTTTCCACACAGATCCAGTTGAAGGCTGCGTTTAACCACATGCACATTTTCCTGGACCCTGATCCCGAGATTAGAACCTCGTTCAAAGAAAGGAAGCGCTTGTTCAAACTCGCACGTTCCGGTTGGGATGATTACAACACCAGCCTGATTTCAAAAGGCGGCGGTGTTTTCTCGCGGTTGGATAAAAGCATTCCACTGAGCCGCGAAGTGCGCGCCTGGCTGGATGTTGATGACAAACAGATGGCGCCGAATGATTTGATTCGCCTGTTGCTGAAAGCTGAAGAGGATCTTTTCTGGAACGGCGGCATTGGTACCTATGTGAAGTCATCCCATGAAACCAACGCGCAGGTTGGTGATGCCCAGAACAACTGGTTGCGTATCAATGGTAATGAACTGCGTTGTAAAGTGGTCGGTGAGGGCGGCAATCTCGGTCTTACACAGCTTGGGCGGATCGAATATGCAGGTGTTGGCGGCCGTATCAATACCGATTTTATTGATAACTCAGCGGGTGTTGATTGCTCAGATCACGAAGTTAATATCAAAATTCTTCTCAACCAGGTATTACGTGCCGGCGAGTTGAATGTAACCGATAGAAACAAGTTACTGGCGGAAATGACCGGTGAAGTCGCGAAACTGGTGTTGCGTGACAACTACCTGCAGTCACAGACCATTTCTATGATGGAAACGCTGACAGGAGCGCGTCTGGGAGCCAAGCAGCATTTTATCTCCGTACTGGAAAGTGAGGGGATACTTGATCGCGATCTGGAGCAATTGCCCCATGATGACGAACTGAACCGGCGCCGGGTTAGTGGTCTGGGCTTGACCCGGCCAGAACTGTCTGTGTTGTTGTCCTACAGCAAAATAATGTTGTACCGGAAGTTGCTGGACTCGGATGTTCCGGAAGACCCCTGGCTGTCCGGTGAATTGCAGCGTTACTTCCCGGTTCCTTTGCAGGAGCGCTACGGGAAGTACATGGATGGCCACCGCCTCAAACGTGAAATTATCGCCACCCAGGTGACCAACAGTCTGGTTAACCGGATGGGCGCTTCGTTTGCTACACGGATGCATGACGATACGGGTGCCAGTGCAGCCGAGATTGTCAGGGCATTCGCCATTGCCCGCGAAATCTTAAGAGCGCGTGAATACTGGAAGGCGATTGAGGCTTTGGATAACAAGGTCGACAGCAAGCTTCAGATAGATGCCATGCTGGTGATGTGGAAACTGTTACGCCAGACCACGCGGTGGGTGCTGAATCAGCCGGGTAACAACCTGGATATCAAGGCCAGCGTCGAACTTCTTGGCCCAGGCCTGAAAGTTCTGGAAAAGAAAATCAAACGTTCGCTGAGCAACGAGGAAAAACAGGCTGTGCAGGAACGTGCTGAGCCGCTGCTTGAGGGTGGAATGCCCAAGACGCTGGCGCTTCGTGCGGCCAACCTGCCATTGCTTTACCCGGCACTTGATGTGGTGGAGAGCGCGGCGAGACGAAACACCAATGTTCTGGATGTAGCCACGGTATTTTTCGGGTTGGGTGACAAACTGGGGCTCAAATGGCTGGGTGAATGCATTGAGAAACTGACCGTTGACGGGCATTGGCATGCCCACGCGCGCGGCAGTTTGCGTGACGAGTTGTATTCACAGCACCGCAGGCTGGCTGACAGCATTTTGGAATCATTCCCGAATGAAAAAGAGCCGGTTGAGTGCTGGATTAAGGCTAATCCGACAGAAGTCGAAAGTATCTTGGGTATGATGAACGACATGCGCAATCTGCCGACAATGGATTACGCAACCATATCCGTTGCCGTGCGTTCACTGGGTCATTTGGTATTGGCAGCCAGCCCAAGGTGAGTAGCCCGCGTATTCATTTTGTAGCGAGCCAGGCAGACCATGCCGGTGCCGCAAAAAATGTTATGCAAAAGCACTATGGGCATTGTGACGTAAACGACGCCGAGGTCATCGTTGCCCTTGGCGGCGACGGCTTCATGTTGCGTACGTTGCATCGCTTCATCAAACAGGACTTACCGGTTTTCGGAATGAAGATCGGTAATGTCGGTTTTCTGATGAATCTCTACAACGAGAATGACCTGATACAAAGGCTGGCGGCGGCCCGCACGGTGAGTCTTAATCCATTGCGTATGGATGTGCAGACTGAATCGGGTAACGAGACCAGCGCTTTGGCGATCAATGAAATATCGTTGTTGCGTCAAACCAACCAGGCAGCCCACATCCGTATCCTTGTCAATGATACTGTCAAGGTAGAGGACTTGGTTTGTGATGGGGTGTTGTTGTCAACGGCTGCGGGTAGTACGGCCTATAATTTTTCCGTGCGCGGGCCCATTTTACCCCTGGGCACCGACGCGCTGGCGTTGACCCCCATCAGCCCTTTCCGGCCGCGCCGTTGGAACGGCGCCATTCTGCCAAACTCTGCCAGGGTCAGGTTCGAAATTCTCGATCATTACAAGCGTAGCGTCAGTGCAACTGCTGATGCGTATGAGGTTCGTGATGTCGTCAGTGTGGATGCTTACGAAGATAAAAACGTCGCACTCAAGTTGTTGTTTGATCCTGACCACTCACTTGAAGAGCGCATTTTGAACGAACAGTTCCTGTGAAATCCTGTAACCTTCTCATCTTCTGAGAAAGACCCTGTTAAGCTGTCAATATGGCTGAAAACAATATTCCTGAATTAAACAGCAAACCACTTATCGTGGCGATTTCTTCACGCGCGCTTTTTAACCTGAATGAAAGCCATGCTGTGTTTGAAAGCGAGGGGCTGGAAGCCTACGCAGATTATCAACTCAGCCGCGAAAATGATGTTCTGCAACCCGGGGAGGCATTTCAACTGGTCAAGAAACTGTTGAAACTCAACGATGACCAGGTCAACCATCAGGGAGTGGAGGTTATCCTGATATCGCGCAATAGCGCCGATTCTGGATTGCGCATATTCAACAGCATTGAGCACCACCGTCTGAATATTCAGCGCGCCGTATTTACCAACGGAGCAAGTCCCTATCGTTACATGGACGCGATTGGAACGGACTTGTTTTTATCCGGGCATTCTGAAGATGTCAGGCAAACGCTGGAGGCTGGTTTTGCTGCCGCCATGATATTGCCCGGTTCACAGAACAGACCGGGTGGTGAACAATTGCGCATTGCATTTGACGGTGACGCGGTATTGTTCAGCGATGAAGCGGAGCGGGTCTACAAAGCTGAAGGCCTGGAAGCGTTTGCACAGCAGGAAAAGAAACGTGCCGACACGCCCCTGCCACAGGGGCCTTTCAAGCCGCTGATGCAGGCCTTGCAGCGTATTCAGTCGGCGTACCCGATTGATCATAACCCCATACGAACTGCTCTGGTGACGGCACGCTCTGCCCCGTCACACAAGCGGGTTATCCTTACTTTGAGAAAATGGGGTATTCGTATTGATGAAGCACTGTTTTTAGGGGGTAAGCCGAAAGGACCTTTCCTTGCGGCCTTTGGCGCGGACATATTTTTTGATGACCAACAAGTGCATTGCGATTCGGCAAATCAGCATGTGACAACGGGTCACGTGCCCAACGGAGTTCGCAATATTCCGGAGTGACGTTGTCTGCAAGCCCGGCAAGTAATTTTCGGTTACTGATACAGCTTTTGGGTTGCCGGCCCATGACCGGCGCATTTAATCACCGGCCCCGGTCTGCAGTAAGACCGGGGTCGTTTTAGTCAGCTATTTTTCAGAGGCAAGAGAAGCTTCGCGAATGGCGCGAAACTCATTGCCCTTATACCATTGCGGCCATTCGTTGCCGTTGGCAACTCGCTTGCCTATCTTGTAGAACAGCACCAGGTCTTCAATAGCGGCTTCCACATCCCAGTCATCGCTAACCTCATCGGCAGGCGAGTGATAGCGGTTCTGGACATAGTCAGCATTGCGCCGGGCAATGTATTGCGCACCATGAGTGCGGTCTGCAGTACCGCCCCGCGCGTACAATATAGGCACACCTTTCTTGGCAAAGTTGAAGTGATCTGAACGGTAGTAGTAACCTTTTTCGGGTGTTGATTCGGGCGTCACCGTGCGTGCGTATTGGAGCGCTTCTTCTGCCAGTATGGTTTCCATTTCGGAACCGCCGTGACCGATGACCACGATGTCACTCATTTTGCCGCGAAAGTTCAGGCGGTCCATATTGATGCCGCCGACTGTTTTATGCATAGGGAAAGCCGGCTTGACCGCGTATGCGTGCGAGCCCAAAAGGCCGGACTCTTCGGCGGTCACCAAAAGGAAACCCACACTGCGTTGTGTCGCCACGGGCAGGGCTGCGAAAGTCTCGGCTAGTTCCAGTAGGCCGCCACTGCCGCTGGCGTTGTCTTCGGCACCATTAAAGATAAAGTCGCCTTCCTGTCCGTCTTCGTGCGGAGTTGTACCGAGATGATCCCAGTGCGCCATGTAAATAAACAGTTCATCCGGGCGGGTACTTCCCGGCAGAACAGCGCCGACATTGAAAGACTCTGCCCGCTGTATGGTGTTGCGAATGCTGACACTGGCCTGCAGGCCGGTTAATTGCGGCGTGACGGAGCCGCTGGCCGCAGTCTTCGTTAGCTCTTCGAGGTTTAAGCCGGCGATTTTCATGATTTCAGTGGCGGTTTCGTGTTGCAGCCAGCCCTCAACGTTGAGCCGTTCTATGTTGTCGTTGTCTGTGGCAAGGTGAAACTGGGGGCCTTTCCAGCCGTCCTCG
>UPTN01001041.1_pt1 | contig 12813 bp, 11 predicted proteins | sample 2160111 | NCBI WGS metagenome assembly UPTN01 (sample SAMN06265058, study PRJEB28932) | marine metagenome | isolation source: Columbia River Estuary | place: USA:Columbia River Estuary, USA | collected 2014-05-05 | reverse complement strand
AAAACACAGCTTGGGCAAAGAAATACTCACATTAGGAGCAAGAGATATAAAGGTAGGAGTAAGAAATGTAACTTTTGAAGGGGATAAGGGTTTTATGTATAAGGCAAATTTAGCACTTAGAACAACTGTTCGTATTTTAATACCTATAAATAGCTTTAAAGTAAATTCAGAAACTGAACTTTACAATCAATTACTAAAAATTGAATGGGATGAGTATTTGAATGTGGACGGAACATTTGCTGTGGATGCTGTAGCAAATTCTGATAATTTTACGCACTCTCATTATCTGGCACTTAAATCTAAAGATGCCATTGCTGATTATTTTAGGAATAAATTTGGAAAAAGACCCAATGTAGATGTTAATCATCCGGATCTGCAAGTTAATATTCATATTCAAAAAGATGTTTGTACAGTCTCTTTAGATAGTTCTGGGGATTCTTTACATAAACGGGGATATAGAAGTGCAACAAATATTGCTCCTATTAATGAAGTTTTAGCTGCAGGATTAGTACTTCTTAGCGGTTATGATGGAACGCAAAACTTTATCGACCCCATGTGTGGTAGTGGTACTATACTCATTGAAGCGGCGATGATAGCAAATAATATTCCAGCAAATTTAAATAGAAAAGAATTTGGGTTTGAAAAATGGAATGATTTTGATGAAAATCTTTTTGAAACTATTAGAAATTCATTACTTAAAAAAGTGAAGGATTCAAATGCGGTTATTATTGGTTATGATAAGGCCCCATCTGCCATAAGAAAAGCAACAGATAATGTTGAAAATGCTCATTTAGAAGATTTTATTGCGCTTAAACAAGCTGATTTTTTTCACACAGAGAAAGAGGTGGAGGGTAAAACCATCATTTTGTTTAACCCTCCTTATGGAGAGCGCTTAGAAATAGACGATGTGCCTGCTTTTTACAAAGAAATTGGAGATACATTAAAGCGTAGCTATACAAATACCAATGCTTGGCTAATCACCTCAGATTTTGAGAAAGGCTTAAAAAGTGTTGGATTGCGTACATCCAAAAAAATTAAAGTATTCAATGGAAAGTTAGAATGTAGATTGGTAAATTATGAAATGTATGAAGGGTCTAAAAAGGCAAAATACTCTAAATAAATAACTATTCTTCGTTCCTAAAAAAGGAAGTCCTGAATTTTTCAATGTTGTTGAAAAGTTCATAAAAACTAGTTGTTAACAATATTTGTTAATAATGTTATTTTTTGGAAGTAGGAAAGACACTTCATTATTTTCTTGAATATCAAATTATTAATAATGAATTTTAGAAATAACAAGCATTTTCCAATTTGATCTCACTATTTTTAAAATTGTTAATAATTAAAAATTATCATTTTTAAATAAAATAATTAATATTTTACCTTTAAATATTGAATAATAATATTCATTATTATAACAATTAGGGTTGGCATAATTGTATAATTAAATTACATTTCATAAAAAAACCAATTGGATCCCCTAAGAATGAATTCTAGAAGAAAATTTTTAAAAACTTCCGCTTTTGCAAGTATTGCAATCATTTCGTCTCCTAGTTTTGCAATTTCTACACCAACTTATAACTATTCTGATAAATATTTAATTGGAAGAAGTAAGCCTGAATTATACGGAAATGGGTACAAAGTTCTCAAAAGAGTTCATGAAGCATATTTAGATATGAATAGTGCTGCTGTTAAGAGTGGCATGAGTGTTCGTGTGGTATCAAGTTATAGGAGTTTTAACCACCAGAACTTAATTTGGACACGAAAGTTTAACAGATACGTATCGCGTCAACTTTCGTCTAAAACAGCTGTAGATTACAATATACGATATACCGCTATACCTGGAAGTTCACGTCATCATTGGGGTACAGAGATAGATGTTGTTGATGGTACCGTTAAAACGTCGCAATATCCATTAAATACACGGCATTACCATGGGGATGGTATTTATAAAAATTTTAGAGAATGGATGGATGAACATGCAAATAAGTATGGATTTTATCGTGTCTATACCAATGATTATACGAGAAGAGGTTTTAGATATGAACCCTGGCATTATAGTTTTGCCGAATTGGCTAAACCAATGTTGAAAGAATATACGGAAAGAGATGTTCAAAAAATATTAAAACATCAAGAATTATTAGGAAAAAATTATTTTACGGAGACTTTTATCGATCAATATACCAAGGATAATATATTAGGAATTAATAAAAACTTGTTGATTTAAGTTTTGTTAGGGTAAAAATCAAAAAAAATCCAAGTAATTTACTTGGATTTTTTTTTGTAGCGAGGAGCAGAATTGAACTGCCGACCTCAGGGTTATGAATCCTGCGCTCTAACCGACTGAGCTACCTCGCCATTTTTAATGGATGCAAATATAAAAACAAATTTAGTTGAGACAAGATTTCTAACTTAATTTTTTTAATAAAAAAGTTTTTTTTAAAATGAGATAATCTATATATTGTCGACCCATGATTAAAATATGAATTAATGTCTGATAAAATAAAATTTGATTTAGAGTTTCCTATACAATCTTCCCCTGCATTTTTGTATCAATATCTTTCAACACCTGATGGATTAAGTGAATGGTTTGCAGATAATGTAAATTCAAGAAGTGATATATTTACTTTTATATGGGATGATAGTGAGGAACAAGCGAAAAGAATAGGTTATAAAACTAATGAAAAAATTAGATATAAGTGGTTGAATGACGAAGAAGATGGTCAGATCAAGACTTACTTTGAGTTTAGAATTGAGGTTGATGCACTTACTAATGATGTTTCTCTGATGGTTACTGATTTTGCCGATGAAGAAGATATCGAAGAATCAAAAATGTTTTGGGAGAACCAAATAGCGGAACTAAAGCATACTATTGGTGCGTAAATTATAAAAAGCAATTAAAATGAGCCTTGATTAATCTCAAGGCTTTTTTTATACATTTACTTTATTTTTTCACTATGATAAATTTTAACGGAATTATTGAATCTGAGAATAAACTCACTTTATCTATCAATAATAGAGCTTTTAAATTTGGTGATGGGCTTTTTGAGACAATTAAAGTAGAACAGGGAAAAATTGCATTTGCTGAAGATCATTACTTTAGATTAATGGCTTCTATGCGCATGTTGCGGATGGATATTTCTATGAAATTTACTCTCGAATTTTTTATTCAAGAAATATTTAGAACAATTGAGGCTAATAAATTAACTAATGCAAGGGTGCGTTTTACAATTTATAGAAATGGTAATGGTCTTTATTTGCCGGAAGATAATACTACTAGCTATTTAATTGAAGCAAATCAACTTTCGTATAACTTGAAAAAAAGTTATGAAATTGATCTGTTCAAAGATTATTATATAAATTCTGGAATGTTGTCTACACTAAAAACCAATAATAAAATATTGAATGTCATTGCCAATATTTATGCGGATGAAAACGGGCTAGATAATTGTATTCTTCTGAATGAAAAAAAGCAAATAGTAGAAGCTATTAACTCAAATATTTTTATCGTAAAAGGCAATGATATTTTTACACCTGCTTTATCTGAAGGTTGCCTGAAAGGAATAGTAAGAAAAAATGTTATTTCAATCATCAAACACCTCCCAGATTATGATATACATGAAACTGCTATATCACCATTTGAACTTCAAAAAGCAGATGAAGTTTTTCTAACCAACACGATTGTTGGTATACAGCCTGTTTCAAAATATAGAAAAAAAATATTTAAAATTTCTTTAGCGAGGAGTATTCATGATAAGCTTAGAATATTAGAAAATCTATCCTAATTGAAATTTGGATTCTCTGGCGCATTAGCCCAAAGTTGGTATTCACCTCCAAATTTCATCAATTGATCTTTCCATAGAGATTGATGCTCAATATTAAATATATTTTTAAATTCATTTTCAATAACAACCCAAGAAGTGGTATCTAGTTCATCTTGGAGCTGTTCTTTACTCCATCCTGAATATCCCAGAAAAAATCGAATATCATTTTTATTCAGATCGTTATGATGCAATAATTCCTGAACTTTTTCGAAATCTCCACCCCAAAATATTCCATTTGTAATTTCTATACTTTCAGGTATTAAATCAGGCACTCTGTGTATGAAATATAAATTTTCATTAGAAACTGGTCCTCCCGAATATATAATTAAATCAGATTCGATTTCCGGTATGAGATCATGAATAGTATATTTAGATGGCTTATTAATAATAAAACCAATAGCACCTTCATCGTTATGTTCGGACAAAAGTATAACCGATCTATTGAAAGATTTATCGCTCAAAATCGAAGGTTCTGCAATTAAGAGATTTCCTTTAGATGGTTTTGTTGTAAGCATAACTTATTATTACTCAACTAATATAGTATTTTTTTTGACATAAAAAAAGCCCCCTATTTTTTTGAGAGCTCTTTGTTATTCTAATTCTTCTAAAACAATTTAGTTTACTGAATTTTTTAATTCCGCACCTGGTTTAAATTTAACTACATTTTTGGCAGGAATTCTAATTTTTTCACTAGTTGAAGGGTTTCTACCGTCTCTGGCAGCTCTTCTTGTAACTGACCAAGATCCAAATCCAACCAAAGAAACTCTATCATTTTTTTTTAAAGTTTTTTCAATATTGTTCATCAAAGAATCCAAAGCTTTTTTTGCAGCAGCTTTTGAAATTCCTGCGTCGGCAGCCATAGCATCTACTAATTCTGATTTATTCATAATTTAAAATTTAAATTGGTTAAATATTTTATGCTTGTAAAAGCTTAACAAATATATATTTTATGGGGTTTTGTGCAAGATTTGCTTTGATAAACACTATTGTTTGTTAATAAATTAAAGGCATTTGTTAATAACCCCAATAAATTAATCAAAACTTCATTAAAGCCTATAAACTAACGCCTTAGCACATTTTTGAATTTTCATTAAATGAAAACCCATTTAGTAAATCTTTAATTTTCATTTTACGCTTTCCGGGAAGTTGCATTTCATAAATCATAATAAACCCCTCTCTTACAGCCACTTTTAACTCCGATTTTGATGCAACAATCTTTCCAATAGAATACGGATGATGTTCAATTATTTTATCTGCCAAATAAATTTTTGCTTCTAATTTTTCATTCATATTATCTATTATTGTCCAGGAAGCAGGGTAAGGACTAAGACCTCTTATTTTATTATATATGGTAGCAATCGGCTGATTCCAGTCAATTTTGCATGTTTCTTTGAAAATTTTAGGGGCCGATTTTTCGATGTGATTAACTCCTAAATCTTTAAATTGGGATTGTTTTACTGTTTTTACTATTCCTTTTTCAATGAATTTGACAGTATCGACAACTAATTTGCTCCCAACCTTCATTAGTTTATCGTGTAAATCTCCTGCAGTATCTTTAATATCAATATCTACTTCTTTTTGTAATATTATTTCACCAGTATCAATTTTTTCGTCGATAAAAAAAGTTGTAACACCTGTTTTAGTTTCTCCATTAATAATAGCCCAATTTATGGGTGCGGCTCCTCTATAATCTGGTAGTAAAGAGGCGTGTAAATTAAAAGTTCCTAGTAAGGGTAATTGCCACACTACTTTTGGTAACATCCTAAAAGCTACTACAATTTGTAAATTCGCTTCTAATTTTTTTAATTCGCTTAAAAAATCTTCACTTTTTAAATTTGATGGCTGAAGTAATGTAAGTTCATTTTCAATAGCAAATTTTTTCACAGCAGATTGATTCAGTTTTTGCCCTCTGCCTTTAGGTTTGTCTGGAGCTGTGATTACTCCAACAACATTAAATTTATGGATTATCAAACTTTGAAGAACTCCAACGGCAAAATCAGGAGTACCCATAAACACTATACGTACATCATTCATTCTTAAATATTTCTAATTTATTTTGCGAAGTTATAGCTATTTTATTAGTATCCAATAACACTTGCAATGATGGTATTATAATTGAACTGTCCATTTTGAAATGAGTAATTATATCTTCTGTTGACAACGATTTTTCAGTCTTAATTAAGCTTAAAATATTTAATAAGAGTTGTTTTTGATTGTAGGAACTCGATTTTATTAATTTTGATTTACATATATCACAGATACCACAGTTTGTTGCAATTGTCTCTCCAAAATAATCCAACAAATATTTACTTCTGCAGATGGAGTTATTGTTTGAATACGCAATAACTGCATCTATTTTTTCAGATTTAATTTTGTTTCGCTGCTTTATGTTCGATGCAATATTATGAATAGCGAAGTCATCTTCTCTAGGAACTAAGAAGCGTATTTGACTAACGTTCTTTTTGAAATTATAAATTGCCAAGCCATCTTTGGATATCTGGTTTAATTCATTTTTAATTGATAAAAAAGATGAACCTAGCTTTTTTGCAAGTAGGGTTTCATTTATCTTAACATTATTATCAAAAATACCACCATAACTTCTTAATATAGTTTTTATGAGATTTGAATTATTATTTTCAGAATATCGTAAAATTTGATGAGGTAATGCAGTAAATCTCAAAGTGGATGGTTTGTTGAAATTTTCATCAATATCCAAAATTTGTTCTTTCTCAAATATCTTCAAGGCGTTATATGTTTGCAAAATGTTATAGCCATAATGTGAGCAAAATTCAGTTATATTTATTTCGAAAAATAGATCAGGTACTTCGCCATACGCTACCTGAAAGTATTGATTCAGGTCTTTATATATTTTTTTTGCAAGCGAAATAGAAACAAGCCCTTTTGAATAGTTGTTTTTTAAGTTTAATATAGTATGATCCGTAGCAAAAATATGCGAGTAAGCTTTATTTTCGTTTCGACCCGCCCTTCCTGCTTCTTGCATATAATTTTCTAGGCTATTGGGCAAATCCATATGTATTATATGTTGTACATTATCTTTATCAATACCCATTCCAAAAGCATTTGTAGCAACCATTATTAGAACTTTTTCTTCCATCCAGTTAGAAAACGAAAGTTGTTTTTCTTCATGAGATAAACCCCCATGATAGAAGTTGCTTTTGAGGTTGTTTTTGTTTAAATATGCACTAAGCTCTTTTACTTTTTTTCTACTACTGGCAAATATAATAGAAGGGAATTTCGAAGTTCCAATTAGCTGTTTAATATGATAAAAATAGTTATCGCTTCGAATAATTTTTAAAGCTAAATTTTTTCGAAATAAAGATTGCCGAAATATTTGTGTGTCAGGCAGCTCTAAGTTTTTTATTATGTCTTTTAAAACTCGTGGAGTTGCTGTTGCTGTCAATCCAATTATTGGAGTATCTGGATGAATCTCTTTGATTGCAGGAATCTTTAGATAGGAGGGCCTAAAATCATGCCCCCATTCGGATATACAGTGAACTTCATCTATCGCAATTAAATTTATTCGAAGGTTTTTTATTTTTTGCTGAATAAATTCAGATTGTAATTTTTCTGGTGATAGGTATAGAAATTTATAATTACCATATTGTAAATTGTCAAAGGCAGCAATAATATCTTCTTGTTTTAAAATTGAAGTTATTGCAATGGCCTTAATCCCTTTTTCTTTAAGGGTTTGTACCTGATCATTCATCAACGCAATTAATGGAGAAATTACCAAACAAACACCGTCCTGTATTAAAGCAGGTATTTGATAACATAAAGATTTACCGCCACCAGTTGGTAAAACAGCAATTGTATTTTTTTGATCTAGAACGGAGTTTATAATTTTCTCTTGAGGCCCTTTAAATGAATCGTAATTCCAATATTTATGTAATACTTCAAAAGTGTTCATTACAAAATATTTAATTGACTTAAGATAAAATCGGCTCTATTCTCGACGCTATCCAATGGAACCTCAATTATATTGTAATTAAGATCAGAATAAGTAATTTTCAAATGATTATGTATTGAAATGGAAAGCTCATAACTCTCATACCTTTCATCATCTGTAATATATATCTCTTTCCAAGGCGGTAATAAAAAAATATGATTATAACGGTATTGGTTACTTTTTTCAAGAAATGTTTTAGGATATACAGTTCCAAAATGATTCATATAAGCATGTACATCTGGGATTCCTCTGTCAAAGAAAATTAGGTCAGAATTACTTTTATGAGCTTCAATAAACTGCTGTTCTCTTCCTTCAAGAAGAAGTTTACTGAACAACAGGGGGTCTTCTAAAAATAAATGATCAACACCTTTGCTTCTGGCGGTACGAGTAATCTGCCTCGAAATTTCGGGTGTGCATTTAAAATTTCTGCTCTCAAACTCTTTTATCAATGTCGTTTTACCTGTGCCTGGTCCACCTGTTATAACAATCTTTCGTTGCATGGTAAATAATTATGATTTTAAGATACAAAGAAAATGAATTATTTCAACTATATATACATTGGTGGATAATTAACTAATGTGATTTTTTATAAACATTTGCCGATATAGGCATTATAAAACCTAAATAATATCTGTATTTTTGTCTTCCATATTTATTATTCATTACTTTAATATTGAAATTAAACCTTGAATTTGAAAATAGATTTTTATGAAAAATCAGGATGAATTTTATAGAAAATTAAAAATTAACTTAGAGGAAACTACTACGTTTCCTTCAAAATACATGTTTAAGTTTATTATACCTTCAGATAATGCGAAATCTGAACGAATTATGGATATTTTTAATAATACTGGAGCTGTAATCAATACTAAACCATCGAAAACGGGGAAATATAAAAGTTTAACCATTTTAGTAAAGATGAAAAATGCAGAAGAAATTATAATAAAGTATAAAGAGGTAACAGCAATAGAAGGGGTAATTTCTTTGTGAAATATTTAACAACATTTAAATAGAATATAAGATATTTTTGTGCGTTCTAAAAATACAAATCTAATTCCAGCGAATCATTCAACTAAACTTAATAGACACTTTTTATGCATTTTAAGAACATAATAATTTACATACTACTTATAGGTTATTGCACGTTAAGTGCCCAGAACCGTAAAGATATTTTATTTACGGTTAAAGATCAACCTGTTTTTGTAAATGAATTTATGAGAGTGTTCAATAAAAATAGAGATATTGTTGTTGAAGAAAACAAAAAATCTATTGATGAATATTTAGAGCTTTATATAAATTATAAGTTAAAACTTAAACAAGCTTATGATCTGAAATATGATACTATAGGTGTATATCAAAAAGAATTAGCACAATATAAAGCACAATTGATAGCGCCATATCTTAAAGACAGCGAAATAACTAATGTACTAGTTCAGGAAGCGTATGATAGAACAAAAAGAGAAGTTAACGCCAGTCATATTTTAGTAAGATTAAAACCAAAGGCTACTCCTGTTGATACATTACTTGCATATAACAAAATTTTAGAAGCACGAGAAAAAATTATAAATGGGACATCTTTTGATGTTGTCGCTAAACAATATTCTGAAGATCCTTCAGCACAGCAAAATGGGGGTGGCCTAGGCTATTTTTCTGCTTTTTCAATGGTGTATCCTTTCGAAAACGCAGCATACAACACAAAGGTCAATGAGGTTTCCATGCCTTTTAAAACTCAGTTTGGCTATCACATTGTAAAAGTGAATGATTTTAGAGATTCACAAGGAGAAATAGAAGTGGCTCACATTATGATCAAAGAACACCCGGAGGATTCTTTATACGCACAAACTAAAATTAAGGAAGTTTATGCAAAATTACTGCAAAATGAAAACTTTGAGTTGTTAGCAAAACTCCATTCTGATGATAAAAATTCATCACCAGCTGGGGGGAAATTGGCTAAATTTAATGCAACAAAAATGATAAAATCTTTTGCAGATGTTGCATTTTCGCTAAAAGATATCAATGATTTTTCAAAACCATTTAAGACGCCATATGGTTGGCATATTGTCAAATTGATTCAAAAATATCCTGTGAAAGATTTCAATTCTATGAAGGAAGAATTGACTCAAAAAATTGAAAAAAGTAAACGATATAAAATTGTTGGGACTTCAGTTGTAAAGAGACTGATAAATGATTATAAAATTGTAAAAAATGATGCTATTTTGCAATACGTTATTGAAAATGATACTTCCTCGATTTCAAAGAATTTAAAGTCTACGATTTTTTCAATTAACGAAAATGAGATACCCTTGAATCAGTTTATTAGTTACAATTCGAAACAAATAAACAAAACCGTTAACGAAGCATATACTGAATTTTTTGAAACTAAAATTTTAGATTATTATAAGGATAATCTTGAAAAAACAGATTCAGAATTTGCTTTTACTTTTCAAGAATATAAAGACGGATTATTATTATTCGATTTACTGCAAAATAAGGTTTGGAAACGTGCAGAACAAGACACGATTGCTTTAGAAAAATATTTTGAGAATAATCGAGAAAATTATTATTGGAAAAAGCGTGGAGATGTAATTATTGCTTCGTGTACGCATAAAGTTAAAGCGGAATTAGTAAAAAAATTACTTGAAGAAGGGAAAGAGCTCGATGAGATTAAAGAAATTGTTAATGAAGGAGCTACAATTCACGTAATGTTTTCGAAAGGAATTGTAGAAGCAAATAATAATAAATTGCCTAAGAAATTCACATTTAATACAGAAGGAATTTCTGAAATTTTTAATGAGGGAAATGCAAATTTTCTAGTTGTGAAAGTGAATAAAATTATTCCGCCAAAACCAATGGAACTATGGGAGGCTAAGGGAAAAGTAATTAATAATTTTCAGGATTATTTAGATCAAGAATGGATTAAGGAATTGAAAAACATATACCCTGTCAAAGTAAATAAAAGAGTTTTGAAAAGGTTAATTAAACAAAACAAAAATTAATTTGAAGCAACTTTTTATAAATATAGTTATATTATTTATGGTAGCTTCCTGTGTTCATCGAGTAGAAGATAAAAAAGCAATTGCCAAAGTTTATGACCGTATTCTTTACGAAGATGATATTAAAGATATTTTACCTGAACAGCTAACAAAAGAGGATAGTGCACTATTTGTAAATAGTTACATTAATAAATGGGCTAAAGAGCAACTTTTACTTCAAAAAGCGAAAATAAACCTAAATCAAGAGAAAGGAAGTGTTGATAAATTGGTAGAGAAATATAAGCAAGATCTTTTAATCAATAAATACAAGGAAGCCATTGTGAAACAAGAGTTAGACACATTGGTTACCCAAACTGATATTGATAGTTTTTATATTGAGAATAAAGATATTTTCAGATTAAATGAAGAATTGGTCAAATTGAGATATATTTATTTTGGGAAAGATATATTAAATCCAAAAGAATTTATTTTGTTATTTAAATCTGATGATTTTGAGTCAAATGCTAAAATTATTGAACGAGAATTAGAGTTGAAATCTTATTATTTAAATGACTCCATATGGATTGCGTATGATGATGTTGCGATAAAAACGCCATTTCTCAAAAAGTACGATAAGATTGACTTTTTGAAAAAAAGAAATTTTATTCACGAAGAAGATTCAACTGGAGTGTATTTAGTTCAAGTTAAAGATGTATTATTGCGCAATGATATAGCCCCTGTTAGTTATGCGATGCCGACAATTAAGCAAATGATATTGCATAAAAAGAAATTAGAGCTATTGCGAAAAATTGAAGAAACATTAACAGAAGATGCGATTAAAAACAAAGAATTTGAAATTTACTAAAATGGTTAAAAATTATATTACGCTAGTAGTTTTATTTGTGATAACTACTATCAGTGCACAGGATACAATTAAAGAAAGTACCTCTAATTTTGAACGGGTTAAACTGGACGGTGTTGCAACGGTAGTTGGCAAAAATATAGTTCTTGATTCTGAAATTGCCGCATATAAAATGGAATTAGAGCAGCAAAGTGAAGGTAAGATGGATATTTCAGATTGCGAAATGCTTGAGCAAATAATGAATAGAAAATTATTATCACATCATGCGGTGATAGACAGCATTGTTGTTACTGATGCAGAAGTGAATTCTACAGTAGAGCAAAAAATAGCATACTTTTTACAACAATTAGGTTCAGAGGAAAAATTGTATAAATTTTATGGATTTAATGATATGGCCGATTTGCGTAAAGAATTTATTGAAGTGGAGAAAGAAGCCAATTTGGTTCAGAAAATGCAACAAAAACTAGCAGGTGATGTTGATGTGACTCCCGAAGAAGTTCGTAATTACTATAATAGCCTTGAAAAAGAAAATAACTTACCAGAAATTGGAGCTGAAATTGAATTGGCCCAAATAGTTTTATATGCTAATCCTACAGAAGAGGAGGAAAATAGGATTGTCAATAGGTTAAATGAGATCAAAAAAGAAGTGGAAGATGGGCAAAGTTTCACCATGAAGGCAATTCTGTATTCAAAAGATCCGGCGGTTACACAAAATAGCGGGGCATATACAATTACAAGAGAGAGTGGGTTTGTAAAAGAGTTTAAAGAAGCCACATTTAGTTTGTCAGAAGGTGAAATATCAGAACCTTTCAAGTCGGATTTCGGATATCATATACTTATAGTAGAGAAAATCAAAGGTAAGCAACGTGATGTCAGGCATATTTTAATGCAGACAGAAATTTCTGATGAAGAGCAAGAAGCAATTAAAGATTCAATTACTAAAATTCGAAAAGATATTTTAACTTTAAAATTAACTTTTGAAGAGGCAGTTGAAAAATATTCAGAAGATAAGATCACTAAATCAAACAAGGGCTTATTAATAAACCCAGAAACTAGTGATTCTAAGTTTGACTTGACTAAAATGGATCCAACTTTATATGCTAGAATTAGTGCTTTAAAACAGGGGGAAATAACAGAAGTGTTTTATGATGAAACTCGCAATAGCCATGGTGGCATTCTCTTTTTCAGTTC
>UPTN01001034.1_pt1 | contig 12889 bp, 18 predicted proteins | sample 2160111 | NCBI WGS metagenome assembly UPTN01 (sample SAMN06265058, study PRJEB28932) | marine metagenome | isolation source: Columbia River Estuary | place: USA:Columbia River Estuary, USA | collected 2014-05-05 | reverse complement strand
AATCAATTAAAAGTTCCTGAAATGGTCTTATAACGGTGTTATCCATTAACAAAGATGCAGTTTTTATTTCTTCTGCATTGTTACCTAAACCACTACTATCTTTTATACCTAATAACATAGGTGATACAATACGATGTGCAACCATTATTTTCTTTGTGCTTTCTTCACTCAAGAATTGATATTGGTTATGTGCATCACTTAACTGTACTGGTGTTATTTCTGCTTGACTTTCTTTATTGTCATTAAAAGCCAAAATGAATTTACCAGCATTGCTTGTACCCGAAAACTTCTGTGCTATTTTCGTTTCTATTAACTGTCTTTCTTGTTGGTTAGGAGTTCCATTATTAAAATTAATCAACATTGATGGACTTAAACCATTCATTATATTGTTCAAATGATAGTTAGATACTTCTTCTTCAAGTTCTGCATACTGCAAACCACCTTGATAGTCTACAGGTGAATAGTAATAGAAACCACTCTTGTATGGTTTTATGTAGTATATCTCTATGCTTTCTTTAGACATACCAAAGGCTGGTATTCTTAAAGGTTTATCACTCTTTTTAATGTTTACCCAATCATTACAATAGTAATAAGCTGGTACATTACCATCTGCATCACATTTTTCTGCTCTTAATGTTTCAATAGGCATATGCTCTAACTGAACAATCTTACTTCTATCCTTTGAGTAGATAACTTGTATTGCAGCTTGTCCCATTAACTTTAAATCATAACATACCCTACGCACAACATCTTTCTTAAACAAAGAAATCATCTGTGCATACTCATTAGGTTTTTTATTGCTATCTGTAGCATTTAAACCTTTTCCATAAATAGCTTGTGAAATACCATTTATAGCTGCATTGTTTGTAGGTGAACCATTATACCTATCAATAAGGAATTGAAAGTAGTTGTTATCTGCACCATATTCAATCCAATCAGCACCATTAACTTCTTTAACCTCTGGTGATGTGTATGTACTTAAATTTACAAAGCCAAACTCTGATACTTTTGTTTTGCTAAATTGCCCTTTTTCGTTTCTTTTTCTCATATTACAATATAGTCATTATTGAAACCATCGTATTCTGTATATTGGTCTTTATTTACTTTATAGAAATAATTGTTAAATGCTAAAATTTCTGATTTTTGTGCAGTACAGAATATCCTATCCTTATATATTACATTTGTTTTTAGTGCATCTGAATATAAAGTTAAATCATAAAAATGCCCCTCAACTAAATTTGAATAGGTATCATTATATATACCATAGGTATCTTTGTCAATTAGAATATTACCAACACCATCTATTCTTGGTACAAGTGTATAATCAACACTAACATTTGTGCTATCATCTCTTATAGTCATATAAGCACTTGTTGCATATTCTCTTGGTATGCAAATAAATCTATTTTCAGCTTGTGGATAGAATAAAATCATCACTTATATAACGTATAAATAATACTAATTTGTAAAAACAAAAAAAAAGCACCCTATAAAGGATGCTTTCAATTTAAAATAAATATTAATTATGCAGTTGGGTCAACTTGTGCTGCATCACCAGTTACTGCACTTGCAAGGAAATAAGGTGCAGTTTCTTCCATACCCTCAAAGGTAAGTGTAAACCCACTTAAATCTCCCGCTGCTGCCCCAGTTACTACCGTACCACCAGTACACTCCATACCATTTTCAAACCCACATAAGAAGCTATTGCCATAGTAGTCTTCTACAACTATGTTTGGTCTTGCTACTGCAAGTGTTTGTAGTTCTTGTTGCGTTAAAGCATCTAAATAAGTTAGTGTAAGGTTTAAAGTTTGAGTATAAAAAGTTGTCCCATTTTCTCGGCTACTTGTTACGGTAGTTTCTAAAGATGAATTACCTTTTACATCGTATTCATACCAAGTTGGTGTTCCCGTAAATGTTGCCTCACCAGTTGATGCATCTACTGTGATTGCAGTAATGTCACCATAATCAGCAAAGTAAACTTTTTTAATGCCACCAAAAGCACTTTTGCAAGGTAGTTTTCTACCCGTTGTTAATGTACAAGCCATTGTTTTTTATGTTTTAAAAAAAAAGGGTAAGCAGATATATTCCACCTACCCTAATTTGTTGATTAATTAATTGATTATGCGTACTCTACTAAATCAGATGCAATTCCGAATTGTACTGCACTTGTAAAACGCATTATCATTCGTACATTGTTTGAACCATCTAAATCAGCCATATCCAATGCTTTTACTTCATTGCCAGAGTTTAGTAACCCAGTTCCAAAGTATAAGTTAGAACGTTGTGCTGCATACATTTTGTTGTCACTCATTCCTGGACATACAAAGATTTTTACACCGTTTACTGTTAGGCTTCCATTGTTCCACCATTGTGTTCCCATATTAGCAACACCATTTGCCCCAAGACCATTTGCACCAAATCCACCAAGTGCTTGTACATATAGTTTAGCTGCTTTAGTTCCGATGTATAAGAATAAATCTTCTTTACCGTATAGTGCAGATGGTATTGCATCAACTACTTTAGAAAGTTCGTCTATGATGTTTGTAGATAACAATCCACCCGCTACTGCTGCAACTTGTTGTGCTGCTGGAATATCTCCCGCTGCTGCTGATGCTGCAATTAGTTTCTCAAACCCATCAAAAGAGTTATTAGAACCAGCCGCAGTATCACCTTGCCAGATACAAAATTCTGTGTTCTGTGCTACCTCTGATGCTACGTGTGCAATCAAGAAATCAGAAAACTTTGGTGGCAATGTTTGACCAAGACCATAACCCATTGATTGTGCTTCCCAATCGTTTACAAAGTCATACTTACAAAGTTGTAGGTTTACTTGTAGTTCTTTTGGCTCAATAATTCTTTCTGTTAGTGTGATAGTTGATTGTGGGTCAAAATCACAAGATGCAGATTGTACTATTGCACTTGTAGCTAATTTTTTGATTACTTCTTTAAAAGCAATGTTTGCCTTTACTGTTAAACCACCATCATCAATAGTTGATGCAGATAATAAAGCTGCTGCGATATACTCACCAGCAAACTCACCCGCATAAGTAGTAGTGATGTTAGTTGTAGTTGCTAAATTTACGTTTCTTTTATTCATTTTTATTTGTTTAATTTACTTAATACTCTATCTAATGTTGTGTTAAAATTACCTTTGGCAAATTGTACTTGTTTCTTTTGTGGTGTACTTGCTTCTGGATTGTGTTTAATTGGTTTTACTGCTGAAAGTTCTTCTTTAACTTCTTCAACAATTTCTTCTTTTACTTCTTCACTCATTTCTTCTTTAGGTTCTAACATAGCTTTGATTTCTTCAACCATTGTTTTAACCTCTGCTAATTCTTCTTTAGTAGCATAAGACATTTCCTCTTTTACTTCTTCTTCTAAATCTTCAGTTTCTTCTTCTTCTTTAGCTGGTACTTCATCAGATACTTCTCTTACATCTGCAATTACACCCTCTGCTTCAACTACTAATAGTCTACCATCTTCAAGGATATACTCACCAACTGGCATTGCTACTTTCTCATCATCTGTTACAATGAATATTTCTTTACCTTTTTCAAATGCTTCTGCACTTACTACAGTACCATTTTCTAACTTTTGTTCTTCAAGTTTAACCTCGATGTTTAAAAGTGTTTTTATTTCGTTTAACATTTCATTTGCTTTCATACTATTTATATAACGATTATTAAATTAAAATTTGCGTTTTCAGTCTGTTCTTGTTATTACACCTATGCCTTGTGCTTGCATAGAACCATCACAACAAGAGATAGAATACTTTTTGGTATCCCAACATAAACAAGCACGTCCACCGCCAGTAGGTGATGTTCTACTTGGTATAAATGTTTTATTTTTGTTGTTTCTTTGCATTTGTTATTTTATTAAACCTTTGGCAATTTTTTGGTATTCTCTTTCAAGTTTTGCAAAGTCTGTAAATGTTTTATCTGCTTGGACATACTCTTTAACAGATTTAGGGTCTACACCTATTTCTTTTGCAGCTTTTTCAAATTTATTCATATCTGATATAATATCTTTTGATATGCTTTCACCAACATCTGACCATTTGTAAATTGCTGATTGTGTTTCTTTAAGTTCTGATAAAAGTCTTTCTGACCTTTTTACTAAACCATCTCCCTCATTTTTATATTTATCAAAACCTTTAGTATATTTCTTTAAATCATCTGCTATACCCAATTCAACTTTTGCTAATTCTGTTTTTGGTAGTTTGCTATAAACTTTTTCAATGTTACTTTTCATACTTATTTATTTAATATAGATTTAATTTTACTTAATAATTCTTCACTTAATTGTTCTTCAACATTTTCTTTAGGTGCTTCCATTTTATCTGCAAAGTAACCCTCAATAGAAAAACCCTTAACTTTATTTGTTTTAACATACTCATTCCAAACATCATCATTGTTTACTTTTACACTTCCCATCCAAGTACCAACTGGTACATCTAAACCATACATTGCAGACTTGTCTTGTTCTTTGCTTTCTACTATCCAACTTTCAACCAATGTTAAACCATTTAATGCTTGGTTGTGTTCTAATGTTGAATTGCTTTGTTTACCATTCTGTAAGAACATTTGAGATGCTTTTACAATAGTATCTTTTGAAAAGTATATATAATACTCACCCTCACCACCGTTGCGGTAAATAGGCTTATTAGGTATCAACAAAGCACCCATTAGTATCTTCTTTTCTTTGTCTACCTCTGCTAACTTAATTTCCTGGTTCTTTAAAGCAACAAAATCACTTTCAATAGCTGGGCTTTCTACAATAGAAATTGCATCTACTCCAATATCATCTTGTTCTTCATCTAAAATAAGTTCTATTATCTTCATAAATATATAACGTGTTTAGTTTTTAATTTTGCATTTAGATACTTGCACCCTCAATAATGTTTCTATCCATTTCTTGGGCAGTTGTTACATCATTACTTACTACATATGCTCTTGTAGGTTGTTGTGTTTGGCTACCTATTGCATCTGCTAATTGTGTTTCACCACTTGCACCCACTACATTAAATGCTGGTGGAGTTGGTACTGTAGGTAATGAACCAGTTTGACTTGAACCACCACCGCTGCCACCTGGCACTTGTACACTTGCAATCTTTTTAACCGCTGCAAACCCAGCTACACCCGTTGCAATAGCTTGTGCAATAGCATAACCCGGTACAGGTACACCACTAAATGCTTTCAAAGAACCTGTTATTGATGCATAGGTATTTACTAAAGATGATGCAATAGCTAAAGCCTTACCAGCTTGTGTTTCTTGTCCTAAAGTACTTGATATACTACTTAATGCACTTGCATAACCCTCTAAAGCAGTTTGTTTAGCATCTTTTTCTTTTTGTGCTATTTCTATTTTAGCAGCAGATATTTCTTTTTCTCTTGCTACATCTTGTTCACCCGATTGTTGTTTAAAATCATTTAAAGCTATTTCTGCATCTACCTTTGCTTGTGTACCATCTTTTGCATTGTCTACTATAGCTTGTAGTCTTATAGTTTCTTGTTCTTTTTCTAACTCATCAATTTCTTTAAGTCTTTCAAGCCTTGCTAATTCATTTTCTATTTCTTCTGCTGCTAATCTTTCTTTGGCAATAGATAATAAACTTTCACTTTCTGCTTGTGCATTTGTTAGTTCTGTTGCTTCTTTTAGTAATGCGTTTGCGTTGGTTTGTTGTTCAGATTTAAAACCCGTTACCGTTGCAGCAACCGCTTGTATTTCTGCTTCTGCCTCTAACACCGCAACATAATCTTCTGTTTTACCAGTTAAATCAAATTGTGCTTGTGCTGCTGCTTTGACTAATTTTGCGTTTTTAGTCATTTCTTCTTCTTGCTTTACAAGAATATTATTTAACTCATTGTTGGCAGCTTGTCTTTCTGCTATACTTTTTGTTTCATCATCTCTAATTTGTCTTTGTATCTCCGCTTGTCTATCAAATTGTTCAAGTAGTATTCTACTTTGTGCAGCAGCTATTTCAGCAGATTTTTCTAATGCTTGGTTTGCCTTTGCTGTTTCTAATGCAGCTTCAACACTTATTTCTTTTACACCATCAACAAGTTGTGAACCAATTGCCCCAGCTTCTTGTACTGCTTCAACAAAGTTTGTAACAACATCTGTTCCCGCTTGTACCGCTTCATCACCTACTTCTTTTAAATTAGCTTTGGTTTCTGCAATACTTTCATTTAAAGCCTTTATAGTTGTTGGGTCACCATCACCAAATATAGATTGTTCCCAAGCTAACTGTGCTGCTTGTATGCCTAACTGAATACCATAAAAAGCAACCTTAAAAGGTGTAATTGCAATGGTTAATAAACCACCCATTACCTTACCAAGTGCATCAAAGTTTTCAGATGCAGATGTTACACTTTCATACACACCCGTTATAACATCAAGTACTTCATTAAATATTATTTGTGCAGTTTTAAAAACGGTGTTTAAACCATCCATTACAACTTGATTTTCTTGTACCGCACTACTTACAAATTCAAATGCTTTTTGTAATACGAATATAATACCAGTTGCAGCAGCAAGACCTTTTAATGATACACCAACTTTTTTTACACCCTTTGCACTATCCTTTGCACCTTTTTCTACTGCTTCTAAACTTTCAGCAGTTTTCTCATTAGCACTTACAACTTCCTTTTCAAGTTTTGCATACTCCTTTTGAAACTCATCTAAATTCTTAACGGCTTCTTTGTATTTTAACTCAAATTCAACTTCTATTTTTTGTGCCATCTTAACTTTCTTTTTGTTTGTTTAACACCCTCTGAAAGTGTTTCTGCTAATTTATATTTTCCTTGTGCTATTCTTATGTTTTCAGTTTCACCATCAACAACCTGGAGCAAGTCAATTATATTCTTAATCATAATATTGTGTTTAGTAATTCAAATTCTGTTTTACCAGTAGTTAAATCTGTTGTTAGTGAATTTATCTTATAGCTATCTTGTCCTAATTGTATCAAGTCATTTAGTTGTAAGTTATAATACACTTTCATTGGTAGGTATGCAGTAACTTTTATTAATCTTCTTTTTTCATTAAACACATCTTGTATATAAGTCTTGTATTTAGTTTCAAATAAAGTATCTGTAAAACAAGTTGGGTCACCAGCTTCTCTTGCTGTGTATTCGTTTATTTCATTTTGAAAATGTATGTTTACTTTACTTGTAGCACAATCTAAAGCCAAACTGTTTGATGGTATAAAATATCTTGTTATATCATTTTCATCAGTTGTTTCTTCATCTCTTATTCTTATTGATGTACCATTATTTAGAATAGGATAAAACAATAAAGGTTCACCATAATAAGGTTCAAAATTATCATCTACAAAATAACCATATTGAAAAGTAGTTGATGCTCCAGTTCCACTTGGGTTTATATCATACAGTCTTTCAAATTGCATATGCTCAAAAGGTAATTCAACTTTATAGTTTTCTGTAGGTGCATCATATATTCTATTGTCTAATTTATAACTTATAGAACCCCAACCAGAATTAAATATCTGTTCAAATTGTTTTGCTAATAATGTACCTAAACCTTTATAGCTGAAATTTATTTCTTTAAAAGGTAAAGCAACATTTACTTTTGATGTTTTAGTATCTAAATATTTATCTATGTTAATTGGTGTTTGTGAACCAGATGCGTAATAGCTATCTAATGTTCTAACTACTACAATTCCTAAATCATTAACAAAAGCAGTTAAGTTAAACATCTTAAACATTCCAGATAAAAAGTCTATGATTTTTATTTTAGGTATCTGTTGTGTTATGTTAAATTCAAATACTGCACTTGTAGAAAATGTTGCTGCATTACTAAATGAAACCGTACCATTTAATGTTTGTTGTTCATCATCTCTTTCCTCTACATCTGCTGTCCATTTAATACCACCAGCAGCAAAACTAACTAATTGCTCTGACCGTATATCTATTGTGTAAGTACCATCATCTAAATCTTGATTTTGATAAAAATTATATAAACCTACAATACCATTTTCAATAGTAACACTACCCGTATTAGTTTCTGTAATTCTTACATCATAAGGTAATAAACTTGTTCCAGCAGTTGGGTTAAACAATAAATCAAAATCATAATTACCATAATCTCCAAATGATGAATTAATAGTAAACTCTCCATTACTTACATTTGCAATAGGTGTCATTACATCATAATCACCAGTTGTTGTTTCTGTTCCTAATTCTGTTACTCTTGTCCAACTTGCATCTCCAAAACTTGGGGTTTCTACATTCCCTTTTTTTCTGTGCAACCATATAAACAAATCATCAAATTCTTCATTTGTAGTATCATTAAAAAAATCATCTGAAAAGACAATATCTGAACCATACCCATTTGCTACCGTATATTTACTTTCTATTGCATCAATTATAGTTTGTACTCTTAATGCATATTTAAACTGCTTCCAATCAACACCATTTTGTTGTTGTGTACCACTTCCGTGTGGATATATATTGTTTGTTGTAGCCTCAGGGTCAAAAGTTGTATGTGAACCACTATTATATATTAATCTGTTTGTATGAGTAATTAAAGGAACAATTATGTTATTGTTTCCAGTTGGAAAACCTTGTATTGTATCTCTTATATTTGCGTAATCATATACTTGTGAGTAATCATCTAATGCACCTAAACTACTTAACAAGTCATCACCTAAAACATCTTTAAGGTTTACAGTATTACCAAAGAAAGTAATGTGATATGTGTGAGCAACATTGTTTTTTAAATCTACACTATTAAGTTTTATTTTACCATTCTTAAAAGGCAAATCATTTAATTCTAATCTTGCATCAGCTTTATTTCTTGCATCAAATCCAAAGTCAATATCAAAATTATAATAATGCTGAAATATTATATTGTTTTCTTTAGATGCTGGTACTGCAAATGTTTGTGTAAACTCGGTAAACACTTTTGCAATATCCTTTACATTTTGGATTGTTTGTGTAAGTGAAACCGTTTCATCTTTGAATAAATCTACCCTTTCAGTACCAATGTATAATTGTAGTCTACGCATTTATCTAATGTTGTTTATATAATCAAAGGCTTCTTCAAACTCCATTGTGTATTCTATTAGTCTATCGTTTACACTTGTTTTAAAGGCTACTGATGAGGTTTTAACTTTAACTGGTATGATAACACCACTTCCTTTTCTAACAGTAGATAACCAAACGTATTCACTTAATAGTAGTTCTTCAAATTGTTGGTTTGCAAACTCTGGATAATATCCACTACTTAAAGTATGTGTTTGTTTTGCTTGTGTGTTGAATACTTTGTTTGGTGCATTTTGTATATTGTATGTAGCACTTGAACCACTTGGATAGGTTATTGTGTTTGATTTATAACCCTCATTAGTTCTTGCTATGTTTCTTGTTTCTTTTAAAAAGAACCACAAGTCTTGTTGCACACCATATTTGTTTATGTAGATAATTTTGTTACCCTCACCATACTTTGTGCAGTCTATTCTTTTAATGTTACATACAACACCATCAACATTTGTTACACTTGTATCTGTACTTGTATAAGGTGTTACCACTAAACCATTTAAAGCAGTTATGCTCGGTAATTTACCAGCTCTGTTGTTAGGTGCAAAAATTGTAAAGGTATCTGTATCTTCATTTATAGGTATTAAGTAAGTAGGTGTAGTTCTTCCAAAAGGCACGGTTGGATTTACTTCTTCTTCAAATGTTCCATATGCTTCAAAACCTACATCTGTAATTGTAGCTGGTTCATCTATTACAGTACCACCACCATTTATTGCATCATAACTCTTTAGGTTTGTTTCAATATCAACTGTTTGAGGCACATAACTACTTTGGTAAGTAATTTCTATGTAATCTCTTGCAAGTTCTGCTATATCAAAATTAACTGTTTGTGTTGCTACTAATGATAAAGGTACATTCTTTGTTAGTGTATACCTTAATGTACCATCAATAGTCACCTTGCATACAACAGACCTTGCTCCAGCACTTGCTACTATAAATTTAAATTGTGGGTTTCTTAATGCTAATTGTAATGCCATCTTAAAAATCTAATGTTAGTGTTGCTATAAATAAATAAAGCCTTATTGTTGAGTATGTATATTTTTCATCTTTTGCGATGTACTCCCAACCAAACAATAATCTGTTATGTGGGAAATGAAATGCTATTTTTAATGTCCAATCCATAATTTATTTTGTTCCTAATATTATACCATCTTCAATATCCAATACAAATGCTTTTGATAAATCACCTGGCAATCTTTTTAAACCAGCTTCAAATGGTTTTGTAAAAAATAGGTTTGCTTTTAAACCTTTGTTGTAAATACTTCTTGCAATTAAATAAGTCATAGTATCATAACTCATAAACCTACCTTTTTTATCTCTAAACTGAAACCTTTTCTTTTTTAACCAACTATTAATACCTTTAGTTAAACCACCTTTTTTACCAGTACCACTTCCATATTGAAATTTAGATAATGCAGCACTTGTTTCTGGATAGGTTGAGGTTTTACCCTTTACACCTTTATCTACATATGCACCGTAATCTTCCATTAGAAATTCTAACAAAAAATCATCTTGGCTTTTATCTATTACGTAGCTAACAGAATTATATAAATCACCACCACCTTTTTTATCTTTGGTTAGGTTTGATTTAGATTGCTGCACAACATACTTACCATACTTGTTTAATATTTCATCTACGTTTTTAAACTGCATTAGCAAATGTATATATCATTGTAAATTAGTATTGTTATATCTGCTGTCCAGCCAGCAAGCTCATTTTCAAATCTATCACTAAAAGGTGTTAAACTTGGATTGCCATCAAGTTGGTACATATCTGTATGTAATGACCCCATCCTTAACTTCTGTATTAGCTTGTTTAAGACCAGTAGCTGCGTGTTTAGAATATCTTGCTCATTATCGTTACCAGTAAATCTATCTGTTGTTATATCCTTTGATTGGTCTACAATATCACAAGCCAATATACTTATATCAAACCTCAACACTTGTTCTTCTGTTGTAACACTATTTACAATCATATGTGCCAAAGGGAATATGTCTTGCTTGTTTAGGTTTACTTTGCTTATATCACCAATAGAAACTGTATTAGTAAATTCAGTACTTCTTAATTGTTCTTCTATTGTTGAGGTTAATTGATAATACCCTCTTATACCTTGTTGGCTCATTTGAAATTCTTTTTAATTCTTTTTGCTTCCATTTCTGATTTCTCTTTTAAATATTCTAAAGTGTATAAGCATTTATGTACATTTAGTTTAGTGATATCTTCAAGTCTTCTAATATCGTTTTGAGCGAGTGCAGTGAAGATGCTTTGATACCATCCATACTTTCTTGAAAAATTTGTTGCTGCATCAAGTTGTCCATCTGCGGTGCTTCCAAATAATTCACCATAGTTTTCGATAAGTCTATTCCTAAATTGTACAAAAAAAAAATTGACCCCAAGACTATGTCCATAGGTATTTCTTCTAACTTTTCTTTTGCATCTAAAGTATATTCATTAATCAAATACTTGTCACCTATCTTTTTACTAATTGGTCTGTATAATACATTCATTGCTATTTGCATATTTTGCCAATCTCCAATGTAAGTATCTAAATCTATATACTCACCTAAACTCATTTCGTCCAAGTCTGGTATTATACCATATTCAACACCACCTATTTTAAAGGTTCTTATTAAACTTGGTTTAGCTTCAAACATATTATTGATAATCTCAACAATTCTATCTGCATCTGTTAGCTTTAATAACCTTGCACTTTTTGCATCCAGGTTACAAAATATCTCTATCATTTTACATTGTAAGAAATAACTATCATCATTGGTTTCTTGTATTTTTAGAAACTTCTGATATTGCTTTAAAGATATTTCTGATAGGTTACTTGGAATGATTAATTCAACTTTCATATTTATATAACGTTTTTAAAATGGTTTTTTATAGTAAGTAAATATAATAAAAAAAGGCACACCATTTCTGATGCACCTTTTACTCAAAACTAACTAAATCTTTCTATTGATGTTATACGGTGTTAGCAATAATTACTTTGCTATGTATTTACCGTTTATTAAACAAGGCTCACAAACTCTAAACATTAAGTATCTATCTGCTTTATTGCAATCTTCGCAAAGCAACTTCCCTTTGGTATTGCTAACAACGTGTATATCACATTGCTTGGCATCTATTTTTCTACTCATTATTCTTCTAAACCAATTCTTTTTCATATTTATTTGTTTTTATTATTATTTACGCAACGTGCCATACACTTTTAAGTTGTAAGTAATTGTGCTAATTAATTACATCTTGGACAATCTGCTGTATAGCCATCTTCTGTTTCAAATACTTGGTTATTGTTGCAAACATCACACAGCTCCTCACAACAACGTGTATAATTAATAGCTTTTTCAAGCATACTTGCAAGCTGTTTAGATAATAAAGTTTCTGTTCCGTTTACAGTGGTTATTGTTCCACTATCAACTCTTGTTTTTATTTGTCTAAGTCCGTTAATTATTTCTTCCATTTTTATAAATTTATTGTTAATTTTCCGCTACTAATGATACACTTTTAAGTTAGCCACAATTAATTGCCTTTTAAATAGTCATCAACCATCTGTTCGTATGGTAATGGTGGTGTCCAATCTTCACCAAACATTATTTTTTTACTAAAGTCAATTAACAGTTCACGTTGTTGGCTAACATCGGTTAAAGTTAATTGCTCGGCTCGGTCTTTTATTATTAAGTCCTCTATAAATAATTGTATTTCGTAATTTGCTTTTTCTGTAACACCGTACTTGTGGTGTATTTCTTGCATTTTGTCTTGTATGTTCATTGTTTTTGTATTTAATTAATTTTTCAATCTACGCAACTAACCTTAACCATATAAGTTA
>UPTN01001032.1_pt1 | contig 12898 bp, 17 predicted proteins | sample 2160111 | NCBI WGS metagenome assembly UPTN01 (sample SAMN06265058, study PRJEB28932) | marine metagenome | isolation source: Columbia River Estuary | place: USA:Columbia River Estuary, USA | collected 2014-05-05 | reverse complement strand
TACGTGAGTCCGTCCGTCAAAGCCAGTCCCTAGCTCTTCAGCCGGGTGTGACTGCTAAATGGGATGTCCGTTGTCGCGGCTCGTACTGGCCGGCTTTTCAGCGCGCCTTGAGTCCCCGAGTCCCCCGGTGCATAGTCGGTACCGATTCGTTTTTCACGCTGATAGTTAACTTCGGGGTTATTCCTTGCCCAACGCCAGTGTTCCACTCCGTACAATTCTAGTCACCCTGAGCCTGATGCTCTGCGCGTCTGCATGGAGTGCCGATGCGCCGGATACATCGCCACCGGTCTTTGCGCCCCCGGCCCCTTTGCCTGCACAGGTTCAGCGGGTACTGGATCGCTACAAGCTGGAATCCTCGAATGTCAGCTTGTTGGTCCAGGCCCTGGACGATGACAAGCCCCTGCTATCGTTCAACGCAGATGTGCCACGTAACCCGGCTTCCACCATCAAGACCCTGACCACCCTGGTGGCCCTGGATGTTCTGCAACCCGGTTACTACTGGAAGACCTACGCTTACCTGGACGGTGAGCTTCGCAACGGCCGGCTGGAAGGCAACCTGGTACTCAAGGGCACCGGTGATCCCTACCTGACCACCGAGAATTTCTGGAAGCTGCTACGCGCCTTGCGAGCCCGAGGCTTGCAACACATCAGTGGCGACCTGGTGGTGGATAACAGTTACTTTGAAGTCAGCGAAGAAGACCCGGGCGCCTTCGACGGTGAGCCTTTCCGAAGTTACAACGTGGCTCCCGACGCTCTGCTGGTGAACTTTAAATCCGTGCGCTTTGGTTTTTATCCCGAGGGCCAGGGCGTGCGAGTGGTGCCGGACCCGGTGCTATCCAACTTGAACATTGATAACCGCATCGGCGTCACCCGGGGCAGTTGTCGCGGCTTCCAGCGGGGCATTGCCTTTAATGTCCCCGGTGGCATGGACGATGACACCGTGGTGTTCGACGGCAAGTTTCCCTCGGGTTGCCAGGAGTATTCCTTCAGTCGCACGGTGATGAGCCCTGTCCAGTTCGCCTTTGGTGTGTTCAAGGGGCTGTGGGAGGAACTGGGTGGCACCATCGATGGTGGGGTGAGACTGGGCTTCGCACCTGCAGCGGGTGAGGTGGCCCTGGAGCCTGAACCGTTCTATGTCCACTGGTCGCCGAGCCTGGCCGAGGTGGTACGCAGCATCAACAAGTACAGCAATAACGTCATGACCCGGCACCTGCTGCTGACCATGGGCGCCGAAGTGTACGGCGCGCCGGGGACCGAGGAAAAGGGCAGGGCGGTAATTGCCGACTGGCTCAGGGCAAATCACATCAGCCTGCCTGAGTTGACCCTGGTAAATGGTGCCGGCTTGTCCCGGGACACACGAATTTCTGCCGCCAGCATGGGGGCGATATTGCGTCACGGCTGGAACAGCCCTTACATGCCGGAGTTTATTTCTTCCCTGCCCCTGTCGGGGATGGATGGAACCCTGCGGCGTCGTTTTGACGACGAACCCCTGGCGGGTCAACTGCATTTGAAAACCGGCAGCATGGATCACGTGTCGGCGATAGCCGGTTACGCCACCTCTCGAAGTGGCAAACGATATGTCGTGGTGGATCTGCATAATGATAATGATGTCCATCGCGGATACGGAGAGAACGTCCAGGATGCGTTGCTGCGCTGGGTGATTGAGCACTAGCATTTCTGATTTCTGATCTATGCATTGATGAGATTGACTCTCTGTTATGCTGCCTAAAAACGAGTAGCACGAAACGCCTATGTCAAAGCTGATGGATGAACTACGCCGCCGCCATGTCTTCAAGGTGGCGATTGCCTACCTGGTTGCCGGTTGGTTGGTCTTGCAGGTCACCGACGTGGTGGCAGGCGTCATAGGCTTGCCCGACTGGACCCTGAAACTGGTGGGCTTTTTGTTCGCCCTGGGTCTTCCCGTGGTGCTGCTGTTTTCCTGGATTTTCGAGATTACCCCGGAAGGTCTGAAGCGCGAGAAAGACCTGGCAGCAGATGATGCCGCCCGGCAACATTCCGGACGCCGGCTAAACCTGGCCATCGCCCTGTTGATGGTGATTTCGGTTCCGCTGATCACCGTGCAGGTAATCGCCCGGGGTGGAATTGGCGCCTATATCCTGCCCGACTCGGCACCGGAAATTCAGTCCCGGGTGGATGCGTCCGGCCTGGCGCTCCCGGATTACGACTCGGTGGCGGTGCTGCCATTCGTGAACATGAGCTCCGACCCGGATAACGAATATTTTTCCGACGGACTGAGCGAAGAATTACTGAACCTGCTGGTTGAGGTGCGGGGACTGAGGGTGCCGTCACGCACTTCGAGTTTCGCCTTCAAGGGCCAGAATGTGGAATTGGGGGTTATCGGCAAGGCACTGGGAGTGAACCACGTGCTGGAGGGTAGCGTGCGCAGATCCGGTGACCGGATTCGGGTAACCGCCCAGTTGATTGATGTGAAAACCGATGCCCACATCTGGTCTGAAACCTATGACCGGCAGATGGCGGATATCTTTGACATCCAGGATGACATTGCCGCGCGCATCGTGGCGGCCCTGCGAGTGTCCCTGGGCGGCCAGGGCATCCTGCCCGAAAGACAGCGACCGACAGAAAACCTGCAGGCCTATGACCTGTACCTTCAAGGTCTGGAGCTATTTGGCCAGCGAGGCGATGGGGTAGGCGCTGCGGTTGGACTGCTGGAACAGGCGGTGGCCCTGGATCCGGATTTCGCGGCAGCCTGGGCAACCCTGGCGGGGGTGCGCTCGGTAACTTGGGATTACATTCGCGGTACCGATATGGCTGAGGAACTGGAAGCCTCCAGGGTGGCGGCGGAGAGGGCATTACAGCTGGATCCGGAATCGTCCCTGGCCATTGCAGTACTCGCGGGTCTCGACGTCCTGCAGGCCCCAATGCACTGGAATCGGGGGCTGGAGCGATTCAAGCAAGGTATTGCCAGGCATCCCCGGGACGCGAGCCTGCGGCTCTGGTACGGCTTGAGCCTGCTGGGTACGGGCTACCTGGAACAGGGCAAGATGCAGTTGCTTGCGGCCTATCGCCAGGACCCCGCATCGGGAATCAACAATACGGCGCTGGGGAAGGCGTACATGCTGACTGGCGATTTGGACAAGGCGGTGAGCCACCTGAATCGGGGTATGGCCCTGGGGCATTATGAAGCCCCCAATGTCCTGCGCACGCTGTATTTCCAGATGGGCCTGGATGACCGGGTGCTGGAGCCGTTCAGAGAGGGTCCCGGTTCCCTTTCACGGGAGTGGTGGGTGGCGTTGGTGGATGCCAGACAGGACCCGGCAAAGGCGTCCAAGCTGCTGGAAATTACCGAAGACCAGGTTGGTTCTTTGGGTTCCAGCGCCTCTGTAACAATTCATTCCTGCCTGGCGGAACTTGGGTTGCTGGACTCCTACCCGGATGCCGTTCGGGCGAGCTACGCAACCCATCCGGATGAACTCCAGGGATTGTGGTATCCGTGGAATAGCGCATTACGCCAGTCGCCGGAGTTTCAGCCCCTGGTGGAAGAACTGGGCTTGCTGGAGTTGTGGCGGGTACGGGGCTTTCCCGATTTGTGTCGCGAGGACGCCGGGAAGTTGGTCTGTACTTAATGCAGCTTAATGGCGCTGGATGACCAGGATTTCGTAGCGTCCCTTGGGCCCGATGTACCAGGATGCCAGGGTGCTGGTGAGGCTGACGATCAGCCAACCGAACAGGGCAGACCAGAAGCCGGCCACGCTAAAGCCATCCAGGAATCTTGCCACCAGTCCGAACATGGCGGCATTGATAACCAGCAGGAATATGCCCATAGTAAGTATGGTGAGTGGCAGGGTAAGAATGACTGCCAGGGGCCTGACCAGGGCGTTCACAACGCCTAGTAACAGGGCCGCGAAGATGAATGTCCACGCCCCCTGAATGCTTACCCCGGGAACCAGGACGGAGGCTAGCCAAAGTCCGACAATGGCGATGAGTAATCTGACAGCGAATCCTTGCATAGGCTCAGCTTGGTACCAGATAAATTGCCTGTCAATACTTACCCGGGAACAATCGACCAGGTGATGTATCCAATTTATGGATTGGACCGAATATAATTCAGAACCGCGCTTAGGCTGGCGTCGTGTTACGCAATGAAAGGGAGACGAGAAATGAAGATCAAGGGAGAATTTTTGCGGGTCGCAGGGGCAATGCTTATTGCCGCCACGCTGACAGCATGCGCTTCACCTGCACCGGCGATCCAGACTGGACCCGGGGCGGAAACGACCTTTGACGGATTGGTCGCGGTAGATAACACGGCACTGTCGAAAGTATGGGTGCGCCCGGGTATTGACCTGAATGGTTACACCAAGGTTCTTCCGGTGATTACCGGTGTTCAGTACGCTGCGGCGCGCGAATACAACGGTAATATGTCCCTGCGCAGTTCAGAAAAAAACTTTCCCATGAGCGATGCGGAAAAAGAACGCTTTGAAGCTGCCGTTAATGAGATATTTCTCGAGGAATTCGCCAAGAGCACGAAATTCGAACTCACCGATCAACCTGGGGATGATGTATTGCTAATCAGGGTCGAGATCCTGGACGTGGCATCGATGGTTCCGCCTGAATCCCCCGGTCAGCGAATTTATGTTCGTTCAGTCGGCGAGGCGGGTCTGGTGCTGGAAGTCTACGACTCCAGGGAAAAGCAGATTCTTGCCCGGGCTGCAGACAGGCGTGACTTCAGCTTCCCTGGAGACCAGATTCGCATGACCTCACGTGGGCTGAGTCAGTCCCAGGTACGAACCGGCCTGCGTGGTTGGGCGCGTGTACTCGTGAGCGGACTGGATTCCATGAAGAACTAGGGTCTACAGACCTATCGGTCGCGGGTGACCTGTCGAAAGAATATGACGCAAAAGACTAGCAAAGAACGTTTGAAGTGCGTTACATTTGCTTAATCTCGTCAATCGGCAGGTCACTCGTGGCACGAACCAAGACCGCAACCCTTAATCTCCGCGTGAATCCCGCGCTCAAAGAGGCGCTCAGGGAAGCGGCTGCCCGGGACCACCGCAGCGTGGCAAACATGATTGAGTTGCTCATTCGCGAGCACTGCCAGAGCGCAGATATCCCTATTCCCGAGCAAAACGAACTGTTCCCGGAGGTCCCCGGTGAATGAGAAAACCTTTCGTACCCTGATCGAAGCCGGGGCGATAAAAAAAGTGTCAATCGTTGCCCAGGGCGGACGCTTTCACGTTGAGGCCAAGACCCCCAATGGAACGCTAACTGCATTGACCCTCAAGGGCGATGTGAAGACCTGGACTAGCCTGGACTCGGTGGCCAGGTGGGTCAGGGGCCTGGGGATAGGCACGGTAAACGTCATGCTCGGCGGCTGGCAACCCGGTCAACGCAGTCTCGGACTGTAGTCATCCAGTTGGTAATAGCCTCGCGGCCTTAGGTAAAACTCCGCATTGTTCAAATCTACGCAGGGTTGCAACGTAACCGGTATTACAGGGCGGGAGAGATCTCATGGTATTCGTGCGCGTAGTCGCTAGTGCGGCGTTGATTGGTGTGTTTCTGGGTCTGGTCGGATGCAGCGGTGGCGAGCCTGTCGTGAGTTTCTCCGCTGAGGTCAAGCAGGTGCTTGATAACAATTGCGTGAGTTGTCACGTTCCTGGCCAGCCTGGGTACGAGGCCAGTGGCCTGGCATTGGACAGTTATGACGGTTTGATGAAAGGGACCCGTTTCGGAAAAGTGGTTCTTCCCGGCGATGCCCAGGGCAGCGTGTTGAATATGCTCGTTGAAGGACGGGCAGATCCTTCAATCGCAATGCCCCACGGTGCTAATCGTCGACTGTATGCCGAAGAAATCCAGGTACTACGTCGTTGGGTTGAGCAGGGCGCCTCGAATAACTAGCCCCGGGATCACTGGATGAGTTGAATGCCAGGGATCGAACCGCGGCGCGGATACGTCAGCGCGGATATGTCAGCACAGGTAACGGTAGCAACTGGTGTTGCAGCAACGCGCGTGCGCCAGAATCAAGGGGAATGTTCTGGCTAATGGTTGAGAGAACCGGATGAGCGTTCCGCAGGTATCCGTTCGCCGTGTCTTTTTTCCTGTGACCAGGAAATGATCGCGTCTAAAAAACACAAGACAATCCTGTTCCGGCTTTTCAGCCGGAACAGATTTCATTGACTAGTCGTTACCTGGCTGGCAATGCCGGCCTGAACAGGAACTATTAACCTGGAGTAACGTTCGTGGCCTGTGGTCCCTTCGGGCCTTCTTCTACCTCGAAGTGAACGGCCTGACCCTCAATTAGGGTTCGGCGTCCTTCACCGGTAATTGCACTCGCGTGCACGAACACATCCTTGCCGCCTTCATCTGGTGAAATGAATCCATATCCTTTGGAATCGTTGAACCATTTAACAGTACCCGTGGCCATCTAATCTACCTCTGTACGCACTTACTTAAGATGAAGAAACCCGCAATTTAATTCTTCACCAAAAAAAACCTCTCGCGTGACGCGACAGTACGCATCCGTTGCGAGACCTGCGGGTTTGAATAGTCTACATCACGATTTAGAAAAAAATACAAATTACCGAATTTGCGCATTTTTTATCAGTAGTGGTAATTTCGCGAGGGAGACTATGAAGAAGCATCTTCCGGAATGGCTCTAATAGCTCCAGAGAATTTTGCGATAAATTTCTCGATAATACGTGGGGAGTTTTGGATTGTGTCTTGCGTACCTGGCCGGTTGGGTTACTCTGTCGACCACTTCTTTCCAGCGGTACGCTGCGGTTCCTGTTCCGGTAGGATGTATCGATGAATCACTCGATGACTATTCCCTTTGGTGGCAAACCTGACGTGGTGGTCCTGGGCGCCGGTGCAGCAGGGCTCATGTGTGCCATGCAGGCGGCCAGGCGAGGTCGAAAAGTGCTGCTGCTGGAGCGCTCCAATAAACCCGGCAAAAAGATTTTGATGTCGGGGGGTGGGCGTTGCAACTTCACGAACCTGTATGTTGAGCCCAACCGCTTTCTGTCCGGTAATCCCCATTTCTGCAAATCTGCATTGAGTCGTTATACCCAATGGGACTTTATGGATCTTGTGCAAAGACACAAGATTGCCTATCACGAGAAAAGCCAGGGGGAACTGTTCTGCGATGATTCGTCCAGGCAGATCCTGGACATGCTGCTGGACGAATGTCACCTGGCCGGTGTGCAAATCCTGACCAATTGCGAGACGCATTCTGTGCACAAGAATGAGCGTTTTGAATTAAAGACCGCGACAGGCCCAATCAGCGCCCAGTCCCTGGTTGTCGCTACCGGCGGGTTGTCGATTCCCAAGCTGGGAGGCTCCGGATTTGGCTACCAGCTTGCCCGACAGTTTGACCTCAATGTGCTGCCTACCCGGGCCGGCCTCGTGCCGTTTACTTTCACAGATTCGATGCACGAAATTACCAGTCGCCTTTCGGGGCTTGCGCTGGAGGTTGCCGCCAGCACGCCGGACATGTCATTTAGCGATGCCATGCTTTTCACCCATCGTGGACTCAGTGGGCCCGCAATGCTGCAGCTTTCCAGTTACTGGCATGACTCGGAACAGATCAGCATTAACTTGCTTCCCTCGCGAGATCCGGCCCATTGGATAATCGAGCACAAGCGGCGCTCTCCTCGTGGCCTGCTACGCACGGCGCTGGCCGAGATACTGCCTCGTGCTCTGGTAATGGAATTGCAGCAGCTGTGGTGGCCGGAGCGGGCAGAGACTCCCCTGGCGGAATGGTCAGATCGTGAGTTGCAAGCCCTGGCTGAGAAATTGGCTAACTGGACGCTCAGGCCCGCGGGCACGGAGGGGTATAGAACTGCCGAGGTGACCCTCGGTGGTGTCGACACGAATCAGGTGTCATCCCGGACTATGGAATGCACCACCGTGCCAAACCTGTATTTCATTGGTGAAGTGCTTGATGTCACCGGGCACCTTGGTGGTTTTAACTTCCAATGGGCCTGGTCATCCGGGCATGCCGCCGGAGAGGTAGTCTAGCCGCAAAATCAGTCCGCGGTTACATCACTCACGCTGCCCGTTGTCCATGGCCCGGATCATGGCTGATGCCACCGGTCTTGTTGCCACTGGGCCCGGTCTTGCCAAAAGACGGACTTTGGATGGAGAATGTCTTGTCGCCATCGGTGCGGTTCAGGCATGGCTGGTGGGCCTGGTGGATACGCTGCTCACCCAATTCCAGTACATGATGTGCGCCTGCGCTGATCATCGCTGCCAGCAGTATCAGTGCCGGCGCCACCACGAAGGCCTGGAAAGGACCCAACTCAGGGTTGAAAAGGCCGGGCAGGGTGACTGCCAGTAACGCTGCAAAAAGCATGGTGGCAATGGCGCCGCTAACAATTTTGACGATGTTCATGTTGGTGTCTCCTGACAGGACATTCCTGGCGGCAAACCGACTGGTCGGTTTAGTTGTTTTCCAAAAAAACACTTACTTGATAAGCGCCTTCAAATAACGTTTAAATTCGTGGATAGCCCCGGCGATCCGCTTCGGCTCCCCGTGGGCCTTGGCCATCACTATGCCGCCTTCCACCACTGCCATCATATGGTTTGCCAGCTCGCGCCCGCTGGGGGCATCGTCCTGCCTGCATGCCAGCGCGATGGGCTCCAGCAGCGGTGCCATACGCGACTCCAGGTCATCCATCAGGCGGTTAAGACAGGCGGCGATGGTCGAATGGGTGCCCGACAAGTCGATGGCGAAACTGCCCAGCATGCAGCCGTGATTCCATAGTGCGGGCGCGGCTGCCTCCATGTGCTCGACAAAGGCAAAGGCGCGTTCCAGGGGATCTTCCACCTCTTCGTAACGACCCGTCCCGATTACTGCCAGGGCCTCGTCCAGGTACGCCTCGGCGACTGCCGCGCCCAGTTCTTCCTTGGACTTGAAGCAGTGATAAAAGCTGCCCTTGGATACGCCGGCCGCAGAAATGATCTCGTCCACCGAGGTGGACGGGTAGCCGTTCAGAAGCATCAAGCCCCTGGCGCTGGAAATCATTTTGCTTTTTGCTGTTGCCATGAGCGAAAAATAAACCGACTAGTCGGTCTAGTCAAGTATTTTTTTACACACCAGCTGGAGAAGGCCGCTTTCCAATTCTCACCGGTCGCCCAGGCCCGGGTATTTATTAGTTGCTATACAATGAGTTGCATCGCCTGGGCTGGAGCCTCAGCCGCTTTTGCTCACCGGCCCACCCATCAGTTTCCAGCCTTCAATGCCGTCTTCGATGTGACAGGCATTGGTGATACCGGCGGCTTCTGCATCGCTTACCGCCATGGCAGATCGCTCTCCGTGGGCGCAATAAAAAAGTAACCGTTTTCCGGTGGCATGGCTTAGCTCGTAAATGAGTCCCCCGGGGGCGAGATTTTTCTCCAGATCCTGGTAGGGGGCGGTAATTGATCCTTCTATCTGCCCGTGCCGATCTATCTCCAGCTGTTCCCTCAGGTCTACCAGCAATACGTCCGGGCGTCCGACCAGGGCCAGCGCGTCGTAGCAACCCAGCCCCTGGCCCTTGTCTCGCAGGTCATCCTGGCGCAGGCCGATATGCAGGTTGGCAGGCACTGCCACGTCCATCAGTTTAGGGTTGGGAAGATTCAGGTTATTCATGATGTCCACGTACTCTTGCTCCGAGGACACTTGCAGTCGCGGGTTGAAGGCGCGCTCCTCGGCTATGGTGCTGACGGTGTCTCCCTTGTAGTCGTGGCCAGGGTAAACCAGCGTATTTTCCGGGAGTTTCAGAAGCCGATTGAATATTGAATCATATTGCTCACTGGCGCTGCCGTTCTGAAAATCCGTGCGGCCGGTACCACGGATTAACAAGGTGTCACCGGTGAATACCCGGTCGTCCATCACGAAGCTGTATGAGTCATCGGTGTGGCCCGGCGTGTAGATGGCCTGCATTGAAATACCCTCGATTTTCACCGAGTCGCTATCCGCTACCCGCATGGATACGACATCAACCTTGCTCTTCTCGCCCATCAAGGTGATGCAATGGGTGCGATCGCGAAGCTTGCCCAGACCGGTTACATGATCGGCGTGCAGGTGAGTGTCGATGGCCTTTACCAACTTCAGGTCCAGTTCACGGAACAATCTAAGGTAGTGATCCACGTGTTCCAGTACCGGATCAATAATCAGCGCCTCGCCGCCCTTTCGGCTGCCTATCAGGTAAGTATAGGTAAATGAGGTGTTGTCGAAGAGTTGCCTGAAAATCATGTTGTATCCGGTGCCTGCTTTCTAGATGGCTAGAATTATTCTAATTTGACGGACTTGTCCAATTTCTTTTGTTGAATTGCGATTCATAAATTCAACGATCAGATCAATAAGCTCCGCCGCCAGGGGGAGTTTATAAGTCATAAACAATCCTTTTTCTCCATGCAATAAAAATCAATGCATCCAAATCGGGGCTTCACTGCATCTATAGATATACAAAGGGGAATAATGCTTGATTGCTACGGAGAGGGGAAATGATCGAATTGCTTGCTCCCATCACAATGTTTTTTGCGTTGATAGGTGGCGTGCAGTGGGCCCTCGACCACGTGGGCTCATGGAAGTTTGATTTCCTTCCGGCAATTCATCAGCAGTTTTCCGCCACCCCGGATCAGCGCCTGTGCATCGGAGTAACTCAATCCCTGGTGGCCGAATCCCGGGTCATCTTGCCCCGGTCCGATGGTGAGCATGGCCTGGCCTTTGTTATTGAGGGTGATGTAAGCGATCGTTTCACCGGACAGTTCGGGGAGAGGGTTAATTATCGGATTGTACTTGGTCCGGGAATTTCAACCTTTGAACTGTGTTCGACCGGTACGTCATTTGCACAAGATGTCACCGCTGAGCGCGCCGTATTTCACCGCGGGTCTTTGTAGTCATCATGTTGAACAGGCTGGCGAGTTTAATGAATGAAAAGATGTTTTTAGCTGCACGCCTTGACCTCTTAGTGGTCTTCAGGGGGCGAGGCGGGAGGCTCCTCGACGGTGTTATTTACTGGTGCCGGAAGGTTTTGCGGCAACCGGGGAGACATTTTCGACCTGTGGTGCATCCAAACTCGTGCCTGGATGCATCTGTATTAGTAAGACGGTAAATTGGTTTTGGTAATGGAGAATAGAAATGGTTGAGATCCTTGTTCCTATGTCCTTGTTCTTTTCGGTGGCGATAATCGTCGGTTTGTTTGTGTATTTTCGATACCGGGCCCGCAGTGAGACGCAAAAGACACTCAGAGAGGCCATTGAACGTGGTCAGGAGATGACGCCTGAGTTCATAAAGCTGTTGGGTGACCCGCCTCGGCAGCCTAATGCGGATTTACGTCGTGGTATCGTGGCCCTGGCTATCGGAGCCGCCTTTGCGATCTTCGGAGTTTTGCTGGGCGAAGAAGATGCCATCAGGCCAATGCTTGCAGTGGCGAGTTTCCCCTGTGTTATTGGTCTGGCCTACCTGGCGCTGTGGAAGACTGGTGGTCGGCAGGAGTAATCCAGCGGGCAACTGCGGACGGGTGATTTTTGACTAGCAAGCATGATGAAACGGGCCTGGCACAGGCGCTTCACCAAAATCCTCTTTTGTTCGAGGAATTGGTCGGGGTTCACCAGTCTGCGGTGAGAAACTTCCTGCGCCGCCTGACCCGTAACGATGCGTTGGCTGATGACCTCGCCCAGGAGACATTTATCCAGGCCTGGCAAAAGCTGGGCAGTTTTTCGGGGCAGGGAAGCTTCCCGTCCTGGCTCATGAAAATTGGCTACAATCAATTTCTTCAGTCCCGGCGGAAGGTTAGTCAGGAGCAGCGATTGGAGCAGAAAGTCCAGACGGAAATGTTGGCGGGACAGACTCCGGTGCACTCGGATGGCCCATCGGCAGAGGCATCGGACCTGGAGACTATCCTGGCGGCGTGTACCGAGCCGGAACGACTGGCGCTGACATTGGCCTATGGGTTTGGAATGAGTCACGGCGAAATTGTAGATATCACCGGAATGGCCCTGGGGACAGTGAAGTCCCATATAAATCGCGGTAAGTTGAGGGTGCGTGAGCGCTATGCCCACGGAGAGACAGGATATGACTGACGAACAGTTTGATAATGAGGAACGCTGGTTGCGTGAACAGTTCAGCGCCTCCCTGCCCGAGGTGCCCGACCAGGGATTCAGTGAGCAGGTGGTGCTGCGCATTCGCAAGCGTACCTTGCTACGCAATGGCCTGCCGCTGGCTGCGATACTGGTCGGTACTGCAGTGATTGCCTGGCCGGTTGTTGAACTGCTGGGGGAACTTGGGCAGCAGTTGGCGGTGATTAGCCAGCTGGATTGGCAGGCTGTGCTCGAAGCGAATAAGACCGTGGTATTGGGTTTGATCCTGGGGGCGTTGAGCCCGCTGGTGATCTCGATTTTGGAGGACTAGGCGGACAGAGATTGCTTACTCCGGCCAATGCTAGGTACATGCCAGAATTTACCGCCGGGGAAGACGAGAATACAGTTATCACATGGCCTGTGACACGGAGGTGTTGGTCATGTTCTCAAAGATAGCGATTGCCTTTACCGTCCTGGTACTGGCATTTACCAGCGGATGCGAAACTACCACCCACGCCCAGGAAGGGCAGGTGATTGGTGGTGTTCTAGGTGGCGTAGTGGGTTCCCAGGTTGGAGGAGGCTCCGGGCGTACCGCGGCGATAATCGTCGGCGCCATTGCTGGCAGCATGATCGGGCAGCACGTGGGTCAATCCATGGATGACACCGATCGGATGAAGACTGCTGTTGCGTTGAATGACAACCGCACCGGCCAGGCCAGCAAGTGGGTGAATCCGGATACCGGTTACGCGTACGAAGTGACGCCCACCCGCACCTATGAAGGGTCCGGTGGACCGTGCAGGGAGTTCACCATGGACGCCACCGTGGGTGGCAAGCCGGATCAGCAATTGTACGGCACGGC
>UPTN01001031.1_pt1 | contig 12906 bp, 10 predicted proteins | sample 2160111 | NCBI WGS metagenome assembly UPTN01 (sample SAMN06265058, study PRJEB28932) | marine metagenome | isolation source: Columbia River Estuary | place: USA:Columbia River Estuary, USA | collected 2014-05-05 | reverse complement strand
AGTAGGGATGGCCTCGGGTCGTTGGGGGGCGCTAGCCTCATTTGGCGCCAAGCGCTTCCCCGGCACCAAGCGGATTTATGGCAGCTCTGGCAACAGCTTCGTCGCGGTGGTGGAGTTTGGTGACAAGGTGAAAGCCAAGAGCATGTTGGCCGGCGGTCAGAGCGGTGATCCGGCTTCAGCGCATTTTTACGATCAGGCCCAGCCCTATGTAGATCGCAACTTCAAAGACGTTGCGTATTACAAAGAGGATGTGGAAAAACGCGCCGAAAGCACCTATCACCCGGGACAACGGCTCTAGGGGCAGGCGCGAACCGGGTATGGGGCGGCGGGGCGCTGCTGCCCCGCTCACCTGGAAGATGATCCGGTGTGCTAGTGGTCGGGCTCCAGGTATAGGTCGCCGTTCTTCATCACCAGGGTGATTTTCCTCAGGTCGGAGATCTGTTCCATGGGGTTGCCCTGTACCGAGATGATATCTGCCAGCAATCCGGCCTGTAGCCGTCCAAGCTGATTCTCCAGGTGGAAGATCTTCGCGTTGGTGGAGGTTGCCGCCCGAAGCGCATCCGGCGTGTTCATGCCGTACTCGACCATCATTTCCAGTTCGCGAACATTGTCTCCGTGGGAGTAAACACCCACGTCGCCACCGAAGCACAGGGTGACACCACTTTCCAGCGCGTCTTTAAACGACTGTCGCTTTTGCACGATGCGTTCAGGTTCGGGGTCCACGCCCTTGTTCCAGCCGCCATACTGGGTGATGGCATCGCCTGCGGCCAGGGTGGGGCAGAGCGCCACGCCTTTATCTTTCATTAAGCTCAGCACCTCGGGTGTCGCCCCGTCACCATGTTCGATGGTTTCCACCCCTGCCATCACCGCCCGGCGTATGGCTTCTTCGGTGGAGGCATGGGCTGCGACATAGCGGTTGCTGCTTCGGGCAACCTCCACGATGGTTTTCAGCTCAGCCTCGGTGAAGGTGGGTGCGGCTGTCCCGTCGGGGCCCCAGCGATAGTCCGCATACACTTTGACAAAATCGATGTTCCTGCCGATCTGGCTTCGGACCACCCGAACCAGGTCATCGTAACCATCGGCGGTTTCCGCACCCAGCGGTACCTGGACGCCTTCATGAAAGCCCTTGGGCCCGTAACTGCCGGTGGCAACAATCGCCTTTCCGGAAACAATCAGGCGAGGGCCGTGCATGATGCCTTTGGTAATCGAATCCCGAACACCTACATCCGCATAGCCTGCTCCCTCAGAGCCCAGGTCGCGCATCGTGGTCACGCCCGCCATCAGGCTGGCCCAGGCGTGATTCACTGCCCGCGCAACGCGTTCCGCCTCGGACTCCTTGAGGACCTGGTCATTCCAGAGAGTTTCGTTATACGGATGCAGAAGAATGTGGGAGTGACCTTCGATTAGCCCTGGCAGCAAGGTCTGCCCCTCGAGCGTGATAACCCTGTCGGTCTCGATTTCGGGCGCTTTGCTGCTCTCGCCGGCGAACAGGATCTGTTGGTCTTTGACGATAACCACCCAGTCGCTGTGCAGGTCGACGCCATCGAATACCCTGGTGGGCTCGAACCGGGTCGTGGCTGCGTTCACATGGCTGGAGCCGATCAGGCAGAGCGCGAGGACAAAAGACGACAGACGGAAATTCATTGGATCACCTTGCTGAGAGAGTAGGGTCGAATCGCCGTTAATCTAGCAGACCCGAATCCCGATGTCAGAGTTGAATGAGGCGGCATGTGGCCGGCATGGCAAGCGTGGCGCCAGTAGCCGGTGGGTCGTCCAGTTTGGGCAAGTGAGAAGGAAACTAACTATCCTTAAAGTTGTCCCAACAGGAAATGCGAATTGGGATCCGCTGAGTTTGGAGTGATTCCAGGCACAGGGATGTAGTTTAACGGGAGGGAAGTCAGGAAAAGGCAATGAACAAAATATTGCTTATCAAGTTAATGCTCGTTATCGGATTTATGGTACTGGTGACTTTTGCATCTACACTGGCAGCGGAGAGCTCACGTGCCGAGTCGACGCCAGCTGTAGTTGATTCCAGTGCCCTTCACGTTGATGGCGGCATGATCTGAATGGGTTGCCGTAACGCTTTTAGTGGTTAACGGTGGCCAACTGCGTCAGGAGTAATCCTGATCGAGCTGTTTTCACTTGCTGAAAATAGTCGTGTATCTCTTTGTAACCTCATTCGCGAAAATCCGGAAGCGCCACGGCCGTGGTGCCTTGCACCGGTTGCTATTATCGATAGATTCGCCACACTGTGCCGAAGGCCTGTAGGCGTGTCCCCACAGGCCCTGTTTTTGACTACTCTATGATCGTTGCTGAACGGGTTTGTGTTTATGGTTTCTTCCAGATTGTTTTCCTTCGTGTTCATTGCCTGCCTGGCGCTTGCGCCCCTGACCGGGGACGCTGCCGACGGCGTCAAATCCGAGCCTGGCTACGATGATTTGCTGGTGCTGTTCTCTGACTGGCGCCAGTTCGAAAGACCGCCCTTGCTGGATGGTGCGCCTGACTACACCAGCGAACGGTTCGTAGAACGGCAGCCCGGGTTTGTGGCGCTGCGCCAACGTCTTGATGAATTTGATGTCGAGGCCTGGCCAGTTCCCCAGCAAGTTGACTGGCACCTGGTGCGTGCCGAGATGAACGGCTATGACTTTAACCTGCGTGTGTTGCAGCCCTGGGCACGGGACCCGGCTTTCTATAACACCGTCTGGATGGAACGCAGTGATGTGCCGGCTCACGAAGGGCCCACTAACCACGCGGTGGTAGAAGTGTGGACCTACAACTTCCCACTGGATGGTCCCGCGCGACAAAAACTGGTTTCGGAGTTGAGCGTCATACCACCCCTGATGAAGCAGGCCCAGACGAATCTCACGGGCAATGCCAAAGAGCTTTGGGTCGCCGGCATTCGTGACATGCGTCGCCAGCTAGGCGCGCTGGACGAATTGAAAGACATGGTGGGGGATTCTGGTAGCGATGAGCTTGCCCAGGCTATTGGCGCCTCCAGGACAGCCACCGAAGAGCTTGTGGTGTGGCTAGACGAACAGGCACCAAAAAAGACCGGTCCCTCGGGCATCGGCAAGGACAACTACACCTGGTACCAGCAGAACGTTCACCTGGTGCCAATGACCTGGGAAGACGAGGTCAGGCTGCTGAAACGTGAGCTTGCCCGGGCCTGGTCATCTCTGAAGCTGGAAGAACAGCGTAATCGAGACTTGCCGCCCATGGTTGCCGCGAACACCCCGGCCGAGTATGACGCCATGGCCGATGCCGCGATAAAGCGCATCATGGGATTCCTCAAGGACAAGGACATTCTGACTGTCACGGATTACATGGAACCGGCCCTGCGTGAGCATGCAGGCGTCTTCGTGCCCGCGGACAAGCGTCACTTCTTCTGGATTACCGCCCACTACGATCCGGCGCCGCTGTTTACCCACTTCTACCACTGGTTTGAACTGGCCCGTATGGATCGCGAACCTCACTCCAGTCCCGTTCGCCAGGGCGCGTTGTTGTACAACATCTTTGACAGTCGCAACGAGGGGACCGCTACCGGCGTGGAGGAGATGTTCATGCACGCGGGCCTGTACGACGACAGTCCCCGTTCCCGTGAGCTGGTGTGGATATTGCTGGCCCAGAGGGCGGCTCGTGGACTGGGTTCGCTTTATGCCCATGCCAACCAGATGACCATGGAAGAGGCCGGTTCAGTGCACATGGAGTTCACGCCCCGTGGCTGGATGAAGACTGAGAAGGAACTGCTGTTGTTCGAGCAGCACCTGTACCTTCGCCAGCCCGGTTATGGCACCAGTTACGTCACGGGCAAGTACTTGCTGGAGAATACCCTGGCAGATTACGCCAGGCAGGTGGAGGCCCGAGGCGAGACTTTCCAGCTGAGAGACTTTTTCGACCGGCTGAATGCCATCGACAGCATCCCGATTTCGCTGGGACGCTGGGAGCTGACCGGGCTGGATGACGAGGTTCGGCAGTTGGCAGGCAAATAGCCTTTTAAACGACCGGCAGCTAGCAGCCTACTTGTTCGTGCCGCCCAGGGTGCGCAGGGTATCGATGCGTTCGATGATCGCATCGGTGATCAGTTTTGTCTCTTCTGGCCCAATGCGGTCGATGGCGCTGTTCAACGACTGGTAGGTGGCCATTACCAGGGCGCGTAGCTTGCGAAAGCCCTCCGGGTTTTTCCGGCCGCATACGGTGTCGTCATTCTTCAGGATGCGGTCAATCACGCCGGGTTCACGAAGCATCACATCACAGGCGATGGACATTCGTAATAATTCTTCACCGATTCCATCCAGGTGTCGTTGCCATACGGTGTGCTTGCTTCCTGCCATCTGTTCGTCTCCTGAAGGGGGTAAGCCCCAAGTGTACCAAGTGGCTGGCTAAATTGGGCCGACTCAAATCCGTGGTCCCGGTAGTCATGCCCGGGTCGAAATGACGTGCCTTTAATAATTTGCCTGGATGTGGCGGATTAGGTGCGTAGGTAAATTCCGACAGGGGATTTACCCGGGTTTCCCGGTATCCTTATTAGACTGAGATTAAGTGAATGCCTGATCCTTCGGTTGTTTTTTGACCCTGGGCAGCAGGCAGCCGCGCCCAGGAGTTTTAACCCTCCGTCAGACACAGGGATTAACAGTCATGTTATTTCGTATCGCGCTTTTACTTTTAATCCTGATCGTTTCCGGTCCTGTCAACGCCGATCCAGAGGATATTGGGGCTGTGCTGGATCGCATCATCCAGGTTTACGGGGGAGAAGATGATGTCCGGAAGCTCGACAATGTGATCCAGGAATGGAGCGTTGTCGCTTTGATGGGCAATCGGCACGGCACAGATACGCGCAGCGTCCAGGTCCCGGATAGGCTTAAAGTGGCGTTGATTTACGCTCATAAGCAGGAAACCCGGGTACTTAAAGATGACACCGGCTACGTGGTTTTTCGGGACGGCATTCCGACGATTGCCAAGGACATGCAACGTGACGCCATGCGGTTGCAGTTGATGCGCCTGTATTCACCGTTAGCCCTGCGGGATCGGATCGAGAATCTCAGCATGGCCGAGCAAGGCGGCTTCTTATACTTGACGTTGCGGGAAAAGGGCCTGCGAGCGGATTTCGTTGTGAACATGGAAAACTGGCGAATCGAGAAGGTCGTCGGCACCATGAGTATTAACGGAAATGAAATGAATTTCGTTACCGAATATTCGGAATTCAAAGTTGTCGACGGTGTGTTGGTTCACCACCGGGAGAACAAGTACGCGGGCCAGGTTAATACTGCCGTTCTGAACCTTAACAAAATCACCATCGATGCACAGTTTGAGGACGATACATTTTCACCGGTAATGTCTGATGACTCGATAGATGAAAAGGGGACCGATGCGTTAATTGAGACCTGACTTACACGCCGGTCTGCTGTTGTGACGAGTCAGTTCTGATTGCCCTGGCACTGGCTGCAGGTGTTCAACGACAACACGGTCAGGGCTCCCAGCATGACCATTGCGGCTGCCCCTGCGGTGGGCCAGCCCGGCGGGGTGAAGAACCAGATCGAGGATCCGCCCACCCCGAGCATCATGGTCAGTGACACCGCTTTCACCTTGCGTGTGACGCAACGCTTCTTTTGCCAATCCAACAACATCGGACCAAACACCTCGCTGTCCATCAGCCATTGATGCAGCCGGGGAGAGGACTTGGCAAAGCATGCCGCCGCCAGCAGCACAAACGGCGTGGTGGGCAACAAGGGCAGGACCACGCCTATCGCGGCGAGTATCAAGAGCAACAGGCCAATGAGGGTCCAGATTTTCAAGGCGAGATTCCGCTGGTGTAAAAAGACAGGGACAAAGAAAAAGGGCCGAACCGATATCTATTCCAACATTCGGCTCGACCCTGTTGTTTCTAATCCGTTACCCGATGGAGCAGCTCATATCCTGACCGCAGCACAGGGGTGACTTGATCTTGCCGTGTCCGTTGGGGCACTTGGAAATCTGTACTTTCGCGCCGCTGTCCAGTGTCAGGGTGTCGTTCTCAAGGGGTGCGTCGCACTTGGCGCAGGTTGCGTTCACGCTCATGCCGCACTTGTTACATTCGTAGGTAGCCATTCGTTTACTCCTCCAGGGGAACTCGGGAGATTGTCAGGGGGTCGAACTGCCAATATAACCAAAAGGGGAATTAGGGTCGAACCGAAGTTTCCTTCAATCTCGGTTCGACCCCATACTTTTTACGTATACTGTCACCAACTTCTCTAGCGAAATAAGGGAATATACGCGGGTGGGCCAAGTGGCCGGGGACACTCGAGTGCTCTGCCTTGTACTTCCTGCCTGGCGGCGGTCACCAGTTGCTCGGTCTGCTCGCCAGCGGGCCACATGGCGAGCGCCTCAAGGAAGTCTGGATCCTGCGACACCTCGCACAGCGCCCCGGTTGACCACTCAGTCACCGGAGCGATGCCCAGGCGCTCCATATCGGTGACGATGGCTGCGCAATCTGCAAACACCGGACCGCTGGAGTACATGAAGGCGCAGCGTTTCTCCGCCCGGTAGGTCTCGTCACACTCAAGCTTGCGGTGTTCTATCTCGGCGCCGATTTCCGCTACGGTATGGGCATCTTCAATACTGGTATGGATTCCGGCTTCGGAATAGCCATATTGCCCGGGATGCCTGTAGGTCCTGCATAGCGCTTCCTCCGGCCAGTTGTCCAGGGCCTCATTGTCTTCGAGCAAGGCCATGGGTATTAACACTGGCAGGGCCCAGATGCCTACTACAAGCATGCCCGTAAGGACCACGGAGCCAACCAAAGCGTCACCTACCGTCGACGTGTCCGTGCAACGCAGCTCTTGAATCGTGTCAATGGGTCTCGCTACACCGTCCTTGCCCCGTATGGCATTCGAATCCACTGCCTCGACCTCGAGCTTCACCGTGGAGCCGTCGGAAAGACTCAGCGTTAGCTGATCCTCTTGGTGGACCCGGTGACGGACCATGGGGGGGCTCGGGTCATAAAGAGTATAAACCTCGTTCTCCACGCTCAGGGCAGCGCATCCGGCCAGGGAAGAGGTCACTAGCGAGATCAGGCATACAAGAGCATTAGTGAGTTCGACGCCCTTGACAATGCATGTAGTGGATGCACGCTTGCCAACCATGATCTTTCCTCGCGACGTTGGGGCGAGAATGGGGCAATACTTCTATGTGTCTTGCCACCTTCCCTTGCTGGAGATTCTGCGCCGCTAAAATGATCCCTTGCAAGTGTAGTCACGCACAGCTTTGGAACAGGTGTGAATCTGGATGATGTTTATTTAGTCTTTTAGGAAACCGATTCGCCGAAAAGGGGAATTGGGGTCGAACCGAAGTTTCCTTCACTCTCGGTTCGACCCCATACTTTTTATGGAGAGGTAACCACCGTAAAACCATAGGGCGCCGCGATGAACGACTGGTTATCACTGTAGCTAACCGCCTGATCCTGGCCTGAGAAGTTATACATCACGTAAGTGGTGACGCCGTTATTCTCAAAGGCCAGTGCAGTCGGATTGTCGGAAGTCACCACGCCGGCGCCGGTTTTCAAGTGTCCCAGTGCGCTGAAGGTGTGCAGCCAATGATAGGTGTGAGCCTTGGTTTCCCCTGCCTCTGGCTGGTAAGCCGACCCCACGCTGTTGTAGTCAGCGATGGCGGCATCCGCATCGGTCATGGCCCAGATATTCCACCAAAGGTCTCGCCACTGGTCGTTGGGCAGTCCTGAGGGCCTGCCATTGGCTGACTGGCTCAGGCCCAGGGTGACGTAATCCACCAGGTAATCCGGGTGCTGACCGATATGCAGGTTCAGCGCGTTGGACGGCAGACCCTGGATACCCAGGATATGTGCCACAGCCGGACTGAACCAGGTCGCGAACACGCCGCCGTGGCCCCAGATGATCGAGGTGGTGATCTTGTTGTATCCGGCGGGGAAGTTGTCGTAATCCGGTGCCGCGCCACGGAAGCGGTCGATGTTGTTCCAGTACTCCCAGTACGCAGAGGTTGTTGAGGCATGCAGGTACATGCCCCTCTCTACCAGGGCGTCATTGCCGGTAATCAAGCCATACAAGATGATCGCGCCGTAGGAGTTGGCCGCCTCCGATGTTGACTCGTTGTTATTTCCCAACGCGAAATTGGCGACCCCGGAAGCCCAGGAAAACCCATTGGCCGGATCGAAGTTTCGCAGGTAGGGAAACATCGGGTCATCTTTGGCGGCGGCGTAATCCCTGATTAACAGTTCGACCATGGGGCCGTATTGGTCTGAACCGCACCAACTGGCATCAACCCGGCAAACCTCTGCTGCCGCGCGGACAAAATACCCATAGTGAAAATGATGATCGTTCAGTTGCTGATGGGAGCCATAGGCTTCCTGCAGTCCCAGGATGGTGTTCCAGTCGTCGTCGTAGACAAAGTATTTAACCGTATCCAGGGTCCCATTGGTGTCCGCGGCAAACCAGTCGGAGAGTTCAGCCTTGAGCCAGGCTACAAGTTGATTGGCTTCGGTGGTCATGCCGATGGATCGGGCAATGGCTGCCAGTTCGGCAACCTTGCCGTAATTCTTTCCGGCCCAGTAAGTGTCCGTCGCGGTATTCCAGGTTGTGGGGTCCGATGAGACGAACTCGGTAACCAGGTTTTCCAGGGTTGCTTGATCGAAGTTACCAACGCTGGAGGGCAGGTAGGGCAGGACACCGACAAAGGGCAGTGAATAGCTGTACTGGCTTGCCTGGGTGTACTTGATGATGCCCCGGGCGCTCCTGACCTGGTAACCGGTGGTGGGTTGCGATGAGTTTTTCCAGTGCAGGGGATGCATGCCGGCCAGGGTTTCGACCAATGCACCGCCGGCGTCACGGTATGCATGATTAACGGTAACTGTATTGTTGCTTCGATCTACCGAGTAGCCGATATCCACCTGCTGGACCACGGCGCGTGCCCGGGAGGCAAAAAGCGCGGCGACGGTATTGCTGGGAACGCTTCCGCCTGCATCCGGCAAATATGCCAGGGTCAGTTCTCCGGTGGCATTGGATACGGTAATTGCGTTGCCGCCGGCATTGGAGAACTGGGTCGTGCCTTCGCCGGTGATGAGGAAGTTGTTTCGGTTGCCCGCCACATCAGTCCACACGCCCAGGCTGTTTCCCTGGGCATAGTAGGTGCCTTTCTCCGGGCCATCCGTGCGCAGGGTACGAATAACCAGGTCACCCTGGTAGGCCTTGAAATAGACATAGGGAGAACCGTGAACAAAGGTGGCTTCCATCACAGGCTGGCCGGCGGCCATCCATTGGACGGTCACCGAGCCGTCGCTGTAGTCCTTCAGGAAGGCATCCAGGTTGGAGGAGCTCGTGTTACCCACCGCAAGACCGTCGAAGACCTCGCTGAAAGGGTCGGGTACCTGGTAAAGAAACCCGTCTCCGGTAAGTCCCAGTCCCCCGGGGATGCTCATTATCCTGGCGCCCGCGTTGGAGATCCGGGCAGTAAAGGGGTCAGGGGTGATATAGGCGGCCTTGGCCGGGTTGCCAATTTCCATCTCACCGAGAAATGGAATCGAGCCCCACCATTTATGGGTAGGCGTGGGTCCGGTGGCTGCCTCGCCGACCAGTTGAGGGTACATGGCGATGGGAGTGCCGATCGGGCTACACGAATTGACCCCGGGCTCGACGATTCCGGCGTTGTATATCCAGAACCCGTAGTCGAAAACGCAGCCGTAGCCCTGGGGGTTGATGCCATCGGAAATATTACCGGCGCCATAGGCGGTCAGTGTGAACGTACTGGGGTCATTGGGATCAACAGGGCCCGCAGTTGGGTTGGCAACGGTAATGGTGAAAGTGAGGGTATTGGGGTTGGTACCGTCTGTGTAGCCCAGGGCAACGCTGTGAATGCCCAACTCAGACAGCGAGGGAGTGCCGCTCAACAGTCCGGTGTTGCTATTGAAACTCAACCAGCCGGGCACGGTGATTGCGGAGTAGCTGACCACATCATCCGGGTCAGCGTCGGTGGCGTTTATTGTGTAATCGTAAGGACGGTCAACCACTGCGGTAATCGATGGCTGGGATTGCAGTACCGGGGCTGAGTTTGCCTGAAAAACCACGATGCTAAATGACTGGGTCTGGGTGGCCGTGCCGTCGGTGTAGGTCAGCGATACGCTGTGAGTGCCCACATCATCCAGGCCAGGGGTGCCATCCAATAGCCCCGTGTCAGCATCGAAACTCAACCATGTGGGCAAGCTTGTGGCCGCGTAAGTCACCACGTCGCCAGAATCCGCGTCAGTGGCGACGATCACATATTCGTAGAGAGTCCCTGTAAGCGCTTCCTGTAAGGGTACGGACTGCAATACCGGCGCGGTATTGGAGGCCGGAGGAGGTGGGTTTGAGGTATCCGATGAACTTCCTCCGCCACAGGCCTGCAAGGCCATGCAGGCGAGGGCTAGCGCTAATAGCTTGATGCTACTGATCTTTTTCAGATTCATTGGGTAAGCCTGTCGTTGAGTCGGTAGTGCGTGGCTCGCAATCCTTTGGAGCATCGAGGGGGTTTGTAATGACTACCGTTACAATAAATGACAGCGTTGTCAATTAAATCGACATTCTTATCGAATCTACGGGAAGAGGGGCGGGTCCGGGCGATATATCTGTCTGTGGAGACGGACAGGGGATTGGCGGGCAGGGTTCCGGCACAGAGCCTGGATTGCCCTGGTCGATGGGCTCAATAATCAATCAGGTCGAACCGGGGCAAGGTAGACGCCCGGTTCGACCCTCGTTTGACTAGATTTCTACAGCGACCTTATAGACCGGATCTTCGATGATGTTTACGTCGATAATCCGTTCGGCGTTCTTCAGCAGCTTGAGGCAGTCGGCACTCAAGTGACGCAGATGCAGTTCTTTTCCTGCGTTGAAATACCTTTCGGTAATCTTGTTTAACGCCTCGATGCCCGACATGTCGCTTACCCGGCTTTCCCTGAAGTCGATGATGACGACCTCCGGGTCGCTGGCCACCTCAAACTTTTCGGCAAAGGCCTGGGTAGAACCAAAGAACAGCGGGCCATAAATCTCATAGTGCTTCACGCCATCCTCGTCCAGGTATTTACGGGCACGAATGCGTTTCGCGTTTTCCCAGGCAAAGACCAGGGCGGCAACGATGACGCCGATAAGTACCGCTAGTGCCAGGTTGTGAAGTAACACAGTAATGGCGGCCACCAGGATACCGACGAAGGTGTCGTGGTTGGGTACCTTGCCCACTGTCTTGATGCTGGCCCATTCGAAGGTGCCAATGGCGACCATGATCATCAGGCCGGTCAATGCGGCGATGGGCATCCGCTCAATTTGCTCGGCGCCATACATGATAAACACCAGCAGCATGCTGGACGCCACGATGCCGGATAGCCTGGAACGTGCGCCGGAGGAGATGTTGATCAGGCTCTGGCCGATCATGGCGCAACCGCCCATACCAGAGAAGAAACCGGTGACGAAGTTGGCCAGGCCCTGTGCTGCAGCCTCCCTGTTGCTTTGCCCCCGGGTCTCGGTGATCTCGTCGATCAGGTTCAGTGTCAGCAGGCTTTCAATCAGGCCCACCCCGGCAACAATCAGCGAGTAGGGGAAGATAATACTCAGGGTCTCCAGGGTGAACGGCACCTCCGGAATATGGAAGGGAGGGAAACCGCCCTTGATGGAACTCATGTCGCCTACCGTGGTGGTGTCGATGCCAAAACCGAGCACGATGGCGGTGACCACCAAAATAGCTACCAGCGAGGCGGGTGCTTTGCGGGTGACCTTGGGCATACCCCAGATGATCAGCATGGTAAGCAGGACCAGGCCCGACATCACACCGAGGTCTGTGCCCTGGAGCCATTCAAGTTGACCGGATTCACCGGTGACCTTGAACGAGGCGATTTGTGACATAAAAATAACGATGGCAAGGCCGTTCACGAAGCCGAACATGACAGAGCGCGGCACCAGGCGAATGAATTTACCCAGTTGCAGGGCACCGGCAGTCATTTGAATCAGTCCTGCCAGCACCACGGCGGCGAACACATATTCAACGCCATGGGTATTGGCCAGGGCGACAATCACCACGGCCACCGCGCCGGTGGCGCCCGAGATCATGCCGGGTCGCCCGCCAAAGATGGAGGTGATTAGCCCGATACTGAACGCAGCATAGAGACCAGTCAGCGGAGACAGGCCGGCAATCAGGGCGAAGGCAATCGCCTCAGGGACCAGTGCCAGGGAGACTGTGAGGCCGCACAACACTTCTGTCAGGACATTGACTTCTTTTCTGCGGTCGAACAAGTTCAGAATTTTTTTCATAAGAGAGTTTTTGCTCAATTAATACCCGCGCCAAAAACTCAATGGTTCTTGGCGAGAAGGTGGTTACGATATTTTGGAAGGCGACATTAATTGGCCTTCTTGATTTGGCATGTACGGCTTCAAATGAGAGCCAGGAACGACGCTCCGGGAACAGTTTTCAGGAAGCCATATGACTTACAAATTTGGTGAATTCAGTTCTGTCAGATTGGGTTCAGTTTCCTTGAGCCCTATCGACAGGGGCGCGAACTTTACCACAGGACGAAATGTGGGTCTAAACGGAGTTTTACTGTGCTTGTCCATGAGGCCAAAAGAATAATAAATATTGATACATTTCAATTAGATAAAATATCTTTCTCCAGTAATGCCTAGTGTATGACACGGGTGATACGGTAATACTAAGCGAGGTAGACTAGTGTTTCCGAAAGGCCGGGCTGGGTGCCGGTTATTCAATTACTGCGAATCTGGAGGAATGAGGTGGATTGGGACATACTGGATTTTGCCGTCTTTGGCGCCCTTGTAGCAGCTGTTGTTGTGACCTATAGCTTAGCGCTGCGGTGGACAGGCAATACCGCCTATCGATTCGCCGTGGGCGTTGCCCTGGCCGGGGCGTTTCTGCTGGTCTGGGTGAATG
>UPTN01001024.1_pt1 | contig 12958 bp, 11 predicted proteins | sample 2160111 | NCBI WGS metagenome assembly UPTN01 (sample SAMN06265058, study PRJEB28932) | marine metagenome | isolation source: Columbia River Estuary | place: USA:Columbia River Estuary, USA | collected 2014-05-05 | reverse complement strand
CGCCACAGGTCATAACCCAATACCTGGGAGGCCTCATCGAAAGTCTGCAACACGCTGGAATCCTGCTCTGCGAGTTGGGACAACATCCCAATCGACTGGGATCCCTGTCCCGGAAATACAAATGCTAGTGCCATTACTGCTCCTTAATCCGCTCCGCCAGAGCTGTCCGTCGATCTAATCAATTTTATTATCAGTTGCGCCGTTTGCGCCCCTCTTCAAAAGGATTACGCATATCGCGCCAAGCAGGCCACCCGTCGCTCCATAAAGGTGGGCGACGGTAACTACCGGGCCTCCTGCCAGGTCCGCCGTCATGGGTAGCGGACCCGTCGTGCCTTCCCAGACAAGTTTGACTGAAAGCAGGAGCATGAGCCAGAGGTAGCGCTCTGCCCGGCAATACCACTGAAGTACCAGCAGCCCTGCGAACAATCCGTGCAATACGCCGGAGAGCCCCACGTACCACTGCAGCTCAGGCTGGAGAAACCATAACCCGATATCCACCCCCAGCGAAGCGGCCAATATCAGCCCTACAAGACTCCAGGCTTCCAGGCCATCCGCCAGCAGGTAGACCAGCAAGCCCAGGGCGGCCATATTCATCAGCGCATGTGACCAGCCAAGATGGATAAAATGGCCGCTAAACAGGCGCCACAGCTGGCCCTGGGCAAGCCCCTGGCGCTGGAACTGGAATAATTCCTGTGCGCTTTCGCCACCGGCTTGCAGCATTAGGCATACCATAGCCACAGCCAGCGCCAGCCATTGGGCAGGGGTAGGTACAAATGCGTTACGGATAGTGCCCATTGCCAAGCGAATTGGCCTCCGTGTCTGTTATGATTGGACCGAGACAAAAGCCCCCGGGCTCGCGACAGATAACTATACTCATCAAGTCAGTTCGGATTAGCAACATTATGAATTCCAAACATACAATTTCAGCTCAGGCCATGCGCGGCTTCACTTTGATCGAAATCATGGTTGTAGTGGTCATTCTTGGCATCCTCGCCGCACTGGTGGTGCCTAACATCCTTGGCAACGTGGATACCGCGCGAATTACAGCCGCCAGGCAGGACATACGGGGAATCGAAAGCGCCCTGGATATGTACCGGCTGGATAACTTTAACTACCCCACTACCCAGCAGGGCCTGGAGGCCCTGGTCGCCCAACCTGCGGACCCGTCGATCCGTAACTGGCGTGTCGGTGGCTACCTGAAAAAATTGCCGAAAGATCCCTGGGGTAATCCCTACCAGTACCTGTACCCTGGCACCCAGGGCGAGGTTGATATCTGGTCCATGGGCGCTGACGGACAAACTGGCGGCGACGGCATCACCGCCGACATTGGCAACTGGATGGAGTGACGGGCAACGCTCGTCACGGCATCTGGCCGAAGCCAGTCAAACACGCAATCCAACGCAGCATGAGACTCCGAACCGAATCCCGACACAAGCAGGAAGGATTCACCCTGATCGAGATTCTTGTGGTGGTCACTATCATTGGGATCATAGCCAGTATGGCCACCCTCTCGCTTGGCCTGGTGGAAGACCCGCGAGGGCCAAAGCGAGAAATGGATCGACTGGAAGCGCTGATCAAGCTGGTGAGCGACGAGGCTTTGCTCCAAGGCCGGGATTTCGGTTTGCTGCTGGAAGAAAACAAGTACCGGTTCCTCACCTATGATTACGACAAGGGACTTTGGCAGGACGAGGGTCTGGACGAGAAACTCCGGGTCAGGCAGTTGCCAGAGGGACAACAGTTTCACTTGATCATGGAAGGCCAACTGGTCCCCCTGGACCTGGCTGAAGAAGAAGAACGGCTGGTCCCTCATGTCGCCATTCTTTCCAGCGGGGAATACACCGCTTTTGACCTGGAACTGCACCTGCAGCTCACCGACCAGACGGAATATCTACGCGGAACCATGACCGGCCAATTGATACGAAACCCGGAGTTAAACGATGTACGCTAGGCGTTTATCTCACGGCTTTACCCTGGTGGAAGTAATGGTCGCCGTGGTGATTGTCGCGGTGGGTATGGGTGCCGCTATCCTCGCGGTAAATCAAAACGTCTATAACGCCTCCTATCTTCGTGACAAGATCATGGCGTCCTGGGTGGCAGAAAACCGACTGACCGAATTACGCCTGTCCGGTACCACGCCAAAGGTCGAGGAAACCACCGGTGACGCGGAGATGGGAGATGTACGCTGGTTGTGGCGGCAAAAAGTCTCCGAGACCGGGGTGGCCAACCTGCTTCGCGTGGACATTCAAGTCTCCAGCGAGTTGGAACCACAGGGAAGCCTGATTTCGCTCAGCGGTTTCGTGGGCGTACCCATACCCGCGAGTGAGGTGGATAGTCGTTGGGGCGGAGATCCCGGTGAGCAGTAATACTCGAGGCTTCACACTCATCGAAATGATGGTGGTCCTGGTCATCATGGGTTTCTTTACCCTGATGGCTTACGGGGGCTTTCGACAGTTTCAATTCAATGCCCAGAGTGCCCAGGCAGCCTCCACCCGGCTCAGCGATTTACAAATGGCCATGCGCAGGATGGAGACGGACCTGCTGCAGTCCGCCCCCCGCCCGGTGCGTGATCCCCTGGGGGACAATTACCGCCCCGCGTTCCTGGGCGACATGAGCCAGCAATACGGAATGGAGTTGACCCGGGGCGGTTGGTCCAACCCCCTGGGCCTGGCGCGTTCCACTCAGGAAAGAGTTGCTTATTTTCTTGAAGAAGACCGCCTCGTGCGGCGCCACTGGCTGGTACTGGATGCCACCCTGGCAATAGAACCGCTGGATTCGGTGATACTTACCGGGGTCAGTCGATTTGAGGTTCGCTTTCTAACCGGGGCCCGGGAATGGGTTCCCCGGTGGCCGGTCCCGGGCGCGACAGGAATCTCGGGAATCCGGGAGCGACCGCTGGCAGTGGAAATCACCATAGACGTGGATGGCTTCGGACGTCTTGTACGCTTGCTGGAGGTTCGCGGATGAAGAACCAGCGCGGCATGGCCCTGATTATTGCGTTAATGCTGGTGGCCATGGCCACACTGGTGGCAGCCACCCTGACATTCAACCTCAAGTTGGATCAGCGCCGAACCCTTAGCCTGCTCACTACCCAGCAATCCAGACAACTGGCCCTGGCTGCGGAATCCTGGGCAGCAGAAATTCTTCGTGACGACCTGAACAACTCGAGTACCGACCACCTGGGTGAAGAATGGGCCATGCAACTACCCCCGGTACCGGCCGAAGGCTTCCTCGTGCAGGGCCTGCTCGAAGACATGCAAGGGCATTTCAACCTCAATAACCTGGTTGGGCCTGACGGTAAGGTCAATGAGGGGCAGCTTGCCCAATTCCAGAGACTGTTGGTCGCATTGCAGATTGACCCCCGCCTGGCGGGAATCATGAGCGACTGGATTGACCCGGATACCCAGGGTGGCTTCCCCGATGGCGCCGAGGATGACTACTACACCGGCTCAGATATCCCCTACAGAACGCCAAATACCTACATCACGGCGTTGACCGAGTTGCAGGCTGTCCAGGGCGTGGACGACGAAATATTTCGAAAACTGATGCCCTATGTCAGCGCCCTGCCCAACGGCACACAGCTTAATGTGAACACCGCGCCGCCACCGGTACTGCAGTCACTGTCCGAAACCATGGATATATTCCAGGCCGAGACTCTCGCTGCAGAAGCCGCAGAAGAAGGATTTCCTGACCTGCAGTCATTCCAGACACTCGTGGAAGAAGATGCATTACAAACTCTTACTCTTTCCAGCGATTATTTCCGCTTGACCGTAAGAGTCACTATTGGCACGTACAGCCTCACCATGTACAGTCTTTTATTCCGAGACCCCGCCGGCCAAGTAAGGCCCCTGTTAAGAACCTTCGGCAGTATTTAGTCCATGGCATCAACACTGATCATTCGTTTAGGGCACTCTCCAGAGCAGGAGGCCAGTTGGCTGGTAACCGGACCTGAGGGTCAGTTGCTGGAACCTGAGCAACACGGCCCTCTCTCGGCACTGGGCAACCAGGTAGAGGAACGCAAAGTCTTCGTTCTGCTGCCCGGACAGCAAACAGTCATGACCACTGCGGCAATCCCGGTGAAAGGAATCTCCAAGCAATTGCAGGTTGCTCCATTTGCGCTCGAGGATGTCCTGGCCGAGGATATCTCCCAAATGCATTTCGCAGTCGGGCCCCGTCGCAGTGACGGAAATGTCCCGGTAGCCGCGGTTTCCCTGGCCACCTTCGAAGAGGCACTGAAGAGCCTCGAACAAAACGGCATTAAACCCAATGCGGTCTTTAGCGAACTCCAGGGCTGTCCGGACATTCCCGGAGCAATCAGTGTCATCGTGGAAACAAACCAGGCGATGCTGCGACTTCCCAGCGGGGAATTTATTGCTATTGCCATGGACATGCTTGATACCGTCCTGGCCGGGGCAATCCAGTCCGAACAACCCAAACAAATCGATGACCAGCCCCAGGTATCTGTGTCGCTGATGTTTTACCTGGACGCCCAGGTAGCCAAGGACCAGGCCTGGATTCAAAACGCCCAGCTGAATTACCCGGATGCCGAATATCGCCAAATGGCCGATGGCACCTTGCCCCAACTCGCGGCAGGCCTCCAGGGAAAAAATGTCATTAATTTTTTACAAGGCGCTTACACACCCAGGTCAGACTGGCAACGGGCACTTAAGCCGTGGCGTCGTGCCGCCCTGCTTGCCGCCTCGTTGCTGATCACAGTGAGCCTGGTACAAGCTGTTAGCCTGTGGAGACTCTCGTCGGTGGAATCCGACCTGGATGCCGCCCTGGCGGTTACCTTGAGACAGGTATTCCCGGGCAACTCAAAAATCAATGATCCCAGGCGTGAACTGGACCAGCTTCGACAAAGTTTGCGTGGTGGCCCCAGCGGCAGTTCCAGTCAGTTCCTGGACACCGTCATTGCCCTGGGAGGAATACTGCCGAAACTACAGGACACCCGAGTCGAGGCGGCCAGTTACCGCAACCAGGTGCTGGAATTGCGCATTAAGGTTCCGGACGTAACAACCCTGGACAGGCTGGAAAGAGAAATGGAAGATTCCGGTCATTTCCAGATAAGTATTCAGTCCGCCAACCCTCGAGATGATGGCGTGGAAGGTCGTATTGCCATTGCGAGGAGCGGATCATGAAAGATTGGTGGAGCACACTGCAACCCCGTGAACGCCTGGTTATCCTGACAGGCTCAATACTTCTTGTGGTCTTCCTGGTCTTCTGGCTTGGACTCAAACCGTTATTCAAAAATGCTGGCGAGGCGCGTCAACGGGTCGCTGAAAAGGCAGTATTGCTAGCGGATTTACGTACCACGGCCACTGAGATGGGCGACCGCTCAAGGCTCACGGCAACCCTTCCGTCGGCCAATGAATCCCTGGTAGTTATCGTGGATCGCAGCACACGGGAAACGGGACTGGCATCCGCACTGAAAAGAAACCAGCCAGTGAGCGATGACGAGATCAGGGTGCGTTTCGAAAATGCCTCTTTCAACCAGGTCATGGCGTGGCTGGGGTTGCTACACAGTACCTATGGAATCGAAATTGATAATGCAGCGTTCGAAACAATGACCGAACCCGGTCGCGTCCAGGCCAGCCTGGTACTTAAGCGAGGTAAGTCATGAACCTGCGCCGGCTGCTATTACTCGTTACGATCGGGTTTATCGCAGGACTCTTTGCAATCGCCCCCGCAAGACTGGTTTCGGTCTTTTTACCGGGCAATATCTCCCTGGACGGACTTTCCGGAACCCTGTGGAATGGCGCGGCTCGCCAATTGGTCGTGGATAATACCGCCACCGGAGAACTGGAGTGGGAAGTTAAACCCTCCCAACTGTTCACCGGACGACTGGGACTGTCGTTCATTTCAACATTACCCGATGGCTCCATAAGCGGAAATGTGGCCATAAGTCTTGGTGGCGCCATATACCTGGACAGCGTAAAAGGCACCCTCCCTCTGGGCTACATCGCCACGGATTTTCCGCCGGGCATGCTGGATGGCCGGGTTAGCCTGATTTTCGAAGAGGCCGTATTTGAAAACGAATGGCCCACCCTGCTCAAGGGCGTACTGGCGGTTGGCAACCTGGTTCAGAACGTTCCAAAGCCCACTCCCCTGGGTACATTCAGTGTGAATTTCGACGGCGAGCAGAGCGAAGACGGTTCGATTAATGGCGTGATCGCAACGCGTTCAGGAGCCCTGCAAGTGGATGGTCTACTAACCCTGAACAGCGACCGGTCCTTTATCATGGACTCAATGATACGGGCCAAGGCCGAGACGCCGGATGACCTGAAAGCCATGCTGCCACTGATCGGTGAGCAGCAACCCGATGGCGGATACCCGCTACGTTACACGGGCAAACTCTGAGTCCATCGCAGCTAGAACTCCCGCCAGGCACCCATCAACGGGAAATACAAGGCTAACTTAACCTGCATCCCCGGACGCCAGGCGTTAATCACTGTCGCGTAACGTTTTAGCTGACTTGAATAGCGTTCCTGTTCGCTATCCAGGAAGTCCTCCAGCCCTGAACCCTCATGGCGACTGCTCTTGTAGTCGACGATCCAAAGGGTTCCCTCAGCGTCCACAAATACCCGGTCCATGATCACATTAAATGCTGATCCATCGCTGACTCCGGTCAGGGCAAGTTCGGTCCAGGACTCCCGGTGATCGCCAAACAAAATCCAGCGCCCCCGGCTGTCATTCAAGGTGCCCAGCAAGGCCTCAACCGCACGGGAGGTGGCCACCGGCACTCGATCCTCCGGCATACCCAGGGACCTCAAGGCAGCCTGGATAGCAGACTTGTCACCGGCTACTCGTTCCGACGTCCACGCGCCCTCGCCGTCTTCGGCCAGCCGCTGCAACCACCTGTGGACCACGGTTCCGGTCAATCGTATCGACTCGGACGCCCAATCGTATTCCACCCTGGGTTCCTCGTTACGAATCGCTGTATCTGACTCAGGGAAAAGATAATCAGGCTTACCAGGTTCAGGCGCTTTCCAGTTCCCAACCAGGCGCCGCAGGGGCTTGCTTGCCGGTGCCTGATCCTGGTCCTGGGTGGATTCCTCCAGACTCTCGAGCTTCTCCTGGGCGTAATCCCAAAATAGCGACAGCAGGCTTCCTGTTTCTGGCTTGATCTCGCCGCTTTTTAACACCTTGGCATGCCCCAGCAGGTGCAACTTCTCCCTTGCCCGGGTAGCCGCCACGTACAACAGCCTGCGTAATTCCTGCAGGTCACGCTCACGCTCCATTCTTCCCAGGTAGGCATGCAAGGGATCTTGCTCATCACCTCTTGGAGCCAGGGGAGCGAGCAACAGATCGTTCTGTTCCCCGTGCCGAATCACTTCCTGCCAACGCAGCAAGTCCGAGCCTGCCCCAGCGCCCACCCTGCCCAGTCCTGGAAGAATCACGGTATGAAACTCCAGGCCCTTGGCCTTGTGAACTGTCATCACTTGAACGCGACAATCGGCTCCCGACAAGCCTGCTGCCCGTTGCTCCTTTAGCAGGCTATCCAGGACCTTCAGGTCATCCAGGTCGCCCCCCTGCTCTGCCTGGGACAGGATATTCAGAAAGGATTCTGCATCCTGCAAGTCCCCGGCGCCGGTCAACGGCGCGGGCGCACCCAGCGCCAGCCAGGCTCCTTCAACAGACGCCCTGAGTGTTGATCGACCTCGCTGGGCCAACACCCGATTCAGAATCGGTGCACACCGGGCCAGTCGCTGGAGACCGTCCTCGGAAAGCCCCGGAAATTCGTCTTGTCCCAACACCCGGGCGATGCTTCCGCTGCCAGCTTGCTCGGCCAGGCACAACAAATCCGCCTCGTGCAGTCCGCAGTATGGAGCGTGTAACACACTCAGCCATGCGGTGCGATCAGCCGGATGCAGCAGGGCACGGGTAAGTGCTAACAAATCCAGCACCACCGGACGCTCAGCGAGGCTCTCAATATCCACGGCACGGTAGTCAATGCCTGCGGCACGGTATGCCTCAGTGATTGCGCTCAGATGGGACCGCGCTCTCACCAGCACCGCAATCTCCCCGTCCTTGTCCTCGGACAGGGCTTGCCTTGTCAGGGCAACCACCGCAGCGGCCTCCTCCCCATCGTTTCTTCCAACAAAGCCGTGCAACTCAACCGCCGGCATTACACCGGGAGCCCGGGTCGCCTGGCAGGGGCTATAACAAATCGCCTCCATGGTCAGGTCTTCCTCCCGGGGGAACACCTCAGGGAAAACCTGGTTAACCCAGTCCACGACACCGGGCCGGCTGCGGAAATTAGCCTCCAGTGTCAGGGGGCGTAGTGCCAATTCGCCAATGCCCCTTGCCCTGGCATCCAGGTAGTAACCCACCTTGGCTTCACGGAAACGGTAAATCGCCTGCATCGGATCGCCGACACAAAACAAGGTCCGCCCATCATCCGCAGTCCAGCCGGCCACCAGTTGTCGTAGCAACTGGTACTGACCATTGGAGGTATCCTGGAACTCATCTACCAGGATATGTTGCAGGCGATGATCCAGGTACAGGGCCAGGTCCGTCGGAGACTCGTCCTCCCCCAGCGATCGCACTGCCGCCATGGCCACTGCAGCGTAGTCCGTCTGGTCGCGCTCCCCGAACAACACGTTGAGTTCCGCTACCGCCAGTTGCAACAGCGACATCAGGGCTTCAAGCACCTGCCACTGGCCCTCGGTGTAACGGGCCGGGGGTAACTTGCGCACCGAGTCCAGGGCCTTGTCAGCCCCCTCTATCTCACGCAACTCATCCAGCAGGGCCTTCATCCTGTTCTTGAGTGGCGCCTCAGTGGTGGGGAACCCTTCTCGCTTGGTAACGGACTTTCGAACTGTTCCGGTGCCGGTGAGCAACATGTCAGCCGCTGCCTGCCACGCGTCCACCTGGTCGGCGCGGGGCCCAGGCGCGCCATCCAGGCCTGCGTATTTATGCACAGAACCCGCCGAATCTGGTGCAAATTTAGCAGCCTCGGCAGCAATCGAAACCAGTTCCTGCAGCAAGCCGCGAGGAATAACCCGGGCGACATCTTCAAGGCTCTCGTCGATGACCCGGGCAATGGAGGTTTCCAGGAATTCGCGAGGGGAATCCAGGGAATCACTGCGTACGATGTACCGCAACCAGTGGTCACGGCGGGCCAGCATCCCGGATAGCAACTCCACCACCCGTGGCAGGTTGTTATCCAGGTGGGCCACCAGGATTTCCACGCATTTACCGTCAGCGCCTGTTGCACCCAGGCGTTCAAGAACCCGCTCAGCAGCCAGTTCGTACAATTCCTTGGGCCGCTCACTGATTCCGGCGGAGGCAGGAAAACCTGCTGGCATGGAAATTCGCCTGGCCAGGACCGAGTTGAATGAGTCGATGGTCATGATCGACATGCGCCCGGGCCTATCCTGAAGATGCCAGGCCTGCTTCTCATCCTGCTCCAGGACATCCCTTGCCAGGGACCATGTAAGTTTCTTGTGCGGCTCTTCCGGAGCCGCATGCCTGGCCATCTCAAGGCTTTGCATGACACGGTCCCGCATTTCACCTGCGGCCTTGCGGGTAAAGGTGATGGCCAGGATCTGCTCGGGTGATTCAACCCGGGCCAGCAACTTGAGATAACGCTGGATCAATAACTCGGTCTTACCCGAGCCGGCCGGCGCCTGGACGATGAATGAGCCTTCCACATCCAGCGCGGTTTCCCGGGCCCGGGCGTCGACTGGCAACATGTTTTCAGGACTATTCTTCATCTGACGCCGCCCGTCCTCGTTCCGTCACACGACACAGGGTTTGCAGATGACAGTACTGGCACACCTTGCCGTTGTCCGCCGGATCTACCTGGATTTCCCCGCGCCGAAATTGCTCTGCAAGGCGAATAAATCGCTCCCGCCATGCAATCAACAAGTCTTCCCAGCGTTCAAGTCCCGAGGCCTTGGTCCAGTTCAGTTGCTTACACTGCTTGGTGTCGCCCTGCATCATGTCCTCGTCGGCCAGGGCGCCGGCGAACATCACGTTGCCGGCACTCAAGGTGACGAACATAGCGCCTTGTCCCCGGGATTCACGGGCAACAAGATACACGGGCATCTGTACCGACTGAGGGCGCTCCTTGAACCAGTCGCCAGGGTTCGCCTTGCCGGTCTTGTAGTCGAGAATCATTTGGCGACCATCGGGAAGCACATCAACGCGATCCGGACGGATACTCAGGACCAGTCCACCCAACTCCTGCTCCGTACCTTGTTCCCGCTCTTCCACGGTAAACGGTGGCCGGTCTCTTTCGATATTCATGAGGGCAGCAACCAGGTTGGATACCCGCTTGCGCTCCATCTCAATCAAGCGCCCCCGTCCTTGTCCCGGAGTGTTCACCGAAGCTCCGTCAAAGGCCTTTTCAACCTCTTCCTCAACCAGGGCACCCAGTGCATCCGGCTCCAGGACACACAGCCCCTGGTGGGACTTGAGGCGCTTCCAGATGGCATCCATGGCACGATGAACCCGGGTTCCTCGCTCCCTGGCGTCTATGCCAGGACCTGGTGACTCCAGTGGCTCCGCCTTGAGCCGGTGTTGCGCGTAGGCGCGAAAGGGGCAAACCGACTGTCGCTCGATGACCTGGATGCCCCCGGAAACCTTCGAGCCGGCGGGAATTTCCGGCAGCCCTGCCACGGGACGATCTTCGGACTCACCACTGCGTTGGAGCACCTGGCGGTAATACTCGTGGTCCGCCAACTCTGGCACCACCGTCTCAAGATCACTGATCAAGGCACTGGGCCGCATGGGTCGCTCGTCCTGGCTGCCAGCCCAGCTGAACACACACTCTGGCGCCACCGCCTCCAGGCGTCCAAAGGTGGTCCTGGCCGCCAGGTACTGTTGATCCGGGCCTGCCCCCGGCACCGCCGCCGCGACCTGGGCCGCTATGGGCAAAAACGGTGATGGATGGCTCGGCTGTGGCCAGGCCTCATCGGTCCACCCAGTCATCCAGGCCCCATCGAAATGCAAACCCTGTGCTTCTCTGGGATCCATGATCTGCACCGGTAACTCGCCGGCCTCAGCCTGAAACACCTTGTCCCGGGCAAGTTTCTTCAGGCGTCCCAGGGCCACTGTGGATTCCAGGGTCTCGGTAACCTGGTCTAGCCGGGAAAAGTCGCCGAGCAAGCTCTTCCAGGCCTCAAACACCTGGTATTCCATGCTATCCAGGGGGCGATAACCCGGCCAGGCTGCCTGGGCCAACCAGCGGTTAAACCTCTCCGCCCAAACACTGGGCAGTGCCCGGCCAATATCGGCTTCAGGCAACTCTGCCAGCAACCCGAGGCTGCCTTCCATTCCGGGATCCGGATTCTTGCTTTCACGGTTATACGCCACGGCACTGGCAAGCTCCACGTTTCGCCATCCCTTGGAACGTAGCCGGGCCTCCAGGTCGGCGCGTTGCCAAACCGCCTCGGGCTCCGGGGCCAGGTACTGTGCCCGCAACACTCTGCTGACCGTGGGCAAGCCGGTTTCACCGCTCACCCATTCCAGCAGGGCCAGGGCCTGGCTGACCATGGCATGCTCAGCCAGCGGCTTGCCTATGGACAGGTGGAATGGCAAGGCGGACGAACTTATCCCAGGCAACATCAGCTCTGGCGCAAGCACCTCGGTGAATGTCCTGGCCACGCTGTCCCGACGCTCCGCCAGGTCAGAGACGATCACGGCCAAACGCTTGTTCGGTGAGCTCTGAAGCCGTTGCCTTGCCCAGCGGGCTGCCAACTCGATTTCATCATCAGGATTCTCTGCCAGCACCTTCACAGCATCCCCGGCCGTCTCATCTAAAGACAGGATATTTATCGTCCAGCCAGCATCGGCAAGGCTGGTCAACAGGTCTTTATGGAGGGTACACAACTCATCCCCTTGAATGAGGCTCAGGGTTTCAGGCGCCAGGAGTCCGGAACGGGCAGATTTCCCAATCAGGTCGGGAATCCGGGCCGGATCAATCCATCCCTTTTCTCTCAACCTGGCGTCGTACTGACGCACCCAGGCAGAGAAAGCGGCAATGTTGTCATTGGAGGCTGCCTCCGGCGCCGGAATTGTGATCCGGTACTCGGCAGCAGTGCGATACGCTCGCATGACTTCACCAACCATCGAAGAGGCCGGAACGTGTGCCGCAAGCAGGCCGGACTCATGCAGCACCTTTTCCCAGACCAGTCGCGCCTGTTCCGTATTCAGTACCAGGCCATGATCCGAGGAGTCGGACCACCTGGCCTGCTCTTCGAGTTGAACCAGCCAGGCTTGCCAGGGCAGCAGTCTCGGCGTGTCCCAGGCCCGCACACCAGAACGTATTTGTTCCCGGTTGTAGCTGGCCGCCAATTCCCTGGCCAGGCGCTTGGTAGGCGTCAGGACCAATTCAGACCGCGATAGCGCTTCTAATACTTTATCCATTTATCAATCGGTTATCGTCATTAGTTAAAGTATTTTGGGCATGGGATTCACAGCTGTTAGTGTTTTTCATATCACCCCGTCACTGGAGAGCGTATCAAGCTCAGACTGCTCCAGGCCCAACCACTCCTGCAGGACTTCGCGACTATGCTCACCCAGGGTGGGTGGTCCGTAACGGTAACTCACCGGGGTATCGGAAAACCGGATCGGATTCGCCACTGTAGGCACGGATTCTGCCTCACTATGGGGCAAGTCGATCTTCAGGCCCCGATAATGACTCTGCGGATCGTCGAACACCTGGTCAATCCGGTTAATCGGGCCAAATGGCACTTCCGCCTCACCCAGGCGCTCCGCCCAGCTCCCACTGGTCTGCTGGAGAAAGCGGCCCTGGAGAAGCTGAACAAGCTCTACCCTATTCTCTGTGCGCGCCAGGTTCGTGGCGTAACGCGGCTCATTGGCCAGATCGGGCAATCCCATGGCGCTAACCAACCTGGCGAACTGGCGATCATTGCCCACCGCCAGCATCAAGTGACCGTCGGCGGTAGCAAACGCCTGGTCGGGAACGATATTACGGTGAGAGGTTCCCATC
>UPTN01001023.1_pt1 | contig 12964 bp, 10 predicted proteins | sample 2160111 | NCBI WGS metagenome assembly UPTN01 (sample SAMN06265058, study PRJEB28932) | marine metagenome | isolation source: Columbia River Estuary | place: USA:Columbia River Estuary, USA | collected 2014-05-05 | reverse complement strand
ACGGCACCCCCATCTAGGATGTTGATGTCGGCGCATTCAGCAATCGCATCAATGCCTGCATTGCCCGGTGAAACGATCAACCGGTCGCATTTAGGGTTCTGTTTGATGGCCCATGCGAGACTGTGTTCGCGTCCACCGCTGCCCAAAATCAGAATGTTCATCTTTGCCCCTTACACTTCTTTGTCGCGCTGGTTCTAAGGTGCGGGTGGCATGACTACAAGTCGCTCAGAACGTAGATTTCATGCGTGAGAGCCTTGGCGTTCGGCGCGGGGCGCACTAGAGTTGCGGTTGTTATTTTGGCAAGTTTGCGGCCCCGAAAGGAAATTCATCATGGATGATCTGTTCGAAGACGGGCCTGCTGACAACACGCCCGAGTTTTCGGTCTCCGAGATTTCGGGCGCAGTCAAGAAAGCCATCGAAGGCGGATTTAGCCAGGTGCGTGTCCGTGGTGAAGTGGGCCGCGTGTCGCGCCCTGCATCTGGCCATATCTATATGGACCTCAAGGATGATCGTGCGGTTCTATCGGGGGTGATCTGGAAAGGTCGCGCCCAAGCGCTTGCACACCGGCCGGAAGAAGGAATGGAGGTTATTGCCACCGGTAAATTGACCACATTCCCCGGCCAATCCAAATACCAGATGATCATTGAAGATATCGCCCCAGCGGGGGCCGGTGCGCTTATGGCGATGCTGGAAAAGCGCAAGGCGGCGTTGGCCGCTGAGGGATTATTTGCCCCTGAACGCAAGAAACCATTGCCTTATCTGCCAGAGATCATCGGCGTTGTGACCTCGCCATCGGGTGCGGTGATCCGCGATATTCTACACCGGTTGCGGGACCGCTTTCCGCGTAAGGTGCTGGTTTGGCCAGTGGCCGTACAGGGTCAGCGATGTGCGCCCGAAGTAGCGGCCGCAATTGATGGCTTTAACGCTTTGACACCCGGTGGGGCCTTGCCGCGGCCTGATTTGATTATTGTCGCCCGCGGTGGTGGTTCGCTTGAGGATCTTTGGGGCTTTAATGAAGAAATCGTCGCCCGCGCTGCGGCGCGTTCCGAGATACCGCTGATTTCTGCTGTGGGACATGAGACGGATACGACGTTGATCGACTTTGTCTCTGACATGCGTGCGCCGACGCCTACGGCTGCGGCTGAACTGGCCGTACCTGTGCGGATGGAATTGCTTGCATGGGCTGACCAGCAGGGCGCGCGGTTAAGCCGTGCTTTGACGACAGGAGTGGCGCAGCGCCAACAACGGGTGCGTGATCTGGGACGGGCTTTGCCGCAAGTGGAAGCGCTGGTCGAAGGGCCACGTCAACGCCTTGATTATCTGGGTGAACGCCTTCCTGCAGCTCTGCGCGAAGCTGCGGCCAAGAAGCGACTGCAAATGTCCGAGGCGGCCTTGCGTCCGGGGATATTGGCACGCCGACTGTCGGAAGATCGCAGACGTCTTGACGCGCTCGCAAAACGGCTGGTGCCCGCTTTGGAAGGGCGGACGCGCGACAACAGACGGATATTGGCGCAAACCAGCCGCGGGTTGCGGCCTGAAATGCTTCAGCTTCGCGTAGATCGCCAGTCAGAGCGGCTGGACGGACTATTGCGCCGCTTGTCGGATCGTGCGTCGCGCCAGCAAGCTGAGCGAACTGCAAAGCTGGAAGGTCTGGACCGTTTACGCGAAACATTGGGCTATGTTGAAACGCTCAAGCGCGGCTATGCCGTGGTGCGTGGCGACGGGGCTGTGATTACTGGCAAAACAGCCGCACAGAATGCAAAGTCCCTCGAGATTGAATTCGCGGATGGCCGTATTGCAGTTGGTAAGGCCAGCTAGGTGCTGGAGTTACGAAGATAAATCGTTGCAGATCAAAGGATCATCACGGCCTAACACCTCGTAGATGACGGTCGTGTTGGGGCGCGTTGTGTAAACGCCGCGCAGGCCATTGGCTTCGTCGAAGATCGCCCAGCATTTGTGTTCGGGATCGCCTTCGTAGCGAAAACAGATATCGCCTTTGCTTTCGAACCAGACGCCATATTGGCAGGTGCCATCAAAGGCAGACCACATCACGCGCTTGCCGGGCAAGTATCGTTCAACACCGAATTCCGGGTTGGTGATTGTGCGAAAAGTGATGGTTCTACCCGTGACATAGGCGTCAAACTCTGCGCCGTTCATCGCTTCTTGGGCTTGCGCGGGGGCGCAAAGCATGAGGCAAATCGCAAGGCTACGCATTGCGCCACCGATCTACACGCGGGTCCATGATTTTGCGCCAAAGCGGCGGAACCAGTGCAATGCTGGCCATCAATGGCAAGGGGCGGGGCAGCATCGGCGCTTGGTCGGGAATTGTCAGCGCCGGATAGTGCCGCGTCGGGTGTGCATGGTGGTCAGAATGACGTGTCGCGTTCAATAGCATGGCTGATGAAAACCAATGCGGGCTGTTCCAGCTATGTTGCGCCGCAACAGGTACATGTTTGCCGTTTGCGTCACGTGCGCGGGTCAGTCCGTAGTGTTGGACATAATCGGACATCAAAAGTTGGGATTGCGCATAAGCGCAAAGCCCAATGTAGGCCAAAACCATGACGCCACCACCAACGGAAAATGCCGCAACAACGCACGCCAGCGCCCCCCCGACATAGACGACATATGGGTTGCGCCAAGCGGGGCGGCCAGTCTTGGACATGCGCGCTGCTTCTGCACGGTATCCCTCGCGAAAGGAGCCTGTCCAAGCGCGCCAAATATAGCGATACAGGCTTTCGCCTTTGCGCGATGTGTTGGGGTCAGCGTAAGTTGCCACATAACGGTGGTGAACAAGGACATGCGCCGACGTGTGATGGCCAAACAGCATCGTAATATAGACCCACATGCCCAAGCGATGCAGCCCTCGGCTGCTGCGGTGGATCAACTCATGCGCGTTCGCATTGCTGACTTGGCCGAACCAGAGACCTGCAGCAAAGAAGATCCCTACCTTGCCAATTGGTTCAAGGTGCTCTGCGGTCAGTGCCCAAACGACAAGCGGCATCAAGATCAAGTGCGCAATCGCCAACAAAGTCGACAAGAGATCATCAAAACCAACGTCTCCTGCTGGGCTTTCGCGTTTAATCAGCCGATCAAGCAGGCTTGTCATGGCGGTCAGATAAATCACTGCTGCAGCGATCCAGAGACCGCCCCAAATCGCACCGCTGGCGATCAAAACCGCAGGGGTGAGCGAGGCAACGGCAAACTGTAACATAGGACGCATCATGTTTCTGATAGTTAGCACGGGTTTCCACCTTGGTCAGTGGAAATTGCAGGGCTGCGCGTATTGGTCACCCAGCGTGTCGCTTTTGCGTGGTTTAAGCAGGGGGCGGGCGGTATGTTGTGCGTGATTTGACAGCGAAAGGCGCGAGAGCTTTGGACAATCGGACAGGTGTTTGGAAATCTGGCAAAGGCAAAGGGCGTCATACGCCCAAAGGCCGCCAACTTGATGATGACGCTTGGACGCAAGTGCAGACGCTGCTGGGCGATCGTCCGCGTCGGCGCGATCTGCTGATCGAGTTTTTGCATTTGATCCAAGATGCTTATGGCTGTCTGTCTGCTGCGCATTTACGTGCTTTGGCAGAAGAAATGCGCATGAGCCAAGCCGAGGTTTACGAGGTTGCGACGTTTTACGCGCACTTTGATGTCGTCAAGGAAGGCGAAGCTCCGCCGCCTGCACTGACAATCCGCGTTTGTGATTCGCTGTCTTGTGAATTGGCAGGAGCCCAGCAGTTGAAGGCTGCATTGCAGGACGGGCTTGACGCGTCCCAAGTTCGTGTATTGCGAGCGCCCTGCATGGGGCGTTGCGATACGGCCCCTGTGCTGGAACTGGGTCATCACCATATCGACCATGCGACAGTCGAAAAGGTGCAAGCTGCGATAGCGGCGGGCGACACCCACGCGCATCTGCCAGAGTATCAAACATATGCTGCCTATGTTGGCGACGGCGGGTATCTTGCGGTGAACTCTTTGCGTGAAAATGGCGATTGGGAAGCTGTGCAGGACAAGATGTTGGCCTCTGGCTTGCGCGGTCTTGGTGGTGCAGGTTTCCCGTCTGGCAAGAAATGGGGCTTTGTGCGTGGCAATGCCGGCCCCCGCTATCTTGCAGTGAACGGGGACGAAGGCGAGCCGGGTACTTTCAAGGACCGGTATTATCTTGAACGGACGCCGCATCTGTTTTTGGAAGGCATGCTGATCGCTGCTTGGGCTGTCGAGGCCGAAACTTGCTTCATTTACATGCGCGACGAATACCCTGCCGTGATTGAAATTTTGACGCGGGAAATCAAAGCGTTGGAAGATGCAGGTGTTGTGACTGAAGGTTTCATAGATCTGCGACGCGGGGCCGGTGCCTACATTTGCGGTGAAGAATCCGCGATGATTGAAAGCATCGAAGGCAAACGCGGCATTCCACGCCACCGGCCGCCATTTGTCGCTCAGGTCGGGATTTTTGACCGACCTACTTTGGTTCATAACGTTGAAACATTGCTTTGGGTCGCACGTGTTTGTCGCGAAGGGCCAGAGGTATTGAACACGACCGTCAAGAACGGACGTGTCGGTTTGCGATCCTATTCAGTTTCAGGGCGTGTCGCCAACCCTGGGGTCTTTTTGCTGCCCGCAGGGTCGACGATCTTGGATATCATCGACGCGGCAGGTGGCATGGCCAAAGGGCATGTGTTCAAGGCATATCAACCAGGCGGTCCGTCATCAGGTCTGCTACCGGCGTCTATCGATGATGTGCCGCTCGATTTTGATACACTGCAGCCGCTTGGTACATTTATCGGGTCAGCAGCTGTCGTCGTCCTGTCAGATCAGGACCGCGCCCGCGATGCGGCACTGAACATGTTGCGGTTTTTCGAGGATGAAAGCTGTGGTCAATGCACACCATGTCGTGTGGGCTGCGAGAAAGCCGTGAAGTTGATGCAGGCCGATAAATGGGACCAACCTCTGCTTGAGGATTTATGTGTTGCAATGGCGGATGCATCGATTTGTGGTCTGGGGCAGGCAGCACCCAACCCGATTAAATTGGTGATGAAGCACTTCAAACATGAAGTCTGAATTTTGAGTATTTGAAACAAAGCGAGGCAGGACAACGATCCTGCCTTTTCATGTTGCGTCTTTCCAAATCCGCCCTGCAGCATTAGGTGGAAAGAAAGGCTTTCATGGTTGGTTTAGATGTCATTCTTCAAAAAACTCAAAAGTAGGATGTTCAAATCTTCGTCGAAGATCGACGAAGGGCTGGATGCGATCGTGCAAGACGGTGGCGAGGAAGAAGAAATCATTGAAGAACCGGTTGCTGTTGCTGAGGTGATAGCCGAAGTTCTTCCAGAGCCAGAGCCAGAGCCAGAGCCAGAGCCAGAGCCAGAGCCAGAGCCAGAAGTGGAAGTACCGGCACCTGAAAATGCGCCGACGACACTACCAGTTCCGGTTCAGTTTGATGTGGATCTTACTGCTTCTCTAGATCAGGCCGCCGCCGATACTGTCCCCGAAAAAAAGGGCATTTTGGGACGGTTTTTTGGTGGCAAAGAAGCAAAAACCGTTGTTAAGCGCACGCTGGATGACGACATGCTGGAGCAGCTTGAAGAGTTGCTGATAACTGCGGATATGGGCGTCGATACGGCCCTGCGGGTGACTGCAAACATGGCTGAAGGCAACTTGGGCAAGCGGTTTTCCGTGCCCGAGATCAAGATGCTGATGGCCAAAGAAATTAGCCGGATCATGGAACCTGTGGCGCGACCAATGCCGCTTTATGCCAAGACGCCGCAGGTTGTTTTGGTGGTCGGGGTTAACGGATCTGGCAAGACAACAACGATCGGCAAATTGGCCAGTCAGTTCAAAGCTGCAGGTAAATCTGTCGTCATTGCTGCTGGCGATACGTTCCGTGCCGCAGCCGTCGAGCAGTTGCAAGTTTGGGGCGATCGGGCAGGCGTTCCGGTTTTGACGGCACCTGAGGGTTCGGACCCTGCAAGTTTGGCTTTTGATGCGATGACAAAGGCGCAGGCGGACGGGGCCGATCTATTGATGATTGATACCGCGGGACGCCTCCAGAACCGCGCTGATTTGATGGAAGAATTGGCTAAAATCGTGCGGGTCATCCGCAAAAAGGACCCCGAAGCACCACACAATACACTTCTGGTGCTGGATGCGACGACTGGGCAAAACGCCATTCAGCAAGTGAAGGTGTTCCAAGAGCTTTCGGATGTGTCTGGTCTTGTAATGACCAAATTGGACGGAACGGCAAAGGGCGGCGTTCTGGTCGCTTTGGCGGATAAGTTCGGCCTGCCGATCCACGCAATCGGTGTCGGAGAGCAAATCGACGATCTGTCACCTTTCGATCCCGATGAATTCGCAGCAGCGTTGGTCGGATTGGACCAATGACGCCCGCGCTTGATGCGCAAGGCAGCTTTGGCCGTTCAAACGAGACCCGATTTTGAATGAACTGGGCCTATGGCTGGTTGAAATCTCGGGTACGCCCGAAGGTGCGCGGCTTGCCACGACACTTGCTTTGGTGTCGGCCCTTGCTCATGCTATTTTTGGTGCGCTGCAAAAGGGCCGTTATGACCCATGGTTGACGCGCGGTGCGATTGACGGCTGGTTGCTTGTTCTGTCTGCACCCATCGCGCTTTTCGTGGTGCCTTGGCCGAACGCGACAACGGGGTTCATTCTAGTCGGTGCGATTGTCGTGCACTTCGCCTATAAAGTTACGATGGCGCTGGCGTATGAGCGTGCTGCCTACACTGTCGTTTATCCGGTTGTGCGCGGGACGGGCCCCTTAGTGACGGTTCTGGCTGCGTCGCTTTTTTTCGGCGAGCATTTTACTTTGACGCAGTGGATTGGTGTCGCGTGCTTGTCAGGCGGAATTTTGTTGCTGGCTGTGCGCAATCTGTCCGAGGAAACAGTTGATCCGCGTGCGTTGAAACTTGGCCTGATCTGGGCGCTTGCGGGGGGCTTTCTAGTGGCGGTTTATACCACCTATGATGCTTACGGCATTCGCCAATCGCCTGATCCCTTCACATTTTTGGCGTGGTTCTTCTTTGTGACAGCATTTGATTTTCCGGTTCTTGCAACAATCCGCTATCGCCGTATGCCCGCCCCGCCGGTGCTGGGGCCGTTGATCTGGCGCGGCTTGTTTGGGGCGCTGATCGCATGGATTAGTTTTGGTGGCGTATTGATGGCCACGCGGCTGGACAAAGTGGGCGAGGCCGCCGTCCTGCGCGAAACTTCGGTCGTTTTTGCCGCATTGATCGGCTGGTTCATTTTGGGGGAAAAAGTCGGACCGCGTCGTTTGTTCCTGATGACCTTGGTTGCACTTGGCGCCATCATCGTGGAAACGGGTGGCTAAGGGAGATTTCCATGGCTGACAAGAAGATCAATCCGGTATTGAAACAGGTGCTAGAACTCGGGCCAACGCTTGCGTTTTTCCTGATTTACCTGCGGATTAAGGAAGAAACCTATACATTTGGTGGAACCGACTACACCGGATTTATTGTTGCGGCTTTGATTTTCGTCCCAATCTTGCTGGTGGCAATGGGAATTCTGTGGTTGCTGACTGGCAAGCTGAGCAGGATGCAGGTCTTTACAGCCTTTATGGTTATATTTTTTGGCGGTCTGACTGCCTATTTCAACGACGAGCGTTTCTTTAAAATGAAGACCTCGATCGTTTATGGATGTATGGCGACATTGCTGGGGATCGGATTACTGCGCGGGCAAAGTTATCTGCAATATGTCATGGAAGAATTCTTGCCGATGGAACAAGAGGGTTGGATGATTTTCACCCGTCGCTTGTGCTATATGTTCTTCGCCCTCGCGATCGCGAACGAAATTATTTGGCGCACGCAGTCGACCGACCTTTGGGTCAAGCTTGAGACCTTTGCATTTCCAGTGATCTTGTTTGTTTTCCTGTGGGTTCAAATTGTCGGATTGCAGAAATACCTGATCGAAGAATCGCAAGACGCGAGCGACTAGCTCATTTCGACGAAACCAAAGCTTACCGTACGACGTCTAGGGCTTTTGTATCCACTGCATCGGTGCCGCAAAGTATCGACCTGGTGATCAGTGATTTGCGGGCGAAAGACGATGCCCGCTTGGTCGTTGAACGACCAGCGGACTGTCGCCTCGATCCAATGCGAAAGCACATCCAACTGGATTTTGTCGCCGCGCCGTAGACGGCGTAGCCCCCCGATGCGCGCACCCGTGTTGTTGACGTCAAGTACATGCGCCGTTTCTTTGCCGATCGGTGCACGCACGAGAACAGGAAAATGGGCAGGGTAACGGTGGGCACGGTATTGCATTTTCATCTCGCTTTCTTGTCGATCACGAATAAATCTACCGCATGAAGCCTAAGGAACCGTTATGATAACGCCTAAAATGAATGGCAAATTGCCACCGTTTGGTGACTGCATGCCGCTGCCTGTTCATGTGTAGCTGCCAAAGCGAACAAGGCTCCCCGACAGCGTGACATTGAACAATAGTTCCAGAAAAAGTTGGCGTCTTATCTTGAACAAAACAACGCGCTGTTACTTCGGCAGGTCATGAAGGGCATGCAGTTTTCTACTAGGCCTATTCCCAAATAAGATTATCATCTTCGCGGCCGGTTAGTTTTGTGATTTGATCAAATTGTGTGTGCTCGTCCAAAGGAAAACCAAATGACCCAACAGCTACCTCGTCATATCCAGACCGTTATTGTCGGTGGGGGGTCGATCGGGTGCAACACGGCCTATCACCTGACTAAACTGGGCATGTCCGATGTGGTCGTCCTTGAACGTGATAAATTGACCAGTGGTACAACATGGCATGCGGCTGGATTGGTCGTTGCGGGGCTTTTGAAATCCGAAGCCGAGTGTGAAATCTACACGCACGGGCGCGATCTTTATGCCAGTCTTGAACAAGAAACCGGCCTGCCAACCGGATTTCGCGACGTGGGTTACCTACAGATTGCCACCAACCAAGAACGTGTCCACGAGATGCGGCGTCTTGCGCCCTTCATGCGTCGACACGGGATCAATATTTATGAAATATCGCCACAAGAAACAGCCGACCTTTTCCCAATTGCGGATCTAGGCGACGTGCAGGCAGGCTTTTATATTCCAGAGGATGGCCGCGTGAACCCTGTGGATGTTACTATGTCGTTGGCCAAGGGCGCGCGCATGGGTGGTGCTAAAATCTTCGAAGGTGTCACGGTATCCGAAATCATAGCCAAGAATGGCACTGCAGTCGGTGTTAAGACCGCTGATGGGCAGGTCATCACGGCACAGAATGTCGTGATTTGCGGAGGAATGTGGTCACGGCAACTGGGTGCCAAGGCAGGGATTAACTTGCCCCTTCAAGCCGCCGAACACTATTACCTGATCACTGAAAATGTACCCGGCCTTAGCCGCGACCTGCCTGTTCTCGAAGATCCTTCGACATACACATACTACCGCGAAGAAGTGGGTGGTTTGATGCTGGGTTTGTTTGAACCCGGTGCGGCCCCGTGGAAACTTGATGGTATCCCCGATGACTTTTCCTTCGGAGAGATCGAACCGGACTGGGACCGCGTCGGACCGCACCTTGAAAAAGCCTATTCGCGGGTTCCGTCGACACTGGATCTGGGTGTGCGCAAGCTCTTTTGCGGCCCTGAAAGCTTTACGCCTGATCTTGCGCCATTGGTGGGCGAGACACCTGAACTGCGCAATTGCTTTGTCGCTTGCGGGATGAATTCATTGGGTATTCTAAATGGCGCTGGAACAGGCAAAGTACTGGCCCACTGGATTGTTGACGGGCATCCCCCGATTGATGTGACGGGCATTAATGTGAACCGTTTTACGCGCCATGAAGCCACGCGCGCTTTCCGGCGAGATCGCGGTCCAGAGCTTTTGGGAAAGATGTTCGGCCAGCACTATCACAATGAAGGCTTTGAAACTGCGCGTGATCTTAAACGTTCGGTTCTGCATGACAGGCTATTGGCAAGTGGCGCGTTCTTTACCGAAAGCCACGGCTGGGAACTGGCTGATTGGTTTGCACCGACGCCGGACGCAGCGCAGGTTGATGCTTATAGTTGGGACCGCCAGAACTGGTTTGACTGGCATGCAGACGAACACCGCGCCGCCAGAGAAGACGTCATCATCATGGACATGTCCGCCATGTCAAAGTTCAACGTCGAAGGTCCTGATGCCTTGGCACTGATGAGCAGGCTGTCATGTAATGATGTCGATGTCGCCCCGGGGCGATTGGTCTATACTGCCTGGGTGAACGAAAATGGAGGCTTCGAGGCAGATCTGACCGTCACCCGATTGGCCGAAGACCAGTTCATGGTCGTCGTCGGGGAAAACAGCCATGGCCACACACTGATGCGTATGAAGCGCCATATCCAAAAGGGTGAAACGGTTGTGATTACCGATCTCACCCCCGCGATAACTCAGATAAATATTCACGGTCCCAAGGCGCGACTTTTGATGGAGAAAGTGACAAGCGCCGACATTTCGGATGGCGCGTTCCCGTTCATGACGTGGCAGGATATTGATGTTGGCTATTGGGTCGTAAAAGCTTTCCGCGTCACGTTTGTGGGCGAACTTGGTTGGGAATTGCAGGTACCTTCTTATGCGGCGGTGCAAATCTATGACCTGCTTAAGGCGGCGGGTCAGGAATTTGGTTTGCGGGACGCGGGCATGCAAACCCTCAATTCCCTGCGGCTTGAAAAAGCCTATCGCGATTTCGGGCTTGATGTGGACAACACTGATAACCCGATCGAAGCGGGGTTGGGCTTTGCCGTCAAACTGGACAAAAAGGGTGGCTTTATCGGGCGTGAAGCACTTGCCGCTATCAAGGCCAAGGGTGTGCCTGCGAACCGCATGGTGCAATTTCTGCTAAAGGACCCCCAACCACTGCTCTATGGCAACGAGTTGATTTTTCTGAACGGAAAAGAGGTCGGCTATCTGCAGATTGGCGGATACGGACACAGCCTTGGTGGCGCAGTTGGTATCGGATTTGTCACGCTTGACGTGCCGCTGACCACCGCGGTGATCGAAAACGGAAACTGGCAGATCGACGTTGCAGGGGTGTTGGTTAATGCAACTGCATCGCTCAAACCATTGTATGATCCTGCGATGGAAAAAATCCGCTGCTAGTCCCCATCCTGCGCATTGATGCCGCGATAGGTTGACGCGCCTGCGGTGCAGGCGTATTCCAATGGCGTGGCGATTTGTTACCGGATTGCGGGCCACGTTAAATATGCTGCTAAAGAGGGCTTCGGGTTTTTACACCTCGATACCTTTTCCCGGTGTCGAGGTTTTTTATTGCGCGGTTGCGTGCATGAATAGAGAGCGCGATTGCGCGCACGGGGAATGAAGATGAAGACGTGGAAGAAACGCACCAAAGCCGTGCACACAGGCATCCGCCGCAGCCAGTACAACGAGGTCAGCGAAGCGATCTTTTTGACCCAAGGTTTTGTCTATGACACTGCCGAACAGGCGGAGGCCCGATTTATTCAGTCGGGTGAGGATGAATTTATCTATGCCCGCTATGGCAACCCGACTGTTGCGATGTTTGAAGACCGGATCGCTGCACTTGAAGGTGCAGAAGACGGGTTTGCCACTGCATCCGGTATGGCTGCGGTGAATGGCGCGCTGACGTCGATGTTGCGTGCGGGCGATCATGTCGTATCTGCTCGTGCGCTTTTCGGGTCCTGTCTTTATATCCTTGAGGAAGTTCTGAGCCGCTTTGGTGTCGAAGTGACTTTTGTAGATGGTACTGATTTGGCGGCTTGGAAGGCCGCGATCCGGCCCGATACCAAAGCTGTCTTTTTCGAAAGCATCTCGAATCCGACGCTAGAGGTCATTGATATCGCGGCTGTCGCAAAGCTTGCCCATGCGGTTAATGCGACCGTGATCGTGGATAATGTCTTTGCCACGCCCGTGTTTTCAGATGCAATCAATCAGGGCGCCGATGTTGTCGTTTATTCCGCAACCAAGCATATCGACGGGCAGGGGCGTGCGCTGGGCGGTGTGATCCTTGGTACCAAGGAATTTATCCGCAAAACGGTCGAACCCTATATGAAGCATACGGGCGGTTCCATGTCGCCATTCACGGCGTGGATGATGCTTAAGGGGTTAGAGACGATTGACCTGCGCGTGCGTGCGCAAGCAGCAACTGCGCAGACCCTTGCTGCGGCACTCGAGACTGACGGATCACTGCAGAATGTGATCTACCCTGGATTGGCCAGCCACCCGCAGAATGCACTGGTGCAAGCCCAGATGGGCGAAGGCGGGACGGTTTTGTCCATTGACGCAGGCACGCAGGAAGCGGCCTTCAAGTTGCTCAATGCGCTGGAAATCTGGACGATCTCGAACAATCTGGGCGACGCCAAATCGATCGGCACCCACCCTGCGACAACGACGCATCAACGGCTGTCCCCGGAAACCCAAGCAATGCTGGGCATAACGCCGGGGCTTATCCGCCTGAGCGTCGGCCTAGAGGACCCGCAGGACCTGTTGGAAGATTTGCGCGGTGCTATCGCGCAATTGTGAAGTGGTGACGTGGCCCGCGATAAGTGCTTTAGTTGGCGCGGCTTAGACGACTGGAAAGGCCGCCCCTATGACTGATCCACGCAGCGATTTGCAACGTATCTATGCAGATATCATTGGAAAATCCGATGAGCTGCCCCATCTTGGGGTGTCTAACGCACCGATGGGGGGCACTGACATGAACATGCATTCAGCCGATATGAGCCGCGAACCAACCCGCCAAGAGGCAGAGGCCGCCTTGGCCCTTTTGCGCCGCTGGGCGCTTGATGTGACAGCTGAAGAAGTGGCCACACTTGACCCGCTTGTGTCTCGTCTGATCCCCGGTCAGGAAGTGTCGAACTATCCGGCTTTGGCCCGCGCTTATCCAGAGGATTTCGAAGTTGATGAGGCCTACAAAGCCTCAATGCCAGACCTGCAAAATGGACCATCTAGTCTGATCCGTGGTGCGCAACAGCAAATCCAGCACGTGG
>UPTN01001022.1_pt1 | contig 12984 bp, 9 predicted proteins | sample 2160111 | NCBI WGS metagenome assembly UPTN01 (sample SAMN06265058, study PRJEB28932) | marine metagenome | isolation source: Columbia River Estuary | place: USA:Columbia River Estuary, USA | collected 2014-05-05 | reverse complement strand
CTCCCAAAAACTGATCTGCTTCTTGTGGTTGCAAATAATCTGCTGTTGCATCCGTGTCATCTTCGTGATCGATTTCACCGTGGCCTATTTCTGCATTAGCATCGTTATCATCATGCTCTTTATGACTATGCTCGTCTTTACAATTTAAACATAATAGGAGACAGCAAATAAAAAGTACTTTTTTCATAACATGAAGTTTATAAATGAATGTATTAAAAGTAAAAAAAATATAGGAACTATCTTTTCTTGCCCTTCCCTTTTTTCTCTTTAATTTTCACATAAATGAGTTTCATGCGTCCACGAGCGTCTTCACGACGTTCAATTTCAAAGTTTGGAATGGATTTAATTAAAGGCGTTAACTTCTGAAAACCATAATTCCTAGAATCAAAATTAGGCTGCTTTTTTTGCAACAAACTGCCAACATCACCTAGAAAAGCCCAACCATCATCATCGGCAACATCTTCTATGGTAGATGCTATAAACCGGATTTCTATAGGCGTGATTTTATCAATGCTGTTTTTAGTATCTATTGAGGGTTCTGTAGATTCCGATTCATTTTCTAAAACTAGGTGTTTCAGAATCTCGATATAAATAAATTTATCACAAGCCACAATAAACGGATTTGGTGTTTTCTTTTCACCAATACCATAGACTTGCATCCCTGCTTCACGCAGTCGCGTTGCTAATTTAGTAAAATCACTATCACTCGAAACCAAGCAAAAGCCATTTACTTTTTCTGAATATAAAATATCCATAGCATCAATAATCATCGCTGAATCTGTAGCATTTTTACCCGTAGTATAGGCATATTGTTGTATTGGTGTTATGGCATTTTCTAGAAGTACATTTTTCCACTTTGAGAGATGTGGTTTAGTCCAATCACCATAAATACGCTTAATAGTAGGATTGCCATATTTAGCAATTTCTTCCATCATTTCCTTAACATAAGCCGACGGGATATTATCACCATCAATAAGTACTGCTAATTTTATATCTATCACGCTTACTTGTTTTATTTTGTTGATATTACGTCACGCTATATTAATGCAAAAAACCACTTTAAAAAGAGTGGTTTTACATCATTTTACATCTCAATTACTGACGTTTTGCTTTTTTTGCAAGTTTGGCCGCCTTTTTTTCTTTAGGTGTTAAAAGTGGTTCTTTTTTAACGTTTTTCTTTGCGTCTTTTGATTTTGCCATGAGTCTATTTATTTATCTAAAGGTACTAAAAAAAACCTGTATTTAGATTACTATACTCAATTATATCTTAGCTTGATAAGTATATAAATCGTAGTATCGGCCTTGTTTTTCTATTAGTTCGTCATGGGTACCGCGTTCTGCAATGTGTCCGGCTTCAATAACTAATATCTGATCTGCTTTTCTAATCGTACTTAATCGGTGTGCGATAACAATTGTCGTCCTATCTTTTACTAATTCTGCCAAACTTTTTTGAATTAAAGCTTCACTTTCTGTATCTAGATTCGACGTCGCTTCATCTAGAATAATAATCTTAGGATCTGCTAAAATGGCGCGTGCAATAGCTAAACGCTGACGCTGCCCACCTGAGAGTTTCACACCTCGTTCACCAATTAGGGTTTCCAATCCATCGTCAAAACGATCTGTAAATTCATTAACATAAGCCGCTTGAACTGCATTTTGCAATTCGGCTTCAGTAGCGTTTGGTCTTGGAAATAGTATGTTTTCTCTAATTGTACCTTCAAACAAAAATTCATCTTGTAAAACAACACCTAAATGTTTCCTGTAACTGCTTAAATTAACTTTAGATAAATCCTGATTATCTATTGTCACTTTACCAGATTCCGGGTTTAAAAAGGTTGCTGATAATCCCGCAATTGTTGATTTTCCCGATCCCGAACTTCCTACTAATGCTATAACAGACCCTGGTGGTGCTTTAAAACTTATATTGTTTAAGACGTCTTTGCCCTCTTCATAAGCAAAAGATACATCATCGAATTCAAGTTCACCTTTGACGTCTTTTAAAAGTACTGTTCTATTTGGATCTTCATCTTCTGCTGTCATATTCATTAACTCTTCTGTCCTGTCCAAACCAGCAAGGGCTTCAGTAAGCTGACTTCCAATATTACTCATTTGGATTATTGGTGCAATCATGAAACCTAATAGTAGCGTAAAAAAGAGAAAATCACCCGTTGTCATTTGATCTTGCATCATATAAAAGCCTCCTATTCCCATAATTCCAGTGGTTGCTACACCAATTAGAAAGGTCGATGAACTTGTCATTAATGCCGTTGCGGTCAGACTCTTTTTTACATTTTTAAAAAGTTTATCAACTCCTTTTTCAAAAATCGTATTTTCTTGTTGCTCGGCATTAAACGCTTTAATAACCCGCACACCTGCTAAAGTTTCTGTTAATCGTCCTTTAACTTCTGCACTGATTTCTCCTCTTTTTCGAAATATTGGTCGGATGTATTTGAATGCTTTTAAGGCAATAATTCCGAAAATAGATAACGGAATAAATACAAAGAGGGTCATCCATGCATTTAATTTTATTAAGATGATTAAAGACACAATGGCTGTAAATGTACCACCAACCAGTTGCACTAAACCTGTACCAATAAGATTCCTGACCCCTTCGACATCTGTCATAATACGCGACACCAACGCACCTGATTTCGTATTATCGAAAAAACTAATAGGTAAAGACAATACCTTTTTCTGTACTTGCGCACGTAACTCAGAAATTAAGAACTGCGCTTGAATACTTAATATTTTAGTCAATAAAAAGGAAGTCACTGCTTGTACTAATATGGCAACCAATACGATAGTTATTAAGGTATATAACTGACCGTAATCTTTTGAAGGCACGACGTCATCTAGTAACACTTTACTTTGCCAAGGTAGTATTAAGCCGGATAGACTGCGGACAACAATAAGAATTAAACCAATAAATACCAATTTGCGACGCGGCCATATAATAGTCTTAAAGGCCTGTTTCATGGTCACTTTAGGTTTCTTTTTAGTACTGCTTTTATCTTTATTTTTTAAATGTTGCATGTTTTTATTCTTCTATTGGTTTGGGTAATTATTCGTTATTTAACTTCATGATATAGGCAACAAATATGCCACAGCGTATTATATGACATAATAGCAAAAGGCTATCTGTGTGATTCTATTTTGTTCTGGATTGTTAGGTTTTAATTCGAATAATAAAAACAATCCATGTGACCTGTTTTTGGAACCATTAAATTAATGAAAACATAAAATACATATAAACCCCGTACTTTATATGTATATTGAGGTACAAACCAAAACATTATATAAAGATTATGAGAAAAAACATGAGATTATTCGGGTTTTTAGCATTGACGGCTTTACTCCTATCAGCCTGCGATACCAAAGAAAAAGAAGTAACAGTAGAAGTAGCAGAAGTCCTTGATATGGAAAAGGTTAAGACTGAAATACAAGCTATGGAAGATGCCTATGCTGCAGGTGAAAAAGCAAAAGATGCTGATGCAGTGGCTGCATATTACGCCGACGACGCCATGAGTTATGGCCAAAACGAACAACCACAAAACGGTAAGGCAGCTATTAGAGACAATATTGCAAAAGATATCGCAAAAGATACCACTGGTAGCTATAACGTATACAAAGTTGTAGATTTATTTGCTGAGGGTGACACTGCAGTTGAGATTGGTTCTTGGACCAAATTCGATGCTGATGGGAACCAAATAGACAATGGAAATTACATGTCCTATCTTCAGAAACGTGATGGAAAATATATTTGTGTTCGCGATATGAGTACAACGGCTACACCTCTTAAAACAGGTATGTAAGCTAAAACATCAGTACGAATGACGTATCATTAATAATATGAAACAAAAACGCAACCCATTGGGTTGCGTTTTGCATTAGTGATTAAGCGTTTGTTGAAGCTCCTTAAAATTCTAATTTTAAGAGCGACTCGCGAAAGCACGACCAAGACGTGTCTTGGGAATGCCCATATAATTATTACTCTTCTATTTTTTTACCGGGGACTACTTGTCCGCCTTGATATAAAGTCATACTAGTTATTTTACCAGTATCGTCAGCATTAAAAATCACACTAGCCTCAACGACTTTAAAGTAGAATTTATTTACAGCAGAAGCGAAAATAGGAAACTGTGGTTGCCCTGTCGCTTGGGCAAACAATTCATTCTCTTTTCGTGTAATGGTAACGATGAAACTTGGCGCTAATTCGTATTGACCCACATAGTTATCTAAAACTTCGGGGGCTATATCAACTATTTTTACTGGAGCTTTGACTCCTAAGGTTTCTAGAACTCTTATGCCGCCTTCATTTGCAGGATTTAGCGCTACTGACTTTGTATAATTAGTCTTAGCCATAGCAGAGTCACCCATTTTCAAATAAGCCTCACCCAATGAATCATAAGGGTTTGACGCCTTTGGAAACATTTCTACATTCAATTTAAAAATAGCTAATGCGATGTCATTTTTATCTTTAGCAAGATACCCATAACCCAATCGGTTTAATTCACCTTCTCCAAAATTATAACTATCATCTGCTGCTTCTTTTGATTTTCTATATAACGCAATTCCGCTTTCAACACCATTGGCTTCTATTTCCCTTTCAATCTTAGCAGCTATAGATTTTTTAGGCATTTTTAATTCCGTAGAATCACCTAATAATTTAAATCCGATGGCATTTATATTCTCTTGCGTATTTGTAAATACGACAACCCCTTTATTCGTTCCTTTTAAAAATCCAGCGAATGAAATATAACCACCTGTACCTCCATTGTGCCAAACTACAGTATCATCTAATCCGTAATGCCAAGCCATTCCTATTGAGAAATCTTGTTCATCATTTTTATACGCCACTTCATGCGTCATTTTCATGGCTTCGTATAATGGTGACGGCGTCATACCCATATTTGCTTTTAAATATTTTACCATATCAGTAGCTGTAGAACGAATTGCTCCTGCTCCTGCCATTGCTGGAAGATCCCAGTTTTCTACTTCCACACCATTAGCATGTCCTTTCGCTAAATGCGCTTTCATATTGTCTGTAAATACCACACGGGTATTGGTCATACCAAGCGGATTAGCAATGCGCTCAATCAATAACTCTTCAAAACTTTTATTATAGTTCAATTCTAAAATATGACCCAACATACCCATTCCGAAATTTGAATACTCATATTGCGATCCAATATCTCTCGTTAATTCTACGCTAGACATAAATTCGTAAGCTAAAGGAATCGTATAATCCGCATAAGGATTTCCCGGGTTACTTGGCTCAAAATTATCTGGCATTCTTGGCAGTGCCGAAGAATGTGTGGCAATATCCTTTATTGTGATGACTCTGTCATTTCGTATAGGAACCGTTACTCCTTCTGGAAAAAACTTTTGAATAGGGTCTGACATTTTTATATTCCCTTTAAGAATTTCTTGAGCTACCATAATAGCTGTAAAGGTTTTAGAGATAGAACCTATTTCAAAAACTGAATTCTCATCAACATCCGTTCCGTTTTCTAAAGCCGTTTTACCGTAACTAAAGTATTCGACTTTATCGCCATCTATTAAACCAACAACAATTCCAACATTAACATTATTATCAACACGTGCTTTGATATGGTCTTTGACTTCTTCAGCAATTAAAGCATCTGTAAGTGTTGGAATATTTGGTGATTGTGCTTGTAAAGTCAAGCCCATTAAAAAGAGACTAAATACAAATAATAGTTTTTTCATGATGGCGTTTGTTTTAATATTTATTTATTATCTGATAGTATGACGACGACATGATATTAATGTTACAATTAAAATGGGTTTAATTAACGTAGTAATTGTATTAAAATACTGTTGTACTTATAAATATTTATGAGGCGTAGATTTAAATTGATATTGGCGTTCTTGAAGTCTTTTTTCAAATAGGCGATTTTTAAATATAAGCTCTCCACTAACATTTCAAAATCAAAGTCTTTGAGCCGTTTTATATTATAAGTTTTTATGAGTTTCTCATCAACTGTTTTATTGCAGATGAGTGCATATGGGATTTCATATTTTACTGCTGATGCCAACTCTGAAATATCGAGCATCTTTATAATATCGGTGCGTCTGGCCGTGTTGATTGGTTTTGAGTCCGCTATATCTGCTAAAAATTTATTGTTTAATTTGAGTTCTGTTCTTAAAGCACGTTTTATGGCATTAATTTTATTACCTTGAATGGCACCATCTTTAGCGACATCATATATTTCTTTAATTATACTCATTTTTTTTATTGGTTTGGAAAGTTCCTTAAATAAATCACAAGGCATTATCCATAATATCCTGGACCACTTCTGGGTTTAGCAATGTGCTAATATCACCGAGATTACTCGTGTCTTTTTCGGCAATTTTACGAAGAATACGACGCATGATTTTACCAGAGCGTGTTTTGGGTAAGCCCTCTGTAAACTGAATTTTGTCCAGCTTGGCAATGGGTCCGATACGATCTGCAATACTCTGATTAATTTCTTTTCTTAAATTATCATGCTTTCTACCTTCTCCAGAATCTTTTAAAGTGACATAACCATATAAAGCACTTCCTTTAACATCATGCGGATAGCCTACAATAGCGGATTCTGCCACTGCTGGATGTTCATTAATAGCATCTTCAATAGGTGCGGTTCCTAGATTATGACCTGAGACAATAATGACATCATCTACACGACCTGTAATTCGGTAATAGCCAACATCATCGCGTAACGCACCATCACCAGTAAAGTATTTGTTTTCAAAGGTTGAAAAATAGGTGTCTTTATAACGTTGGTGATTTCCCCAAATGGTTCTGGCAATACTTGGCCATGGAAACTTAATACACAAACGTCCTTCCACTTGGTTGCCTTTTAATTCTTCCCCTTTCTCATCCATTAAACAAGGCTGAATACCAATAAAAGGTAAGGTCGCATAGGTTGGTTTGGTTGGTGTAACATATGGGATTGGTGTTATCATAATCCCTCCTGTTTCAGTTTGCCACCAGGAATCGATAATCGGACTTTTCTTTTTGCCTATATTTTCATCATACCAATGCCAGGCTTCTTCATTTATTGGCTCACCTACAGAACCTAAAACCTTCAATGAGGTTAAATCATATTTTTCAACGAATTCTACGCCTTGTTTTGCAAGTGCGCGTATGGCTGTAGGAGCGGTATAAAATTGATTGATTTTGTGCTTCTCTACAATTTGCCAAAAGCGACCGAAATCGGGATAACTCGGTACACCTTCAAACATAACCGTAGTGGCTCCGTTGGCTAATGGTCCGTAAACAATATACGAATGTCCAGTAATCCAGCCAATATCTGCAGTACACCAATAGATATCATTTTCTTTATATTGGAATGCATTTTTAAAAGTATAGGCGGAATACACCATATAACCAGCCGTTGTATGTACCATACCTTTTGGCATGCCTGTTGACCCAGAAGTATATAATACAAATAAAGGATCTTCAGCATCCATAACTTCAGCTTTACATTGGTCTGAAGCGACATCTAATAACGGCTGTAACCATTTATCTCTACCTGCTTTCATCTTAATATCTGATTCGATACGTTTTGCCACCAAAACGGTTTCTACACGTGGACAGGTTTCTAGAGCGGCATCTACAATACCTTTTAAATCGATAGTCTTTGCTCCACGAAATGAACCATCTGCTGTAATGACCATTTTACAATCACAATCGTTAATACGCGTCGCTAAAGCTGTGGATGAAAATCCGGCAAATACCACAGAGTGAATCGCTCCAATTCTAGCACAGGCCAGAACAGAAATTGCTAATTCTGGAATCATAGGTACATAAATGCACACACGATCTCCTTTTTTTACACCTTGTTCTTTAAGGACATTCGCAAATTGATTCACACGTTTGTGGAGTTGTTTATAGGTAATATGTTCAGCTGTCTCATTTGGATCATTAGGTTCAAATAGAATTGCGGTTTTATCTCCACGAGTGGCTAAATGCCTATCTATACAATTTTCGGTAATATTCAGTTTGGCGCCTTTAAACCAATTCACTTCAGCTTTCGTGAAATCCCAGTCAAGAACAGTATCCCATTTTTTTCGCCAAAGGAAATGTTCTTCAGCAATTTCTTCCCAGAAATTTTCTGGTTCACGCACTGATTTTCTGTACACTTGAAAGTATTCTTCTAAATGTTTTATGTGATAATTGCTCATATTTTTTTATTGAAAGCTAAAAATAGTAAAAAGATTAAGAATAAACATCGCTCTACAAATTCGTCGTTTTTATGCCTTTAATTTTTTGGTGTAAATTTTCAACTCCCTAACAACTCTAGGCGCCATGATAATAGTTGCAATCATAGTCGGTATTGCCATAAGTGCAAATACACCATCGATAAAGTTAATCATTGTTTTAAATGATGTCGTTGCAGCTACAACAATACTAAAAATATAAAGATAGTTATAGTAATGCTTGTATTTTGCTCCAACAATAAAAGACATACATTTTGTCCCATAATAAGCGTAAGAAAAAAGAGAAGAAATACTAAATACAAATACGCATATCATTAATAAATATTGCCCAAAACCAGGAATAGCATTTTGAAATGCAGAAGCTGTTAAACTCACACCATTCTGAGAAGTTGTTTCCCAAACACCAGTAACCAAAATGGCTAATGCAGTTAGTGTACAAACAATAAGAGTATCAATTACCGGACCTAACATGGCCACCAATCCTTCGCGAACAGGCTCATCTGTCTTTGCGGCACCATGAGCCATGGGAGCAGTCCCTATTCCAGCTTCATTACTAAATGCGCCTCTCTTAATTCCGAGCAAAATTAGTGCACCTAACATGCCTCCTAAAACGGAATCTCCTTTCAGATAGTTTGCATCAAATGCATCCGTAAAAATTAAAAGGAAATATTTTGGGACTTCACTATAGTTTATTCCTAGAATAATTAAAACCAGTAAAAAATAAAAAAGAACCATCGATGGTACCAATTTAGAAGCGATAGAACTTATACGCTTAATTCCTCCAAGTATAACAATTGATGTGAAAAGAACTAAAATAGCTGCTATTATAAGATTTGTATAGAGGTTAACTTCTACACCGTTCGGTATTAAAATAATATCGTTTATAGCTTGTTTTAACTGATTAACATTAACAACTGGCAATGCACCAAGCATTCCAAAAACACTAAACATAATGGCTAAAGGTTTCCAATTTTTACCTAAACCTTCCGTTATAAAATACATAGGACCACCTTGCAATTCGCCTTCACTATCCTTTCCTCTATACATTATTGCCAATGTTGATGTGAAAAATTTCGTGGACATACCAACGATAGCGCTAATCCACATCCAAAACATGGCTCCTGGTCCACCAATAGAAATAGCAAGTGCAACGCCTGCAATATTTCCCATACCAATTGTTGAAGATAATGCCGTTGTCAACGCTTTAAAATGAGAAATCTCACCAGGATCATTCGGGTCATCATACTTTCCACGTAACACATGTATGGCGTGCAAAAAAAAACGAAAAGGTAAAAAACGTGATAATATGAGTAGATATAATCCACCTCCAATAAGCAGGACTAATAAAGGCCAACCCCAAGCCGCATCTGAAAAATCAGAAATTAATTGATTAAATGTATCCAAATTAGAAGTAAATTTTTAGGAAATTTAAGACAATAATTTTTAAATCAAAACGACTATTCGTTTCTTTACTCCTTATAAGTTTTAAAATTTAGAACTTTCGCGTAATAACCATTTGGATAAAATGATAAAAAAAACCGGCCTGATTTTCGTTTTATTTCTATTGTTTTTTCAATTCAATTATGGTCAAAATGATAACAAATCAAATGATTCGTTATCAAAATTTGATAAGTTTAATCAAAAAGCAGAAGCGCTTTTTAAAATTATTCCGGTACCCATAATTAGCTATTCACAAGAAGCAGGTAATGTTATTGGTTTGGCTAAATTTAATGCCTTTTCATTATCGAAAAAAGATACCATTTCGCTACCTTCAAAATTGTCCGGTTCCGTTTCTTTCTCTACCAAAGGCCGGGTAAATGTAAACATAGGTAATGATTTGATTTTTAAGGAAAATTTATATTTTATCTTGAGTACATTTCGTTATGAGAAACAACCTCAATACCTATTTGGTATAGGTAATGACGTTACCATTGATAATATTGAAGAAGTCACTAATGAGCATATTGAATTTAATATTAATGTATTAAGACGCATTTATCGTAAACTCTATGTTGGTTTTGGACTGGAAATAGATGATTATATAGATGTAAAAACAGAATCGGATAGCTTTCTTATTGAAGACATGGTTACTGGTGTAAATGGAGGCACGAACTTTGGTCTTGGTATCGCAATTATTTGGGATAGCCGAGATAATAGGTACAATGCCCATAGTGGTTCGCTTTTGAAAACTAGTTTTATGTTTTATAATAAATCCTTGGGGAGTGCTTTTCAATTTAATCGTTTTGAATTAGATGCTAGAAAATATTTTAATCCATGGCGGAAACATGTCATTGCAATGCAAGCGACTACAACACATCTTTACGGTGACGTTCCGTTTTATGACCTTGCGCTATTAGGTGGAGAAAGTAAAATGAGAGGTTATTATAAAGGGGGTTTACGTGATAATTTTCTCGTGGACTCACAAGTTGAATATCGCATGCCGGTATGGAAAATATTAGGCCTTGTGGGTTGGGTTGGTACTGGTCGTGTAGCTGATTCCTTCAAGGCCATGCAATTGAAAGACTTATGGATTTCATATGGTGGTGGACTGCGAATTAAAGTCGACAGTGAAAATGATATTAATATTCGAATAGATGCCGGTTTTGGTAATAATGGAATTAATGGGGTTTATTTTAATTTTTCTGAAGCATTTTAACCTGCATGTTCAAAATAGATTCTATCCTGAATTCACAATTGCTATATATATTTTAATTAGGATATATTATTTTCATACTTTTGAGTAATTAATTAAAATCCGATATTTATGAACAAGAAAATTACTTTTAATTTTAAATCTATGTTATTGCTTATGTGTTTCTTCGCATTAAGCTTCTCGATGAATGCCCAAGAAAGAACTTGTGGTATGACGGACTACATGGAAGAACAAATGAAGAACCCAGAGTTTGCAAGATCTTATGCAATTTCTCAAGCCAAATTTAAGGCTGAATTAGCTAAAAAAATGAATGCAACTTCTAGTGAAAGAAGAGCAACTTCAATTATAATTCCAGTTGCTGTTCATTATCCAGAAGCCAATGAGTCAGACAGAGCATGTTTAGAAGCACTAGCACAAAATCAAATTGATATCTTAAATGCAGATTACACTGCTACAAATAATGATATTTCGCAATGGAATACTGCAAGTTCTAATTACCATGGTTCAAATCCTGGTGCTGCAAATATTTATTTCTGTATCGCAACTATGAATCACCCAGCAGGTATAGACCCTCAAATGGTTGAAGGTGGACCAGCAGTAACTATTGGTTACAACTTTGGTGGTGGTGGTAGCACTGACCCAGCATGGGGCGGTTATATGAATTTTTTAGTTAAAGATATTGGTGGTGGCTTGTTAGGATTTTCGCCTTTAGGTGGAAGTATTGCTGGTGGAGATTCTGTCACTATGAATTTAGGCGCATTTGCATCTGGCCCTGGATGTCCGGGTTCAGGAATTGTGCCTGGAGCGCCCTATAATTTAGGACGAACTGTGACTCATGAATTAGGTCATTTTTATAATCTTAATCATACGTTTACGGGTGATTGCGGAGGTGATGACGCGATTACAGATACACCTAATATTGATTCTGAAAATTACGGTTGTCCTCCAGCAGGTAGCAGAAATGCTTGTGTATATGATAATGCATTAACTATGAATTATATGGATTATACAAATGATGCATGTATGTACTTATTCACACAAGGACAAACAGATGTCGTTGATGCTTATGTTGGATCTATTCAATCAGATTTTGCGACAAATGTGACAGATTGTAATGTTATTCCATATTTTAGAGTTTCAGCAAGTAACGCTTCGGTTTATATATGTCCATCTAAGGAAGCTGTCTATGATTTATCTTTCGGAACATACGCTGGTTTTAATGAAAGTACAACATTATCTGTAACTGGTCTTCCCGGTGGATCTATGGCTACTTTTAGTTCAAATCCAGTTACCACTGAAGGTGATCTTACTATGACAGTTGATGATTTGGATGGGGTTGCTCCTGGAACTTATAGTTTAAGAATTACAGGAACTTCTGCAAGTTCATCACAAGATACATACATCACATTAAATATTAATAACGGCGTTTGTCCTTCAACTGCACATAACGAATATGCAACAAGTACTGAAGGTGTTGTTTTTAACACAATAAGTAATTTAAATACTGGTAAACCTTCTGGTTATAGTGATTTTACAGGGCTATCTACAGATGTTGAAGCAACAATGTCTTATGATCTTAGTGTAAGAACAAATACAGATGGAAACTTCTTATGTACTACTCGCGTTTGGATTGATTGGAACCAAAACTGTAGTTTCGATGATGCAGGAGAGCTCTATGAATTGGGAGATACGCAAAATGTAACTAATGGATTAACACCTAACTCTCCATTATCCATTGTTGTGCCAACAGATGCTATTGCGGGAAACACAACAATGAGAGTTACTACAAAATACAAGCCTGAAGGATCGCCAACGTCTTGTGAAAATGGTCACGATGCTGAAGTTGAAGATTATTCAATTAATGTTATGAATGAGTTATCTGTAGATGAAGAAGAGCTGAATGGTTTCGTTATTTACCCGAACCCGAGCAATGGTCAATTTAACATAGTATTTAACACATCGACTAATAGTCCAGTAAATATGACGGTTTTCGATATACGAGGTCGTGAAGTATTTAATAACTCTTTTGTGAGTTCAGCAACGGTTAATAAAACTATTAATTTAGGAAACGTTCAAGCTGGAGTCTATTTATTAAATGTATCTGA
>UPTN01001020.1_pt1 | contig 12986 bp, 10 predicted proteins | sample 2160111 | NCBI WGS metagenome assembly UPTN01 (sample SAMN06265058, study PRJEB28932) | marine metagenome | isolation source: Columbia River Estuary | place: USA:Columbia River Estuary, USA | collected 2014-05-05 | reverse complement strand
CACGATTCTGAGTAGCCGCCAACCATTAGGGGGACAGTAACCATAACTTCCATCCACCATTAGGGGGACAGTAACCATAACTTCCATCCTATGGTGGGCGGAACCATAGGCGCTGCCCACAATTCATCTCTGCTTCGAATTAGTTATGGTTACTGTCCCCTTGATTGAATTCGACTCACGATTCTGAGTAACCGACCTGGCCAACCGGGTGGGTAAGCCTGGAGCTGGGGTTAATAGCAATGCCTGGAAAAACTCCGGCCTGAAAGAAGCTGAATTATTTAAAGCTAAGTTGTATTTTCTTGTCTAGACTCCCTTCCAGAGTATCCGCGTTCCTACCCAATGGAGAGGGCAATGCGAATCAACAAAGCTCTGGTAATGCTGGCGGCCTGGCCGTTGGCGGGGTGCGTGGGCGGTACGGCATATCCTGCCGCAGACATCGCCGCAGGCGTGGTTGCGATGGGCGCCATGGTTGCCGCCGGGGACAGGGCGTCCGCAGGGCCCAAAGGCTCGGCTGAAGATTGCTCGGCCCGAGGCGAGGATCCAGGTGTCTGTGATATCAATCGTGTAAGGGAAGCAGAAAAGCTGGTGGGATGGATGACCCGGGAAGAGAAGAACAAGAAGTTTGCCGCTGACTTTGATGAACATTTCGGCAAGACCCCGCAGGCCAGCATTCCTGATAGCCAATAGCACGACTCACTCCGTCACTTTCCTGTTTTCAAAGAAGCAGTTATCGCCCTGGCTTTGCGCAGAGGAGTTGGGGGTCCATCCCCGCATGCCATCCCTGGGCCGCCAACCAACCTTGCGGCGGCAGGCGCTCTCGGCGCAGGTGACAGCCCGCAGACAGCACCCGATACCCAGCATAGACAAGCCCAGGCTCAGCAGCTGAGCCAGCCGAGAATTAAGGGGACAGGCACCCTAATTATTTAGTTAGGGTGCCTGTCCCCTTAATTCTCCCCTTAATTGTTCCCATATAAAAAAGGGCCCGGCGAAAGCCGGGCCCTGTGGTCTTTGGTTTTTTGTGGAGGACTAGCGGGCCGGAGTGCTGACGTACTGGATGCCGCTTTCCCTGGCCCATTGATTGATGGGTTCGATGTCCTCGCGGGTTACCCGCTGCAGTTCCGATTCCAGGGTGGCCCAGCGGGCTTTCAGGTCTGCCAGTCGTTCCAGTGCACCGGCGCTTACCGGCGGGCCTGAACCGTCCATCACATCCAGTACGTGGTGAATCTGCCCGTCCAGCATGGTGGGCCAGCCGTCCTCGTCCTCCAGGGTTCCGTGATTTTTCTGGGTGATCTGATCTTCCCAGCCATCGATGGCAGTAATGGCACGGCTGCCGGCCTTGTGCAGCAACTCTGCGTCCGGGTAATCGGCCATCAGGGTCTGGATTTGGGAGCGCGACTTGCGGGCCGCCTCCAGGGTGGCCAGTACGTGCCTTAGCAGCACATTGACTTCGTCTACCCTGGCTTCCAGGGTTGCGACTTCCTCGTCACTGGCGTTAACCCTGGGGTCGGCGTGTACCGCGAAACTCGCTTGCTGGCTGGCGTCACCCAGGGTGACTTTCACCGTGTAGGTACCGGGGACTACCCGCGGACCGCTAAAGCCACCGGCGTACAGGGGCACCTTGTCCATGCAGGGCATGTTCTCCTGGCGTAAATCCCAACTCCATTTGTTCAGACCTTGTTCTAGGGTCGGGTACTTGAAGTCCAGGGGTCTGCGGGCGTCGGTGTTACGCAGTCGGCAGCGCTCGAAATCGCTTTCCTCGCTGGAGTAGTTGCGTACCACGGCACCGGAGGCATCCAGGATGTCGATGGCCAGCGGGCCTTCGACCTCGTCCTTGATGAAGTAGTACAAGGTAGCGCCATTGTCCGGGTTGGAAGCCTCGAATTCACCCGAGCGGCCGCCGCTGGAGACCAGTAAGGCGTCGGCAGGGGCAAAGACATGTAATGGCTTGTCGGCGATCTCAGGGGATGCCTGGCGCAGCAGGGACAAGTCATCCAGGATCCAGAATCCACGACCCTGGGTTGCCGCCACCAGTTTGCCCTGGCGTACGCTTAAGTCGGTGATCGGCACCGGTGGCAGGTTCAGCTCCAGTGACTGCCAGTCACCGCCGTCGTTGAAGGAGACATACATGCCGCCCTCGGTACCCGCGTACAAAACTCCCTTGCGTGTCGGGTCTTCCCGGACTACCCGCACGAAGTGGTCTTTCGGCAGGCCCTTGTCGATACGCTTCCAGCTCTTGCCGTAGTTGTCCGACTTGTAGATGTAAGGCTTGAAGTCGTTGAGCTTGTAGCCGGTGACCGCCAGGTAGGCGGTGGCCGCATCGTGGGGGCTGAGTTCGATGGCGTTGATCATGGCCTCGCCCTTGTGTTTCGGGCTCACATCCTGCCAGTTTTCGCCGCCGTCACGGGTCACGTGCACCAGGCCGTCATCGGCGCCCACCCAGATGGTGCCCGCCTCGCGGGACGATTCAACGATGTAGAAAATGGTGTGATAGAACTCGGCGCCCACCGACTCGTTGGTGATAGGGCCGCCGTTGGTGCCCAGGTGGCTCAGGTCATTGCGTGTCAGGTCCGGGCTGATCTCGGTCCAGGTTACGCCGCGATCGGACGTCTTGAGCAATTTCTGGGCGCCGTAGTAGATCACCTTGGAATCATGGGGCGAGATCGCCACCGGCGTGTTCCAGTTGGCCCGGTATTTCAGGTCCTTGGGATCCAGACCGTAGACATACTGGGGATAGGGTTTGATCTCACGCAGTCGGTGATTCTCCACGTCGTACTCGGTGAGCGTGCCATTAATGGTGGTGGCATAAATCAGCCTGGGATCGTTTTCGTCGAACACGATGTGGGCGCTTTCACCACCACCTACCGGGAAGTAGTCCTCGCGGCCGATGCCGTTGTCCCAGGTGGCACTGGCGATGGCCACGGTGCTGTTGTCCTGTTGCCCGCCGTAAATGCGGAAGGGTGTGAGGTTGTCAGTGACCACACGGTAGAACTGGGCGGTGGGTTGATTCATCAGGGTCGACCAGGTCTTTCCGCCGTCCATGGTCACGCTGGCGCCGCCGTCACTGGCGTTGATCATGATGTTGCTGTCGTTGGGGTTAATCCAGTGATCGTGGTAGTCGCCATGGGCGGTGTCGACGCGGGCGAAGGTCTTGCCGCCGTCGATGGACTTGAGCAGCGGTACGTTTTGAATCCACACCGTATTCTCGTCGTTCGGATCGGCAGTGATGTGGTTGTAGTACCAGGCCCGGGACTGGATGACCCGGGTTTCGTTCATCAGTTCCCAGGATTCACCCGCATCGTCACTGCGCCACAGGCCGCCCTCGCCGGGGTGAGCCTCGACGATGGCGAATATCCGGTCGGGATTTGCCGCCGGCACGTCGATGCCGATCTTGCCAACCATCTCAGGCAGGCCGCCGGTGAGTTTGGTCCAGTTGTCGCCGCCGTCAACGGACTTGAAGATGCCAGCGTCTGTGCCGCCCGAATGCACGTACCAGGGCTTGCGATAATGATTCCACATGGCCGCGTACAGGATGCGCGGATTGGCGGGGTTCATGACCAGGTCAGAGGCGCCGGTGCTGGGGCCGGTCTTCAGTACCTGCTCCCAGGTCTTGCCGCCGTCCTGGCTGCGGTACACGCCACGCTCTTCGCTGGGTCCCCAGATCTGACCTTGTACGGCCACGTATACCAGGTCCGGGTTCTGTGGGTGGATCTTGATGCGTGATATCTGCCCGGCCTTGTCCAGCCCAATGTGCTGCCAGGTCTTGCCGGCGTCAGTGGACTTGTAGACACCATCACCGTGGCTGGTGGTCACGCCGCGTATGGGTGACTCGCCGGTGCCCACGTAAAGCACGTTATTGTCAGACTCGGAGACTGCCACAGCACCGATGGTGCCTACCTTGAAGAACTCGTCGGAGAGGTTTTCCCAGGTGGTGCCGCCATTCTCGGTTTTCCAGACACCACCCCCGGTGGCGCCCATGTAATACAGCCAGGGTTTGTCTGCTATGCCGGTGACCGTGGTGACGCGTCCACCGCGGTAGGGTCCGACCATGCGCCACTCCACCGCCGACACCAGTCCTGGATCAATCGCATCCTTGGACATGGCGGGGGTGATGGAGGCGAGCATTAAAGCAACGGCTCCCAATCCACTTATAAAACTGGAAAATCTGGAGACAAACATCTGGCTACTCCTGGGTGTTATTACTGTTCGTATTCACGTGTAAATTCTGGATGGTCAGGCTTCGCTGCCCAGACCTCGCGCCATGGCGGCCTGGTAGGCCAGGTTGGCAATGGCGGTGTCTTGCACGCCGGTACCGGTGAGATCGCAGACAATCACCTCTGAGGGGTCCTGGCGACCTGGCCGAAGCCTGGTTGTGAGTTGACCGAGTTCATCCGCCTGGATGTCATCAGGCAGGCCATCATCGGTGCACAGGTGTTGCATCTCGCCATTGTGGATGCATTGGGAGAGCCGGTCGCAAACGAGTCGGTCAGCGCGTTGTAATACTTCCGCTTCCAATTCCTGCTTGCCGGGGAAGTCGGCCCCCACCGCACAGATAAACAAGCCGGGGTGCAGCCAGTCAGCCTTCACCAGGGGCGTGTTGCTGGGAGTGGTGGTAATTACGACCTGGCTTTGTCGCACCACGGTCTCCCGATCAGCGGCCTCGACTGTCACGCCTAGCGCTGATTGCATGTCCTGGATGTATTTCGCGACATTGTCCGAGTTGCGTCCCCACACCAGCACCTTCTTGAACGGTCGAACCAGTGACAGGCATTGCAGTTGATATCGAGCCTGCATGCCGGTGCCTATGATGCCCACGGTCTCTACTGACTCGGGGGCCAGCAGGTCAGCACTCACCGCCCCGGCCATGCCGGTGCGAAGATCAGTGAGAAAGCCGTTGTCCAGCAGCACTGCCTTGCAAAAGCCGGTTTCCGCGCTGAGCAACACCATCATGGCGCTGCCCGCGGGCAAGCCCTGCTTGGGATTGTTGAAAAAGCCTGAAGCGATCTTGATTGCGACTACCGGGACCCCGTCCACATAGGCACTTTTTACATCGATGTCGCCAGAATATTTTTTCGCCGAGATATGCATGATGGGGGGCATATCCACCAGGCCTTTTTGCAGCCAGCTGAAAGCGGTTTCGACGGCATCCAGAGACTGATTGTCGATTCCGACCACTGAGCGAAGGTCGGTTTCTGTCAGAATATGTACGCCCATTAAAACCCCGGTGTATTTTTTTGTTTTGTTTGGCCAGCCCCTGCTCGTGCCCACGGTACGATGGAACCCCATGTGGGTGCAACACCCTGTGCCCACCTAAGAGTAAGTCTTGTAATTGTGACTCCAGTGTCTACTATCCGATGGTGGTACTGCAAAGGCTAAATATGTGAATTTTCGAGCGGCAGTGATAATCGTTTTGCTGGTGTTTTCGGGCCTGCCTGTCAACGCACAGGAAATGCTGGAAGGCAGGGTGGTGGCGATTGCCGACGGGGACACTCTGACCCTTCTTACAACTGAGAACACACAGGTGAAAATACGCCTGGCCCAGGTGGACACGCCCGAGAAGGGTCAGCCCTACGCGAACCGCTCGAGGCAGGTTCTGGGTGACCTGGTATTTGGCAAAAATATTCAGGTAGCAGTCGTTGATACGGATCGCTATGGCCGGACCGTAGGCAGGGTGTCAGTAGGCGAGTTGGATGTTGCTTCCGAACTGGTCAGCTCTGGTGCTGCCTGGGTGTATAGACGCTATGCGACCGATGACTCCCTCTACTCGTTGGAAGATAACGCGCGTAAGCAGGGCAGGGGGCTGTGGGGACTCCCAGAGTCCCAGCAGGTCCCGCCGTGGGAGTGGCGGGAAGCCAGGCGACGACAGACAGATCAACAGTCGATCCAGCCGAGCAATCCGACAGCGTCCTGCGAGGCGAAAAAGTACTGCAGCCAGATGAGTTCATGCGAGGAAGCGTTGTTCTATCTGGAGCAATGCAAGCTCACCGAACTGGACAAAGACGGTGACGGAAGGCCATGTGAATGGGGAGTCTGCCAGGCCCAGGACTGATCTGCTGCGGCCGTGCAATCTGCGGCCACTTCACCCGGCCCTTCTCGTCAAATAGCTGGGGCTATTCTCCTCAAACGGACGCCCGAATTGACTCGCTCTTGCCCGGCCTCGCGACGATCGCCTGCACCTGGCAGGCTCCCTGGTCCGTCCGCCAGCAAAAATACTGATCGCCTGCACCTGGCAGGCTCCCTGGTCCATCTGCCAGGCCCAGGACTGACTGCAACTGCCTTGTTTAGTGGTGCAGCAGCAATACCGGGATGCGGGTGTGAAACAGCATATGCTCGGTGAGTCCGCCCAGTATCAGTTCCCTGGTTCGGCCACGAGAGTAAGCGCCCATAACAAGCAGGTCCGCCTTCTTGTCTTTGAATGCGGCTTCAATCTCCTTGCTGACGTGCTCCCCGGGAGTGGCCAGGCGCTGTGAGGGAATTCCAAGCAGGGCGAGATAATCCGCAAGGTAGGTTGCCTTGGGTCCGGGCAGATTTTCCTTTCCCGCACTGACGATGGTTACCTCGTCTGCCAGGCGCAACAGCGCCCTGGATGAAGATACTGCATTCGCCGCCTCGGTACTTTGATTCCATGCAATCAGAATTTTTCTACCGAGAGTTCCTTTCCAGTTCTTGGGAATCACAAGCACTGGCTGGCCGGACTGCAACAGCGCTGCGAGAAGGAACGCTCTGCCGTGGCCGGCGGCTTTCTTGTCCGGGCGTGCGGTGATGATCAAATCTGATAAGGGACCCACAATGCCTAAAATCCGGCTGGGAGTGCCCACCATTTCCTTCCATAGAGCGCAGCGCTCAACCCCCGGATGGGGTTTATGAAGCAATTGGAATCCATGCTTCTCCGCCCGTGACTCGAAAAGTATTCTCGCCGCCTCGCAGCGAAGAGAAACTTCATCCGGACTCAGGTCTGCGAGAACGTTACTCCACTCATCTGGAACCAGGGGCTTGCGCAATGAATCCCGACTGGTTTCGTTGCGGTGGGTGCGTACGTGACAGCCAATGACGTTGGCGTCTAGCCGGGAGGCGATATCAAACGCAGAATTCAGAGCGACCAGGCACTCCGGCCGATCAGCAACTGGAACGAGGATAACTTTCATGGATGCACTCCTTTGCAAAGCCATGAGTTCAGATTAGCCCCCACTGATGTGGTCGGCAATTCGTACATACACAGACAGTTGGGCCGATTGGCCCGGGTGTTTAACCGATGTAATACAGCGCCAGGGCATTGGTGATGATATGAAGAATGTTGTCGACAATGATCAGCAACCACCTGGCTATGTAATCAGGCGTGTCCTTGGGGAAGCCGGTTTCCTTGCATTCCTTCCATGGAGCGCTACCCGGGAAGGGCCGGTTCTTGGCCCAGATGACCACTCGCGCCAGGTGCCAGCGATCTAATATGAAATGGGTGCTTCCGATGAACAGGATGGTTAACGGGTTTTGGGTAAGCAGCAGGAAGGGCAGGATGTAAAACGTGCAGTGAACCAGAGCGGGAAGTGATCGCTTGGTTTTGTGCTGGGCCATCCACTCGGTTTGTAGCAGGTAATCCCCGACTGCATGGGCAACAAGTTGGTCCGCTGTGAACATGGTGACTTCCCCAAGTTAATTATTATTAGTTGTCACTGGATTCAGCTTTCGCTCTTGGCCAGGTCTGCAGTTGCCTTTGGCCGCTAACCCAGAGTATAGCGGAAACTAATTAAACATCTGAATATTTGAATCAGTCTTAATCGTGCGGCTTGGTTTCCGGGGACTGGTCATGGGAGTTCGGCGCGGGTAGTATCATAAATTGATTGCCCGGCTCGACGTCCAAAAAATAATAAACATGTCGCTCCGGTGAGTTCGCCTATCGCGTTGTGCAGTGCATGATTACGTCGATGTACGTATGTGTATTCCTGTTCAATTTTGCCTAATGAATAATGCGATGAGGTGTAGGAAGATGGACTCAGCATATCCCCATGACCTGATGTCGGATCCGGATGAGTTGGCGAGTTTTAAAGGCTGGAGCAAAGAGGTCTACCAGGATTTTCTGGCCTTGCAATGTGGTGATTTGAGCGAAAAGGAATTTCGTACCAAGTACCATAAGCGTTGCGCGATTATGGTGCTGGACATGACCGGTTTTACCTCGACTGCGATTCGGGTCGGGGAGCTTCAAAGTTTGCTGAGAATTCTGGATGCCCAGAAGGTATGCATACCTGTGCTTCGGGAATTCGAGGCCAGCCTGGTTCGGTGTTTTGCTGACGACATTATCGCTCTGTTCGATGAGCCTTCAGTCGCCCTTGAGGCGGCATTCGAAATTCACCGCCGAATCGCAGTGTTCAATGGATCCAATCACGCTTATAGCTACGCCACAGAGTGCTGTATAGGAATAGGCTATGGAGATGTGCTGGGGATAGGGCCGAACCTGTCACAGGGCGATGAGATGAACAGGGCCTCCAAGCTGGGTGAGGACATCGCTCGAGCAAAAGAGGTTCTGCTTACCGAGAAAGCCTATGAAGGGTTGCCTGAAATGGAACACCTGAAATTCGAGAAACAAGGTCAGGATGATCAGCTGTTTCCGTTTTATCGGGCGATGATCAGGGATTAACCCCGGGCCGTTACCAGATTGATTTGTCCCTGGCTTCCAGGTATCCGCAGGGACAAATTTCTATACACTTCCCGCAGCCCTCACAGGCGTCCAGGGCGAGAGTGTAGTAATGCCCCGGCTCGCCTTCTTCGGTTCGGGTGAAGCCTTCCGCGTTACAGAACATAAAGCACTGCTCACATCCGAAGCACAGTCCGCATGACATGCATCTTTGGGCTTCGGTGCGGGCTTGCTCGCTGGTGATCGTGTTATCGATTTCCAGATCAGGCTGTTCCAGCCATTGCTCCCGTGGTCTGCGGGGCAGGCCACCCCGACCCTGTTTGGCGTAGTAGTCGGTCTTGACACTGCCTGTGTCCACCGCCGGGCGCATTCGCCATCCGTCGGGTTTGGGTTCTCCACGCAGTTCGGCGTGGACGGCCTCGGCTGCCAGGCGTCCCTGGGCGATGGCTCTGCTGGCAATCCCCGGCCCCCGGTCATCACCACCGGCCCACAGGTCATCTTCCAGCTTTCCGTCCTCTTTGGTATGCAGCCATTTTTTACCTTCATGCTCCGGGTTCAAACCCAGCCAGCCCGGTTCCTGGGATACCGCCACCAGTACGGTATCGGTCTCCAGCACATGTATATCCCCCGGAATGGGAACCGGTCGCTGGCGACCGTGTTCGTCTGCCTCGCCCAGGCTCATGTTCTGAAATTCGATCCCGGTTACTACCAGTCCGTCCCTCAGGATTCTTGTGGGTGCGGCCAGGAACTTCAGCTGAATATTTTCCTCCACGGCATCTTCGACTTCATGAGTTGCCGCCGGCATTTCCTCCAGGCTGCGTCGATAGAGTATGGTGACCTCGGCGCCGTCACGACGGGCCGAGCGGGCTGCATCGATGGCGGTATTGCCACCGCCGATGACTACCACTCGCTTGCCGATGCGTGTCTGTATTCCGCGTTTCCTCTGGGAAAGGTATTCAATTCCCGAGATCACGCCGGGCCCCTGTTCCCCTTCGATTTCAAGTTTCCTTGCAGACTGTGCGCCCATACCCAGGAACATCAGCCGATGGCGTTTCTTCAATTCCTCGAAGGGGATCTCCTTGCCGGCCTCCACGCCACGCACCATGGAAATACGCAGGTCGAAAATTCGCTGGATTTCCGCATCGAGAATCTCTCGCGGCAGCCGGTAGTCCGGTATCGCATGGCGAAGCATTCCACCGGGTAGTGAGTCTTTTTCGTAGATAGTGACCGGGTATCCACGCCGGGCCATTTGATAGGCAAAAGATAAACTGGCGGGGCCCGAGCCAATGACGCCTATGGATTCGCTATAGCGATTGCCGTCGGTTCTTGGCAAGGCCAGTCCCCTGGTGATTCCCCAGTCGCCAAGGAAGCGCTCCATGGCATTGATTGAGACCGAGCCATCCTTGCCGTCACGGGTACAGCGACTTTCGCAGGGATGGGGGCATATTCGACCCACGGTAGCCGGGAAGGGATTCAGGTCCACCAGTTTTTCCCACGCCAGGTCATAGGCATCATCCAGGCTGAGACCGTTTTTCTCGTGTTGGGCTATGATGCCAAGCCAGCCTCGGATGTCACCGCTATTAGGGCACTGGGCCTGGCAGGGAGGCATTTTTTCCAGCTGCTGGGCATGGGTCCAGAAGGGTTGCACAATTTCCGGGTTGTCAGCCTTGTTGTTAGCCATTTTCGTTCTCCACCGGTTCTTGCTTTGCTGCCGGTTTTTTCCCGGGAACATTACCCGCGACGAGATTCCACATCAGGCTGGCGATATAGGCGGGGTGCAGGGTGCGCAGGAAAACCTCCCGGTAAGGCGCGCTGCCGCTAAACAGGTCCCACAGTACTTCTGACATGCGAGGGCGCACCTTGGGGTTTTGCTGTTCGTTGGTGGTCATTCGCAGAACGCCGCGACGGGCGAACCGGGCTCGCTGAACCAGGCTTCCGATGGCGAATACCAGTTTTCCAATCTGGTTGTCGCTGTCGACTTTCTTGCACAACGGCCAATAGTACTTGCGGAAGTCCTCCGCGGCGACGCCATGGAAAACCGCTGTCCTGGCGGCAGCCTTTGCAGTGCGGTACGAGGCGCCGATACCGTCTTTGAACAGCCGCGTGGTGCCGCTGTCGCCAATCATTACCAGGCGGTCTCCATAGGAGGGCTTGGCGGTCTGGATATTAATTCTTGGATAGCAGTGACAGACGTGGGGTGGAATCACGCCTCCGGGGAAACAGTTTTTCACCTCCGGTGAGGAGAAAAATTGCTCCATCAGTTTGTCATCAATGTCATCACCCAGCAGGCAAAGGGTTACGTAGTCGCCCTTGGGGATTAGCGCGGCAAATTCCAGGCGGGGAATGTCCAGCAAGAATACGTGCATGGACGGACCCAGGGTTTCCCGGATGAGCTCCTTGCCAAGGTGGAATTCACAGATAAATGTCTTGGTGACCTCAGGTGGGGCGTATTCAGATAGCTCGCCTTGCAGGGTTTTTATCAGGCGACTGTTTACCCCGCTGGCGATTACCACCAGGTCATATTCTGCTGAGCTCCCGTCGGCGCATTCCACGCGCATCAGTTCGCCATCGTTAGCCACGTTGGTGACCAGTTTTGGCATCGCCCTGGCGCCCTGGTCGTAGGCCAGTTGCTGCAGGTATCCGTCAAAGCTGTGTGTATCCATCGGTTCCGAATTTCTTGGCCCGTTGCCACGATAGATCGCTGCGATGCGCCGCTCGTGCAAGGGTGTCGCGATTTCCACATCGCCCACATCCATGTGCAGGGTGTAGGACTCGATGCCTCGTTGCACCACATCATCAGGCAGGGCGATACCCTCGGTGGCCAGTCGTTGCACCAGGGATTCGGAAACAATGCCGCCGCAATGATTACAACCGGCGGGTCCCCGGTGACAGAAGTGCCGGGGCTCGTACAGGTCAACGTCCAGTTCCAGCGCAACCGTATCGGCCATTTTCAAGAGGAAGTAACTGAACATGGATCCAGATGGGCCAGCTCCCACCACGGCGACTCTGGAGCCGTCCCGGAGTGTCTTGGCAAGATCAACAGGCTGGGCTTGTGCTCGCTGGCCAAGCTGGCTTAGTCCATCTGAAGTATGTAACACCGTCGTTATCCTCACCCGGCAAACCTTCTCTGCGGATGACGTTTCCAGTCTTTACCGGCAGCGTTGCAATGCTCTGCCTTCTACTCAGGCTGGTTAGCGCCAGCGCAGGTCCCTTTGTCGCCGTTTATACTGCCCGGATACTCATTGCTGGACAGCATCCCGATCGGGTCGGGATTGTTATTTTTCCTCGTATGTCGCCAAACGGTCGGTCAGGTCGCGGATTCGATGTGACATGACTTTTACGATCCTGAACGCCAGTGACGGGTCTTCATGGATCCCGCCAAGAAAGCTTTTCTTATCGATGGTCAGCACCTGGGCATCGCCCAACGCACGGATGGTTGCGCTGCGTTTTTCGGTTCCGAAGAGGGCCATTTCGCCAAAGAAATCATTGGGCCCCATGGTTCGCAGTCGGAGTTCCTTTCCATGCTGATTCACAGCGACGGCTTCGACTTCTCCTCGCTGTATTACATACATACAGTTGCCGACTTCCCCCTGGTGAAAAATAACTTCACCGTCCTTATATTCTTTACCCAGACTGGCCATATGTTTTGACTCATTCTTGTTCTTAGGCTTACCACTTATCAGGGTAGTACATAAATAAGAATAATTCAGTGAATCAGATAAATTTGATGGTCTTATATAGACTCAGTATTGAATTATTTCTGATCCAGAAAGGATCCGTGAGCTGAGGGAATGACCGGTCGGTCAGGCGCTCTAGAAACTGGCAATGGTGTAGAGGAAGTCTGTCCCGTAGCGTTGCAGTTTCTTTTCGCCAACGCCGGTGATCATCATGAGCTCTTCATCGCTGGAAGGTTTGCGTTGGGCCATTTCCACCAGGGTGGCATCGCCGAAGACCACATAGGGTGGTACGCCCTGTTCTTCGGCCAGTGATTTTCGCAGCGCTCGCAAGGCCTCGAACAGACCCTCGTCTTCGGGCTCCAGGCCTGCGGCTGCCCGGGAGCGTTTCTTTGCCTTGGCCTTGATTCGCGGCCTGGCCAGGACCAGTTGTTCCTTGCCCTTGAGTACCGGCCGGGCCTGCTCGGTGAGCTTGAGTACCGAGTAATGGGCAATGTCCTGGGTCAGCAGACCCCGGTGAATTAACTGGCGGACGATGGAGGTCCACTCCGCATCGGATAGCTCGGCGCCTATGCCGTAGGTGGACAGCTTGTCGTGTCCCAGGCTTCTAACCCTCTCGGTGTTCGCTCCGCGTAGCACGTCCACCACGTGCTTGATGCCAAATCGCTCGCCTACCCGGTACACGCAGG
>UPTN01001018.1_pt1 | contig 12989 bp, 10 predicted proteins | sample 2160111 | NCBI WGS metagenome assembly UPTN01 (sample SAMN06265058, study PRJEB28932) | marine metagenome | isolation source: Columbia River Estuary | place: USA:Columbia River Estuary, USA | collected 2014-05-05 | reverse complement strand
TTTTTTTAAAGCCAATTTTTGAGCTTGCTTGAGTATTAATTTATAGTTTGGTGATGGAGAATTGGTAATTTCTTCAACATTTATGAGTTGGTAACATAACTTTGTGCTGTTATTTTGTAAAGACAGTTTTGTTTCTTTATTACTAAAATCATTGTAAACAATATGTTCAATTTCAATTTCACTATTATGAATAGCCTTAATTGTTTCCAAAGTGCTTTGTAAAGAATCTTTAACTGGTGTTATAACCAAGGCCTTAACCATAAATTAATTTTTCGTAAAAGTATTAAAAAACAACCGACCTTAATAAAAAAGCGGTTTGAAATTTAAATTTCAAACCGCTTTTTTATTTTATTTTTTTAGTTATTTTTTAGCAAAAGTATAAGTAATACCAAAGTTAATTCCAAATGATGAATAAGGTACTCTTTGCGCTAATTTTTTAGAAGCGTCAGTATTGTTGTTAGGTAAACTATCTACATATGTTGAGTTTTTAACATAGCCTGGAGGTAGATTATCTATAGTGTAAACGCCAGATGCAGCTACAGTGCCGTCTGGTAACATAATATCGGTATTAAATTCCTGAATTTCAGAATCTTTTCTTTTAACGCTAATACCTAAATATTCACCTTCAATAAATAACCCGAAGTTTTCATTAAAATCATGTTTGAATCCAAGTGCACCAATAAAACCTAACGGTAATTTTCCGTGATAATCTTCAATATATTCAGTTACAGAATACGATCCAGAAGGTAATCCTTGTGCATTAGCTTGTGCATCAGAAAATACTTGTTTATTATAAACTACAGCTTCAGTTTTCCCTCCGGCTTTAATTAAGGCACCAAAACGGCCATAAATTTTGTTGGTAAATTTGTAAACAAATGATGGCGACAAACCAAAAGCTCTTGCTCTTGCAATTGCATTTACTTCCTGTGTTGGAATATTTAATTTTGAAATGGTTTGGTCCGCTCCATGTAAATAAGCAATACCTAAATCAACTCCAAAAGTATCGTTAAAAAAGTAACCAACTCTGAGTTGGTAATTCGCACCTTCACCATAGCTTCCATATGAGTTTTCAGTTTGAGTTATGGTAATTTCTTCACCTAGTTTAACTTCAGCACTCCCTATAGCATAGCCTGCACTACCTGACACATAAAATTGAGCACTTGCACTTGTTGCTATAACAATTGAGACTATCAAGAGTAAATTTTTTCTCATAATATTTGTTAAAATTAAAAGAGGCTAATTTACCTTTATTTTAAACTTTGATTATGAAAATAAGATGGTTTCTTAGACGTTGGGTTATTTATATTATAAATTAAATGAAATGAAGATTTTATTGATTTTTACTTAAATATATCGACTCTTTTTTTCTTATTTCCTACATAAACTTCAGAATCATTTATGATTACTGGTCGTTTTAAAAAAGTATATTCATCTAATATTAGTTGCCTAAAGTCTTTTTCAGCTAATTCCTGATTTTTTAAATCCATCTGCTTGTATTTTTTTGCTCTTCTGCTAAACAAAACTTCATAACTTTTTGTTAATGCATATACTTCATCTAATTGTTTAACTGTTATTGGTGCAGTTTTTATTTCTTGTAAAATAAAGTCTGAAGTATCCATTTCTTTTAAAATTCGAATACAGGTGTCGCAGGTTTTTAGATAGTAAATTTTTTTCATTTTTTTAAATGCTATTTTGAAGTAAATTTAATGTGTTTTTATGTTAAATTTGAATTCTTTAAAATAAAAAAATAATTACGATGCAAAAACGATTTGACACACTTTTAAAATCTAGACAATTAACATTAAAAATTATTGAAAGCCTTACCAATGAACAATTGAATAAAATTCCGGCCGGATTTAAAAATAATATTGCTTGGAATGTGGCTCATTTGATGGTAACCCAACAATTGTTATGTTACAAATTATCGGGATTAGAATGTTTGGTTTCTAATGAAATGATTTCAAATTTTCAAAAAGGTTCAGCGCCTAATTATACCGTTTCAGAAGAAGAATTTACTATTATCAAAGAACAATTTTTACAGCTCCCTGTTCAATTAAATGAAGATTATGAAAAGGGTATTTTTAAAAATTATACTGAATATACCACAAGTGTAAATGTTACTTTAAGTACAATTGAAGATGGAATAGACTTTAATTTGTACCACGAAGGCATCCATTTGGGCGTAATTCTTCAGCTATTAAAATTTGTTTAATTTGGATTATTTTGTCATTATATCGATTCTGGTTGTTTTCTCAGCGCTCTTTGGTTATATCAACGTTCGATTCTTAAAACTGCCAACCACTATTGGTTTAATGGTAATTACCTTGATTTTTACTTTATTAATTTTAATATCCAGTTTAATAAATGATAGTTGGTTAGAAAAAGAGATTTTACTTATATCTCAAATAGATTTCGAAACCGTACTATTAGATATAATGTTAAGCTTTTTATTATTTGCGGGGGCATTACATACCAATTTTCAGCAATTAAAAGTACAACGAAAACCTATTATTGCTTTCGCTACATTTAGCACATTAATATCTACCTTTTTAGTTGGCGCATTCACCTATTACGTGCTAAAACTAATGAGTTTTGACGTTGATTTTATGTATTGTCTATTATTTGGCGCATTAATTTCTCCAACGGACCCAATTGCTGTGTTAGGGATTTTAAAACAAGTGGGAGCACCAAAAAAATTAGAAACAAATATTGTTGGAGAATCGTTATTCAATGATGGGGTTGGTGTAGTTATCTTTTTAACTATTTATCAAATTGCTAAAGGAGGAGCCTCAATTACATTGGCACATATTGCTGAACTATTTTTGGTTGAAGTTTTTGGTGGATTTGCTCTTGGGCTTTTATTAGGATGGATTACCTTCAGGTTATTAAAAACTATTGATAATTATGAAGTTGAAGTAATTATAACAATTGCTGCTGTAATGGGAGGAACTGTTTTAGCGCAACATTTTCATTTATCCGCACCATTAGCAATGGTTACAGCAGGTTTAATGATTGGGCATGACCGCGTAAGGCAAACCTCAATGAGTGAAACTACAGAACAATATGTGGATAAATTTTGGGAATTGGTAGACATTCTTTTAAATGCTATTTTATTTGTATTGATTGGCATGGAGATGCTGGTTTTAACCTATAGCAGCCAGTATATTTTAGTTGGATTATTGTGCATTCCAACCTTGCTTTTGGCTCGATATATATCTTTAATGTTACCCATTAAACTATATGCAAAAAAACTAGATTTTTTAAAAGGCACTAATTTAATTATGACCTGGGGAGGTTTACGTGGTGGAATTTCAATTGCGCTTGCACTAAGTTTAACAAATGAAATGCATCGAGATCTATTTTTAGTAATAACTTATATTATTGTGGTATTTTCAATTATTGTCCAAGGTTTAACCGTTGGAAAATTAATTCAAAGGTTAACGAAAAAATAGATTCTGAGATATTGAAAATAATTTAATTTAAATAATATACATACCCAACATGAATAAACAGCAGCCAATCATTAAATTTATTTTCAGGTGCTTGCCTTGCATTTAAACCATCTACATAATTAGAAACGAAAAATTGCCAACGCGACTCAATAAAAATATCTGCATATTCTCCTATTTTATATCTTGTTCCAAGACCACCAGAAATTGACATTGTAATTCCTGGGGTATCACGAGCTGCATAAGAATACGTATTTATATCCCATTTTGGGTATAAAACACCAGGGTCTTTCCAATTGCCAGTTCCGTAAGTTGAATTAATGGAAGGATTGTAAAAATCAACAAAAGTACCCATACTAAGATAGGGTGACCATTTCAAATGGGGTATTCTTCTAGATCCAAAATCTATAATATCAACCAAATGAAATTCCAACTGAGCACCTAAATTAAAGACTTCTGTAGTACCCGTATGTGCTCGCAGCTTTTTAGCTCCCTCGGTTAGCTCTCCATTTGAATTTGTTTGGTTTGGCCATTTTCCAAAATGCTCTAATTTAGCTGTCATATAAGAAAATTCCGCACGGATTTTAAAATGTTCTTGCCAATAATTGGTTCTTTGATTCCAACGATAACGGTAATCCGTAAAAGCAAGATAATAAACAATCCCAAAACCAGGGCCAACATTCCCTCCAACATTTGATTCAAAATCATACCGCTGACCATAATCTGTAGTAAAAGAAGCCGACCCAAAAATAATACCAAGCTCATGACTACTTTTGTCCTGTGAGAAGGCATTTGCTATAAAGAAGCAAATATATAAAGGGGCTACTATTTTTATTACGCTCTTTCTCAAATGGCTGTTTAATTATGTCAAATGTATTAAATTCTTTGTAAATTCATATATGATTAACAAGTCACGTGTCATTTTAGTATAAAAGTTTCATTTAATTCCCAATTTGCACGTAACTCTAAAGGCACATTTAAATACAATACTTTTTCGGGATATGTTTTTAATAAATAATTTCCCGTATCCCAAATACCATTGTTGTTTTCATCAAATATTGCTCTAACTATATATATTTTTGGTGGTAAATCTTTAAAGGTAACTATTTGGTTTTTGCTTATTTTCTCTGTTGCTATCAATTCATCTTTTTCTGTTATCAACTCAATAATTACTGGTGAATTCACATTGGAAACTTGCAAATTAATGGTGCCAAAATCTTCAATTTTTTTTGTTTTAACTTTATATATGATGGTATCGTTGGAATTCCCAAAAACATCATACAATGCATTTGGAAACAATTTTATAGCATACAAATTATCGAATTCGCTTTTGAAATTTAGAGATAAATTTATTTTATAACTATCTACTTTCACCGAAAACGGAACCGCAATTGTGTCTTTATCAAAAAGTGAAATTTTTGAGGTATCTATTTTAGTTATTGGGATGTTGCTATTTATTGAAAAAGTATCTCTTGGATTTAAAACCGATCCAATATTATTTTTCAATATTAAAGTATCTTGCTTTGAAGTTTTTAAATTCACAGTAACAGTGTCTACAAAATTTAAATGACTTACTTCAAATTGCAAAGAATCTTTTTTAATTGGTTTAAACCAAAAACTTAAGGTGTCTTTTCCTTTTTCAAATACAGTTTCGGTAGTAATTGAATCTGTAGAAATTTCATCTAATAATTTTATTTTTAAATCCTTACCATCACCTTCATATCCAAAATATATATGCCCTTTTGAAGTTTCAAGTGCTTTCATAAATTTAAATGGAAGCACTTCCTTAAAAATAGGAATATTAAAAACAGTGTCTATTGGCAAGCTAATAGGCTCCTTTAAAAAACCAATTTTATCTTGTTTAGGATTGTAAATATAATTGTTGTTTGACTGCTTTAATGCCAATAATAAGTATTTCCCTTCTTTTAAATTGGTTAATTCAAAATTAGTACTGTCTAAAGTGCTCGATACATAAGTTGGTTTTTCTTTATAAATTATGGAATCGTTAAAAGTTGAATCCATTTCATACAACATTACCATAACATCGCTAGCTGTTTTTCTATTGTATGCATCAGAAACATCGCCAGAAAGCTTAAGAGAATCTATATAAGACCCTGTTGAAAATACATATTTAAAACTTTTTAAAGGATTTCCTTCATTGTTATCTACTACGCTATTCCCAAAATTGATAGTATAAGTGGTGTTTTTTCTTAAAGTATCAATTATTTTTATAGTAATTATCTTACTTGCCGTGCCAACAGGAGTAATGTCCAATGCACTTTTAAGCGGCGGGGAAACAATAAGCTGTTTATTTATATCCTTTAGTTTTACGTATTCATCAAAAGATATTTTAATTTTTTTAGCATCAAATTGAATGCTCTCCTGGTTTGGACTTGCACTTATTAAAATAGGAGCAATTACATCTTTCTCGCCACCTGTTGGCCTACCTCTTTTAGCACAATTGGCAAATGTAAAAACGACTATGAGTAAGATTAAAATTTTATTTAGACTAAAATTCATACTAAAAATTTAATGCAAAATAACAATTTATTTATTTAGCGTAGGCCATACAGGCTATACTAATTTTTATATTGTTAGATTTTTCAAAAGCTTTACTGCAGGCTTCAAGTGTGGCACCTGTAGTTATAATATCATCTATCAATAAAATATGTTTATTGTCCAATGCTTTATAATGTTCAACAAAAAATAATTCTTGAACATTTCTCCATCGGTCAAATCTAACTTTTTTGGTTTGGGTATTTGTGAATGATATTCTTTTTAAAATTGTTTCTTCAAAAGGAATGTTTAATTTTTTAGCCAAACTTTCACCAAATGTAGTTACTTGATTATAACCCCTTGATTTGAGTTTTTTTCTATGCAATGGTACAGGAATTATACAATCAATATTTGAAAATCTGCCACTTTCCAACAATTCATCACCTAACCAATTTCCCAAAAGAACCCCAACTTGTTGTTGCTTTTTATATTTAAGCGCATGAATTAACTCTTGTACATGGCCTTTTTTAAAAAAGTAAAACAAAGCTGTTCCGCTTTCTACTGGAATTCTTCCGTAAAAAGATTTTTCAACTAAATTGTTGCTTTCACTGCTAAAATTAGTGAGTGGTAACTGGTGTCGGCAACGCACACAAATTACTGTTTCATTTGTTGTTAAATGTTCACTACAGCATAAACAAACCTCAGGGTAAAACAAGGAATAAACATCTTTTAAAAAATTCATAGCAACAAGTTTTTAAAAAAGTACAATTTATAATAAAAATTAGATGAAATCTAATAAACTTGCGCTAAAAAATTATGATTTTACCATTCGGTTTTGTAATTTTACTAAGCTCATTGTGTTTTTTTTACCTCAAAAATATATAATCCCTCAAGTATATAATTTAATCACTAAATTTGCGTTCAATTAAAAACCACTAAAATTTAAATTATGGAAGAAAATAAAAAATCAAATAATAAGATTATAATGATTTTATTAGGAGTGTTATTGGCTGGATCTTTGGCTTATACTTTTTACAATAATGGCGAACATAAAAAAGTAACAGATGCTATTGAAGCCGAAAAATCGGAGATTGAATTAAACTTGGACAGCATGATTGTTAAATACGAAACTGCCATTGGTGAAAATACTGCAATGGCCGATGAATTAGCAATTGAAAGAGATAAACTTATTGCATTAAGAGATTCTGTTAGAGATTTAAAAGCTATCAATTATAGCTTAATTAAACGTTATAGAAAACAAATTGAAAAACTGGAGGTTTCTAATAAAGAACTTTTCACAATGAATGAGGAGCTTAGTAGAAAAAACCAAAAATTATCAAAAGGCTTAGACAGTGTAAATGTTGCTATTACATCTCAAATAGCAAAAAACGATACTTTAAAAATGCAAAATGTAGGTTTATCTGAAAAAGTAGCCATTGGCTCAATTTTAAAAGTAAACTCGGCAAAAGTATTGGCAATGCGAGAAAAATCAAATGGCAAATTGGTTGAAACTGAAAAATCTAACCATACTGATGCTTTTAGAATTAATTTTACAGTAGCTAACAATGCTATTGCTGAAAAAGGTGAACGCGAAGTGTATATTCAAATTGTTGACCCTAAAGGAAATACAATTGGAAATGCAGGTGAATTGGTGCTTATAGATGGAACTTCAATAACTTATAGTGATAGAACAATTGTTGATTATTTAAATCAAGATGTATCTGTAATTTCGTTGGTTGAAGTCAACAGAGACGCTTTAGAATCAGGTGTTTACACAGTAAATATTTACGTAGACGATATGAGTAGTGGAGCTAGTACTATTACGTTAAAGTAAAAAAGGCAACTCCAAGTTAATGTTATTTAATGTTAATCGGGTGGAAATAGTTTAGGCTATTTCCACTTTTTTATTTTTTAGAACTAAAACCTTTACTATTTTTGCACAATGGCAAATCAAGAAGATCAATTTAAAAAAGTAGTTTCACACGCAAAAGAATACGGTTATGTATTTCAATCAAGTGAAATTTACGATGGCTTGAGCGCAGTTTACGACTATGCTCAAAACGGTGTAGAATTAAAGAAAAATATTAGAGATTATTGGTGGAAAGCAATGGTTCAAATGCATGAAAATATTGTTGGTTTAGACGCCGCAATTTTTATGCACCCAACTACGTGGAAAGCTTCAGGTCACGTTGATGCTTTTAACGACCCTTTAATTGACAATAAAGACTCTAAAAAAAGATATAGAGCCGATGTACTTATTGAAGATTACGTTGGCAAACTAGATGCTAAAATTGAAAAGGAGGTTGAAAAAGCTGCAAAACGCTTTGGAGAGTCCTTTGACAAAGAGCAATTTCTAGCGACCAACACTAGAGTTGTTGGATACAAAGAACAAGGTGATGCTATTTTAAAACGCATGGGGCAATCTTTAGAAAAAGAAGATTTGGCCGATGTAAAAGCATTGATCGAAGAATTGGAAATTGGTTGTCCGCTTTCAGGTTCAAAAAATTGGACCGATGTAAAGCAGTTCAACTTGATGTTTGGAACCAAATTAGGTGCTTCAGCCGATACTGCAATGGACTTGTATTTAAGACCAGAAACAGCTCAAGGCATTTTTGTTAACTTTTCGAATGTGCAGAAAACTGGTAGAATGAAAATTCCATTTGGAATTGCCCAAACTGGAAAAGCATTTAGAAATGAAATAGTTGCACGCCAGTTTATTTTCCGTATGCGTGAATTTGAACAAATGGAAATGCAATTTTTTGTACGGCCAGGAACTCAAAAAGAATGGTATGAACAATGGAAACAAACTCGTTTGAAATGGCACCTTTCTTTAGGAATGGGTGCTGATAATTACCGTTTTCACGACCATGAAAAATTAGCACATTATGCAGATGCTGCCGCTGACATTGAATTTAAATTCCCTTTCGGATTTAAAGAATTAGAAGGTATCCATTCACGTACTGATTTCGATTTATCAAGTCACGAAAAATTTTCAGGAAAAAAATTAAACTATTTCGATCCGGAAATAAATGAACATTATATTCCTTATGTAGTTGAAACTTCTATAGGTTTAGACAGAATGTTTTTGGCTGTCTTCTCAAATTCTTTGCAAGATGAAGAATTGGAAAATGGCACAACCCGTACCGTTTTAAAATTACCAGCAGTTTTAGCACCTTTTAAAGCAGCTATTTTACCATTGGTTAAAAAAGATGGTTTACCTGAAATTGCTCGTGAAATTGTAGAAGATTTGAAATGGGATTTCAATGTGGCTTATGATGAAAAAGATGCGGTTGGAAGACGTTATAGAAGACAGGATGCTAATGGAACTCCTTTTTGTATTACTGTAGATCACGATACTTTAACCGATGAGTGTGTTACCATTCGTTATAGAGACACCATGGAACAAAAACGTGTTAAAATTGTAGATTTAAAATCAATTATTAAAGAAGAAGTTGATGTTAAAAACTGGTTAATGAAAATGTAATCCGTTATTTAATAAAACTAAAAAACTCCTACAATTATATAATTTAGGAGTTTTTTTATGTTTATTTTTTTGAAAAAATAAGAGTCGAGACAAAAATCAAACAAAGTTATTAAATATTTAAAAATGTGCTTTCAACTCAACCGAACCTGTATGTATGGTTTTTGAAGTTTCGCTTTTACGCCCAAAATAACTAATGTTCAAATTTAAAAAAGAAAATAATCTTCTTTGAAACAACAAACTCCAGGTGTAGTTTTTACCGGGCTGTAAACCTTCTAACATTTGAAATGCAACAGGTGAATTACTATTTCCACTAAATTCATTGTTAAATAAATTAATTTCAGCTTTCATTTGTGCTTTTTCACTTTTAGCATAATTTGCTGCTACTCCAATTTTATCAGAAATCAATGTTTCAAAATCATTTTCTTTATTTTCCTTGTTTTTGTACTCGTAGAAAACTGAAAAATAAATGTCTTTATTAAGATAGTAAGATATTTTTGGAAGCAATCCATAACTATCCAAATTGAAATTCCGATTGTTATAATTTTGAGAATATGTCTGACTTTTTGTTTTTCCTAGATCAAAATTAAATTGCCAAAATTTACCTATCTGGTGCTCAAATAGTAGTTGATGTAATTGAATGATATTCTCTAAACCATCAATGGTTGTTGTGCTTTTATTTTGTGTTTTTATATAACGATATGTAGTTGAATAATCTTTTTCTCCTTTGTTGAAATAAAAACTATTGTTAAAATTAAAGAGGAGTCCTAATAAATTTTCGTTGTTAATATCAAATGGATTGAGGTTTAATTTATTGTCTGTCTTTTGCAGTTTACTATCTACTAAAACACTGGTTTGATTGTAAAAATGAGATAACACATTTTTAATGCCGCTACGTGAAGCCCATTGCTGGGGATTCACAATTAAACTTTGGCTAAAAATATTTTGATGTGTCGCAATATAGTTTACCGTTGGTAAAATGACTCTCAAATATTTTGCCTGATCTGGAAATTGCGCTATTTCAAACTCGTTTAATTCTTTTATTCCATTTTCATTATAATCAACCCACATATAAAAACCCTGTCCTGGTTCAGTTTCAATATAAGTATAATCTTGTAATGGCATGGTTCCAGAACGTGTTTGATACATGGTATTAAATGTTAGAAACTGATTCCATACAGATTGCTTGTAAATAATTTTAGAATTTATGGATTCTTCATCTGAAAAATTCGCATTTTTAACAGTTCTGTAATTCATATACACCTCTAAATTGGTTGATTTTGAATTTATAAAACTCGACTTTAGGTAATACGTTTTGGCATTGCTAACCTGCTGAAATGCATTGTTTTTAATACTATCTGTAGTTCTTAAAATTGCTCCAATTTGAGTGAAAACTTTGGTTGAATCTCCAATGCCAGTAAAAGCTTCGTATTCACTAAATTTATGGCTTAAAACATCTAAATTTGTTGTAATATTGTTTGTGAGTTTGTTGTTTTCGCCATTTAAATTGGCTCCAAACCATCCTTTTTTAATCTTGTATTTGGCATTAAAAAAATAACGTGAAAAAGCACCGTCTTCTAAAGTTGAAGTGTTGTTTAACAAACTGGCATTAAAATTCAAGGTCAATTTATTTTTTGTGTAATTCCCTATTAAATAATGATTGTTTCCGTTGTAATCATCTGCAAATTTCAGGTTAGAGAATTCATAATTAACTGAGCTGGTTTTTTTATTTGAAAGGCTTAAACCTGCCCTTATCAATTGCTGATTTCCATAAATTCGGGTAATGTTCCAGTCTCTATCAAATTCAATGTTTTCAATACGTTGAATGGTTTTAAAATCTTTGTTGATATAGTCGTATTTTAAACTGCTTTTTAGTTCCCATCCTTTTTGAATAATTACCTGATTCCATCCAATTTTTGAAGCAATTCCGTTATTGTTTTCATTGTTTATTGTCGAAAATAAATTTTGATCATTATTGCTAAAAGCAACCTCTGTATCAATTATTGTTTTTTCAGAAGGATTGTAATTGGCATTAAAAACAACGACTTGCAATTTATTTGGAGCAATCAACTGAATTACAGGCGCATAATTCCCCAAATTTTCTCCAACATATTGGTAAATATTTCCTGTTGCAATCACTTCTTTTAATTCATATGAAGCTAAATTTTCTCCAACAAATGAAAAAGTAACGTTGTACAATTCATCATCCTTATCAATTGAATATACAAAAAACTCATTATCGCCTTGCATGACTTTTTTATATAAAATGGCATTTTCTGAATACTCCGTTTCATAGGCCGAAGGAGAAATCATTTTTAATTTATTGTCGCCTGCATCTGCTAAAATTTGCTTTTGCTCATCTGTTAGTTCTGGTTCTAACGACTGGTTTTTTAAATCGCTTTCACTGAAAAAATAGCTTCCAACCGTAAATTTATCATTCTTAAAATTCACTTTATCATAAGTAATAAAGCGGTTATAAACCCTATCTGTATATTGGTATTCCGCAGAAATACGCATATTTGAAGTAATGGGAAATGTAGTATTAAACGTTACTTCAGCATTGTTATAATCAATCACATAATCGTATTCTTCACCACGTTTTAACAATTGACCATTGCTATAAATTTGTTCCGTACCAGAAAGTATTAAAACATAGGTTTTACTGCCAAAATCTGATAATTTATAAGGCCCCTGATTCCCTTCCTGTCCTTTGAATTTGATCTTATTGTATTTCCCTCTTACAAAAGCACCCGAAGCTTTCGCTTCAATGGCCGAATTTTCATTTTTTATACGTGCATCAACTGCCAAACCTGATACTTTTTTATTGAATTTTAAAAATGCTGTTTCATTGTTACTCAAATAAATATCACCCCCATTTATTCGCCATTCATCGCTATTCAATTCAATAAAAACGCGATCAAACTCGTTTAATTTATAAGTATTTCCATTTTCCTGAATGGGTAAATTGGTATCAACTATGGAAGCTTTCAAAGTAACTTTATCCGATAATTTTCCCTCAATCTGTAAATCCAGCATTGAATTTGCAACTGCATTTTGATTGTTCCCTACCGTAACCCCTCGGGTAATAGTTCCAGCAGCATTCAACCCCTCAAAGGGCTGAAAAGGTATTTTTTCTTCATTGGTTGTTAAGCTGTAAAGCTGCGTTTGATTGTTGGCGCTTGGAACAATTAATTTCTTATTTAGTTTGAAATAATTCTTGGTTAAAAAATCGGGATAAGAAGTATATTGAATATTAACTTGCTGAAACTTTTCAATAGTATCAGTCTTAAAAATTAACAGGGAAGTTGAAAAATCTATACTGTATTTTGAAGTATCTATTTCAATATTTGAACTGTTGAACACTTTAAAATCAAATGAACTTATACTTACAGTATCTATTTGAACGCTGTCATTTTTTACCAAAAAAGTTTTCAAATTCAGGTTTTTGGACTGTATTTGTGCCTGTATTTGGAAACTCATGAATAAAATAAAAACGAATAAACCTTTTTTCATTATTGAACTAACGTTGTAATGGTAAAAATAGTTTAAAATAACGACTGTTG
>UPTN01001017.1_pt1 | contig 12990 bp, 15 predicted proteins | sample 2160111 | NCBI WGS metagenome assembly UPTN01 (sample SAMN06265058, study PRJEB28932) | marine metagenome | isolation source: Columbia River Estuary | place: USA:Columbia River Estuary, USA | collected 2014-05-05 | reverse complement strand
AATATATAGAATACTTCAATATTCCGAGAAATTCAGTATTATCTACTGTTGTTTTAATGTTTTGAGTATACTTCCCTACCCTTGCTGTAGAGTAAATATCTGCCCTCGGTTTCGTAAAATCTTCTCAGAAATCTTTTTGTAAAGTGTAGCTTTGAGAAGTAGAATTTGGATTATATACTATAAGATAATTTTCTCATCAAGAGAGGAGACTCGATATGAGCACTGTATTATATTCTAATTTTTGAGTTGCATTCAAGTCTTTTTCTCGTACAGAGTCAGTATGGGAAAAATTTCCCTTTCCTGAAATTCATCAAGATGGAGTAATGATGTTCCATATAACATCAGATGAAGCAGAAAATATTGGAGCCACGGCATAATGAGGAGCTCAAGTATCATCAATCCAAAAAAGAGGAATAATATCACTCTGATATGGAGGAAGGACTCAAGAATATGCTGATACTTGTGAATCAAAGTCATAACTTATTTTAGCATTTGTATTTGCTGTTCCAAAAATTTCCACTCCATCGATACTCCCATCATACCCATATCATTCATCTTTAATCCTATAAAGAGCAAGTTCCATGGATCATTCTGCAGCTGCATATGCTTTCATATAATCTTGTCTTCATTTTCCATCTTGCATTTCCTGAAGGACTAAGTTAAGAGTTCATGTAGTAAGAATCAGTAAAAAACCTATCATAAGAATAGCTACTATAATTGAGTATGCCGGAATATTTTGAGAGTTATTTTGTTTCATATAGTTTAATCAGTTTCTATAAGTCTTTCACTGAGTGTAGTTTGTATATTAAATGTATTATTTTGAATAATCTCTGAACGAAGTCATTTTTGATATCAAGGTCTGAGAATCATCTGTACCATAACCTTTGGAATTAGTTCATTACTCACTGTAAAATCAAGAAGTTCAAAAGCTACAAAACTATTACTAAGAGGATAATATTCTCCTATTCCTACCTTTTTTATAACACGACAAATATTATTTTCATTTTCAACACTGAGATCAGATTTTATAGGATTTTTACAATCTGAAATATTTGTAACTCGTTCCCACTTTCCTGAAACTTGATTTTTATATCCTAAAGTATATATGATACCTCCTTCCAGACATAGTTTATAATCTTTGTCTCCAGAAGTAAAAGAAGAAGGACAAGAGTCTGTATGAGACACTCAAGCAATCTTTCATTTACGAACTTCTTCAGCAATATCCTCTACTACATTTTTTATATTTTCCTGCATCAATCTATTCAATTCAACTCGAGCAGACATTTGAGAAGAGAATAAAAATATAGAAATAACAGCAACCATAATAATTCAAAAAATGGTTATAGATACTATCAGTTCTATAAGAGTAAATCAGGCTTGTTTTGTAATATTGTTCATAGCTATAATTTATATTCTTCTCCAGTCAGAAACTATCGTATCTATCATATATTCATGATACCCTCGGAAATACCAAATAACCTTAGAGTGAACCGTAAAGACATCTCCTGTTTCACCTGCCGTTTGCTCAATAAAAAGATATCTATAAAATGGGGTTGTTATATTTCAAGAACCACAATCATAGGTATATCGATTATTACTATCTATACATAGTCTATAGTTTGACATTGACGCTAAATTTGATTCACCTTCTACAAACGATGAAATTATAGAAGTATCTGTCGAAAAACTCGCAGAAGCAGAAAAATTATTTTCAAGCTTATAATATGTTCCTACAGCAAATTCAGCTCATGCAGAATAGCTCTGTCAAGGGTTGATTTGATTCCAAACCTGGAGTTTTTTATAGTTGGTATCTCGTATATTACGAAAAAGTTCAAGTTGTTCTCTTGCTAGATTTGATGCTATAATTGCATTTCTACTATACGCATTTACACTTAGAGACGAAGCAAGAAGAGCGTATATAGAAACAAGCCCTAAAGAAAATACAAAAATTCATATAAGTACTTCTATAATGGAAAATCCTGAGTATGTTCGTAAAGATTGCTGCATAATTAATAGTCCAAAATATGTGATGTAGTGTAATAACGAATTATTTGCTGGAGAGTAGCAGTACTCGCTCATTTATAAGATGTCTGGATATCAAATTCCCTATTTGCTATAACAGGATCTATAACAAGGTTTCAATTAATAGCTTCAAATGTAAAAAGATAATCCGTATTATTTCCATCTATACTATCAATTTGTATTCCTTTTGGAAGTTGTTTTGTTTTATATAAAGCAGCACTGGTCAAGGTTCAAAGATCAAAAGCACCTGTAGAAGTGTAATATGCTAGAAAAGTAGCTGTCTGTGGAATATAGAGTCAAACATTCAAATTTCCAGATCCTGTATTAAGCCCATTCAAAGAAAAATTTCGAGCCTCTGAAAAGCTTTGTGCAATTTCCCTACTTGCTTGCTTGAGTAAAACTTTTTTTTGGTGATGTGCGTAAGGAAAATAACTTGCTAGCGATATAATAGCAATAATGCTTATGACTACTATAAGTTCAATAAGAGTAAAGCCTTTTATTTTACCTGTATACTTCATATTAAGATATAGTTTGTGTTACTTTTAGGATGGCTCCAAAAATTGCAAAAGCAAACCATAAAACAAACATTCCAGCTATAAGAATAGCAAGGGGTTCAATCCATTTTGTGAGACTTGCAAGTGAGTAGTTTACTTCTCTTGTATATTGATCTGTTAGTTTTTTGGTCACAGTATCAAGCGTTGCTGTTTTTTCTCAAACAGAAAGCATTTGAAGAAAATCTAAAGGAAAAATCTGATGTAGAGGGTCAACCTCTTGCATAGAGTCTACTATTTTTTGTCATCCTGAAACTTTTTTCATGACAGCAAGGAGATGCGCCTCATACACAGCATTATTGAGTGATTTTGCAGAAAGTGAGAGTGATTGAACCACAGAAACTCAAGAAGATACCAAACTCCCAAGGTTTGTAGAAAGAGATGCAAGAATATAGTTTTTATATACTTTCCCAATGAGTGGAGTTCATAAAAGAAAATAATCAATATTTGCTCGCCCTGTTTCAGTGTTCTTATATCCATAGAATAAGACACTCATTCCTGCTAAAAAGAGAATAATATAAGGCCATTGATAAATCACAAAGTTTGAAGTTGCAATAAGCGCTTGCGTCGCAAGTGGAAGAGCAACCTCAGAAGTTTCAAACAATTGACTCACTGCAGGAATAACATAAGCCAATACAATAATCACAGCAAAAATAAGAAACACAAAAATAATTGCAGGATAAGTCAAAGCTCCTTTAATCTTAGATCGAAGATCATAATTTTTTCTCAAGTTTTCTGAGAGTTGACCGAGAGCAAGTCAAAGCTTCCCTGTAGTCTCTCAAGATTCTATGATTGATATTTCTCAAGGAGAAAAAATTTGAGGAATTTTTTTCATAGATTTACTCACTGAGTCTCAGCTCGAAACAAAAGTTTGAAGCTCTTGAATCTTCTCAGAAAAATATGGGTTTCGTATTTTTGTTTGGACTGATTCTAAGATCTCTGATATAGAAACTCACCCATCAAGCATCACTGAAAAGTACTCATAAAAGTTAAACTTTTCCTGAAGAGATACTTTTTGAAATATATGAAAATTCATAATGTTTTTTATTTATAATACAACGTTAATGGGAGATCTACTTGTATATTTCCTGTTGTCTCTCCAAGAGGATAACTAAATTTAGAGATATAAAATCTATACTCTCCTTGGTTCGTAAGATAATTAATAAAATTAAAAAGAGTCGTTTCAGATGAAACAATAGCCGAAACTGCTATCTCTGCTTTACGAAATCCTATATCACTTTGTATATCTCCACTCATGCTAAGTTCTCGTATAATGATACGATTTTCACCTGAATTCACACTTCCCGCATAGGAGTGGATATAATCAAGAATTTTTGTATCTGAAAATGAGCCAGAAAATGCCTGAATCTCTTCAAGAATTTCAGATTCATTTAATTCAAGTTTTTGCTGTAATTCATTCAGCTCAGTAAGTCTTCTTTCTTTTTCTCATAATTCTATATTTGCCTGTTCATTTTCATCTCAATTAATTTGGATTTGTTCAAAAATACCTCTTGTAAAAAAAAGGAGAACAAAAAAAGCTAGAAGAATACTCAGATATGCAAGAAAATTATTTTTTGGTACGTTGTTTTTCATATGCTCATTATTTAAGATAAAATGTCCCTTGAAAGTTAATTCTGTCATACCCAGAAAAACTTACTATTGGCCCAAGAGTAAAAATAGCTTTATCATCCACTGCATATTCTTCAACAAATTTTACAATTTTTTTATATGCATAGCCAGCTTCATTCGTTTGTGAGGAAAGATCAAGAGTTGTTTCTCCATCTTCATATTCAAATCATCCTGCTTGTATTCCATACTTTGCAAATTGTTTTTTAAGATGACTCACAAAAAGAGGAATTTGAGATTTATTTTTCATATCCTCAAAAAAACCTTTATGTTGTTGATACATACTATAAAGTTGAATTTGAGTATTAGATTCTATTCCAGATATTGCTGTATCCCTTGTTTGGATTTTATCTTGAATATCTATATAGGTATTTTGTAAATGTTTTGAATATAAGTATAAACCCCCTGTAAGAAGAATAACGAAAATAAGAAAAGCTACTGCAACATAAAATGTTGTTGTTTTCTTTTTTTCATAAAACGAAGTATCTATTGTTGTCATACGTAGTTAAAAGATGAGTAATATAAGCTAAAAAATTATGCCATCAAAAGTCCCATAATAAACCTAGTAATTGGCCAAGCTAGCCATATCACTACTATTCAAATCAAGATATAGAGTATAATTTGTTTCGATTTTTTCACTTTCTCCTCATCACCATTCGCAACCATAATCATAAATCCAGCATATATGATATACAAGACTGCAAGGATAGTAATAAATGTAAGAGCATATATAAGTACATCTTGAATATATTCTGATAAAGGTCTGTCTGTTTCTATATCGTTTAAACTATCCTTAATAATAGCAACTCCCTCATCTAATCCACAATCGTCTGCTCCATCACAATACCGTATATCTGGGGTACCACTATCTATAAAACTATCAAAAAATCAAGCAGATGAAACTCAAAATCAGAGAAAAAATATACTCATACTCAGAACAAAAGCTTGAAAAATCTTCATCAGAAAGAAAGTTAAAATTTACTTTTGAAAAATTATATATAAATTACAATGAAACTCAAAACATATTTTTCTTCTCTTTTTTTCTTATGCATGCTCGTCGTCTCATAATTTGATATCTCTTGTTTTTTATCTTTTCTATTCTCTGAGTCTATATCTCTGGAATTTCAATTTTAATAGAACTATGGGGGAGTATTTTAACCTACTTCATAATTAGCTACTGTATCTATTTTGTATGGAAAAAACTCAGATATAAAGAGACCTTAAGCTTTTTTGATTTTTTCATACTTTTTCTCTATCGTATATGACTTTCAATTTTCCTTCTCGTTTTTCTCCTATGAAGTTTTAGTCTATATAATAATGAACTCAAACCAGCAAAACTTCCTCTTTATACCATCTCAAATGGAGAAAAAACTATTCGTTTCCAAACTATGAGCCATGTTGCTTCTTCGAATTTTTACAGTGAAGTACGAAGAAATATTTTTAAAGCGAAAAAAGAGGGATTTGTCTTATTCTTTGAAGGAGTGCGTCCTGGAAGTCAGGAAAGTACAGATGGCTTTAATGCTGCGATAGGCATAGAGTTTACAAAATGACTATACTCTCAACTTTCTAAACTGTATGGAATAGAAGCTCAGGATAACGCAATGTTTCTTAATCTAGAAAATGATAAGGACTATAATATAGATTTAGATCTAGATACGATAATGGATGTATATGCAAAAAAACAATCATCCTCAAATAAAGAGCAAAAACAAGAAACTCTTTCTCCTCAAATACAAGATATTGAGCTACTCGTACAAAATAGTATTGATAGCCTCTCTCCACGTGAACTGAGTATTCTCAGATATATCAACCAGTCTCTGATGAATATGATCATAAAACATGAAAGTTTACGAAATGGAATTATGCATATACTTGGAAAAGATGATATTTTTTCTGTGATTCTTGATGAAAGAAATACGTATCTTACTCAAGCAATTCTCAAGAGTGATGAAGATAAAATATTTATCACCTATGGACTTATGCACTTTGATGGAGTGTATAGCCTTTTACAACAATCAGACTCGAATTGGAAGATTATTTCTCAAGAGGAATATCAAGTGATTACGAGGTAGTAGTATTGATATAACTCAAAAAAAAGTATATAGCAATGATATAAAAAAACAGAGGTCAGATATATGAAAATGTCAATGCTACATCAAACAAAGTATGTGAGGCTAGAGCAATCATTGTAAGAAGAAAAAATAATATGATGTGTTGTACATAGGCTCGTGATATATGTAATATATACCAAAATCAAGCTGCAAAAAGCATACTACTGATAAGATGAAGAATAATAGCAAACACACTTCGAAAAAAAACAAGCGTTACAATTCAGTCTGAAAATCATTTATGAAACAGGAAGGTTCCAACATACAAAAGGTTTTCAAAAAATGCAAATCCAAGAGCTATACACGCAGTCATACAAATATACTTTTGAAAACTTATCAGATATTCTTGCTTCAATGTAAAGTTTAAAGAAGCAATATATTTTATTCCCTCTTCTAAAAAAGATATAACGATGTAGTATCCTATAATCCCTCAAATACTTACAAAAAGTAAATCTCAAAAAAGAACAAATACTCATGAAATACTACGAATAAAGTGAGCATCAATATATCCAATAACTCATACTCCTCATGCGAGCAGGAAAGAAAAAAAGAAAATTGTCATGAAGTATTTTATGATAATATCTTTATTTTTTTGTGAAAAAAATAAAAACAAAACAAAAACAATTCAAAACATGAAAATAAAAAATATTTCTAAAGAAAGAAAAAGTCTGAGAGAAAAAATATTTCCAGAAAGCGTAGAAAGATGAAAAAATATATCTCGTAAAAAATTACCAGCAAAAATGCCATTTTTATATACAAATGGAAGTGTAGAAACAGCCCCAACTCAAGCTCAAATAAAAAATTGCTTTCTTGATACACCATATGGAAAAAAAGAAACAAAAATATACATCCAAAAAACAAATGGAAGTAAGAGAAGAAAAACAACCATACAAATTATAAAAATATTTTGGAGCATAGAAAGGTCTGGAAATAATACTTCTACTATATAAAGAAATACTGTGTTTTGCAAAAAATAATCCAGCAATTGCTGGATTATTAATATATATGTTCATTAAAATGAAATAGTTTCTCTTTCATTTAAGCTCCAATCATATGCTCCTACCTGACTATCTGAAAATCCATATACTTCATCTCAAATATATAAGGCACGTTTGATATTCATTTTCTGATATTCCCAAGATTTATCTCCTATATACTGAGCAAGTGTAGAATCTTTATAACAATAGTTTGGTATATAACGATAATCATCTTGGACCTCACAATAGAGTTCTCCATTAATAAGTTCTCTACACACTGGTTCCCCACTGTTATTTCAAGTATACTTACTACATTCTTTATCTCGTGCTGCCTCTACTCCTGTCAAATCAATGTGACTTGTTTGAGCAAGATTTTTAATCCCTGTATTCTTGTCTATACCAATAGCAAAGATACCATTATAATAATCAAGTGTTCTCCAATCCTCATCTTTTTCATAGAGAGTTGCTGGAAGAAGAAGTATTTTTTTATCTGAGTTCCAAACAAACATTCGTGGATTATGCAAGGCTTCTGAGTAACTTCCCTTTCCTCCGAGTGTTTCACTATAGAGTTGTTCAACTATAATTCATTTATAGTCACCTGAAGTACATTTTTCTTTTTGTACCACAGTTAATCCAGTATCTCAACATTTTTTATCATAGTTAATCTTATAGAGATCTACTTTCAGTCCTGCTGTTTGCGTTCCTCCCCATTGATTTTCTTCAGTGTCGTATCCTAGTCCTATAAGATGATTTTCATCATAGGGATGAAGATAGGTAGAAAATCCTGGAATTTTTAATTCACCTAAAATAGTTGGTTTTGTATCATCACTCAAGTCTATAGCAAAGAGTGGGTCAATTTGTTCAAATGTTACAAGAAACAGTTTATCTCCCATAAAACGACTTGATTGAAACGTTTCCCCTGGAGCAAGGTTAGTGAGTGAGGATATATTTTTAAGATTTTTATCTAAAATATACAGTCATGTAGAACGTTCTGATTGCCACTGTGAAGTAATAATTCTGAAATTTCCTTCATGTTCATCCATAGAATATTGATTGAGTGGAGATCCAGGAATCAGTGCAGTATCTTGATATGTAATTTTCTCTTTCTCTACGTTTAACTTATGAACGAGTGTATTTTGCGTTCCTCCCCAGAAAAATGGTATTGCACACATAGCATCTACTGGACAAGCAAAATTTCCTGGCTGCCATATCCCCTCACTCATATACAAATTATCATTACTCATATATATTTCACTATTACTCCCCGCTACTACTTGAGTTGCTACATCTTCACCAACATCTTGAATATTTATAGCTGAAATAATATTATAACCAGGGTTAAAGTTTGTATTTTTAAGTGTCTCTTCGTCAGGAAAACTATAAGAAATTGCATTACAATCACTTATATTTCCAGCTGAAACATTATATGGAAGTTTCGTTCCTTTGATGTTTAAATTTTGTTCTCAAATATTATCTGTAATAGAAATATCAAGTTTCTTTGGAAGGAATTTCTCTGCATCTACATTAATATCATCTACGTCTGTAATATTCCAATATGGATAGTTAAAATAATTTCGAGAAAGAACATATACGTAGTCACCTACTCTTCGAGATTCGTTGTAATCTCCATCTGAACTATACAGTTTGATGAGTTTTGGACTTTCTGGATTTTTTGTATCAAAAACAATGGTGTATGTTTTAGAATTTCTATTGATATAATACCCTCGTGCATAATAATCTGTTTGAGAATATCCACTCGCGATTACAACAAGTCTTCCTGTGTCAATATACAACTGAGGGTTATAAAATGTTTTAGGAAGATTGATTTTTTTAAGAACTTTTAATTCAGACTTTGAAAAAAGTGAAGATTTTGCAGTTTCGATAATATATACTGCTTTTTGTGATTCGTTATAATAGTAGAGATACTCTCCATCTGTTTTTACAATATCAGATTCATCAACCCCTACTACTTGTGTATTTGTCTCAGAAAAATCACCCCCTCAACCGACACCTTCATTTGCTACTTTTGATGATACTGCATCAGATTGCATAACAGAGTCAGTTTCCATCATCTCTAACATTGGCACAGGACCTCCTCTATAATAGCCAGTATTTTTATAACTATTCTCCCAATACATCTTGAGATAGTCTTCCATTACATCTTCAAATGCATCACAGCTATCAAAAGTTTTAAGAGAAAAATCATATTCTAACTCTTGCGTGTTTTGTTTGTTGAGTTCATCGAGTATTGAATTATCTTCTGTATCTGCTGCTTGTACAGAAGAAAAAAGAAAGACACTCAGCGTAATATATATGAGATACTTCATAGCATGAGAATAAAAAAAATAAAGAGAGAAAGAGCGCATGTCCACTCTCATAATCTAAAACGAATAGAAGTATGATAGGTGACAAAAAACTCAATTATATTGTATGAGAAAAGAAAGAAATTTCGAACATTGCACCTTGACAAGGTATATATATTATTCTTGAGGGAAACACATTTCCATATCTTCCCTGAGACAAAAAGACCCATCACTCAAAGTACAGCTTTGCATATCATCTGAAAGATATCATGCTGCTTGTTCACAAAGAAATTGAAAATCATCTTGTATATCCATCATCATTGGAGCTATCATAGAAGCACTTTCTATTCCAAAATCTTGAGAAGGAGTACTATCAATTCATTGTGTATCTTGATATAGATCCTCTGAAGGTATTTCTTCAATACTCTCATCAGAGTTTAGAGGAAGTGCTTCTTCTTGAATATATCTCTGCTTCGAGATACTAAATTCTACCTCTGTTTTTGTTTCTATCTGTGTTTCAATTTGCAATCAATCTTCTCCTTGTTGTATATTTCATTCTGAACGAAGCTCTTCTTGAGAAAGTGGAGTAAAATCTCTGTCTTCCATATTTTCTAAAGTAATAGTTTCTATATTTTCATATTCTTCTCATGACATTCAAGAGTCATCTACTCCTCTTTTCATATTCTGAAAAGAAGCTTCATCTTCTGAAATCATAGTTTCTTGTGGAAAAGGAATATGTCGAATATCATATATTACAAATCCAACAAGAAAGAGAAATATGCAAGAAAACACCGTACTAAAAACACGCAAAAGAGAAAAATGAGATTTTATTTCAGTTGCTTCATCTACCAAATATGTGTTTTCAAGTTGTTTGAGAAGACTTGCTTTAAAATGAGTATCTGGAAAAAAATACTTCTGTAAGGATTGAATCGTATCTCCTATATTTTTAACCTGTTTTTGAGATGCTGTATTTCAAAAAACAGATTGTATTTCTTCAGAATATGTATTTTTCTTATGAGTCATGTCTAGAGAAGTAAGAGAAAAATAACAAAAATAAGTGTAATATTTGCTTGTATCTTTTCGAGTGCTCGAGAAAATATTTTTTTACAATTATCTTCTTTTTTATCACAAATAGTTGCAATATCAGCATAGGAAAGATCGTCCCAAACTCGAAGAATTACTATTTCTTTTTCAATTTGCTTGAGTGTATCAAGATAGTTCAAAACTTTTTTTAAAGTATCAGAATCATCAATCTGCCCTGCAAAATTTTGAGAAATACCAATATCATAAATACTGTCTAAATCAAGTTGCGTTTTTGCAGTTCTATAGTGATCAATCACGGTATTATGCGCGATACGGTATATCCATGATTTAAATCCAGCATTTTCTTGCTCTCAAAAAAATTCAAGAGATTTGAGAGCCTTCATCCATACTTGACTCGTGAGATCTTCTGCTACTTCTTTTTCACCCGTTTTACGATAAATAAAGGCATAAATCTGATCAATATAGCGTTCATACAAAACTCCAAAGGCTTCAAAGTCTCCGTTTTGAAATCGAGATATGTATTTTCTATCACGCATATACTATAACGACAAAGGTTCTGAATAGTGACAATTATATTCTTATAATACAGATTTAAAGCAAATGGGAAGAAGAATTGTTTGACAAAATATTAATTATTATTATAAATAATATATTATTTTAAGTGTAAATATTTAATAAAAATGCCTATATCGAGAAATGATTGGCCTACAATGAAACGAGCATTTGAAGAAAATGATGTGGTTTCAGGTCATTTAGATAGAGATAATAATCTCAGAGTATGAAATACAATATGGGAAACAAAACAAGCTCTGATTGAGTGGGTATCAAGAGATGATGTAAAGAAGGAAGAACTATATGAATTAAAGGCTCTGATTGACGCAAGAGATACTCTATCAGGTTCTGAAGTACAAGCAAGAGCAGAACAAGAGAGTATAGTAATCTCTAGAATTTTAGAAGTATCTCAATCAGTTTCAAGAAATATTTGAGAAGTAGTAAGTGAAGTAGGACGACTTTCTGATACAGACATAGAATCTGTTATTTTTTGATTACACAATGAAGGAGTAGAAAATATACTGTTAAGTGACAGTATAATTTATTGAGTAGATATTATTGGTGATAATGACCCTGTACTTTATCCAATGTATTTGAAATTTTCTCAGCTCTATCCAGAATTATATGTATACTCTGAAATATGAGAGGAAAAAAGAAGAGATGTTATTATAGGCATTATGGCACACGCTATTATAAATAATAGCACGATACTTATTGATTTTTCTTGAGAAGGCGAAAATTTATCAAATAGTGAAGTCATAGATGAACTTGAAACATTAAGTAATGAAGAATTAAGAGTAACGTGAGCTTGGATACTCAATAATTTATAGTTCTTATGAATCAGGTAAATATAATACAAGCAAGAAGCGAGATTATTGCTCAAATAGCAAGATTAGTATATTTTAACATACCTGAAGAATTTTGAGAGGGCCCTGAAAATATGATGAAACACTTAGAAATATATGATAATTGAAGACTTCAAGATATATTAGATTGACTAACTCTTGCGTCACAAAACCCCAATAACATATGATGAGTTTGAGCAAATGTAAGGGATGAAGTACATTCGCTCTTTCAGGCACGATTGCTGATAACTGCACAAATCTCTATGAGTAGAGAATTAGTAGAAAAATTATTACAAAAGAGTCGATGATGAAAAGCTTAAACTAATCCCTTCTCACTCAAAAACGCATTAATCTGTACATCACGTCAAAAAAAGTCTCGGAAAAGCTCTGAGGCTTTTTTAGTAGTTCCTTGGGAAAGAATGGTATCGTGAAATTTTTTGGAAATTTCTGGAGAGAATATATCTTGGGAATCTTTGAAAGCCTTCCAAACTTCTTTTTCTATGATTTCAGCCCACATATAACTGTAGTATCCTGCAGCATATCCTCCATCAAATATATGAGAAAAGCTGGTATGTGGCGAGTAAATATCTCCTCGTGGAAATAGCGCGTTTATTTCATAATTTTCATATATTCGTGTATCAAGATCTTCTTTCGAAGTTGGAATATTTCACATATGAAGCCCCATATCCATCATAGCATATTCATTTTGCTTGAGTATCATTTGCCCATTTCCAAAAGTATCAAGAAGCTCGAGTTTGTGAAGCATTTCTTCTGGAATATCTTTTCCTGTTTCTATATGCTGAGCGAAAAGTTTCATTCATGTCCTATCTCGACACCAATTTTCTAGGAGTTGACTTGGAAGCTCTACAAAATCCCACTCTACATGAAAACCAGAAAGCTCTGAGTATTCACTTCGTGAGAGCATCTCATGCGTCGCGTGTCAAAACTCATGAAACATTGTT
>UPTN01001013.1_pt1 | contig 13005 bp, 9 predicted proteins | sample 2160111 | NCBI WGS metagenome assembly UPTN01 (sample SAMN06265058, study PRJEB28932) | marine metagenome | isolation source: Columbia River Estuary | place: USA:Columbia River Estuary, USA | collected 2014-05-05 | reverse complement strand
ATTATGAAATATAAATCACAAAAAGTAGCATATTGGTTTTTTGCCCTTTCAATGCTATTGTTAGTATTACAAATTGTCTATGGCTTTATTATGGGGTTCGCCCGTATTGGTTTTGATAATTTACACGACTTTATTCCTTTTAATACGGCGCGTGCAGTTCATACCAACTTACTGGTAGTTTGGTTGTTATCAGGTTTTATGGGTGCAGCATATTATATTATTCCTGAAGAAGCACAAAAAGAATTGGTGAGTGTTAAATTAGCATATGTTCAATTAATTAGCTTAGCACTTGTTGGTGTGGTTGCAATTATAGGTTTTCATTTTAATATTTGGGAAGGGCGTAAATTTTTGGAAATTCCTCGTCCTTTAGATTATTTAGTAGTTGTAAATGTTTTATTATTCCTCGGATTAATTTTAACCACTTTATTTACAGGAAAACGCCGCACTACAACAGCCTTGGTATTATCAATGGGACTTTTATTTGCAGCATTATTGTATTTGCCAGGAATGTTACCATTTGATAGTCAGGTTACCGATTCATTTTTCCGTTGGTGGGTTGTTCACTTATGGGTTGAAGGTGTTTGGGAATTAATTATGGGAGGTATTTTATCGTTCTTATTAATTAAATTAACAGGTGTAGACAGAGAAGTTATTGAAAAATGGTTGTATGTAATTGTTGGTTTAACTTTCTTATCGGGAGTTTTGGGAACTGGTCACCATTATTATTATATAGGTGTAAATAAAATTTGGATTATTGTAGGCGGAATATTCTCGGCTTTAGAACCTTTAGCTTTCTTAGCAATGGCATTGTTTGCTGTAAATATGTATAGAAAAGGAGAGAAAAAACACCCTAATAAATTAGCATTATATTGGACCTTAGGCGCTGCAATTGTTTCATTTGTTGGTGCGGGTCTGTTAGGTTTTGCACATACATTACCTCAAACAAATTTATATACGCACGGAACATTGGTTACTGCAATGCACGGCCACTTGGCATTTTGGGGAGCTTATGCCATGATTGTTTTGGCAATTATTAGCTATAGTTTACCAAATATGACTGGTAGAAAATTATATGAAAGTAGCAGAGGTAGAGCGGCATTTTGGTTATCAAATATCGGAATGATTGGTATGACAGTTGCTTTTGGGGTTGCTGGTGTAGCTCAGGTATATTTAGAGCGTAAATTCGGTATGGATTTTATGAGTGTTCAAAAAGAAATTAGTATTCATTTTGTTGTTTTAATAATATGTGCTACAATGTTTGCAACGGGTATTGTGCTTTACATTGTTGATTTTTATAAACACGGAACACCTACTGATGAAGCTTTAGAAATAAAAGAATAATTTAAAAATAATTTGTATTGCATAAGAGTGTAATTGAAATTGTTTGTTTTTTAAATCGAAATATTAGATTTTCAGGACCTCAAAATAGCAAACTAGTTTTTAAAATATATTTAATAATTCAATTGTAGTTTTTAGATTGATGCCAGAGTTTAAGATATTGTTGTTTTTTTTCATACTATTTAACATCAAAGTCCTTAACTCTGGTTTTTTAATTTAATAAACTCAAAATTAAAATCAAATGGAAAATCAAGTACCCTATTACCATCAAATAGGTAAAGAAGTAGAGGTTTTTGAGCAAGCCTATAAAAATAAAATTCCTTTTTTATTAAAAGGACCTACAGGTACTGGTAAGTCTAGATTTATCGAGTACATGGCTCATAAATTAGATAAAAAATTAATCACCATAAGTTGTCATGAAGAAACTTCTTCAACTGACTTAATTGGTAGATATATTATAAAAGGAGCAGAAACTATTTGGATGGACGGTCCTTTAACAGTAGCTATAAAAGAAGGTTCTATTATTTATTTAGATGAAATTGCTGAAGCCAGACCCGATGTTATTGTAGCCATTCATTCTTTAACAGACCATAGACGAGAATTGTTTATTGATAAATTGGGTGAAACTGTAAAAGCACATCAAGATTTTATGTTGGTTGCTTCATTTAATCCTGGATATCAAAAAGGATTTAAAGAGTTAAAGCCCTCGACGCGTCAGCGGTTTATTGCAACCTCTTTTGCTTATCCTGAAGCAAAAATTGAAGCTGATATTTTGGTAAATGAAACAGGTGTTGAAGCAAGTGTTGCGAAAAAATTAGTAAACATTGCAACAAAAATTAGAAACTTGACTGAGCTTGGTTTGGCTGAAACTGTTTCAACAAGATTGTTGGTAGATGCAGCAAAATTAATTCAAAGTGGCTTGCCAAAACGGTTAGCTGTTGAAGTTGCTGTTGTTGAACCCTTAACGGATGATTTAGAGGTGATTGAAGCCTTAAAAGATTTATGTAACTTAATGATTTGAAATAGAGATTAGATTTTTTTAGTGGATTTAGAGGCAAGTATTTCAACTTAAAACTTCTCAATATTTATATCTAAATACTCATTTCTCAATAGTAGAAAACAATGTTCGAACCCGATGAATATCTTTTTACCAAACTTGCTTATTACTTCAAACGACGAAGTAAAAGAAAGCAGGAGGATATTGCTTATGCGGTACATTTAAAAGATATAAAACCAAGATTAACGATTCTTTCAAGAGCAATTACAGGAAAAGCTATTGAAATTTTTGAAGCAGAAAGAGAAGGTGGTTATAAAAACAATAATTTTTTTTTACCACCAAAATTTGCCGATTTCCCTTCAACCGATGAAAATATAGCCTTTTATTTATTTAGAATCTTATATTTATCAGTCCAAAAAAAATTAAATTTAAATTGGAACGACAATCGAGAACATGACTTAATTAAATCTCAACAAAAAGCTGCGGAAACTTCAGCACTGGTTTTGCAATCTTTATTTGAACAGTTTCCTATTACAGAAAATTACTATGAAAATTTCAAAAAATTTTATTCTGAAAAAGTAAAAGAAGAAGCATTGGCAGATTACACTTTTATCTATGGAAAATGGATGCGTAATAATCCTGAAGATGATTCAGATAAAAAATTAAATAATTTTACCGATAAAGTAAAAAAAGCGGAGGAAGAAAAACCCAAAACTATATTAAAATCAAATGCTGTAGAAGAAATTATTTCGGTTCAAGTTGATGTAAAACAACAAGAAGATGCAGTATTGCAACATCAATTTGAAAAAGTTGAAACTGCTGAAGAATTTGGAGGGAATTTTAAAGATTTTGATGGTGATGATGAGTTAGAAGACCATTCGAATGCTTTGGATGAAATTAACATGAAATATACCGTTCGTGTAGACGATACTGCACATTCTGTATATCAGGCAGATTTTATTGAAAATACAACTGTTTCAGAAAGTGCTGAAAATGATAGCACAGGATATCATATTTTGTATGATGAATGGGATTATTCGAAACGTATTTACAAAGAAAATTTTTGTAAAGTATATCCAAAAACATTGCTGAAAACAGCTATTCCTTATTACAAAAAAACACTGAATGAGAACAGCTCAACCTTGGTTGGGTTGCGTAAAATGTTAACCACGGTAAACAATAAATACCAGCAACAACGCAGGCAAACCCAAGGCGATGAGTTTGATATTGATGCTATTACCGATTTGTTTGTTGATGTACACTCTGGACATACACCTTCAGAAAAAATATACCTTTCGAAACGGAAAAAAGAAAAAGATTTATCCATTTTATTACTATTAGACGTAAGCTTATCGAGCGATGGTTACGCCGCAGGAAACAGAGTAATCGATGTTGAAAAACAGGTTTCTATTTTGTTTGGCGAAATTTTAAATGAATTTAATATCGATTTTTCTATCGATTGTTTTTATTCAAAAACCCGAAACCATTCAAGTTACATTACAATTAAAGATTTTGATGAAGACTGGAACAAGGCTAAATTTAAAGTTGGTGCAGTTGAGCCAAGTGGTTATACACGTATTGGTGCCGCTTTGCGTCATTCAGGAGCTATGTTAGACAAGCGTGGCACCAAGAATAAATGGGTGATTTTAATTTCTGATGGGAAGCCTAATGATTACGACAAGTACGAAGGGAAATACGGTGTAAATGATGTAAAACAAGCCTTAAGGGAGTTAAATGAAAGGCATATAAATTCTTATGCTTTGGCCATTGAAGCGCAGGCGAAATATTATTTACCGCAAATGTTTGGGCAAAATCATTATCAAATATTAACAACACCAGTTGAACTTCTAAAATCAATGGTTCAGCTATATGAAAAAATAAAACATCAAAGTTAATGGAAAAGGCAAGTGCTGACCATAAAAACATTTACGATCCACCCGGAGGTATTTTAATTTGGATTATCATTTTTTTGGAATTATTTACTTTTGGAGCAGCCTTAATTGCTATGGTAATTTATAGTAAAGATGAGCCTCAAATATTTAGTGAGTCGAGATCGCATTTGAACGTTATATTTGGAACCATCAATACGATCTTGTTGCTTACAAGTGGTTTTTTTATGGTGAAAAGTGTTGAAAAATTCAAATTGGGAGCTATTGAAAAAACATCATTCTATTTAAAGTTAACAATGTTAGGTGGCTTGCTATTTTTAGCCTTAAAAAGTATTGAGTACATAGATAAAATTGAAGCAGGATTAACTATTGGGTACAATACATTTTTCACATTCTATTGGATGTTAACCTTATTCCATGTAATACATATACTTGTTGGTTTAATAATCTTAGGTAGTGTATTTATTGGAATTCGAAAGCGAAATGGCACAATTACTATCAATGATTTTGAAGCTAGCGCTGCTTTTTGGCATATGTGCGATTTAATTTGGTTGCTACTTTTTCCAATTATTTATCTAATTTTTTAATGAAATGAAATCACAATATTTTAAAATTTGGTTTTTTCTTATAGTTTTTACAATCATTTCGGCTTTATTTTCGGACAATTTTATAAATGGAGCCATTGTTATTTTAGTGTTATCAGTCTTAAAATTTATAGCTGTTTCATTCTATTTTATGGAAATAAAAAAGGCTCACATAATTTGGAAAGCCTCAGTAGTTTCATTTGTAACAATATTTTTTGTTATATTAATGCTTACCATTTAATTTTAAAAAAAAACATTAAACCTTGATAAAAGTCAGTATTTGAATACAATTTTGAATGTACCTTCGTAGTATAATTCAAAAGAGTTGAAATAATTCACAGTTTGGATAACATCCAAAATTATGTTCAACCTAGAAAAAAATTAGTTAGTAGTTTTAGTTTTGAACCAGAACCCAAAGATTTTTATATCAAAGGTTCTGGTTCTTATTTTTAGTTCAATATTGAAAATTCAATTACCGAGGAAGTATATACTGTATGCATTTGTGTTTTGAAATCTGATTCGGAGGCCTTAAAAATATTTTCAACATAGGTTTGCGGGTTCATATCAATTAAAGGAAACCACGTACTTTGCACCTGTATTTGCAATTTGTGTCCTTTTTTAAAAGTATGATGAACATCTTGTAGTTTAATATTCACGGCTGTTTTTTTGTTAGGAACAAATGGTTCTGGGTGGGTAAAACTATTTCTAAATTTACCACGCATCACCTCACTTCTAACCATTAAGTGATAGTTACTTAATTTTAAGTGATCTTGCATATTTTTATTAGTTTCTTCAGCATCTGATGGGTGTACATCAATTACTTTAACAATCCAGTCAGCATCAGTTCCAGTAGTTGCAACTTGTAATTTTGCTAAAATATCACCTGCTAAAGTGACATCGTTTTCTAAAATTTCAGTTTCAAAAACCAGTACATCGTTTCTTCGGGCAGCAAAACGCTGATCATCGGTCATATATTTTTTTGGGGTAAAAACAGTTTTTATATCTTCGGAATAAGGAACAGGTTTTTTTAAATCACTTATAAATTTAATGCTCGTTTCTTTCTCTTTTGAAGTTGTTAGCTTTTGATTTTCAGATAAATACATTTGTATTTTTTGTGCATTTGAAGGCGGCCAAACAGAAAAGCTATTCCATTTTTTTTTGCCTGTATCGTACATATATGCTTCGGGTAAACCTGAGTTTTTATCACCATTTTCTTTTAAAAAATGATTGAAAAATGTGGTTTCAATTTCCTCCTGATATTTTATTGAAATGGAGTCGCCAAAATAATAATTTCCTACACTATTTTCAAGTATTGAACTTGCCCATTGTCCGTGACTCCAAGGTCCAAAAACCAAAGTGTTATAATTATCAGGATTGTATTTTTCTATGGTTTTATAGGTTTCTAGTGGTCCGTATAAATCTTCGGCATCAAATTCACCAGCAACAATCATAGTCGCCACGTGAGAATTTATATTTTTTAAATGTTGAATCAATCCTTTACTTTGCCAAACTTCATCGTAATTTGGATGTTCTTTTAATTCTTCCCAAAAGAAATCGTTAGGTTTATCACTGTTTTGTAAATGAGGATTGTCTAAAGCTTCATATTCAAAATAATGATTTAAATTACCCAACGAACCAGCATCTAAGAAAAATTGATATTGATCTTTTGTTTTGATGTTTGGAATTTTATACCAAGCCGAATCGGTTGGTTGGTCTTTTGGAGTTCCAAACAATGCCACAGCTCTAAAATAACTGAGCATAAATGCCCCGTTATGGTGAAAATCATCAAAATAAAAATCGCCAATACAAGCCTGTGGTGAAGCTGCTTTTAGTGCCGGATGCGCGTCAATTGTTGAATAAGTGCTATAAAAACCAGGATACGAAATTCCCCAAGTACCCACATTTCCATTGTTATTTTCAACGTTTTTTACCAACCAGTCAATCGTGTCATAAGTGTCTGAACTTTCATCAATTTGAGTGCTGTCTTTTTTGTTCGGAATATATGCCCGCATATTGTCGTAAGTACCTTCGCTCATCCAACGGCCACGTACATCTTGATATACTATAATATTGTTTTGTTCCATTAAATGTTTGTTTGGGCCTATGTTGTTTTTGAAATTATCAGTTCCGTATGGTTGACAACTATAAGGAGTTCGCATTAACAAAATTGGGTATTTTTCTTTTTTGGTTTTTGGACTGTAAATAGTAGTAAACAGTTTAACACCATCGCGCATTGTAATAGTAACTTCACTTTTATCATAATTTTCCTTTACAAAATTTACTTCGGAAGTAGTTAATGGTTCGTTTGTTTTTTTACAGGAAGTAATTGTGATACTTAATAATAGTATCAAGATTGCTTTAAAAGTGTGTTTGTTCATTGAAAATTAAATTGATTCAATGGTAAATCTACAAAAAAGGAGAAATAAAAAATAAATTAATATTAAAATCAGAATTATTCTTTCAAAGTTATAATTGAATAAAATAATAAAGCCCATCCAACAATTAAAAATAAACCTCCTAAGGGCGTAACTGGTCCCAAAAATTTTATTTTTTTATTTTTTGCTGAAGAAATTACCAAGCCATAAATACTAAAAGAAAACAATAAAATTCCAGCCGTAAAACAATAAACCATATATTTTTCTGAAATAGTTTCTAAATTGAAATTAAATCCAATAATTAATAAAACCAAGGCGTGATACATTTGGTATTTTACGCCTGTTTCAAAGCTTTTTAATTGGGCCTCAGAAAGTATTTTTTTTAATGCATGGGCGCCAAATGCTCCAAGCACAACGGCTAAAGCTCCCAAAATGCTGGAAAAAAGTAAGGTAAATTGAATCATTTTTATTTTTTATTAACTGCTAATTTATTGTTTTTTAAAAGAAAAAGTGGATTTATAATTAAATCCACTTTTATAAAATATTTTATAGAATGCTATAAATTAATTTCTTATAATTCGAACATTCATTTCTTCCACTTTTTTATCGGATAATTGAGATGGGCAGCCAAATAATAAATCTTCACTAGAACCAGTCTTTGGAAAGGCCATAACTTCTCTAATTGAAGCTTTTTTCTCTAAAATCATCATCAATCGGTCAACACCCCATGCAATTCCACCGTGAGGTGGTGCTCCATAATGGAAGGCTTTATGCATGGTTCCAACACTTTTTAGCATTTCTTCTTTATTGTAACCCATATTTCTATAAGTTGCTTCTAAAATTTCAGCTTTATGGGAACGTATTGATCCTCCGCCAATTTCATAACCATTTAAAATTAGATCGTATTGTTGGGCAATAATAGTTCCAATTTCATCGTCATTTCCGTTCATATGTTTTTCAATATCGGCTATTGCTGGCATAGAAAAAGGGTTGTGTGTAAATGTCCAACGACCTTCATCTGTTCTTTCAAACATAGGGAAATCTACCACCCAAGCAGGGCGTAATTCTTTTGGATTGATTAAATGTAAAATGCTACCCATTTCTTGCCTAACTGCATCTAAAGCCTTGTTTGCTGTTGCGTAATCAGATGCAGAGAAAAATACAATATCACCAACTTGTGCATTTGTAAATTCAATAATTCTTGCAGCAATAGCTTCACCTAAAAACTTGATAATTGGCGATTGCAATTCGTTTTCGTTTACTATAATATAAGCCAAACCTCCCAAACCATACTCTTGCGCTTTTGCTGTTAAGTTTTCAATTTGACCTTTAGACATTCGTTTTTCGCCTTGTTCTTGCGCAGTAACTTTGATGCATTTTACTATACCACCTTCTTCAATTGGCTTGCTAAATACTTGAAAAGTAGTATCTTTTACGATATCTGTAATATCTTGCATTTCTAAACCATAACGTAAATCAGGTCTGTCACAACCATATTTATCCATGGCATCTTTGTAAGTAATAATTTCAAACGGATGTAAAATCCACTTTTTACCATATATTTTTTCAACTATTTCATTGAACATTTTTGTGTTCAAATCAATAATCTGCTGCATACTTACATATGCCATTTCCATATCTAATTGTGTAAACTCTGGCTGACGATCACCACGCGAATCTTCATCTCTAAAGCAACGTGCAATTTGAAAATATTTATCAAAACCACCAACCATTAACATTTGTTTAAATTGTTGAGGTGCTTGTGGTAAAGTGTAAAATGAACCTGCTTGTTTTCGTGACGGCACAATAAATTCTCTTGCTCCCTCATCAGTACCAGCAGTTAAAATAGGTGTTTCTATTTCTAAAAACGACTGCTCATCTAATATATCACGAATTAATTTTATAACGCGGTGACGGTTTACAATGGTTTTTCTAACATCATCATTTCTATGATCTAAGAATTTATATTGAAAACGCACATTTTCATTAGAACGAGTGGCTCTTTTAATTTCAAAGGGTAAAGTTTTAGAAAGGTTTAAAATTTCTAATGTTGAAGTTTCTAGCTCAATTTTACCTGTTCTTAAAGCTGGGTTGTAATCGTCTTCCTTTCTTTGAACAATAGCTCCCGTTACTGAAATTACTGATTCGGGTTTTAATTTTACCAATTCATCTAAATTAGGAAAAGTTTCACGTCTTAAGCAAACCTGTAAGACTTCGGTACTGGCATCACGTAAATCAATAAATATCAATTCTCCGTGATCACGTACACTCGAAATCCATCCGGCAAGTGTTACTTTTTTATCAATTGATTTTTTTGATAATTCAGAAATATTGTGTGTTTTGTAATTTTCTTTAACAATTAAGGGGATAGCTGGAAAAAATTCTTCATTTTCTTTTGTAGTTGTTTTTTCTTCTTTGGTTACTGAAGTTTGAATTTTTAAATTGAACTTTTCATTTTCAGCACCAGTACCTACTAATGCTTTAAAAATACCTTCTCTAATTACTTTTCCGGAAGCACCTTTACCAATAATAGCAATTACTTTTCCAACTAAAATCCCAGCTTTTCCCTCGTTTCCATCAATGATATCATTGGCAATTGCTTCATTTTCAGCAATAACTTTTTCAATGGCATCTTGAATTTGGTCTTCGGAAATGGTGTTCTCTTCAAAATACTTTTTATAATCAAAAGTACGATCTTTAAGATAAGAAGTAATGGCGTTTTGAACCAAAACTGCTGTTATTTTCTCAAATTTAAATAAGCTAAAAATCTCAATTAAATGATTGATATTTTTAATGTTAGCGTATTCTTCTGCTTTTAGATTGTTTGTTAAGGTTTTAGCAACAAAAGAAGGGTCTTTAATCACATTATTAATCGCAACAAAAGTTGCTGATCGTTGAGAATCAGCAGTAAAGAATTTTGCATCCTGTGGTAAAACACCCCCTTCAATTAAAATAGATTCAACGGCATATGGTAAAACGCTGGTATCTATTTTTATACTTTCAACAGCATCTTTTATACTTACAAAAGGTAAATCGGGTTCAGAAATAAAGCGGTAATCAGCTTCAAATTCCTTTTTACGCATGGTTTTGGTTTGCTTCAATTCGGCATCCCATAGAACCGTGGTTTGGTCTGGTCTAAACTCCTTATGTTCAATGAAATAGTTGAATTGTTTTTCAACTTCTTCTTTCAAAGCATCCACCATAAACTTAAACGAGTTCAGGTTTTTAATTTCGGTACGTGGATTTAAATCGTAGCTTCTTTTTTTGCGAAGAGAAACCGAAACATCCGATTTAAATTCTCCTTTTTCAAGGTTAGCTTCTGAAATTTTTAAATTTTGAACAATGCGATGTATGTATTGTGCATATGTTGATGCATCTTCAATATGGCGAATGCAAGGTTCTGTTACAATTTCAATTAATGGAACACCAGCTTTGTTAAAATCAACCAAAGAAATCTTTTTTTCATGCATCAGTTTTGCAGCATCTTCTTCAATATGTACTTGCGTTAAATTTACTGTAAATTGTGATCCGTCATTTCTGTAACATGACACTTGTCCGTCAGGAATTATGGGATTGTGAAATTGTGTTATTTGAATGTTTTTTGGGTTGTCCGGATATTCGTAATGTTTTCTATCCCAGGAAATTACTTCATTTGAAAATGTTGAATTTACGGCTTTCCCAAAATAAATTGCTTTGGTAATTGCCTCTTTATTTATGGAAGGTAAAACCCCCATTTGTCCTGTGCAAACTGAACAAATATTGTGGTTAGGTGTTTCTATTTCTTGATTTGGACAAGAACAAAACAACTTGGTTTTGGTATTCAATCGAACATGTGTTTCCAGTCCAATCACCAATTCTAAATCGTGCGCTTTTATAGCGGCCATTAATTGCTCCATTTCCATTATATCGTATCTTTTAAAAAGTTTGCAAATTGCAATATTGTTTGTTCTTGATTTTTAGCGGCCGTAATTTGCAAACCTGTACTTGTTCCTTGTGGTACAGTTAAGGTTGGTAATTGTCCAAGGCTAAACCCAACAGTGTAAGCATCAGACAGATACATGGCTAATGGATCTTTTAAACTTTTTCCAATTTTTGGAGGCGTATTTGGTGTAACAGGTGAAAGTATGATTTCAACTTCTTCAAAATCCTTTTCAAAATTTGCTGAAATCTGATCTCTTAAAGCCAGTCCTTTTAAGTAAATTTCATCTGAAAATCCTTGTGATAGTACTTGATTTCCACCAACAATTCTGCGTTTAGATTCTTCTGAGAAATTTTCAGAACGTGTAATTGCATAGGTGTCTTTTAAATTTTCTCCTTCAATTCTGCTTCCGTAATTGGTACCGTCTAAACGAGATAAGTTAGAGGCAGTTTCGGCCATTGCTAAGGTGTAATAAGTTGACACCAAAGTTTCTGAATCAAAGAAATCCAATGCCTTTACCTCAATCCCTTTTGCTTTTATTTTTTCTAGGCTTGATAAAAAATCAGCTTTTATTTTTGAGTCAATGGCTTTGTTGTCAATGAAGTTTTTAAAATAGCCAATTGTTTTTACTGTATTGGTATTTAAAATAGTTTCTTCACTAATTATTTTTGAAGGAATTGTTGTTTGATCTTTAGGGTCTTTTCCACTCATCACGTTTAACACGATTCTAATGTCTTCAATAGATTTTGCTAAAGGACCAACACAATCGGTTGATGAAGCGTAAGCCATTAAACCAAAACGCGAAATGCGTCCGTAAGTTGGTTTTAGACCGTAAATATTATTGTAGCCGGCTGGCTGACGAATAGAACCTCCAGTATCCCCACCAATAGAAAAAACCGTATATTCTTTTGATACATTCACGGCAGAACCTCCGCTTGAACCACCAGCAACTAAATCTGTATTTAAAGCATTTTTTACAGCTCCAAATATGGTATTTTCACTTGATGATCCATGCCCAAAACTGTCACAGTTTTCTTTTACCAACGGGATTGCACCTGCATCTAATAATTTTTGAATGGCAGTTGCGGTATAAGCCGATTTGTATTTTTTTAAAATATTAGAACTGGCCGTTGCATAAGTTCCTTGAAGCATATATACATCTTTAATTCCAAAAGGAATCCCTTCTAACAAGCTTATTTCTTCACCATTGGCTATTTTAGTATCCACGTTATTTGCTAATTCCAACGCTAAATTATCCAATAAAAAGTTTACGGTATTGTGGGTATTTTCTTTTAATAAATCTAATTTTTCCTGAATCAAAGCAGTACACGAAATTTCTTTATTCACCAGTTGCTGGTGTATTTTTTTTATTTGAGATTCCATATTAATCTTCTATTACTTGTGAAACTACTAAATAACCATTTTTTTCTTTTGGAAAATTTTCAATAATGATTTCCTTCTCCATAGGCGAACTTTCAATGACTACATCTTCCCTTAAGTCGTTTATTGACACGCAATTATAATTGACATTATTTAAAGAATTATTATTTGTTAATTGTGCCTTTTTAATCACATCAAATAATTTATTCACAGCCTCTGATGGTTGTGCTCCTTTAATACTCGACAATATGTCGACTGTCATTATTTTACTCATTATTTTATTATTTAGTTTAGAAATCAAACTTTTAAGCAGGCGAAATTACGAAAGTTTTGCTTGGAATGCACGTTTTTTTAAATGACATTTTAAATGTTTAAAGGCTGTTTTATAAAGAAAACATTTAAATTAAGATTACTGCAATTATGGTACGTTCATTTTAATATATATTGAAAAATAAATAAAATTTAGATATAGAATTACAATATTTACTAATTTGTGAATTAAATGTACTTTTGTAAAAAATTG
>UPTN01001010.1_pt1 | contig 13030 bp, 11 predicted proteins | sample 2160111 | NCBI WGS metagenome assembly UPTN01 (sample SAMN06265058, study PRJEB28932) | marine metagenome | isolation source: Columbia River Estuary | place: USA:Columbia River Estuary, USA | collected 2014-05-05 | reverse complement strand
TGCTTAAAAATTTATATTGGCAAGAAAAAGGAAAGTTAGGATTACGCTTTAATCTTGAAATTCTTAAAAAGTATGTTGCAGAGGTTGGTGAAGCGCTTCCAATATCAAATAATTTTTCAGGAGATACGCTTTTTTTAAAAGGAGATAAATCCGAATATATAGCAATTAGTGATGTATCATTGATTAAAATGCAATTTCCGAAATCTTCAATAAAAACAATTGCAAATGCAGGTCATTGGTTGCATGCAGAAAACCCGTCTGCTTTTTTTAATAAGGTGATTCAATTTATTGATTAGTATATTATTTGTAACTTTAAGGATAAATAATTCCAAATGAAAATAATAATAAAACTTATTCTTACAGCTATTGCAGTTTTTATAATTGCAAAATTTTTACCAGGAGTTTCTCTTGATGACTCTCTTTCCACGCCATTAATTGTTGCTATAGTGTTGGCCATTTTAAATGTTTTAGTTAAACCGCTTTTGGTAATTCTAACGCTACCAATAACAATCTTAACATTAGGATTGTTTTTATTGGTAATTAATGCTTTAATTATTCTACTTGCCGATAATTTAATTGATGGGTTTGGAGTTTCTAGTATATGGACTGCCATCCTTTTTAGTATTTTGTTATCTATATTACAGTCAGTATTTCATTCATTATTGAAGAAAGAAAAAGAGTAGCTATGTCTCATAAAAGTTAAAACTTTGTTCAGTGGCAAAAATGTTGTATTTTTGCGCCCAATTTTTATTACAAAAAAATGAATATTACAAGAGAAAATATTGATACTCTAAACGCTGTTGTTAAAGTAGAAATCTCAAAAGACGATTATAACGGTAAAGTTGAAAAAATCCTCATTGATTATCGTAAAACAGCAAACATTCCAGGTTTCAGAAAAGGTCATGTCCCAATGGGAATGGTTAAGAAACAATATGGAAAGGCAGTATTAATTGATGAAGTTAACAAGCTTTTACAAGATGCTTTAGGTAAGTATTTAGCTGAAGAAAAACTTGATGTTTTAGGTAATCCATTGCCAAAAGCACAAGATGATCTCAATTGGGATGCTGATGATTTTTCTTTTGAATTTGAGTTAGGCTTAGCTCCTGAATTCAAAGTAAACCTTAAAACTAAAAAACCTTTAACACATTATAAAATTGTTGCTGATGATAAAATGATTAACGATCAAGTTAAACATCTTCAAAAGCAATATGGTAAAATCATTGCTAAGCAAGAGGTTGCTCAAGATGATGAAATCACAGGAGTTTTCAAAAATGAAGACAAAAAAATTGAAAATTCAACAATGATTACTTTAGATAAATTTAAAGGTAAAGCAACAGCAAAGAAGTTTGTTGGTGCTAAAGTTGGTGATGTAATTTCACTAAAAACTAAAGGATTGTTTAATGATGATCATGACCTAGTTAATTTTTTAAAAGTGGAACATGATGATGCTCATAATTTAAATGTAGAAGTGTCTTTTACTATTAGTGAAATAAATGCTCGAGAATTAGCAGATTTAGATCAAGATTTATTTGATAAGCTTTTTGGTAAAGGCAAAGTTACTTCGGTAACTGAGTTGAATGAAAAAATAAAAGAGGATGCTGAAAAGCAATTCGTTCAGCAGTCAGAGCAGAAATTATTAAATGATGTAACTGAAAATTTAGTTGATAATACAAAATTTGATTTGCCTGCTAGCTTCTTGCAAAAATGGATTCAAACTGCAGGTGAAGAAGTTATTGATGAGAATCAAGCTAAAGAAGAATATGAAAAATCTGAAAAGAGTATGCGTTATCAATTAATAGAAGGAAAACTAATTACAGAAAATAACCTTCAAGTTAATTTTGACGAATTGAAAGATTATTCTAAGGAAATGGTAAAAGGACAAATGGCACAGTTTGGTCAATTAAACCCTTCAGATAAAGAGCTTGATGATATTGCTGCGAGAGTATTATCAAATCAAGAAGAAGTGAAGCGCTTATCAGAACAATTAACGAGTCAAAAACTATTGGCATTCTATAAAGAAAACGCAAACCTAAAAGTTAAAGAATTATCTTATGATAAATTCGTTAAGGAAGTTTACGGTTCATAGTTTCAAAAAATCACTATATTTAAGCGTTGAATTCGTTAGAATTCAACGCTTTTTTATTTTAATCATTATATCAAAAAAATAACATGGATTACGGAAAAGAATTCGAAAAATTTGCAATAAAAGATCAAGGCATAAGCAGTACTTATTACAACAAGATTATCAGTAGTATGTATCCTATAGGGATGACACCAAATATTATCGAAGAGCGTCAAATGAATATTGCCGTTTTTGATGTGTTTTCAAGACTAATGATGGATCGTATAATTTTTTTAGGAACTGGTATTAACGATCAAGTAGCAAATATTATTCAAGCACAATTATTGTTTTTAGAGAGTACTGACTCATCTAAAGATATTCAAATATATATTAATTCACCAGGAGGAAGTGTCTATGCTGGTTTAGGTATTTATGATACAATGCAACTTATCAAACCAGATGTTGCAACAATTTGTACAGGAATGGCCGCTTCAATGGGAGCTGTTCTATTATGTGCTGGGCAAAAAGGAAAACGAAGCGGATTAACTCATTCGCGAGTTATGATTCATCAACCATTAGGTGGTGCACAAGGACAAGCAAGTGATATAGAAATTACTGCTCGTGAAATATTAATACTTAAAGAAGAATTATATAGAATTATTAGTAAACATTCAGGGCAAGATTACGATAAAGTATATGCTGATAGTGATCGTGATTACTGGATGAAAGCTGATAAAGCTTTAGAATATGGTATGATAGACGAAATTCTATCACGTAATTAAAATTAGTGTATGGCGAAGGAAGATTTAGAATGTTCATTTTGTGGTAGGAAAAAACCTGAAACAAATTTATTAATTGCTGGATTAGATGCACATATTTGTGATCGATTTATTGAGCAAGCTCATGGTATGGTAATTGAAGAGTCCAAACAAATAGACAGTAGTGAGCTTTCGGCAGAACTAATGCTGAAAAAGCCTGTACAAATTAAAAACTTTTTGGATGAATATATAATTGGTCAAGAACACACAAAACGTGTGATGTCTGTGGCAGTTTATAACCATTATAAGCGTTTATTGCAATCACCAACGGAAGATGATATTGAAATTCAAAAAAGTAATATCATCATGGTTGGACAGACAGGTACAGGTAAAACGTTAATGGCAAAAACTATTGCTCGAATGTTAAATGTACCATTAGCCATTGTTGATGCTACTGTATTAACAGAAGCCGGTTATGTTGGAGAAGATGTTGAGAGTATTTTAACGCGCTTGTTACAAGCGGCGGATTATAACTTAGAAAAAGCTGAACGTGGTATTGTATTTATTGATGAAATAGATAAGATTGCGCGTAAAAGTGATAATCCGTCAATAACTAGAGATGTTTCAGGTGAAGGTGTGCAACAGGCTCTATTAAAGTTGCTTGAAGGAACTACTGTAAATGTGCCACCGAAAGGAGGCCGTAAGCATCCAGATCAGAAATTTATTGAAGTTAATACGGAAAATATTTTATTTATTGCAGGTGGGGCTTTTGATGGTGTTGAGCGCTTTATATCAAAACGATTAAACATGTCAGCAATTGGGTATAAGGCCTCACATGATGATGAAATGATTGATGCTGAGAATATGCTACAATATATTACTCCAAAAGATTTAAAAGATTTTGGATTAATTCCTGAAATTATTGGTCGTTTGCCAGTACTTACCTATATGAATCCTTTAGATGCAGATACGCTGAGAGCGATTTTAACTGAACCAAAAAATGCTATTATAAAACAATACGTGAAGTTGTTTTCAATGGATGATATTGAATTGACGATTACAGATGGCGCTCTTGATTTTATTGTAACAAAAGCTATTGATTACAAACTAGGAGCAAGAGGCTTGCGTTCATTATGTGAAGAAATCTTAACAGATGCTATGTTTAATTTGCCAAGTACTGAAGATAAAAAACTAAATGTTACTAAAGCTTATGCTGAAAACAAATTAACAAGAACAAGACTTAAAAAGTTAAAAGCTGTTTCTTAAATTGAAACTTCATAAAATTAAAAAAACCACTCTATTTTAGAGTGGTTTTTTATTTGGATTAATCTTAACACTTGCTATATAATACGTTAGTTGTTTTTGTTATTCTGAAGCAAATGTAGTATTATATTTAAACCATAAAAATTTATGAACCTATTATTAGATGAAACTAAAATTTAATTCGTTTAAAGAAAAATGAATTCCATTTTCTTCGTTAAAAAGCAATGTGGATATTAAGATAATTAACAATTTAGACTTTTGAGCTCGTCCATATAATCTCTTGTATTAGATAAACGAGGTACTTTATGTTGTCCACCCAATTTATTATTTTGCTTTAACCAATCATAAAAAAGTTGAGGTCGCGCAATATGGATTGTAGGTTTATTCAATGTTAAATTGTTATATCGCTTTGCTTCGTAATCAGAATTTAAAGATTTCAGTGCATTATCAAAAAGCTCATTAAAATAATCTAAATTTTTAGGCGGTGTTTTAAACTCAATTAACCACTCATGGGCGCCTTTTTCTTTTTCTTTCATGAATATTGGAGCAGCTGTATAATCAACAATTTCAGAACCTGTTTTTCTGCACACTTTTTTTAATGCATCTTCCGCGTTTTCTATAATGAGTTCTTCGCCAAAGACATTAATATGGTGCTTCGTTCTCCCAGATACTTTTATACGATATGGGTTTAATGATGTGAATCTCACAGTATCTCCTATTTTGTATCGCCATAAACCAGCGTTGGTTGTAATTAGTACTGCATAATTTTTGTTTATCTCAACTTTTTCTAAAGGAATTACTTTTGGGTTTTTAGTGCCATAAGTAGACATGTCAATAAATTCATAAAAAATCCCATAATCGAGCATTAACAATAACTCACTTGAATTGTTTTTATCTTGAATAGCGAAAAATCCTTCAGAGGCATTATAAATTTCATAATATTTGAAATCTTTATTCGGAAGAATATTTTTATACTGATCTACATATGGTAAAAAACTTACGCCTCCATGAAAGTAAACTTCCAAATTAGGCCAAATATCAAATAATGATGATTTTCCAGTACTTTCTAATACGTTGTTTAATAAAACCAGCATCCAAGAAGGAACTCCAGCTAAACTCGTTACATTTTCGTTAATTGTTTCGTCAACAATGGCTTGCATTTTATATTCCCAATCGCTCATTAAAGACACTTTGCTACTTGGTGTACTGCTAAATTCTGCCCAAAAAGGCATGTTATCAATAAGTATAGCAGATAAATCTCCAAAAACAGTTCCCTTTTCTTTATAGAGTTTTTTGCTTCCGCCAAGTCGAAGACTTTTACCATTAAACAATTGCGAGCTTTCGTTATTATTCAAATACATACAAAGCAAATCTTTACTTGCTGCATAATGGCAATCTTCTAATGATTCTTGACTTACAGGAATAAATTTGCTTTTTGCGTTAGTAGTTCCGCTTGATTTTGCAAACCACTTAATTGGTGTAGGCCAAAATATGTTATGTTCACCTTGCCTAGAGCGTTCAATTAAATTTTGATAATCTTCATAACATGATATTGGTACACGATCAACGAAGGTTTCGTAATTGGTTATAGAAGCAAAATCATATTGGTTACCAATTTGAGTGTCTTTGGCTGTTTCAATAAGATGAAGCAGTAATTCATTTTGAACTTCATTTGGGTATTTTAAAAATAATTCGATTTGATGAAATCGCTTTTTTAAAAACCACGAAGCAACAGAATTGACTAAAGGGATTGGCATATATTGGTTATCTTTACGTTGTCTAAAATAAGGAAAATCTTTTTATGCATTACCAAGGAGTCTTAACAAAAATGGAAACTGAATTTGCTAGTCCAATTCAGTATTTTTTAGTGTTTGAAAACGATTTCATAAATATGAATCAGTTGTTAAACAAAACACTTAAAATCAGTTTTGTAAAGTACCAATGTTTGAATTGTAAATTAGATAAACCAATTTATAGACAAGGGTTTTGCAAAAACTGTTTTTTTGATATTCCACAAGCGGCTGATTGGATTATTCGTCCTGAATTAAGTACAGCACACTTGGATAAGGAAGATAGAGATTTGGAATATGAAAAGAAAGTACAGCTGCAACCACATATTGTGTATTTAGCAAACTCTAGTAATGTGAAAGTTGGTGTAACTAGAAAAAGTCAAGTACCCACCCGTTGGATTGATCAAGGAGCTCATGAAGCTATTGAAATTGTTGAGGTGCCAAATCGTTACCTTGCCGGAATTACTGAAATTGCTTTAAAGGATTATGTTGCAGATAAAACCAATTGGCGGAAAATGCTTAAAAATGAGATTGAAGATGAAAATTTAGTTGATTGGCGAGAGCGACTCAAAGATTATATTCCAGATGAAGCAAAGGTATATTATATTGCAAATAATACTGAAACCAATATAGAATTCCCCGTACTTAAATATCCAGTAAAACCAATTAGTTTAAATTTGGTAAAATCTCATGAATATGTTGGAAAGTTGGTGGGAATCAAAGGTCAATATCTCATTTTTGATGACCAAACTGTTTTTAATATTAGAGGGAATGAAGGCTTGGTGGTTACAATTTCTATAAATTAAAAATCCCACTAAAAAATTAATTTCAAGTGGGACTGATAGTCTGTTTTTAAAATATTAAATATCTTCCTGATCTCTAAGATTTTGTATGTATGAAGCTTTTTGAACTTCGCGACGTCTTTTTACTGAAGGTTTCGTGAAAAATTGGCCTTCTCTTATATTTTGCATTACTTTAATATTTCGATGTTTTCTTTTGTAACGCTTTAAAGCGCGATCGATACTTTCTCCTTCTTTGATAATAATTTTTAACATAAATATTTTTTAATTTGTTGATTTTATTATTGTTGAATTATCCTAAATATGTTTTTAGGACTTTGCTTTTTGAGGTATGTCGTAATCTACGAATACCTTTTTCTTTTATTTGTCTTACACGCTCTCGCGTTAGTCCAAAGGAGTCACCAATTTCTTGCAGACTCATAGGATGTTTATCATTTATTCCGTAATAATGACGCAGTACTTCAGCCTCTTTTTCTGATAACATATCTAAAGCACGATTTACTTCAATATTTAATGAGTGTCTCATTAAATCAGCATCAGGTCTCGGTGATTCACTAGAATTTACAACATCATATAGTGTCGAATTTTCTCCTTCTCTCAAAGGCGCATCCATGGAAACATGTCTGCCAGAAATTTTCATTGATTGTTTTACTTCACTAACAGAAAGATCTAAAGTGTGCGCAATTTCTTGAGCACTTGGTGGTCTTTCGTGAGTTTGCTCTAAGAAAGAATATGCTTTATTTATTTTATTTATTGAGCCAATTTTATTTAACGGTAGCCTTACAATTCTTGATTGCTCTGCTAAAGCCTGAAGAATGGCTTGTCTAATCCACCAAACTGCATATGATATAAATTTGAACCCTCTAGTTTCGTCAAAACGTTTAGCAGCTTTAACCAAACCTGCATTTCCTTCATTAATTAAATCTGGCAATGTTAGCCCTTGATTTTGATATTGTTTTGAGACTGAAACAACAAAACGTAAGTTAGCAGTTGTGAGTTTATCTAATGCTTGTTGATCACCAGCACGTATTCTTTGAGCTAACTCTACCTCTTCCTCAGCAGTTATTAATTGTATTTTTCCAATATCCTGTAAGTACTTATCAAGTGATTTAGATTCTCTGTTGGTAACTTGTTTGGTTATTTTTAATTGCCTCATCTATTATTGAAGTTATAAATTATTCAACTCACAATGTAACTTTTTTATTGACAAATCCTAATATATATTATGGTTTATTGTTAAAATTTAACAAAGTGTAATCACTTAATCTAACTAACTGTGTATTTTATCTGTTTTCTAGTCTTAATGAGACCAGTTAATATTTCATTTACAGTTTCTTCTGTGGTAGTTTTTGGCTACCAATTTTGGACTATGTATTTATCTAGGTTTAAAATAAAGGGATACGCCTTAATGAATTATTAAATCAGAGAAATTTCTTCATTAACATCTAATTTGAATCGCTTTCTGAACAGATAAACACCGAAGTATAGAAAAGGAGTGTCAAATGCTGCGACTATAACCTTAAATAAGAAACCACTAATTAGCAGCCCTTTAAAACTCTCCCAAGGTAGAACTTCAAAAAAGCAAAGTAAGGTGAGAATAGAAAATGTATCAATAAATTGAGAAAACCAGGTCGAAAAATTATTTCTTATCCATAAATGTTTTCCTTTAGTTAGGCGCTTCCAGAAGTGATAGATTTGAATATCTATAAATTGAGCAAATAAATATGCCGTCATACTTGCAAATACTGCAATAGCAGATTGTCCAAATACTTTACTAAACAAAACATCATCTACAGGAGAATTGTCTAGCGCTGGAACTGCATCTGCCACCAAAATAATTAATAGCGAACATAGAGACGCAAAAATACCAGTGCTTACAACTTGGTTAGCACGTTTTTTACCATAAATCTCACTAATTAAATCAGTGATTAAAAATGTAATTGGATATGGTAATATACCAACTGAGATTTCAAATAAATTTGCTCCGAAAACTTCAAAATCAAAAGGGTGCCAATAAAAAAATTTCTGAAAAATTAAGTTGGAAACCACTAATGATGTAATAAATAAAGCACCTAAGAGCATATATATACGCTGAGCTAATAGCTTGTCTTCTGTCTTCATAAAAATTTGTGAATAAATAGGTTCTGTAAATATAACCTATTAATTTTTGTTTTAGTTATTTTGCAAACACGTATGAATCAACCTAAAAACATCTACATCTCAATTGGCAGTAATAAAGGTGACAAGTTCAAAAACTTGCAAGGTGCCGTTGATGCCATTCACCAAAGAATAGGACATGTTTTAAGGATAAGTAAAATCTATAAAACCCCGGCAATGGGTTTTGAAGGTGAAGAATTTTTTAATGCTTGTCTTGTTGTAGAAGCATCATTAAAGCTAAAAGCGGTAATGCAATTATTGCTTAATATTGAAAAGAATTTAGGACGAAAACGATCCATTAAAAAAGGATATGAGTCACGTACTATCGATTTAGACATTATTTTTTGCGATGATGAAATAATCAGAACAGAGTTGCTCACAATTCCACATCCTAAAATGCACCAACGAAAGTTTGTATTAAAACCACTTGCTGATATTGCGCCTCAAATTGTACATCCAAAAAAGAAAAGGGATGTGATTGAATTACTTGAAAGATGTAAAGATCAAAGTGAAATAGAACCTTTAAATATCAGGCTGAAAAACCCAAGTAAATCACAAGATTTTTCGTTGTATAATTATATTGCCATTGAAGGTAATATTGGAGCAGGTAAAACGAGTTTAGCGACGCAAATGTCCATGGAATTTAATGCTAAACTCATTTTAGAGCGCTTTGCAGACAATCCGTTTTTACCAAAATTTTATAAAGAACCACAACGTTATGCTTTTACTTTGGAGATGTCTTTTTTAGCAGATAGGTATCAGCAAATTAGTGATGATTTATCTCAATTAGATTTATTTAAGGATTTTATTGTAAGTGACTATGATGTTTTTAAATCTCTTATTTTTTCTAAAATTACTTTGCCTGAAGATGAGTTTAGATTGTACAGAAAACTATTTTATCAAGTATATAAGGATATAGCAAAGCCAGATTTATATGTGTATTTATATCAGAATATAGAACGGCTTCAAAAAAATATTAAAAAACGTGGTCGTAATTACGAACAAGATATTGAAGATGATTATTTAGGTAAAATTAATTCAGGTTATCTAGATTTCTTGAAAAATCATCCAGAGTTCAATGTTAAAATTATTGATATTTCTAATAGAGATTTTGTGAAGAATCGCGAAGATTACCTTTGGGTTCTGGACCAGATATGTGGTTAAGAAGTAACTTTATTGAATAAATCCCAAAGAACAACACCAGCACTTACCGAAATATTTAAGGAGTGTTTAGTTCCGTATTGAGGAATCTCAAGTACAATATCACTAGCGTCTACAACGTTTTGTTGAACACCTTTGACTTCATTGCCAAAAACGATTGCGTAAGTAGTGTCTGGTTCTGGTTTAAAATTCTGGAGCATGGTAGCATTTTCCGCTTGCTCTATAGCTATGATTTGAACGTTTTTTAATTTTAATTTATTTAATAATTCCGAGGTGTTTTCAGCATATTCCCAAGCAACAGTTTCTGTGCTCCCAAGGGCGGTTTTATGGATATCTTTATGTGGTGGTTTTGCAGTAATTCCACAGAGATATATTTTCTCAATCAAAAAAGCATCACTGGTTCTAAATACGCTGCCAATATTATTAAGGCTTCTAATATTATCTAAAACAACAATCAAAGGTGTTTTATCAGACTTTATAAATTCATCTATTGATAATCTTTTGAGTTCGTTGTTTTTGAGTTTTCGCATGTTTAATAATTGTAGATAACTTATACCAGAACGCTTAAAAAAAACATCAAATATTAGTTACATTAGCATACTTATAATCTTTGCAAACGTAAAACATAAAAATAAATTAAAATTGACTAAAAAAGCAAAAAGAATAACGCCATTAATGCAACAATACAATACTATAAAGGTAAAGTATCCTGATGCTTTATTACTTTTTAGAGTTGGTGATTTCTATGAAACCTTTGGCAGTGATGCCGTAAAAGCATCTAAAATTTTAGGAATTATTCTTACAAAAAGAGGAGCAGGAAGTGAAAGTGAAACTGAACTTGCAGGATTTCCACACCATTCTATAAACACTTATTTGCCAAAATTAGTAAAAGCAGGTTGTCGTGTTGCTATTTGCGATCAATTAGAAGATCCGAAGCAAACAAAAACCATTGTGAAGCGAGGCGTTACTGAACTAGTGACTCCGGGTGTTGCTTTAAACGACGAAGTGCTGAACGCAAAATCTAATAATTTTTTAGCTTCAATTTATTTTGGAAAGTATATTGGCGTTTCGTTTTTAGATGTGTCAACAGGAGAGTTTTTAACATCGCAAGGAAATGCTGAGTATATTGACAAATTGCTTCAAAATTTTAATCCGAGCGAAATACTAATTGAAAAACAAAAACGAACGACCTTTTTGGAAACGTTTGGTAATAATTTTCATACTTTTTATATGGAAGATTGGGTGTTTCAAGATGATTATGCTAATGAAACTTTAAACAATCATTTTCAAACAAAATCGCTTAAAGGTTTCGGAATTGAAGATTTATATGAAGGCATAGTCGCTTCCGGAGCTATTATGCATTATTTATCTGAAACGCAGCATCACAAATTGCAGCATATTACATCTATTCAGCGTATTGCCGAAGATGCTTATGTATGGATGGACAAGTTTACCATAAGGAACCTAGAATTATATAATTCTACGAATGTAAATGCGGTCACTTTAATTAATGTTATAGACAAAACTATTTCTCCAATGGGAGGAAGAATGCTTAAGCGCTGGTTATCATTGCCATTGAAAAATGCTAAAAAGATTAAAGTTAGGCATGAGGTTATACAATACTTTCTAGACGATACTGAGGTATTGGACAAAGTACAGCATCAAATAAAGCAAATAGGAGATATTGAGCGTTTAATATCAAAAATAGCCACAGGAAAAGTTAACCCTAGAGAAGTCATTCAACTTAAAAATTCTTTAGAAGCTATTGTTCCAATAAAGGCATTAGCTAGTAATTGTAATAATGAATCTCTAAAAATTATTGGAGATAATATTCAAAGTTGTGAGGTACTTCGAGAAAAAATAAAAGAAACTTTAAATGAAGATGCTCCTGTTAATATATTAAAGGGAAATTCCATTTCATCAGATTTTTCTTCTGAATTAAAAGAGCTTCGTGCTTTGGCATTTTCCGGTAAAGATTACCTTGATAAAATGTTAGAGCGTGAAAGTGAGCGTACAGGAATTACATCGCTTAAAATTGCTTCTAATAATGTGTTTGGTTATTATATTGAAGTTCGAAACACACATAAAGATAAAGTTCCAGAAGAATGGATTCGTAAACAAACCTTAGTAAATGCTGAGCGCTATATTACGGAAGAACTAAAGGAATATGAATCTAAAATATTAGGAGCAGAAGAGCGTATTTCGGGAATAGAACAACAGTTGTTTACAGAGTTGGTAAGTTGGATGAGTCAATATATCAAACCAGTTCAGCAAAATGCAAGTTTAGTAGGTCAACTCGATTGCCTTTCCGGTTTTTCACAATTAGCAAAAGAAAATAATTATGTATATCCAATAATGGACGAATCGTTCGATTTAGAAATTAAAAATGGACGTCATCCAGTTATTGAAAAACAATTACCAATTGGTGAGCCTTACATTGCAAACGATGTATTCTTAGATCGAGATTCTCAGCAAATCATTATGATTACGGGCCCAAATATGTCCGGTAAGTCAGCTATTTTAAGGCAAACAGCTTTAATTGTTCTTCTAGCACAAATAGGAAGTTTTGTACCTGCTGATTCTGCTAGAATTGGATTGGTAGATAAAATATTTACTAGAGTAGGAGCTAGTGATAATATTTCTATGGGAGAATCGACCTTTATGGTTGAGATGAATGAAACCGCTTCTATTTTGAATAATATTTCAGAACGTAGTTTGGTGTTACTTGATGAAATTGGTCGCGGTACAAGTACCTATGATGGCATTTCTATTGCTTGGGCAATTAGTGAGTACTTGCATGAGCATCCTTCAAAAGCTAAAACTTTGTTTGCTACGCATTACCATGAACTTAACGAAATGACAGAAACTTTTAAGCGTATTAAAAACTATAACGTATCTATTAAAGAATTAAAAGACAATGTTTTGTTTTTAAGAAAACTAGTTGAAGGAGGAAGTGAACATAGTTTTGGTATTCATGTAGCAAAAATGGCAGGAATGCCACAACAAGTAATTCATAGAGCCAATAAAATATTAAAGCAA
>UPTN01001008.1_pt1 | contig 13081 bp, 15 predicted proteins | sample 2160111 | NCBI WGS metagenome assembly UPTN01 (sample SAMN06265058, study PRJEB28932) | marine metagenome | isolation source: Columbia River Estuary | place: USA:Columbia River Estuary, USA | collected 2014-05-05 | reverse complement strand
GTTACACTTAAGATTCCTCTCCAGTATCTCATTAATCCCGTGCAGTAACTCCTTCTCACTATCATGGTCTAGAGTTATCAGGTGTATCTTACCCTTGACAATCTTACCCACCACAATGGATATGACCTTAGCAAACTCTGGATACAGACCAGACTTAATAGAGTACGACTCTATAATCTCATCGTTAGTCATCTCACCACCCTTGTTTACCTTGTAAGCCCAGCTATCAAACAATGGTGTGTCTAGCTTTAGCTTAGGAACTACTGACGCAGTCTCGATGTCAAAGAACAGTAACCTATCCTCTTTTAATTTCTTTAGTACTCTCATATTATATTAAATTTATATTAGTTTATTACTCCTCTACTCTAACTACCCAACCCTCGCTCACTAAATCTCTAATGACTTGGGCGTAGTCTGTGGGGTCTACAGAATCTGGCATGAAGATGGTCTTAGAGCTGCTGTCTAAGTACCTCTTAGTGCCGCACCTCTCGTACAGCCATTCTTTATATCTACTCATCCTGTGGGTTATTAAAGTTATCTATTAGGTCTTGGAGATACCTGTTGTACTCCCTGTGAGATATCTTGAACTGAACGTCATCTACATTACACTTCATAATGTACTGCAGTGTACCCGACGCAGTTCTGATAGCCTTGAAGAGTGATACATCAGTGCCACCACAGTGTGGACAGCTATACTTCTCACCACCCTCAAACGCACCTACATGCACAACGTGTCCCATGTACTTCCTAATCTTTAGGTATATCTCCTCTGTTGTGATGATGTCACCCACGTTGTAGTCTATCATCTTCTGGATATACTCAGCCTGCTGCTCAGGTGTACCATCCTCAATCATATCCCACATCAGGATACCTTCATGAGACTGTTTAAGGGTGACCCCTATATAGTCTGCTAGGAATGCCATCGAGTAGCTCAGTAATCTGAACAGCCTCTTAGACTGCTTGATAATGTCAAACGACTTGACGTGTACATTAACGAATAGGTTGTACTTCATAGCCCTAGCATTTATCCACCTATCGTCGAAGTTCTTGTTGTTATACCCCACCACCATATCAGCTGTGTTGTATACCTTTAAGAAGTCCTTCATAAGCTGCTCGTCGGTGTGGGTCTTCATGTCCCACTTAAGATGGTGAACCTTGTCCTCCCCTAGCCACTTCCAAGAGACGGATATTATAGTAGGCTCACCCCTAATCTGCTTGTAGTTGATGTACGTCTTACCTGTCCAGAACAGCTTAGCGGACACTCTAGAGGTCTCTATATCGTATATAAGTATCTTAGCAGGGTTGACTATATTTGAAGCCATTAGACCGAGCCCTAGCTTGTTAGCCCAAACCCTGATTGTACGCTTGGATACGTTAAAGTATTCAGACAGTGTGTCTTGAACCTCATCTCTTGTGAGAGCCTTATTGTTCTCTCTGTATGTAGGGTCGTACAGCTTGGCTATAAGATTCCTGTTATCTGCTGTTAGTTTTTTAAACTTCATCCTTTATTAGATTTGATTTTAAATGTTTTAGAGACTCTACCATAGCGTCAATCAATACCGATACCTCTTTGAACTCCCCATCCATGAGGCTCTCGTAGATATCATCAACCCCATCGTGTAGGCTGTTTGTTATACCATTTATACTAACGGCTTTATTCTTGTCCATATCCTTCTTGTATTAAAATTTCAATTACCTTCTTACAGTCTTTTTTATTCCTAGGTACAAAGAGTAGCACCTCCTGCTCTAGGCTGCTCATCTGCTTCTTGAACAGTCTCCAAGTTCTAGAGAAGTCTGGCATAACCCTACCCTTTGTCTCTATAACCCACTGCAGGTCTTCTGCTACGGGGTTGGTGAAGTCTGGTGTGTAGATTGCATCTCTAAATGTCTTCTTACCCCTATCCTTAAAATCACCCTTGCCGTTCATAAACTTCTCGAATGAGATTCCTGTGTACTTGAACCCTTCATCGATTGTAAACTTCTGACCCTCGTATGAGAACTTAATACCAGCTGCCACTAGCTCATCATTCATCTCTAGCTCTAGACCAGACTTGAAGATGTTACCGCTACTCTTGACCGCCTTAGCATTAGTCTGCCTGTTATAACCCCTCTTAGTCTTCTTATTTGAGGTCTTCCTCATCGTTTTCTTTACTACCGCCATACTTGTGTGTTAAGTGCCCCTCAATAGTTTTAATGTAGGCATCAAGGTTACCTATACTGTCTAGTGTCTTTAATAGCTTTAATAAGTACTCCTTATCTTGCTCATCCAACCAGTCTATAAAGTCGTCTATAGACATCTCTGTAACCAACTTCTCTATATTTTTACGTTGTTTAGCCTCATCATCAGCATCCTCAGGTTTGAAAGGTGTCCAGTGTATCTCAAAGTCCATCTCCTTCTCCTCCCAGTCCTTCTTAATCCTGTCTATACTCTCATCAATCTTACCCTCAAGCCAATTCTCATCCACCTCTGGACTCTTTGACCCACCATTATACCAGTCACCCGTAAGCCTTAGGTAGGGTTTGTTAGACTTGTTTAGATTCTGCTGAGCCTCTACTAAGGTTTCACCTCCAAAGAACGTCTCTGTAATGACCCCCTCCAGTTCACCTGTCTTAAAGTTAAGTGCAAATAACTCGGTCTCCCATATCTTCATATAAATAGTTTTAGTGTATTTCTGCATAGCTGTTACCAAACTGTACGTCAATGTCTAAATCTCTGTTTAGTTTGAGCTGCTTGTTTGTTAACTGTATAGCATCCTTTAATAACTTAGTCACCTCATCCCTGTGACCTTTCTTAACTGTAAGTATAACCTCATCATGCATCTGACCAGTAATCTGTGCCCTATTGCTCATGAAGTTGTAAATCCACATATCGAAGCAGAAGACTCCAGTACCTTGGTTCAGTGTTGAGAACCTGTCCTTGTCAGTCCTAAGCGAGTACCAGAGCTTACTAACTGGGTTGAACAGCCACATGCTGTCTAGACACCTCTTAGTCTTCTGAGCCTCTGCAATCTTCTTAACAGACCAGTTACGCTCCCAGTACTTCTCGACCAGATTGATACCCTCTTGTTTAGTCATACCTGCTCCCCTAGCTACTGTTGCACCACCTGCTCCATATACACAGGCATAGTTAGCTGTCTTAGCCTTAGCCCTCTCAGCTCCGAACTTCTCAGTACCCTCCTTATGGGCTTGAGCCTGCTCCTCTGTCAAGAACCCTGCTACAACAGCTAAGTCTAGGTGTGGGTCAAAGTCTGGTGTCTGCATCTCCTTAACATACTCAGGGTCATAGTTCCACATGTAGTGCTGCTTAGTCCTGTCCTCTAAGGATGACATATCAGAGCCACATAGTTCATAACCCTCTGGAGCTATTAGGCAACCTCTAACCTCCTCACCATAGGGTTTGCCTACTGATGGTAGGTTTACTACCACCTTATGCTTGAACCTTAGTGTGTTAGTTATACCTTGAATCTCAGCCTTGATATACCCACTATCATCAACATTCTTTAGGAACGTCTTTAGTACTGGTATCCTATGTGTTAGAACAGATAGACCTTCAAGGACTACTAGCTGAGGTTCTTTGGTGTATAGCCTCTTAACAGACTCACACAGCACCTTCTCGCCTTTTATCTCCTTACGAACCTGCTCCGTCTTCTTGGTAGAGCCGTCGGTCTGTCTACTAAAGGTAAAGGTCTCAGGCTTCCAACCTAGAGAGAATAGCCACTTCTTAATCTGCTGAGTCGCATTAGGGTTAGGCTCTTTAGAACCCGTGACGTATTCTACAGCCTCCTCATGTGTCTCAGGCAGCCCTTTAGCTTCCAGTAGCTCTAGCCACTTCATAGCCGCTGCTGATAGGTCTCCGTTCTTCTTATAGAACACTACAGGCTTCTTCATCTTACTAACCTTGTCAACCCACGGCATCACTGCCTTAAGCTGTAGCTCTTTCTCAGCCTTCTCTGCCTCTAGCCTCTGTATAACAGACTCACACCTCTCTACATCAAGCTTCCACCCGCTTACCTCCGCTGCTCTAGCACACTCCATCTTAAACATTAGATACTTTACTAGCCTGTTGATGTCATCTTTATTCCCATCATACAGGTTGTTCAAGTTCCTCCACTGCTTATCTATAAGCTTACAGTTTATCTTGACATCCTCCTCACACCTATGTGTGTATTCCTCGACGCTTAAGTCCTCCCAGTTATCAATCTTAGGCTTAGGTATACCAAAGTCTTCACCGTACTCGGCTAGACCGTGTCTATTTCTATAGGGCTCTAAGTACCAATACAGAGCTAAGGTGTCAATAACCTTAGCCTTTATCTTGATGTCTAGAATCCTTTCAATGTGTGGTATATCCCATAGCATGATGTTGTGACCTATTAAAGTATCACAGCCAAGGAAGAACGCTCTCATCTCGTCGTAGTCGGTGGTGGACTTTAATCTCCACCCACCCTTAGAGAATATGGCTGCAGACATAACCCAGATTTTAGTTGGACTGAGGCTATCACCTTCAATATCGAACACGCAAATCTTTTTATCTTTATCCATTCTATTAAATTTAATTATAACTACTTATCTAGTGCAACTATAGTACACTCAGTCATCAGTACCAGTGAGGCTACTGACGCAGCGTTCTCTAACGCCACTCTAGTAACCTTTGTAGGGTCAATTATACCCGCATGAATCATATCACAATACTCACCCTTCTTAACATCATACCCGTAGCCTTTATCTAGCTTACCAATACCATCTAAGATGTCATCAACATCTAGACCTGCATTCTGTAGGATTACTGTTAAGGGTTTAAGTAAGGCGTCTATTACTATCTGGTAACCATTTTTAATATCCACAGTAAGTGACTCTAGTGACCCTAAAGCCCCTATAACATTTAATAATGCTATACCACCTCCAGAGACAATTCCTTCCTCTAAGGCTGCTCTAGTAGCTCCCAGTGCGTCATCAATCCTGTCCTTCTTCTCCTTCATCTCAATCTCAGAGTTAGCACCTACATACAGTACTGCTACACCACCTGATATTAAAGCCAACCTCTGCTTAATCTCCTCTATCTCGTATGGACTGTTTGAGGTCTCAATGTTAGACCTTAGGTTAGCCTTAAGCTCCTCTATGTCTGCAGCACCTCCGTGACCACCAATAATGATAGTGTCATCCTTATCTACAACAACCCTATCACAGCCTCCGAACATATCAAAGGTAAACTCTTCAAAGGTAAGCCCTGCTGCCTCAGACACTACAGTACCACCAGTGATAATCGCTAGGTCTTCCATAGTATAGTTCCTCTTCTCTCCTAGGAACGGTGCTTTGATAGCTGCAACCTTCCATCCACCTCTAATCTTATTGATTACCAGTGTAGCTACAGACTCACCTGATAGGTCACCTGCTATTATAAATATAGGCTTACTCTCAGGGATACACTCCAGTACCTTTATGATGTCAGTAACAGCCTCTATCTTAGCTGTTGTTAGTAGTATTAAAGGGTCATCTAACTCTACAGTACTCTTAGCCTCGTTGTTGATGAAGCCTGATGAGGTGAACCCTCTAGAGAACTTCAACCCCTCAACCACATCTACATAGGTGTCAACACTCTTAGACTCCTCAACAGTAATAGTACCCTCCTTGGTTACCTTGCTGATAGCGTCCTCAACTATGTTACCTATCTCAGCATCTCCATTGGCTGATATAGTAGCGACCTGTCTGGTCTGCTCTGTACCGTTAACAGGTTTAGACATCAACGCTAGCTCCTTAACCACTAAGGCTACAGCTTCGTCTATGCCCCTCTTTAAGTCAACTGGGTTAGAGCCCTTGTCTAGGTACGCCATGCCTTCTGCAATCATCTTCTGTGCTAGCACTGTAGCGGTTGTTGTACCATCTCCAGTGTCCTTAACAGTCTTAGCTGAGACCCCTTTAATCATCTGAGCTCCCATATTAGCTAGGCGGTCATCCAACCACACCTCCTTGGCTACAGAGTAACCATCCTTAGTTACGTGAGGAAGTGCAGGTGCAGGCTTCTCTATAACTACATTTCTACCCATAGCTCCCATAGTACAAGCCACTGAGTCTGCTACTACATTTATGCCCCGCATAAGACCTTTCCGAGCCTCCTGCGAGAAGTTTATATCCTTGCTCATTATATTCTAGCTCTATTAAGGTTCAACGCTCTAAATCTTTTAAACATAGACCTCCTGTCCTTTCGGTTCATGAAGTTGTTTAGGTACGGGTTAGCCTTTGTTATAGGGTTAACCAAGTCCCCCTCACTATTAAAAATCTTAGTGTAGGGGATGTTCTTAGGTATCTGACCTGATGTAGGCTTTGGTGTTACAACCTCTGGGTCTACTACTGTAATCTCTTTACTGTCTTTCATGTTCTTAAGTTTAAGTTAAAGTTATTTAATTGGGCATCCACCTAATCCGCAAGCTCCAAGGTCTTCCAAGTCGTCCTCGTTAATCTCTACCGAGACGATAGGCTTAGTTAAGCTAGATAGGTATTCAAACTGTTCTTTACTAATATCCTCGTAAGGAATCTGCTTAAAGCCTGACGCTCCCATCTTTAGTAGGAAGCTAAGTGACTTAAAGTTATCCTTGAAGTTCTCCTCTAGGTAAGCCTTAATCTCTGGTAGCTCCTCCCTAGTATAGTATGCTGTAACAGACACTGAGTTATCCGACCAGTTCTCCTGCATAAACTTAACAGTCTCAAGCTGCTCGAACACTGTTATGTCATTAGCTGAAGGCACACCTTCTGGGTAGCTGCAAGGAAACTCTACAACACATATCTTCTTGTCTAAGCTGCCATCAAAGTTCTCTTGAAACTCTACGTGATATCCGTGCGACTTACACACATCTATAAGCGGTGACTCTGATGCCATTCTAACCCTCCTGATGTAGTACCTACCTGCTGTAGCTGGGTGAACACCTGCTGTGACACCTGCTAATAATGATAGTGTACCACTTGGCTTAACTGTTGTAAGCTTAATAGACTCTGGAAAGCCCATAGCCTTAGAGTACTCCTTATCATAAGCCCTCAGATATGTGTAGCAGTCACTTAACCAACTTAACTGCTCCTTAGTACACATCATCACGCCTGTCATACCTATACCCATTCTCATGTTCTTGTGGACTATCTCCTCTGTAGTCTTCTGGTGACACTTAAGTGCTAACGAATGTTTAGCAACTCTGTACAACATTATTACCACCTTCTTAAGCTCCTCGTAAGATTCTATATTAGGTAAGTAAACCTCAGCTAGGCAGCAGGTCTCCCTGTCTGCTAAACCCTGTTCTGCACATGGGTTATATCCCTCAACCTCTGGGTCTGGATACTCAGTCTCACCAAGCCTACCCATCTTCTTAGATAAGGCGATGTTAACTAAACCGTAAGGCTCTCCTTGCTCGTAAGTGTCCCAGAACTCCTGAGTCAGTAGCTTAGCATCTGGACAGTCAACTGAGTTGTTAGACATAGCCCTCCAGTTAGGTACAGAACCTAAGTCCCATCGCTTAGCCTTCAAGTACTCTAGGTCATCATAGTCACCGATAGCAATCTGTGCTGAACGTCTTATGTTACCTGCTACAACAATGCTACCTATAATGTTCATGATGTCTAGGCAGTCGATAGGTCTTAACTGCTTACCTCTCCTGCCGTCTAGTATACCTATTATATCATTCAGACCCTCTACCAGTATGGCAGCCCCTGACGCTACACCACCAAAGCCTTTAATAGGCTCACCGTAGCCCCTAATTAATTGGGTGCTATAAGTAAACCCCTTACCTGAGTAGAAGTAAGACTTCAAGACCTTACCTAGCAGCTTTACCCAACCCTCTCTAGTGTCTGGCACTATGTAGTCAGCCTGCTTGTCATCCATCTTCTTAATCTTAACCTTCTTTCTCTGTAGCTTAGGTAGCTTGTATACGTGCTCCCTCTTTATAGAGAACCCTACACCAGAACCTAGCATAAGCATATCCATAGCCCACGTAAATGGACTGATAGGCTCATCAATAACTACGAATGCACAGTTCTGTAGTGACGGTAACCCTAACTGGTCTACTGTCCTTGTACCTAACTGCCACATAAACCTACCTGCAACAGAGCCCTTCATATTGTGCCTCATGTCACGGTAGAAATCCACCTCACTATCATTAAGCTTTAGGTTAAGCTGCTTATCTATGCCATAAAGCTCACGCTCTACGGTCTCTGAAAAGTTCTCCTTATTTCCGTCTGACTTCTCTCTTGAGTAGGTTCTGGAATACACTATGTTTCCAATCTCTCCCCACTTAACTGGTCTCTCTACTGTTTTCTTACTCATTTACTATACCTGTTTTTAAATATATTAACTCCCTCTCTAAATACTCCTGAGCCTTTGTTAAGTCCTCAATCTCATTGTCCTTCTTCCCTGCCCTGCAGATATACTTTAGGATGTTGCCTCTATTAAAGTTGAGGTCATACTCCTTAGCTATATCTATAACATCGAACTTGGACTTGCTCTTATAATACTTTGGTTTCATAGTTTGCAAATTTACAAATTAATAGGTGTGCCCATTGTTAAATTATGTTAAAATTAGAACGGTGTCTCATAATCAACCTCGTCTACCTCTCCAAACGCCTCCTCTGGCGTAGCTGTGTTCATCTGAGCCCTGATGCCTCTCCTAGATTTAATAGCTGCGTACATTGGATTATCCCCGTTAGTATCCCAGTAACCTAGAAACCCATCACGGGTCTCGAATATAAGTGACGTGTAGTCATCCTTGTCGTGCCTCTTACCTCCAGTCTCAGTCTCCTTGACCTTCTCTACTATAAACTGCATAGTTCTCTTAACCTCATTGTCTGTGTGGTTAACAACCCTGTGCACCACAAAGAAGTCATCCACCCTGTAAGGGAAGTCAGCCCCACCTTGTATGGAGTACTTAGACGGTGGCATTAGATAGCCATACTCGTCTATGTTAGTCCTAGGTGAGCTTGATGATGGGTGAGCCATGATATACACCGCACAGTACTCCTCAGCAAAGACCCTCAGCTCTGAGAGTATCTCATTGTTGTGACTGTAGGAGTTACCATCAACCTTGAAGAAGTTGTAGGGGTCTATAAGTAGGGCGTCTATACCCTCAACCTCGTACAACCTCTTACCCATCTCTATCACGTCCCTGATGGAGTAGTGCTTCTTGTTGGATATGATGTGAAACGCTGCCCTAGAGTCCTGCTTGTACTTATCAAAAAGTAAAGGACTGTCCTTGAACGACCCTATAGACTTACCCGAAAGAGTCTCTATAAGACGCCTACGTGACATAGCAGTCCTATTCTCTGGCATTACCATCCCCCACTTCCAATCGTGCAGTACGTGTGTCGCTGCAGCCATTGTAAGCATGAATACAGACTTACCAACACCGTCGTAACCTAGCCCTATATTAAGTGAGTTAGGCTTAATCCTAAAGTACTCATCAACATCCCTAAACCCAGTGGATAGACCTAAGCTAACCTCCCCTTTTCTGGCTTGGTCTAGGTAGGAGTTCTCTTCGATGTGGTCGGAAAGGAATGATAGTGTATCTAACTGCTCGTCCCAATCCTCAGCATCCTCCTCAACCTTAAGCTTCTTAGGCTCTTTAGCGTCCTCTAACCCGTAGCCTAGCTCATACAACTTAGCGTAAGCCATGTCATACCTACCGTCACACTCAAGCTCAGCAAATATAGCGTGGTTGTTGTAAGGCTTCTCCTCATCAAATGTGTCCTGTGATGATGTGAACACATATATGAACTTACCCTCCTTGTGATAACCTGCTGAGATACCCTCAGTCTTGTTAGGTCTTGTTAGGTTAATCCAGTCACTGTCCTCGTTCCACACAGTCCAACCATGCTTCTCCAGTATCTCTATACCAATAGCAGGGTCGTTGTTATACTCAGGGAACTTATCAAACTTCTTCCTATCCTCAGACCTCATACGCTTAGAGGCGTCCTTGACTATAGTCTGGTTCAGCATCTTAGCTGACACAAACAGTGATAGCCTCTCCTCTGGCTTTATGATTGGTATGTTCTCGAAAGAGCCTTGTAGTAGCTTGTATCCCTCTGATGGGTAGCACTTAATAAGACCACCCTCGCCCCTAGTCTCTATGATAGCCAGACCCTCTGGGTTCTTAGCTAACTTCTTAGATGACGACACATCCTCACACCTATATATCATATGATACCCACCAGATACAGTGCTCTGTACCACCAACCTCTTTAAAAGGTCTGCAGGTATCTTAGACTTGAATATCTTCATAACAAGCTTAGGGTCTGCAGCGTTCTTTAGGTCGAAGTCAATAGCCTCAAGACCCTGAGAGATGATACCCGTAGAGACACCGATAGCGTCGTAGGGGTATCTCTCAATGTCCTGCTCTGTAATCTTCACAGTGTTGTGGTTCTCGTTGAGAGGTCTCTTCTCGTTGATAGGTATAGGCAGTGGGTTTAGTCCGTAGGACATGTACTGTTTAGCTATCTCTTTTCCGTTTGTCATAGTCTTTCTTTAACTGTTTATCTACTGCAATATTCTTAGAGTGAGGCAAGCCATTCTTCCAACTCTCTGGAAATACTTGCTTACCCTCAAAATCAATGTAAAAGGACTCGAAGCCTTTTGGTGCTCCATCTACAGTCTTAAGCTTATTCTCATCCTTAAACCAGACCACCCTCAACTTAGCTCTCCAATCCTTTACTAATCTCCCTCTGCCATCAACCCACAAGCCTTCTTTCCCGTAAGCCTTAGCCTTACCCCTGTAGAAGTCTATAAACGCATCTGCGTCCACCTTGTAGCCCCTTGAGAGGGAGTAGTCCATAATCTCCTTAGGAGACGGTTCATTAAACGTAACAACCTTCCTACTAGTCTTTATACCTATAGAGCTAAGAAACCTCACCAGAGCCTCAGGTAGCAAGGATAACTCCTTGGTAGCCTTCAGCACAGTAGTGTCACTGTTGGGTATGGTGTCGAAGTGTTGAGGTACTATAAAGTATAGCTGCTCCTTAATCTTCTTAACCCTTACGTAACCAGTGCTCACTAGTTCTGTGGTGGCGTTCCTTATGTCTACTAAACTTAAGCTCAGTTGTAACTTCACAAGCTCTAGGTTTACGTTAATAACCCCAACAGTCATTAAGTTGGGGCTAGTAACTAGGTAGATGTATAGCAGCTTTGAGTTGTTATCCATATGAAGGAACTTGTTGTCGCTCCATAAGGTGGTTACCCTAACTGCCATAGCTATTTAAAAGGGTAGTGCGTCCTTATCGTCCTCCTCGTCATCATCTGGAGCAGTCTGCTCATAGCCCTCCTGCTCTTCACCTTCACTATCATCCGTAGCCTCGACCTTCTTCTTGTCGGTGAAGCCCTCAAAGTACTTCTGCACCTTGATGTCCTGCTCAGTAGCCATCTCAATATCATCCTCAGTAAGCGGTAGCGTTTTGAAGTCTATCACATAGAACCAAATAGGTCTAGGAGCTCTAGGGTTCTTCTTAAGCTTGGCGTCCAAATCCTTCTCCTCCTTCTCAGTCACTGGTATAAACTTACCCTTGACTAGTTTAGACAAAGCCCCACGCTTTACCTTGATTACACTGTCGTACTCAGCACCCTCACCAATCTCCTCGATGAAGTTAATCCATCCGTTAAGTGATGACCCTTGGAACTGTACGTTACATATCTCCTCACCCTCTCCAGTGACGTCACACAGACAGATAACGTTGGTAGTAAACTTACCACCCGCTGCCTTCACAGTGTCCTTAATGTTCTTGTAGAGCCCCTCAGCAATATTAGTAACCTTCTTGTCCTTCCAAGACACAACCTTTAGGATGTCCTTGCCAGTCTCAGCGACTAGGTTAGATGTAATCTGTGCACTAGTATCTGAATCGAATCCTGATACAGATGCTCTAACGTCTAGGACTATAAGCTCTAACTGCTCTAGCTCTACTCGTTCTCTCTTATCCTTGTCGTAGTAGGTAAATGTACCCGTGCTGCCTCTGAAATCTAAATAACGTTTAATCGGTGAAGTGTTTCCACCTCTTCTTTGTGTTCTGCTCATAATAAAATTGAATTAAGTTTAAATTAAAATAAATGTGTAATGTGTTTACTCTCGAACTGTTCTACCTGTGCCTGATAGAACTGCATCATGTCATGCAGTCTGTGTATATTCTCGCTACAATTCTTTATCCGCTTCGTATAGAATCGCTCGTTTTTGGGTAGCAACTTCTGGTACTTAGCCTTCTTAATGTATAGCGTCTCTATCTCCCTCATGTAACTCTCGACACGTATCAAGTTCCTACCGTACATAATCATGTTAGTGCCCTTCACGAATCCATAAGCCTTAAACAAGTCCATGTCGTGTTTGGATACACTGTTGTAGAAATCATTGAACCTAGTGTCCAAAATTGTGTATGAGTTGTCTGCAAAATAGTGCGTTATCTTGAAACCCCTTTGGATTACGAAGTCGCAGGTCTTAGAGGTGAATACCTTATCAGGGCACACCTCCTCGAACCATTCCTTTAACCTCTTCATAATTTTTGGGGTTTGCAAATGTACGAATAAAATATATACCCGTAAAAATCAATAGCTTCTCTCATAGTTTTAAATTTAGTATTATATTAAAGTTTGTAGTAGGCGTAGACCGAGTATAACGTGGCAACTATCGATGCAGCTACTACGCCAAAGATGATAGTGTGTGCCAGTATCTTCTCGAATCTTTTCCTTCGGGGTGACCTCATGTCAATCCTATCCCTTGTGTCCCTCTGTGGTGTTCTAAAGTTCATATATCTCGTTTTTGCAAAGATAGTAAATCACCATCTCTGTGCCTATTAATTAACAACAGTTTAACATAAGGCTCTCTACAAGCTCCTCCTTTGTGGTGAATAGGTAGTCCTCATATAGCTCTACAGGAGTCTCGTGAGAGCTTCCTAAATCTCCGTTTCTTGCTTTAAATACGTTGTCACTAATAACATCATTGAACTTAAAGAACCCATACTTAATAGCTCCCTGATTACTTGAAGGTTTCAACAATCTATCCCAACCCTCTTTGTCTGCCCAATAAAAACTCTCCCTCTTTGGAAACCTTATACAACGGATGTGCTTGCTCACAAT
>UPTN01001007.1_pt1 | contig 13103 bp, 10 predicted proteins | sample 2160111 | NCBI WGS metagenome assembly UPTN01 (sample SAMN06265058, study PRJEB28932) | marine metagenome | isolation source: Columbia River Estuary | place: USA:Columbia River Estuary, USA | collected 2014-05-05 | reverse complement strand
CATCACCTGGGGCGACCACGATTACGCCGAAAATATCGCTCACCTGGTGTTGGCGAGACTGCCTGATGCCCCTGAAGGTGTGCGTGGCATTTCATTGTTCCTGGTACCCAAGTTACAGCTGGATGCAGACGGCAATTCCGGTGAACTCAATGACGTGGTTCCGATTTCCGTTGAACACAAGTTGGGAATCCATGCCAGCCCGACCTGTGTGATGAGCTTTGGCGATACCAAGGGATCTGTGGGTTACCTGGTCGGTCAGCCCAACCAGGGACTGGCTGCCATGTTCACCATGATGAATCATGCCCGCCTGGGCGTGGGCCTTGAAGGCCTGGCTGTGTCTGAGAGGGCTTACCAGAAAGCGGCAAGCTACGCGAAAGAGCGTATCCAGGGCGCAGGTCCTGGTTACAAGGAACGCGGCCCCATCATTCGTCATCCCGATGTGCGTCGTATGTTGATGTTGATGCGCTCAACCAACGAGGCCATGCGAGCCATAGCCTATGTCACGGGCGCGGACCTGGATCGTCATCACAAGAGCCCCGAGAAAGAAGATCGTGATGCCGCGATTGCCCGGGTAGACCTGATGACTCCGGTGATCAAGGGCTGGTGTACCGAGATGTCACAGGAACTGACCTCTCTGGGTATCCAGGTTCATGGCGGCATGGGCTATGTGGAAGAGACCGGCGCTGCCCAGTTCTTCCGGGATGCTCGAATCACCACGATTTATGAAGGCACTACCGGCATCCAGGCAACCGACTTTGTTGGGCGCAAGCTGTTACGGGACAAGGGCAAGTCAATGGGCTTGCTGATTGGCGAGATGCGCCAGACCGTGGCTGAAGCGGCAGCCTCGACTAATGATGACGTGAAGGCGATCGCCGCCTCCCTGGCCGTGGGTGTGGATAACATGGAAGAAGGGACCAAGTGGCTGTTCGCTAACTTCCAGACTGATATCAACGTGCCGTTCGCGGCAGCCGTGAATATGTTGATGATCACTGGATACGTGTGTGGTGGATGGCAGATGGCTCGTGCAGCGCTGCTGGCCAGCAAGCACCTGGATGCAGGAACCGATGAAGTCGAGTTCTACCAGGCCAAGCTGTACACCGCGCGCTTCTTTGCCGAGCACCAGCTTCCGCGTACCCTGGGACACCTGGCCACCGTGAAGGCCGGTCCTGGAAGCACCATGGCGATGACAGAAGAGATGTTCTGATACAACGGAAGCGGCCCGGGTAAACCGGGCCGCTTCATGTTCTCTTGTGACTGGCTCTAGCGAAGTTTGAGCCACCCCAGGCCGCCAGCCTTGCGGCGCTTTTCCATCCGCCCTAACAGGGCCTCACGCTTATTTGCCAGCCAACTGGATCGGGAAACTTCCGGGTTGTCCTGCTCCGCCTTCTGTTGATCCCGGAACTGACAGAAATCCAGGTAGGCTTCCAACTCGTATTTCAGTTCTCGAACCACCAGTTCGATCATGATCGCATCGTCCAGGAAGCCCAGCCCGGGGATATGATCCGGGATCAAATCCTCGGCCAGTACGAAATAGGCCAGGGCGCTGATGACCCGCAGTCGTTCTCTTGGCGGTAAATTCCAGGCCTTGTCTTCCACCATGTCTACCAGGCTCTGCAATTTCTGTTGCCGTTCACGCATGAACTCGGGCATGGAAACGCTCTCGCTTGCCGAAAGCACCTCGTGTGCACCGGCCAGGATCGCCTCTGGGCTCGCTGAGGCTGCTTTCTCCATGGCTTGCTCCATGAGAGTGGCCAGGTGATGAAGGTCTTCCTTGCTCAGCTCAAAACTGATTTGCAAACCCATTTGCAGCTCCTTGTGCAACAATCATGGTTAACGCGGGATCCCGCCAGCGTTCAAGAATAACCGTTGATCACGGGCAGCACATCCCCGAAATTCGAATTGGTGTGCCGGAAGGAAGCCAGACCATGAATAGTCCAGGTTCGCACAGAAGTATCCAGCGGGGAGTTGGCTGGATGAGTTGGGCGTTGCTATGGACACTGGTGGCCCTGTGGGGATCGGCGTTTAGCCTGATTACCATCGCTCTAAGGGAGTTGCCCGGCATCACCCTGGTGGGCCTGCGCCTGTCTATGGGGTGGTTGGTATTACTGGGGTTATTCCGCCTCAAGGGTAAACGGCTTCCGCGGGATCCCAGGGCCTGGGCGTATTTTTCGGTGATTGCTGTGTTGGGAAATTGTATTCCCTATTGCCTCATCACCTGGGGCCAGGAAGTGGTGCCATCGGGCATGACAGGAATCCTTATGTCGATTACTCCCCTGGTCGTGGTGGGCCTGGCGCATTTCACCCTGCCAGGGGAAAAGGCGAGCATCCTCAAGGTCGCGGGAATCATCGCCGGCTTTGTGGGAATCTGGTTTTTGCTCTCATCTCCGGGCCAGGAGCAGGTTGCCGGGCAGCCAGGCTTACTTCCAAGGCAGTTGGGAATCCTGCTGGGGGCGGTGTGCTATGGCGTGACCATTATCATCGCTCGCAGGCAGCCCGTTCAGGACCCCATGCTGGCCTCCCTGGCGGTGTTGGGTATATCTGCCCTGGTCATGATCGTTCCTGCCCTGTGGGCCATGCCCCCGGGAGACTGGGTCTCGCTGAGTTGGCAAACCCTGCTGTCGATCGTTGTGCTGGGAGTGTTCTGCACCGGATATGCCACGGTCGTGTATTTCCAGCTTATTCGAACCGCCGGGGCGACCTTCCTGTCGCTGATGAATTACCTGATACCGCTGTGGGCGGTGGTTGTTGGGAGCATTTTCCTGGGCGAAAAATTACATCCGGGGGGTTGGTTGGCGATGCTGGTTGTCCTGGTGGGCGTGGCTCTCGCCGGATCCAGGCGCTAGGCGGCGGGCGCCGTTTAGTAAAAAGCCAGCAGAGTCAGCGCGCTTGTGGCCCCCACGATTAACGCGGACACCAGTCCGGCGATCAGTGGCTTGGGCCCGATAGTGCGCAGGTTGGAGATTCGCGTTCCCAGGCCAACTGCGGCCATGGCAATGGCCAGGCAGTAGCCTGCGGTGTCCCTGGTATAGCCCACCAGAGACTTCCATAGTCCCGGGTCCATGAATCCGAAGGGTTTCTCACCCAGGTCACCCACGGTGCGCAGCAGACTCATCATGGCAAAGCCAATCACGAACAGCGGAACCATGCTGTACCAGGCGGGTGGCTTGGCGCCTTCGCTGGATTTGCGGTGATAAAGGATGGACATCAGGGGAATGACGATCAACATGCCCAGGTTTCTCACTAACTTGGTCACGGTGGCGACATCCAGGGCCCTGGGTTCACCAAAATACTGTTGGTATACGAGTCCGGCGCCGGCGACCTGGGCGGTGTCATGTACCGCGGTACCCAGGAATAGTCCGCTAAGGACCGGGTCCCCCGCGAACAGCCAGTGAGCAGCGAAGGGGTAGGCGAGCATGGCTGCCATGCCGAACAGGGCGATACAGGCAACTGAGTAGCTTACCTCGTCATCCTTGGCGTTGATCGTGGGCGCCGTGGCCATGATGGCTGTGGCTCCACAGATACTGGTACCCACGGCGATCAGGATGCCCATCCGGGATGAGAGGCCAAGACGTTTGCTGACGAAGTTCACCACCACCAGCGCCACGCTCACGGTGATGAGAATAACCGGGAGGGCTTTGAGACCGATAAGACCGACTTCGCCAAGGCTGAGACGAATACCCAGCAGGACAATACCCAGCCGCAGTATGCGCTGCAGGCTGAATTTGATTCCGGGTTCCACGGCAGCGGGAAGGTTGACGGTATTTCTGAGCAGGACGCCCAGCAAGATGGCCATCATGATGGGACTTATCGGGCTCTTGGGTAATCCCATGAGATCCACGCCAATAAGATCCGCCAGGTAGTTACCGACAACTGCTAGAACTACGGCAAGCATCAATCCGGGAAGTGTCGTCATCGTGGTGAACTCGTGGTCTGAACAATTTCCAGTATACCTGTCGCCCGGGAGTTATTGAGACTTCCAGATTCACAGCCCCGGGGCCTGTCAGGGGTGACGCCTGATAAGAAATCTGAATATCCCGTCCGCCGATTCGGACTCAAGGAGTTCATGACCGGTCATTCGGCAAAATGCCGCGAAGTCGGCCACTGATCCCGGGTCAGTCGCCAGGACCTCCAGGGTTCCTCCCGGGGCCACATTTTGAAGGGCTTTTTTGCTTTTCAGAATTGGCAAGGGGCAGCTCAATCCCTTTGCGTCCAGAACTTTGTCTGCCATCGTTATTTGTCACCAAGCGTTGTCTCTGGTTGGTGTCCAGAGAGTAGGGGGGTTATACGAAGAGATTGATGTCGCAGCCGCTGGCGACTTCGATATAGGTGGCCGCTCCGCCAAGTTCGGGTCCCTGGATCATGTCATCCAGGCCGTATTCAAACAGGTCCATGGTCATCTGGCAGGCGATCAGTCTAACCTCTGCATCCAGGGCAAGTTCGCGAAGTTCCTGGATAGAGGCGATTCCCTTCTTGTTCATCAGGTTTTTCATCATGGTTGAGGCTGCCGCATCTACTCCGGGAATCATCGATGCCATATTTGGCATACCCATGTGCATGCCGGCCAGGGGCATTTTCATGGCCGGATTACCCAGGGGAGATAGTTTTAGATCCAGGTCCTTGAGTAACAGCGGCAGACCATAGAATGTGAAGAACATGCTTACATTCATGCCCATGGCCGCCGCAGTGGTGGCCAGGATGAATGGAGGGTAGGCCCAGTCCAGGGTTCCCTTGGTAACGATGATCGACATGCTTTTGGCTGGTTTCGCCGGGTTGACCGGGCTGTTGTCGATATGAGCATCACTCATTGCTTGTCCGTCTCCACAGAATTTCGCCAAGGCTTTTCAATGTACTTGCCTGATGGTCAGCGCGCCACCGGCTTTGATCATTCAGGACGAACAGAATGGCGGATTAATGCTCTTCATATCAAGTCTGTTCTGACAAGAGGCGAATGTTTCGAGGGCGCCGCCCAGGCTGGTGTGTGAAGGGAAAAGGGGGTTTTGGCTGACCTGTTGCGAATGCAATGGGTGGTCAGGATGGGTGTGAGTGATTTGCTAGCTGGAATCGATCCAATGGAGCTTCGGTGGCGCACTAGGGAAAGTACGGATTGCATCACGAAATTAGAAAGGTCTAAATTAGGGCAAGCTAAGAAATGGCTCGGACCTCGGTAAAAGGATTTACACAGGATGTCTTCTGCCCCTGCACGGATGCGCCCTAAAGATGCGCCTAGAATTCAAGATGGGACGCCTGCAATCGCAGGCGTCCTTTTTTTTTGTTTTCCACTGTCGAAATGGATGTTTGTTATGGAAAATACAATGTTAGGAAGATTCCCAAAATTTAGAATATTGCTAGTGGGGTTGCTTGCTGCCGGGCTGGTTGCGTGCGGTAGTGATGGCTCCGATGGGTCCGATGGTGCTGCAGGTTCTGCCGGGGCAGATGGTAGTAACGGCTTAAGTTGCTGGGATACCAACCAGAATGGCGTGGCGGATCTGCCGGATGAGGATATCAATGGAGATGGCGTCGTTGATGTGAATGATTGTGTGGTCTTGGTTCCGCCGTTAAGCGACCCCGAGACACTACATAAAGTCTATTTCACAGACAATACTTATGAAGGAACAACAAGTTGTCTTGATTGCCACGGCAAGGTTGGTGACGACTTCATAACCACCGGTCATTTTACGTGGAGTGGCGTTGCATCAAACGTTGAAGGCTATGAAGCTGAAATTCACGGCAAAGTAGATTTTATTAATAACTTCTGTATTGCGGTCCCGACCAATGAAGGACGTTGTTCCCAGTGCCATGCCGGTTACGGCCTGGCAGATGCGACATACGACTTCTCAAACCCGAAGAACGTGGACTGCCTGGTTTGTCATGACCAGTCAGGCACCTATAAGAAGGGTCTCACAACAGCTGGGTTACCAGATCCTACGGTAGACCTTCAAGTGGTGGCACAAAGCGTGGCGGACAATTCTGGATCCCCCGTCCGGCAAAACTGCCTTGCCTGTCACGCTGCTGCCGGTGGTGGTGACAATGTGAAGCACGGTGATCTGTCAACAGACTTGGTGGCAACGACCAGGGATTACGACGTTCACATGGGTACCGACGGCGCCAATTTGGATTGCGTAGCCTGCCATGGCGTGAAACGCGGTCCTGACGGTGAGATGCTGTCTCACGGTATCGGTGGTATGCCTTTCCATTCGGTTGAAGAAGGCGCGATGAAACAATGCGCTGACTGCCACGGTGATCGTGCCAGCATTCATGCCGGAACGGCGGCCCAGGACCTGGTTGCCAATCACCAGAGACTGGCCTGCCAGGTATGTCACGTTCCGGCTATCGCCAGGAAACTGCCTACCAAGATGGAATGGTACTGGGAAGACGCCGGTCAGGATATCGATCCGATTCCTGTTGATCCCATCACTGGCAAACCCACCTATGACAAGAAGAAAGGCACTTTTGTCTGGGGCTTGAATGTGCGGCCCGAACTTCGTTTCCACAATGGCATGACACAAAAAATCATGATGAATGTTAATGATCAGTATGTGTCGACCCCGGTAGTAATGTCTGCCCCGGTTGCGGATTACACAGATCTTGATGCCATGATTTATCCGTTCAAGAAGATGATTGGTAACCAGGTGGCAGATGCCAACAACAACACCATGCTGGTTCCCCATCTGTTCGGTATGAAGGGTGGACCAAACCCGTATTGGGCAAAGTACGATTGGGACTTGGCACTGCAGGACGGCGCAGCGTACACCGGTCAGACGTATAGCGGTGCATATGAGTTCGTGCCCACCGAGATGTACCTCCAGGTGAATCACGAAGTCGCTCCAAAAGAGATGGCTCTTGGCTTCGGTGGTGGATCGGGCTGTTCAGACTGCCACGATGCCGGTCAAGTCGACTGGAACGCCCTGGGCTGGACCGATAATCCGTTCAATGGAGGAGTCCAGCCTTAGAATGAGTTTTTTGAAGTGAATCCAGCCCCGGTTGGATGATGTTTAACGAAGTAGAGCGCTGGCCTCACCCTAAAAGGTGAGGCCAGCCTTGTTTTATCCGGAATTGTTCTTGATAATCCCTAGTGCTTGGGGGGTGGTCCTGCTTCTGTCTTGACCGTCTATAATCACCGTGTTATCACGGCACATAGAATGTTGGAAGAGCAAGATGCGAAGTGCCAGCCATGGCCTTGTCGCACTCTCCCGGCGATAACCAGAATGAAAAACCGAGGAGTTAGGGTTTATGGAATGTCCGAAATGTCCACTTCATCCAGAGATGGAAGTAAAGACTCACGGCCGCAAGATCGCTATTAATCGATGCTCTGATTGCGGCGGAATATTCGCGCTGCCCGATGTGCTCGAGAAGATTAAAGAGGAATGGTTTGCCGATTGGATGGACTACGGCAAACAGCACAAGTCAAAGGCCTTTAATGCACTGAAGGACATTAACTGCCCATCCTGCAACGTGGCTATGGCCAACGTCAAAGACGAAAAGCAGAAGCACCTTGAATTGGAGCGCTGCCCACAGTGTGATGGCATTTTCTTTGATGCGGGTGAAATGACTGACTGGAAATATGAGACTTGGCAGGACACCGTTAAGGGTCTGATTGCCAAGTTCAAGAGAAGCTAACTTTAGTTTCTCGCTCTGCGAGACTGGAAGCCAGACTCAAAGAGTAAGTTCCGTAGTTCAGTAAAAACCACCAGGCCGAGATCGGGCTGGTGGTTTTTTTATGGAGTCGGGTGAGCGGGGATTGTCTTTATGCTGTGCCGGAGCGCGCCCGTTCCCAGTCCAGGAGTTCTTCCGGTGGCATTGGGCGGGCGATGTAATAGCCCTGGGCAACATCACATCCCAGCTCCCTCAGCAAATCCATAGTAGCCGAGTCTTCAACACCCTCGGCAACTGTCTTCATGTTCAGCTTATGGGCTAGAGCAACCGTCATTTCCACGATCGCCCGGGCTTCTTTTTGCTCAGTTGCCTTTGAGACGAAAGAACGATCCATCTTGATTTCGGAGAATGGTGCCCGGTACAACTGAATCAATGACGAGTGACCGGTGCCGAAGTCGTCGATTGATAATTCTATGTTCTTCAGCCTGAGCCTGGTGAGGATGTCCAGCGAGGTTGACAGTTGCCCCATCAATGTCTGTTCGGTCACCTCGAGGGCAAGGTGTCCGGGAGGAAGTTTCTTGGCTCGCAGATAGGAATCAACCAGTTCCGGAAGTGATAGGTCGATAATTGTCGAGGCGGAAATGTTAACGCTGGCCCGAAGGCTCAGGCCGGCATCCTTCCAGATTTTGATCCAGTTGACCGTCTTTTCCAGCATCTGATAGGTCAATTCATCCATCAGGCCATCGTTCTCCGCCATGGGGATTATGATGTCGGGTGTTTGTATACCAAGGGTAGGGTGAATCCATCGTACCAGTGCTTCGACCCCCAGCAGGCGCCCGGTCTTGATATCGATCTGGGGTTGCATATAGGGCTCAAATTCCAGTCGCTCGAGGCCCATGATGAAATCTTCGCGGGTCGGCAGGATGATTTCACCCGCCAGGGTGGGATCGTCGGATGAGAAATCGTCTAATGCCTTAAGCAGTAATCTCTGTATGTCGTTGTATAGTATGGGTTTTGATAATGCGCCCAGTATTTTCAGTCCATGTGCATTGGCCAGTTCCATTGCGGAATGCAGCACGCTGGAGTCGAAGCCACTGATGACAACAATGTGTCCGCGGAACCGGTCTTCAGCAAGAAAGCGGAGAATCTCAACGCCATCCCTTCCCGGCATGAACATGTCCACGATGATTACCGAAATATCTCGGTCATAAACCGATTCGAACTTGCTCGTGTCATCAATGGAAGTCGCCGAAAATCCAGTTTCTTCTGCGACCAGACTGATGTATTTACCCATCTCTGTTTCGTCATCAATAATCAGAAGATTGGGTCTGCTTGTCTCGTTCAATAGTTCGCCCCCTTCCGACCTGGTAAGGATACTTTCACCTGACTCTTAATGGGAGTCCAGTGCTCTGCGAATTCGGTCAGCCAGTTCTGCCTTGGTGTAAGGCTTGTTCAATACTTTTTGGCCACCCGGTCTCTTGCCTTTTATATTTGTAAATCCTGTGGTTATCAACACCTTAAGCTCAGGTCTTCGCTTTAGAGCTTCTTCTGCGAGCTCAATACCATTCAATGAGCCAGGCATTACAGTGTCCGTAAATAATATGTCAATCTGCTGGTCAGAATCGATTATCTTGAGGGCTTGCGCAGCATTGTTGGCTATCAAAACAGAGTAGCCCAAGCTGCTTAAATTTGCTTTCGCGAGATTCGTGAGGTCGACTTCATCATCTACTGCAAGGACCCATTCTGTTCCCTCGGGAAACTCAGGGAATGGGGTTGTGTGGCTGTCAGGTTTCTCGTTGGCCTCTGATCTGTGTCTAGGCAGAAATATTTTGAATTCAGCACCCTCATTTATCTTTGAATTTACCTTGATGTAGCCCTTAGAGCGCTCTACGAATGCGAATACCATTGCCAGACCCAGACCCGTGCCTTTCCCGCGGTCCTTGGTTGAGAAAAACGGTTCGAATATTTTTTCCTGGTCTGCCTGGCTTATGCCTGAACCGGTGTCTCGAATTGAAAGTGTTGCATATTGTCCTTTTGGGACGGCGCGATTAGAACCAACCCTATTTGCATCGATGACCTGATTCTCAGTGGTGATAGTCAATTCGCCGCCGCCTTCCATAGCATCCCTGGCATTGATTGCGAGATTCAGAAGACTGTCCTCAAGGTCGCCAGGATCAATATTGGCCTTCCACAGGTCTTCTGCAAGGATGTAACGCAGGGAAATTTGCTGAGTGACCGAGCGCGCCAGCAGGTTGTTCATGCCGCTGATTATCATGTTTACGTCTGTTGGTTTGGCATCGGCTGGTTTGGTCCTGGCAAAGTTCAATAGCTGCTTTGTCAGGGCTGTTGCACGCATCGCTGCCTTGTACGCAATGTCCAGGTGTTCTTTGGGGTTGCCTCCGACTAATTCCGGGCGCATCAGGAACTCCAGGTTGCCAATGATGATGCCAAGAATATTTGTGAAGTCGTGGGCAATTCCTCCGGTTAACTGACCGATTGCCTCCATCTTTTGGGCTCGCCTGAGGGCGCGCTCCGCATTTTTCTCCTCGGATACGTCCCGCATCACGCCAGTAAGTAGGTATCTGTTCTGATGCAGAGTCAGGATAAGCTCGGCGGGAAACACACTTCCGTCGAGGCGGCAGACCTCGATATTGAGAGTCTTGCCAAGTATTTCACTAGTTCCGTTCGCTTTGATGGCGGCAAGGGCAGTTCGGGTTTGCGCCCGGTAACTCTCCGACATGAAAACGTCGACGGCATTCTTGTTAATTATTTCCTGTCTGCTACAACGAAACATTTTTAGCGCGAAAGGGTTCAGGTCCAGAATGGCTCCGTCAATTGTCGCCGTGACAATCCCGGTCAACGCTCCATTAAGGATGGCGGTATTCATATCCTCACTTTGCCGCAGGGCCCTTACATCCCGAATCGCTGCAATCATGTTGCTCGCGCCACGTATAAGGGGCTCAAGGTAATCAAGGAGGCGCTGATCGTAACCGCCACTGCGATTGGTCAGCACCAGGACTCCGAGGGTTTCCCCGCCCCGCCGAAGAGGGATGGCAACGTAAGACGAGATAGGTGAGGTTTCTGAAATTTTTCGGATCGTCTCGGGCAAGTGCAGTATATCGTTCGCGATAGTGGGAACCGGGGATGCTATCGCCGGTTCGCACATGAGCGAGAGCACGTTTCCGCCGCGACCGCCAGTGGGGATGTTAAAGAAGGCTCGAACCGCTCTGACCTTGCCCGGATTCGAAATCGACATTTCAGCGATCAAGCCAGACGGACTGCCGGTCGTGCTCATGGCTGCCTTGAGCAACCCTCGATAGGCCTGATCCCATTTTCGGAATGCAATACACTCTTGCTGGATTCTGGAGAGAGTTTCCTCCAGGGCAATGTGGTCGTTGAGTTTCTTTTCTCGGGACTCGATTTCCCCAGACATGTATTTGATCTGGCGCGCAACTGGGGCAAGTTCCTTGGTGTTCATTGACCCTTCGGCTGCGGCTTGATAGTTGCCCTGGGCAATTTGTTGCGCCCAATTTGCGAGAGTGGCAATGGGCTTTTCAATTAATCGTGTCAGGGAATATCGAATGCCGGCGAGGATAATAAGGCCAATAACAAACATGAGTGACACAGTGTAAAAGAATGACTGTTTCAGGTTCTTGCTCAGGGTCTCCGTGCTTAGTCCGATTTCAACGGCGCCTATGACCTCTCCATCGTAAACAATTTCCTTGGTTGCCTTGAACACCTCAATCGAGGTTTCTTTGGACAACTTGTACACCGGGTCATTTGTGCTCGTTGCGGTAACTTTTACCAGGACAACGTCCGTGTGGGCTGCGTATGCCCGGCAGATGGTCTTCGCTGCATCGTAGTTGTACGACCAAAGAGGCCCGGCAAGGCTTTGGCTCAATACCTCGGTTTCCAGTTGCAACCGTTTCTCATAGGCTGCGTTGAATTGTTTGACGCTTGCCCAACCGTTAGCCAGGAATGCAATGAAAACACCCACTCCAAGGAAGATGATGATCAGAATACTTATTCTGGATGTGATGCTTCTTTTTTTCATGGCGACCGGTATTGGTTTGAGATACGTTATTTAGAGGGGTTATTAACTTTTACTTTGATCTCCGCGGGGACTCCATCCAGACCGTATTTTTTGACGATCTCATCGACTTTGCCGGATTCCAGTAATCTCGTAAGCCCACGGTTATAAATATCGAGGTTTCTACGGCCCCTGTCATTTGGGGTGAAACCGACATGGACAGTATCTCCCAGGCCAGTACTGATAATCCGGATTTTGTCCCCAAAATTCATCCTCTTGCCCTCATAGAGAGTAACCTGACGATTTTCAAGGAACGCATCAATTCGGTATCCAGACAGCATGTTTGCAAGTGACTTAATCGGTTCGTCTCTGTAGATAACTACGATTCTGTCATGTAACCGGCGTCGCTCCTTCAGATAACTGTCCAGTACTCCATTGCTGTCATAGGTGTAATTCGCTATTACTCCCAGCCGCATGGAATTGAGGCTTTCTGGCCCCTGGTAATCAAAGTCAGAGTCCTTGCGTACAACGACAATGGTCTCATCAACCCCCATCCCGCGTTTATCCAGTAAAAGGCTTCCACGATTTCCCGTTACTACCCCGAGGACTAGATCTGAGGTGCCTTTTTCGGTTTCCATCAGTGCGCGCCGCCAGGGCATCAGTCCGTATTCAACCTCAATGCCTTGCTGGCGAAAAATTTCCCGGACAACTTCAACCAGGATTCCCGGATTCTCGGATTCGGGAGTGCAGGCGTAGGGGCACCAGATTTCGGCGGTAATGGATATGCTGGTTTCCAAGGCGCTTTGCCCGTCGCTTGCCGCTTGCGGCGAGTGAGCGGATATCAAAAGCAAAGACATGCCTATTAAAAAGAGTTTCAGTTTCATTATTTTCTTCAGAGTTTATGACTGTCTTCGCAATGTAGATTGCTGTCTCAGTGATTCCAGTTAGAGAGCCAGCTTATTAACCTCTGCAAAAACTCGGGCCATCAGGGTCTATTCTCAGTCTACCTGAACCAGGTCCCGTCAGCAGGGCAGGTATCGAGCTGGGTTGGCTGGGCTGATCAATAAAAAAGTGAAGACTTATCTTCTCCTGGTGATGTTAGGTGATTATTTGTCAGGGCGGATGAGGGTGTTGCTTTGCTCCCCTGGCCCCGGGTCTGACCCTGGTAAAGGTATGAGGTCAACCTGTTCGGCACTGCGGTAAGAATTCACGATGGCATCAAGTTTCCCGGAGTCCTTCATGTGCAGCAGACCTTCATCCAGAAATCTTGCGCTCTCCCGCCCCTTGGCGTTTGGCGTGAATCCCACATACAAACCGCTGGTTTTTCCCGTCGCAGAAATATCAAATGAATTCAAACCATCATTGAGTTCATCCAGGCCTCCCTGGCTTACCTGGTACTGCACAGCACCCAGGTCCTCCACTATGACGTCTATTCGGCCGCTCAGCAGCATCTTCAATAGATGTTCAATATGCTTGTTCA
>UPTN01001006.1_pt1 | contig 13104 bp, 7 predicted proteins | sample 2160111 | NCBI WGS metagenome assembly UPTN01 (sample SAMN06265058, study PRJEB28932) | marine metagenome | isolation source: Columbia River Estuary | place: USA:Columbia River Estuary, USA | collected 2014-05-05 | reverse complement strand
TTTGTAAAATTTGTAGTAGATGAGATGCAAATCTAAATTTATAGATGTATATTATGTAATTCTATAAGAGTTTGTTTTAGATAATCATATTAATGAGATTGTAGTTGATAATTTTCACCAGAGTGAATTTACAAATCATTTTACATCAGAACTAATTTCACTTTTTAAACATGGTCATACAATAACCAGTTCTGAAAAATTTATTGAATCCATTTTAAAAAAAATTCCAGAAACACATCTAAATGATGGCTTTTATAATCATTTAAGCTTTAGTAAAAGTCAGCAAAATAGAGTCTATTTAATATTTCATAAAGTTTTTGATATTATTGGTTCCCTACTTGGAATTTTATTTTTAATTTATTTAATACCTTTTGTTTTTTTAGGAAATCTAATCTGGAATAAAGGAAGTTTGTTTTATTTACAGGAAAGAGTTGGTAAAGGAGGGAAGTTATTTAAAATTATAAAATTACGAACCATGGTGGAAAATGCTGAAATATCTGGTGCTGTTTGGGCACAAAAAAATGATGCTAGAATTACAAAGTTCGGTAAGTTTTTAAGAAGGACTAGATTAGATGAAGTTCCTCAATTTATTAATATTTTAAAGGGCGATATGAGTATTATTGGGCCTAGACCTGAAAGAACAGAATTTGTTGCAGAATTAAGTGAGAATTATCCATTTTATACCATTAGAAATGTTATAAAACCTGGTTTAACAGGTTGGGCACAAGTAGAATACCCTTACGCAAGTACTAAAGAAGAACAATATACTAAATTGAGATACGATTTATATTATATTAAAGAGCGTAACTTACTGTTAGATTTTAAAATAATAATTAAAACAATTAGTACTGTATTATTTTATAAAGGAACTTAATTAATAAAAAGCCAAGAATTAGTAAATGGCTCGTTTTATAAAATCTTCAAAGTCTTCGTAAAATTCTTCGAATTGATGCATCGCTTCGTTAAAAAATTCATAAGCTCCTTGCCAGGTATTTTTATCATGAATGTTAAATATTCCGTTATATTTTACATATACTCTATGAATAATTTTTCCACTCTCTAATAAATAGAGTTCATCAAAAATTACATCAGGTAAATAATCTTCTGTTAAATTACTTTTTACTTCTAAAAGTTGATCAAAAAGCAATTCATTTTTTGTTCTATCAAAAGATTCAATATCTAAACAAACCATTGCTTGTTTTTTATCGGCAACAAATTTAAAACTGAAATCTTTAATTCGTGTATTATATAATAACCATTTTCTTGGAAATGATTTTCCAAAACTTGTCCAAAATTCTTTTCTAAGTTGTGCAGATTCCTCTTTGCTAAACATTTATCCGTGTATAGTTTCTGTAGTTCCTAAATCTTTCATAATTTCAGCTTCAAATTCCAACAGTTCATTCCATTTTTTATCAACTTCTTTGCGTTCACCAAAAGTACGAGCAAAGTTTAAAAATAAAACATAATGGTTTGCTTCTGAAACCATTAAATCTCTATAAAATTTCGCTAATTCCTGATCTTTAATGCCTTCTGAAAGTAGCCTGAAGCGTTCACAACTTCTGGCTTCAATTAAAGCAGCATACAACAATCTGTGTATTAATTGTGTAGTTCTACTTCCGCCTTTAGGGAAAAATTTCAACAATTTATTTACGTACAAGTCCTTTCTATCCTGTCCTAATTTTATGTTCCGTGCAATTAGTTTTTCATGTACTAATTTAAAATGACTCATTTCTTCTTTTACCAAAGAAACCATTTCAGTTACCAAATTAGGATACTCTGGAAAACTCATTATTAATGAATTAGCAGTAGATGCTGCTTTTAATTCACAATGTGCATGGTCAATTAATATTTCGTCTATATTTTTTTCTGCAATATTTACCCAACGTGGATCGGTTGGAAGTTTTAGGCCTAACATAATTATGTGTCAAATTATTAATGATTATAAATCCAGATCAAAAGTTTTTCTCAATAATTCCATAGCATTATTTTTTTCTTTCAACTTTTGATATTTTTCTTGCGGTGTGTACGCGTATTTTTTAGTTTCTTTTTCATTTACATCAATAATTAAATCTATCTTAAAATTATTGAGACCTTCTCTAAGATATTTTAACAGTGCATGTTTGGATCTGTCTAATTGATCCTTCATTAAATTATTGGGAAGCTCAAAATGAATATGACCTTCTCTTAAAGTAGGTTTATTTGCTTTCATAATAGAAGCAACACTTTTTTTGCCTTTATCTAATAATTCTTCCGTGTATTTTTGCCATAATAAAACGGCATCATTTTCTTTAAAACTATCTGTAGGTAATCCTTCAACTTGGTCATATTCAACTTCAATTTTTTCTAATTCTTTTTTTCTATTGATACTAGTTAAGGATAGTGCAGAACGCCTTCTTGCTTTTGTTTCTAATACAGGTTTTGGTATTTCTTTTAAAACTGGAGTTTTTGGCTCGTTTAAAACAGGTACTTCTTTTTTTTGTTTAGTAAAGGTTTGAGATGCAATAGGTTTTGCAACTTTCCGTTTTACTTTACTTTGAAAATGGATTGCAGCAATTATGTATGGTTTGTTATTTTTTTTTTCTCCATCAAAAGTGATAGAGGCTAATTGCATAAGCGTAAGCTCAACTAATAATCGTTGATTTTTACTGCTTTTGTATTTTAAATCACAATCGTTTGCCATATCAATAGCTTGGAGTAAAAAGCGGATATCACTTTTTTGAGATTGTGCTAAATATTTCTTTTTAGCATTGTCACCAACTTCTAATAAATCTAAAGTAATTTTATCTTTTGAAACTAATAAATCTCTAAAATGAGAAGCCAAACCGCTAATAAAATGATGCCCTTCAAATCCTTTTGATAAAATACTATTAAAATGAACTAGCACTTCAGGAATATTATTTTCTAATAATAAATCTGTAGTAATAAAGTATTCATCGTAATCCAGTACATTTAAGTTTTCAGTAACTGCTTTACGTGTTAATTCACTACCCGAAAAACTAACAACACGATCAAAAATAGAAAGTGCATCACGCATAGCTCCGTCCGCTTTTTGAGCAATTATATGAAGCGCATCATCATCTGCATTTATATTTTCTTGGGTTGCTATTTTCACCAGATACTCTTTAGCGTCTAAAACTCCAATTCTCTTAAAATCAAATAGTTGACAACGGGAAAGTATGGTTGGTATTATTTTATGTTTCTCAGTAGTTGCTAAAATAAAAATAGCATGTGCTGGTGGTTCTTCTAATGTTTTTAAAAACGCATTAAAAGCAGCTTGAGATAACATATGCACCTCATCAATGATATATACTTTGTATTTCCCAGTTTGTGGTGGAATTCGAACCTGATCCGTTAAACTTCTAATATCATCAACAGAATTATTGGAAGCCGCATCTAATTCAAAAATATTAAAAGCAAAATCATCTTCACTGGTTTCTCCTGCATTTTCATTAATTTTTTTAGCTAATATTCTAGCACAAGTTGTTTTTCCAACACCTCTTGGACCAGTAAATAAAAGCGCTTGTGCTAAATGGTTACTTTTTATAGCATTTTCCAGCGTATTTGTAATCGCTTTTTGCCCAACAACATCCTCAAAAGTTTGAGGTCTGTATTTTCGAGCTGATACTATAAATTGTTCCATAAGTTTAAAATAGGTTCTTGTACAAAAATAGAAAAACTGTTGGTTTTTCTATAGTTTTATCGGAGAAAAAAATTGGGAATTTAAGTTTAAAGGCATAAAAACAAAAGGCAATTATTTACCAATAACTATTTTGGATTATCTGAATATATTTTATTATATAAATTCAAATACTTTTTAATAATTTCCTCTCTTTTTGGTTTCATAGTTGGGGTTAGTAAACCATTATCTATTCCCCAAACGTCTGGTGTTAATTCAAATCGTTTTATGGTTTCCCATTTCCCGAAATGTTCATTTCCTTTATCAATTTCTAGTTGAATGCGTTCTATTACATTTGGATTCTCAATAAAATCTTCATTGTTGTTCGGTATTGGTTCATGATGTAGTTTTGCCCAATCACGTAAAAATTGAAAATTAGGTTGAATTAAAGCCGCAGGCATTTTTTGTCCTTCACCAATTACCAAAATTTGCTCAATAAATCGAGATTCTTTCATTGCGTTTTCCAAAAGAGCAGGAGCAATATATTTTCCTCCAGAAGTTTTAAAGATTTCTTTTTTTCTTCCAGTTATTTTAATAAATCCATCCGCATCAATTTCCCCTTTATCACCAGTATGAAAATAATCTCCAGTCATAACACTTGCTGTTCTTTCCGGATCTTTATAATACCCTTGCATAATATTTGGACCTTTAGCCAAAATTTCTCCATCTTCGGCAATTTTAATCTCTAAATTAGCAATTGGTTTACCTACAGTTCCAATGCGCATTAAACCACCCTTATACATATTTACAGAAATTACTGGCGATGTTTCTGTAAGCCCATAACCTTCCATAATTGCCATTTTTGCAGCTGTAAATACTCTAGCTAAACGTGGTTGTAAAGCAGCACTTCCTGAAACCATAGTAGTTAATTCGCCACCTAATGCTTCACGCCATTTATTAAAAATTAATTTATTAGCAATTGAGAGTTTAAACTCGTACCACCAACCATTTTTTCCATAAGGTTCGTATTTTAAGCCTAAATCAACTGCCCAAAAGAATAATGCTTTTTTTATTCCTGTTAATTCGGAGCCTTTTGCTATAATACCATCATATACTTTTTCTAGAAGTCTAGGTACAACCGACATTAAATTTGGGTGTACTTCTTTAATATTTACACCAATTTTTTCAATGCTTTCGGCAAAATAAATAGAGGTTCCTGAATATTGATATAAATAATGAAGCATACGTTCAAAAATATGGCAAACAGGCAAAAAACTTAATGTTCTGCCATTTCCAATAACTATTGGTAAACGCGGTAAACTGTCAATTACATTTGTTACAACGTTGTTATGAGAAAGCATAACTCCTTTAGGTCTACCAGTAGTTCCAGAGGTATAAATTATAGTTGCTAAATCATTGGATTGTACGGATTCTTTAATTGCTTCTACGTCTTTTTGAGAACTTTCATCTTTACCCAAGTCCAACACTTCTTGCCAGTTTTTGCAACCATCAATTTTATCAAATGAATAAATTTCTTTTAAAGTTATAACGTTTTGAGATATTGCAACTGCTTTTTTGTAAAGCTCTTCATCAGATAAAAAACAATGAGTTACTTCTGCATGATTAAAAATGTATTCGTAATCTTCTTTTGAAATGGTTGGATATATAGGGATACTAATTGCTCCAATTTGTAAAATTCCTAAATCCAAAATGTTCCATTCGGTTCTGTTATTTGACGAAATAACAGCAATTTTATCACCAGGTTTTACACCTAGTTTTAAAAGACCTCTGCTTATGGCATTTCCCTTAGCAATAAATTCTTTGGTTGAAGTTGCTACCCATTCATTATCATATTTTGTACAGAATGCAGTTTCTAAGTTAAAGTTTTCGAGTTGGTAATACGCAAAATCGAATAGTCTTTTGATTTCTTTTGGCATTATTTAAAATGTATTTGAGTGGGGTACAAATTATAAAAATTAAAATGATTTTACAAGAATGATAAAAACAATAGTAGATAAATTATTTTTTATAAATATTTTGGTGTAATATTTTGTATTTATTCAATATCTCTCTCCTTTTCATTTTCATAGTTGGCGTTAATAAACCATTTTCAATGGTCCAAATTTCAGGAGTTAATTCAAAAGCCTTTATTTGTTCCCACTTACCAAATGATTTATTTGCGATATCAATTTCTTTTTGAATCCGTTTTTTAACTTTCTTTTTTGAAATAATGGATTTAAGTGTACCATCGGTTTTAATATTTTTCCGTTTTACCCATTCCATTAAAAATTCAAAATGAGGTTGTATAATGGCTCCAGGCATTTTTTCGCTTTCACCAATAATCATTACTTGTTCAATAAATCGAGATTCTTTTAATTTACTTTCTAATACAGCAGGAGCAATATATTTTCCTCCTGAAGTTTTGAACATTTCTTTTTTACGATCCGTAATTTTTAAAAACCCATTGTTATCCAATTCACCAATATCACCGGTATGCAACCAATTATTTACAATAGTTTTATTAGTTAAATCTTCATTTTTATAATAACCCATCATAATATTAGAGCCTTTTACTAATATTTCTCCATCTTCTGCAATTTTAACTTCAATGTCTTCTAAAGCTTTTCCAACAGTACCTATTTTAAAACCACCATCTCTAAAATCATTAATTGAGATTCCAGGGGATGTCTCAGTCATACCATAACCTTCAAAGACAGGAATCCCGGCAGCGGTAAAAATTTTAATTAAAACAGGTTGTAAGGGTGCACTTCCGGAAACTAAGAATTTAATATTTCCACCTAGCGCTTCTTGCCATTTACTAAAAACCAGTTTTTTTGCAATTCCCAATTGAAAATGGTACCACCATCCATTTTCGTTGTATGGCCTATATTTTTTTCCTAAATCTAACGACCAAAAGAAAAGGTTTTTTTTAATGCCTTTTAGGTTACTTCCTTTATCTACAATTTTATCATAAATTTTTTCTAATAGGCGTGGAACAACGGGAATAAAATGTGGTTTTACTTCCTTTAAATTATCTCCTAATTTATCAATAGATTCAGCAAAGTAAATTTCAAAACCCATTAATTGATAGTAATATAAAGCAAAACGTTCAAAAATATGACAGACCGGTAAATAACTTAAAACTCTATATTTCCCATGTTTAAAATCCAATGCTTTTGCACTAACTATAGTATTTTCAACAATGTTTTTATGAGAAAGCATAACGCCTTTTGGTACACCAGTAGTCCCTGAAGTATAAATAATTGTAGCTAGGTTTTCTGGTAAAACCTGTTCTTTTAAAACTTCAACTTCGTTTTGATTTGAAGTATCTTTTCCTAATTCTAAAAGAGATTCCCAACTTGAAATATCTTTAAGGCTATCAAATGAGTAAATATTTTTTAATTTTGTTTTATCTTTAATTTTTACAACTTTTTTAGCTAAATCTTTATCTGAAACAAAACATAAAACAGCATCGGAATGGTTAATAATGTACTGATAATCTGAACTTGAAATAGTAGGGTATAAGGGAACGTTAACAGCTCCAATTTGTAAAACAGCAATATCAAGTATACTCCATTCAACTCTATTATTGCTTGTAACAACTGCAATTTTATCGTTGGGTTTTATTCCCAAGCGGAGTAATGCCCTGCTAATTGTATTAGCTAGTTCAATATATTGTTCTGTGGATGTGGAAACCCAATTTGAATCAATTTTGTAATTGAAACATTTTTGTTGTGGATTTGTTTTTAATTGATTGTACGCAAAATCGAAAAGACGCGTTGTTTTTTTAATCATAAAGTATATTTGGTTGGTACCAAAATAGTTATAAAATTAATAATTAGCAAAATCTAAATAGTATAGATTTTTTATTGAAATTTCTATCGTATATTTATTGAAATCTAAAAAATTATTAAATGATGATTAAAAAATATTTAAAAATTGCATTTTTAGGCTTGCTAGTATTACCTTTAATGCTAATTTCATGTAAAGGAAATTTAACTGAAAATGAAAAAAGTGCTACCACTTTTTCAGTTGAATTTGAAAAGTATGAACTAGAAAATGGACTTGATGTAGTGTTGCATCAAGATAAAAGTGATCCAATTGTTTCTGTGGCTATTCAATATGGAGTAGGTTCAAACAGAGAAAAAACTGGTAGAACTGGTTTTGCTCATTTATTTGAGCATATGTTGTTTCAAGAATCTGAAAATGTACCACAAGATCAGTTTTTCAAAAAGATTCAAGATGTTGGGGGAACTTTAAATGGAGGAACCTGGAAGGATGGAACCATATATTATGAAGTTGTGCCAAACAATGCATTGGAAACTGTATTGTGGTTAGAAAGTGATCGTATGGGGTATTTAATCAATACAGTTACGGAGTCTGCTTTTTATAATCAACAAGAGGTTGTTCAAAATGAAAAGAGACAACGAGTAGATAATAATCCATACGGACATACGAATTGGGTATTAGATAAAAACATATACCCTGAGGGTCACCCTTATAACTGGCAAGTTATTGGCGAGTTAGAAGATTTACAAAATGCAACTGTTGAAGATGTTAAAGAATTTTATAACAGATTTTACGGACCTAATAATGCTACCTTAGTTTTAGCTGGAGATTTCGAAACTGATGCTGCAAAAGCATTAATTGAAAAATATTTTGGTGAAATAAAAAGAAGAGAAGAAGTAAGCCCAATGGAGCCACAACCGGTTACTATTGCTGAAACTAAACGTTTTTATCATGAAGATAATTTTGCAAATGCTCCACAACTCCATATGGTTTGGCCAACACTTCAACAATATACAGATGATGCTTATGCACTAGATTTTTTATCTGAAATTTTATCAAGTGGAAAAAAAGCACCATTATATAAAGTACTTGTAAAAGAAAAAGAATTAACCTCAAGAACTAGAGCGTATAACCGCTCACAAGAGTTAGCAGGTGAATTTCATATTGCTATTACAGCAAATAGCGGAAAAAGTTTAAAAGATGTTGAAGCAGGGATTTTTGAAGCGTTTGACTTATTTGAAAAAGAAGGAATTATAGATAAAGATGTGGAACGCATAAAAGCTGGTTTAGAAACAAGTTTTTATAATGGAATAAGTAGTGTTTTAGGAAAATCTTTTCAGTTAGCTCAATACAATGTCTTTGCTGGAACACCTGAATTTATAGAACAAGATATTGAAAACATTAAAAAGGTTACCAAAGAAGATGTTTTACGCGTTTATAATAAATATATTAAAGACAAACCTTTTGTAATGACAAGTTTTGTACCAAAAGGACAACTTGATTTAATTGCGGAAAATTCTGTGAAAGCTGAAGTTGTTGAAGAAGAAATTAAAGAAAATGTTGAAAAAACTGTTGTTGACGCTAACGATGAAGTTGTTAAAACGCCATCAAATTTTGATAGATCTGTAGAACCTGCTCAAGGCGAAACTCCAAAATTAAACATTCCAGAAAGCTGGACAGCTACTTTAAAAAATGGAATTAAAGTTTTAGGAATTGAACAAAATGAATTACCTACTGTAAGCTTTAGTTTGGTAATTGAGGGAGGCCATTTATTAGATGACAAAAATAAAAATGGTGTTGCAAATTTAATGACAGACATTTTAATGGAAGGTACAGCCAATAAAACTCCTGAAGAACTAGAAGAGGAAATAGAAATGTTAGGTGCTAGTATTAATATGTACACAACTAATGAATCTATTGTTGTAAGAGGAAATACATTAGTTAGAAACTTAGATAAAACATTGGCTTTAGTTGAAGAAATTTTATTAGAACCACGTTGGGACGAAGAAGAATTTGCACGTATTAAAACAAGTACAATTAATCAAATTAAACGTTCTGATGCAAATCCAAATACAGTTGCTGATAGGGTTTATAATAAAATTTTATATGGTGAAGATCATATTTTTAGTTACCCTACTAGTGGAACTGTGGCTTCAGTTGAAGCAATTACAATTGATGATTTAAAAGATTTTTATACTAAGAACTTTTCACCTTCAATTAGTACTTTTCATATAGTTGGAAATATTAATAAAAAAGAAAGCTTATCAAAACTTAGCAACTTAGAAGAGAAATGGAAAGCTAAGGAAGTTGTTATTCCAACATATCCAATTGCAAATAACAGAGATAAATCGTCATTATATTTTGTTGATATTCCAAATGCAAAACAATCAGTAATTAATATTGGTTACATAGCATTACCAAGAACGGACAAAGATTTTTATCCTGTAGAAGTTATGAACTATAAATTAGGGGGGTCTTTTTCAGGAAATGTAAATTTAATATTGCGTGAAGAGAAAGGATATACTTATGGAGCGAGAACTAACTTTAGTGGATCTAAAACTCCAGGTACCTTTACAGCATCTTCAAGTGTTAGAACAAATACTACTGGAGAATCAGTTCAAATATTTAAAGATCAAATCACAAAGTATAAAGAAGGAATTAGCGATGATGACTTACAATTCACAAAAAATTCTTTAATAAAATCAAATGCACGTCGTTTTGAAACACAATTTTCTTTATTAGGAATGTTACAGGAAATAAGTAGTTATAATTTAGCTCCTAACTATATTGAAGGAGAAGAATCTATAATTAATAACATGTCTCTTGAGCAACATAAAGAGTTAGCTAATAAATATTTAGATGAATCTAAGATGATGTATTTAGTTGTGGGAGATGCCGCAACACAATATGCCCAATTTAAAAATATGGGTTTTGATGAAGTTAAATTAATTGATAAGGAAGGTGAGGAAATTCCTTTAGAAAAAGTAAAACAATAGTTTTGTAGCAATAAAGAAAGGGATACCATTTTGGTATCCCTTTTTTTAACCATTAAATTTCTAATTCTGAATTTGTATCAGAATTTTAAGAAAAACGAACTTATTTATTTTCTAACCATTTTTTTGCATTTACAAAAGCTTCTGCCCAAGGAGAAACTTCGTCTTTTCTGCCAGCAGGATAATTTGCCCAGTTCCATTGGTAAATAGAGCGTTCAATATGTGGCATCATAACTAAATGACGCCCATCTTTACTACTCATCATAGCAGTATTATAATCTGAACCGTTTGGATTTGCAGGATACCCTTCATAACTATATTTTGCAACAATATTATAAGCACTTTCTTCCATTGGTAAATTAAATTTACCTTCACCGTGTGAAATCCAAACACCTAAAGTACTTCCTGCCAATGTAGAAAGCATAACAGAATTGTTTTCTTGAATAGTTACTGATGTAAAGTTGCTTTCGTGTTTGTGAGAATCATTATGCAACATTTTTCCGTGAACTTCGTGCTCAGGATTAATTTCTTCTAATTCCATAAATAACTGACAACCGTTACAAATACCGACTGAAAGTGTGTCTTCTCTTTTAAAGAAGTTTTGTAAGGCAGTGTTTGCTTTTTCATTGTATAAAAATGCTCCGGCCCAACCTTTTGCAGAACCTAACACATCTGAATTACTAAATCCACCAACAGCACCAACAAACTGAATATCTTCTAATGTTTCACGCCCAGAAATTAAATCGGTCATATGTACATCTTTTACATCAAAACCAGCTAAGAACATGGCATTTGCCATTTCACGTTCAGAATTTGATCCTTTTTCGCGAATAATAGCTGCTTTTGGCTTTTTTCCGTCATTACGAAGGAGAGTATCGACTGAAGTAATCTCATTCTCAGAAGCAGATTGCTTCACGTTGTTAGCAATGACGTCTTTTAATTTTCCAGTAAAATGCTTAGGAAATTTATATTTTAATGGCTGAACTTTATAATTATTATAACGATCTTTAGCCAAACCATTTGCAGTTTGCTTATTGTCTAATAAATAAGAAGTTTTATACCAAATATCTCTATACCTAGGAATATCTAATTTACAAGGTCCAAAATCTAAGGTTTCTTCATTTGTAACGATTCCTAATTTGTAAAATGTAACATTATTTCCGTTTAGTTTGTTTTCAATAATGGTATCTTCTTTAGCTTGGAAAACAATTCCAATATTTTCAGAAAATAAATATTTTATAATGTCTTTTTCTTTAAAAACGGAGAAATCTATTTTTGCACCTAAATTTGTATCAGCAAAACACATTTCTAATAAGGTTGTAATTAAACCACCACTTCCAATATCATGTCCAGCAAGAATATTTTCTTCTAAAATTAAATCTTGAATAGTATTAAAAGCATTTTTAAAAAATGCAGCGTCTTTAATTGTTGGAGCTTCATTACCAATTCCATTTAAAGTCTGTGCAAAAGAAGAACCACCTAATTTAAAATCATCTTGTGATAAGTTGATATAATAAATTGAACCTCCATTTTTTTGTAATACAGGCTCTACAACTTTTTTAATATCAGTACAATTTCCAGCAGCCGAAATAATAACAGTTCCAGGCGCAATTACTTCATCATTGGGATATTTTTGCTTCATTGAAAGCGAATCTTTTCCGGTTGGAATATTGATTCCTAATTCAATAGCAAAATCAGAACAACTTTTTACAGCTTTGTATAAACGTGCATCTTCGCCTTCATTTTTACATGGCCACATCCAGTTTGCTGAAAGAGATAATCCTTTTAAACCATCTTTAATAGGTGCCCAAACAATGTTAGACAATGATTCCGCAATAGCAGTTCTACTGCCAGCTGCAGGATCAATTAATGCGGCAATTGGAGAGTGACCAATTGATGTTGCAATTCCTTCTTTACCCATATAATCAAGAGCCATAACACCGCAATTATTTAGAGGTAATTGCAATGGTCCTGCACATTGTTGTTTGGCAACTTTCCCACCAACACAACGGTCTACTTTATTTGTCAGCCAATCTTTACAAGCAACAGCTTCTAATTGCAACACTTGTTCTAAATAAGTTGAAATATTTTTTACTGAATACTCTAAATTATTGTAATTATAAGTAACAGTTATATCATTCATAATGGTTTTTGGAGAGCTTCCAAACATATCATTTAATTCTAAATCCATTGGTTTTTCACCTGTAGTTTTAGATTGAAAAGTAAAACGATCATCGCTAGTTACATCACCCACTTCGTAATAAGGAGCACGTTCACGATCTGCAATTCTATGTAGGTAATCTGCATCTTTTTTAGCAATTACCAATCCCATACGTTCTTGGGACTCGTTCCCAATAATTTCCTTTGCTGAAAGGGTAGGATCGCCAATTGGTAATTTATCTAAATCAATCAATCCTCCTGTATCTTCAACCAATTCAGAAAGGCAGTTTAAATGTCCACCAGCACCGTGATCGTGTATAGAAACGATTGAATTCACATCGCTTTCAACCATTCCACGAATAGCATTTGCTGCTCTTTTTTGCATTTCTGGATTTGAACGTTGTACCGCATTTAATTCGATACCACTTTCAAAAGCACCTGTATCTGCTGAAGAAACAGCGGCACCACCCATTCCAATTCTATAATTATCACCACCTAAAATCACAATTTTATCGTGTTCTTTTGGCGTATCTTTGAATGCTTGCT
>UPTN01001005.1_pt1 | contig 13113 bp, 9 predicted proteins | sample 2160111 | NCBI WGS metagenome assembly UPTN01 (sample SAMN06265058, study PRJEB28932) | marine metagenome | isolation source: Columbia River Estuary | place: USA:Columbia River Estuary, USA | collected 2014-05-05 | reverse complement strand
GGGCTATACTGAACCAGATCCTAGAATAGATTTAAGTGGAATTGATGTTGCTCGGAAAATATTAATTCTCGCAAGAGAAAATGGATTGAAAATGGAAATTGAAGATGTTCAAAATGAGTCCTTTTTAACCCAAGACAATCTTAACGCAAATTCTGTAGATGATTTTTATGATTCGCTAAAAAAAGATGAAACTCATTTTCAAAAATTATATGCATCTGCAAAAACCAATAACTGTCAACTAAAATATGTTGCAGAATATAAAAATGGAAAAGCTAAAGTTGGCTTAAGAGAAATTCCTGAAGGACATCCATTTTTTAACTTAAAAGGTAAAGATAATATTGTTATGTTTTATACTGAACGATATCCAGAACAACCCCTTATTGTTAAGGGAGCGGGAGCGGGAGCTGAAGTTACTGCTTCGGGATTATTTGCTGATATTATTAAAATAGCTTCGAATTAAATTATGAGCAACGAAATAAAAATATTTTCACCTGCAACCGTCGCTAATGTAGCTTGTGGCTTTGATGTTTTAGGTTTTTGTCTTGACTATAAAGGCGATGAAATGCTTATTAGAAAAACCAAAGAAAAAGGTATTAAAATCACACATATGGAAGGTTATGATTTGCCTTTTGAAGTGAAAAAAAATGTTGCTGGTGTTTCGGCATTGGCAATGTATGAGCATGCCGAACCGGATTGTGGCTTTGAAATAGAAATAAAAAAACAAATCAAACCAGGAAGTGGCATTGGAAGCAGTGCTGCAAGCGCTGCCGGTAGTGTTTTTGGAATGAATGAATTGTTAGGCAAGCCATATAATAAAACCCAGCTTACTTATTTTGCTATGAAAGGAGAAGCTTTAGCAAGCAATAGTGAACATGCTGATAATTTAGCTCCAGCAATTTTTGGTGGCTTTACACTTGTAAAAAGTACACTACCTTTAGACATATTACAAATACCAACTCCAACTGATTTGTATGCCACGTTAATTCATCCACAAATTGAAATAAAAACGTCGGAGGCTCGTGAAATTTTACCAAAAGAGGTATTGTTAAAAGATGCTATATCGCAATGGGCAAATGTTGGAAGTTTAATCCATGCACTTCACACTAGTGATTATAAATTAATTCACCGATCGCTTCAAGATATAATTGTTGAACGCTATAGAAAACAACTCATACCATATTTTGATGAGGTTAAATTCGCAGCTATAGAAGCAGGTGCTTTGGGCTGCGCCATTTCGGGCTCTGGTCCATCAATTTTCGCATTAAGCAAAGGAAAAGGAGACGCCGAAAAGGTAGAACGCGCAATGCAATCTGTATATTCAAAAACAAATATAGAATACAATACATTTGTTTCTAGTATTAATACTAAAGGCATTAAAATTCTTTAATATAACACCTAATGAACTATTATTCTCTCAATAAAAAAGCGCAAAATACATCCTTTAAAGCAGCAGTCATAAAAGGTTTAGCTCCAGATAGAGGTTTGTATTTTCCAGAATCAATAACACCATTATCTCAAAAATTTTATGAAAATATTGAACATCTCACTTATTCTGAAATAGCTTTTGAAACCATCAAACAATTTGTATTGCCTGAAATTCCGGAAGCTGAGCTAAAAAGAATCGTTAATGAAACGCTTTCTTTTGATTTTCCCATAGTAAAGCTAAATGACCATATTTCAACTTTAGAATTATTTCATGGACCAACTATGGCTTTTAAGGATGTTGGAGCTCGTTTTATGGCAAGGTGCCTAGGCTATTTCAACAAAAATAATTCAGAAGAAATAACAGTTTTAGTTGCGACATCAGGAGATACTGGAGGTGCTGTCGCTAATGGTTTTTTAGGTGTTAAAGGTGTTAATGTTGTGATTCTTTATCCTAGTGGAAAAGTGAGCGATATTCAAGAAAAACAGCTTACTACTTTAGGGCAAAATATTACTGCTTTAGAAGTCGATGGTGTATTTGACGATTGCCAGGATATGGTTAAACGCGCGTTCCTAGATGAAGAGCTAACTAACAACATGCAACTCACTTCGGCTAACTCGATTAATGTTGCACGATGGCTTCCTCAAATGTTCTATTTTATGTTTGCTTATAAACAGTTAAGAAGTAAATATAAAAACATTGTATTTTCAATACCTAGTGGTAATTTTGGTAACATCTGTGCTGGTATGATAGCACAAAAATTAGGCTTACCAATCAAACATTTTATAGCCTCAAATAATGAAAACAATGTCGTTACCAAATATTTGGAAACTGAAATTTATAATCCGAAACCTTCAGTGCAAACAATTAGCAATGCGATGGATGTTGGAAATCCAAGTAATTTTATAAGAATTCAAGAAATCTATAACAACGATTTTAGTGCATTAAAAGAAAACCTTAGCTCCTATTACTATTCAGATGCTGAAACTAAAGGGGCTATGTTAGAAATATATAATGATTTTAATTATATAGCAGATCCGCACGGAGCTGTTGGTTACCTCGGTGCTAAGGAATACTCAAAATTAAACCCTAATGCACATTGCGTGTTCTTAGAAACTGCACACCCAACAAAGTTTTTAAATGTTGTAGAAGACGTTATTAACACAACCGTGGACTTGCCAAAACAAATTCAGGCAGTAATGAATAGAGAAAAAACTGCAATAAAAATTGAAAATTATTCTGAATTGAAAACCTTTTTATTAAACACTCTTTAAAAATATAGTAACTTAGTAATTCCTCTTTCTACTTTTATTGAAGTTTAGCCTATCTAACCAACATTAGAGGCATGCTATTCCAATTGAAATCAACCAAGAATTTATTTGCTATTATTATCATTCTGAGTTTGTTTTTTAGCTCGTGTAAAAAAACTAGCACTGATGATAATCAACTTCAATTATCGGGTTTAGATGAACCTGTTGAAATCATTAGAGACGAATGGGGTATCAATCATATTTATGCAAAAAATCAGAAAGATCTGTTTTTTGCTCAAGGTTATGCAGCAGCAAAAGATCGCTTATTTCAGTTTGAGATTTGGAGAAGACAAGCTACTGGTACTGTTGCCGAAATTCTTGGTGAACGCGAACTCAAACGTGATATTGGTACAAGGTTATTTAAGTTTCGAGGTAATATGACGACCGAATTGAATTATTATCATGATGATGGTGAAGAAATAATCACTTCTTATACGGATGGTGTCAACGCTTATATTGAAGAAATTCTAAATACTCCTGAAGAGCTTCCTATTGAATTTAAATTACTAAATATTAAACCAGAAAAATGGACACCTGAAGTTGTAATATCGAGACATCAAGGTTTGTTAGGGAATATTAATGAAGAGATTGCAATAGGACGCTCAGTAGCCAAAATTGGAGTAGAAAGAACAAAAAAAATTGCTTGGTTTCATCCTAAGGATCCAGATATTAACTTAGATCCAAAAATCAATAAAGACTTACTTAATGATGACATTTTAGATTTATATCATGCTTACAGACAAACTGTGAAATTTCAGTCAGACGATGTAATTCCAGAATACAGGAAAACTGAAAATGCAACTGCATTATTACAAATGAATGAAACTGATAATGATTCTTTAGCCATTGGAAGCAATAATTGGGTAGTAAGTGGAGATCTCATGAAAGATGGAAATACATATATGGCAAATGATCCGCATCGTCGTATTGCTGTGCCTTCTCTGCGCTATATGGCGCATTTGGTTGCTCCAGGCTGGAATGTTATTGGTGGAGGTGAACCAGAAATTCCTGGTATTTCTATTGGTCATAACGAATACGGAACATGGGGATTGACTGTTTTTGAAACAGATGGTGAAGATCTTTATGTATATGATTTGAATCCAGAAAACCCAAATCAATATAAATACAAAGACAATTGGGTAGATATGAGTGTGATATCAGAAACCATCAAAGTTAAAGGCATGGAAGACATATCGGTAGATTTATTTTACACACAACATGGACCAGTTGCTCATATAGATAGAGATAACAATAAGGCTTATGCAATTCGTTGCGCCTGGTTAGAACCAGGAGGCTCTCCTTACCTAGCCTCTTTGAGAATGGATCAAGCAAAAACTTGGGAAGAATTCAGAGAAGCTTGTAATTATAGTCACATTCCAGGTGAAAATATGATTTGGGCAGATAAGGAGGGTAATATTGGCTGGCAAGCCGTTGGTATTGCTCCTATCAGAAATAATTTTAGTGGTTTAGTCCCAGTTCCTGGCGATGGTAGTTATGAATGGGATGGCTACTTGCCAATTATTGATAAACCTCATGCTTACAATCCAGAGCAAGGCTTTTTAGCAACTGCCAATCAAAATGTAACTCCAGATGATTACGAACATTGGAATGCCATCGCTTTTTCTTGGTCAGATCCTTATCGAGGAGATCGTGTAAATGAAGTACTAAGTTCTGGTAAAAAAATGACCATGGATGATATGAAAGCTTTGCAAGTTGACTATTTGTCTATTCCTGCAAGAACACTTGTCCCATATTTAAAAGATTTATCCTTTACTGGAACGTTCAATGAAGCACAAAAATTGTTGTCAACATGGGATTATCGTTTGGAACCAGACTCTATTGAAGCTGCCATTTATGTTGCTTGGGAAAATGAAATTGGTGATTTAGCAGATGAAAATTTTATACCAAGTGACGTAAAAAGTGATATTGGTTATTTACAAATGAAAACAACTATAGATATTATTAAAAATCCAGATTCATGGTTTGAAGCCAACGCTACTCAAAGCAGAGATATATTTTTAAGCAAAGCTTTCAGGAGTGCTATAAGTAATTTGGAAAACACTCTTGGAAATGATATGAGTAATTGGCAATATGGACAAGAAAAGTTTAAGCATTCATATATGGCTCATGCATTAAGTAACTCAGTAACTCAAAAGACCAAGTCCAAACTGGATTTAGGACCACTACCTCGTGGTGGAAATTCATATACGCCAGGATCAACTGGAGGATATAATAACCAAAGTAGTGGTGGATCTTTCAGGATGATTGTTAATACTGGAGATTGGGATGCTGCTATTGGTACAAATGGTCCAGGACAATCAGGAAATCCTGATAGCCCATTTTATAGCAATTTATTTGAGCCTTGGGCAAAAGATCAATATTTTCCTGTGTATTATTCACGAGAAAAAATTGATTCGGTTGCCGTTAACTCATATATTTTAAAGCCGAAAAATTAGATGATTAAATTCTTCAGAAAAATAAGATACAATTTCATGGAAACAGGAAAAACAAGCAAGTACATTACATACGCCATTGGTGAAATTATTCTTGTTGTTATTGGTATTTTGATTGCACTTTATATTAATAATTGGAATATAGAAAATAAAAACCTTGTTAAAGAACAAGTTATATTATCTCAGTTACATGAAGATTATAGTGATAATCTAAATCAGTTGGAAGAGAAAATTCAAATGCGATCTAAACTCATACAATCTTCAATTAACGTACTTAAGCAAATTGACACTTCTGATATTTTACAGGAAAGCTTGCTGATGCCTGAATTATTAAATATTGTTAAAGACCCAACTTTTGATCCTATTGAAAATAACATTATAAACTCTGGTGATATTAAGCTGATACAAAACGACTCACTAAAAAGGCTATTATCGCGATGGACTTCAGACGTAAAACAAGTGCAGCAATTAGAGTTAGAATGGCAAAAAATGAGAACAGATATTTTTATTTCGTTTTTAATAGAATCCGAAATAGCTAGAAATTTCCACCACGCTACCTGGAAAGAAGCCAAGGCTCCTATTGAGTTACTTGATAATACTTTAGAAAGTAAGTTAGATATTGGTTTGTCAAAATTTAGCAATAATATAAACAAATCAAAAACAAAACAAAAGCTTGAAAGTGTAGTAAGTAGTGCTATTAGCCCAAATCAAGTAGCAAATTTACAATCAATTGCCTTAAGAAATAGAATTTATAAAATACTAGAAATTATTAATGAGGATTTAAAAGAAAAGTAATAATATGATTCCCTTTTCAAGAAAATGACAACAGCTATAAAAAGCTTTTGAAATTTGTAAAACTATCTATTATTTCAAACAAATAAATAAAAGATTTCATGCAATATGCAATCTAGTTATAACCTGATTAAGTTAATTGATAATAAAATAAAACAGCAGTACCACTGCCCAATTAATAAAAGCAGTGGCATTTTAACTATATCTAATTTTTAATGCCAGGAAGTCCTGTAGGTTTTTTCTTTTGCCAGTTAAATTTATCCGCTTTCTTTTCTAAAGGCCAAACTTCATCAAGCGAATCAGCTTTATAAACAGTTCCGTTTTTAATGACCATATTTAAAGTATTGGTATTTCGTAAATTAATTAAAGGATTTTCATTCATGATTAACAAATCAGCTAGTTTACCTTTTTCAATAGTTCCAATATCGTTGTCAAGGCCAATGGCTTTAGCACCTAAAATAGTCGCAACTTTTAAAGCATTATAGTTATCCATACCTCCACTTGCAACAGACCATAATTCCCAGTGAAAACCTAGGCCTTGTAATTGTCCGTGACTACCTACTCCTGCAATTCCTCCAGCAACAACTAAATCATTCATAAACTCTGCATGCTTTTTAAATATATGTTCTTCATCCATAAACCAACCTGGTCGTCTTCTGCTCTTTTGTGCTAATTCTTCATAAGGTGTAAAGTATTGTAGCTTTTTATTTTCATAAACCTTTTCTCTTGAATAGTAGTAGTTCTCAGCCCAAGGTCCGCCATATGAAACCAAAAGCGTTGGAGTAACTGCTATTTTTGATTGGGCGGCACTTTCAATAACATCTTTATAAATAGGATATATTGGATACGAATGTTCATGACCTGGATAACCATCAAAAATCTCTGTCATATTAAGCTTAAAATCTAAACTTCCCTCCGTGGTAGGCATTAGTTTTAACTCTTTAGCAGCCATAATTATCCATTGACGTTGCTGTCTGTTACCAACCACATACATTTTAATAGTTTTTGTATTGTAGTAATCACTGTACTGTCTAAGTACATCTTTAGCATGATCAAGACTCTCAATTTTATAAGCCCAAAATCCAACTCCTGGTCCTGTACTATAAACTCTCGGCCCATGCATCATTCCTGCGTCAACCATATCGGCATAGGTAAGAACATCTGTTGAGCCTGTTTGAGGATCTCTAGTCGTTGTAACACCATAAGCAAGATTAGCAGAATACATCCAAATTTGATTTTTATGAACGCCCCAATTTGGCCACATATGGGCATGAGTATCAATAAACCCAGGTGTTATGGTTTTGCCTGAAACATCAATAACTTTTGCACCACTTGGAATAGTAATACTGCCCGAGGCGCCTACTTCTTTTATTCTGTTATTTACTATAAGTATATCGCCGGTTTCAATAACTTCTTGGCCATTCATGGTAAGAATTCGACCTCCTTTTAGAACGATGCTTCCTTGTGGAATTTCACGGACATAACTTACTTTAATTTTAAATTCTTCTGCTTTAAATTTTGCATTCTTCTTTTTCTCGTCCTTGTCTTTATCTTTCTCTTTCTCTTTATCCTTAGCAATAGAATCCGATTTCTTTTCTTTATCCTTAAGTTCTTTTTCTAATTTTTTTGCAAGTGCCAAACTATCCGAAAATTGTTTTGAAGCGTCAAGGTCATATCTAAAGTGACTTGACCCTAAAGACCAATGGACTTTTTTACTATCAAGTGACCAGGCAGGAAACTCGCCTCCCATTATTGTCAGTTTCTTAGCTGGAAACTTAGCTTTATCAGCGTCAGCTAAAGAAATTACTGGTGTTTTTCCATAACGTGGAATCAACACAGTATAAATATCATTATTTATCTTGGCCAAAGCATGTTTAGCATCAGGCGAAATTCTTATTTCTGAAGGTCTTGAGGCAGTATTATTTTCTCTCCAACCATCTTCAGATGTTGGCATTATTGATGCCATACTCGCATCATGATTTTCGCCAAAAATATCTCCAGAACCAAAAGTTGAGATTCCTTTTAATTTTAAATGCTGTTTTTCATCACTTCCATCCCATCGTATAGAAATCAATCCTTTTGAGCCATGATTAAGTTAAATTCTATTATCAGTTTTGGTAAAATGTGGTATTCGTCTTCCTTTAGATTTATCAATTATAGTAATATTACCACCATTTGCAGAAACCCATGCCAATTCATCTTGTCCTCCAAAAGCATTAGGCCCAATAGCATTGTCATAATTTTGAGCAGTTCCTTTTAAAAAAACAACTCTGTTTGTTTTTTCTGACCAAACAGGATTTGAATATATACCCTTAACTCTTGTGATTTGTGTACTGTTCACACCACCCGAAATATTTGATTTGTATAATTGCCCTCCTCCATCTTGCCAAGTCGTAAATACTATTTGAGCACCATTTGGTGACCAAGTTGGTTGTGCTTCAGTAAAATCATTATCTGTAAGCCTTTTTGGATTGCCATTCGGAAGCGTCATAACATATAATCTATTCAAAGCAGTAAACGCTAGCTTAGTCCCATCAGGAGAAGGTACTGCGTCTCTAATCTGAGTCGCAAATGCTTCTGTTTTATCTTCTATTGGATATTTAAAATCTAACTGAGGACCGATCTCTATTTCCACATTTGCTGTAAAAGGAATTTCCTTAGCCTGTTTCGATCCAATATTAAGACTATATATTTTTCCTCCATAAGAGACTATAAGGTCTTTACTATCTGGGGTAAAAGACATCGCTGGTAATACTCCTAAGGCAGCAATAGATTCTTGCTCATCTCTTTGAATTGGATAAGCCAACCATTCTTCATCTCCGTTAGTAAGGTTTCTTAACACTAATCCTGTTTCATCTTCAAATCTACTTCCATACACTAACCATTTTCCATCAGCAGATAATGTAGGTGTAAATGCCGACCCATATCTGCTTGTTATGGTTGAAAGGTCGCCATCTTCGAGGTCATAAGTTCCTATTTGATATTGCGGTAATTGTGCATTGTAATTCCATGCATTATTCCTTCTAGAGAAATACAGCAGTTTTCCTTCTGAACCAAATGCTACATCTATAGCTTTCATGTTTTTGGGTTCTCCAAGTAACTGCTCTCCTGCTCCACCATCTTTATGGTAAACGTGCATTTTTATATTTCGCCTTCCTTTACTTCCAATGATATATTCACCATCCGTTGTCCAGTCAGCGGAGAAAAAATTATGCTTACTATCTTTAGTTATTTGTTTGTCTTCATTTTTTTCTAAATCATAAGTCCAAATATTATCTGATCCACTTTTATCAGAAATGAAAAGAAGGCTTTTACCATCCGGACTGTACCTAGGATGGACATCATAAGCCATTCCTTTGGTAATTCTAGTAGCCGTTCCTCCAGATATTGGCATAGAATAAATATCTCCCATCATATCAAAAACAATAGTTTTACCATCAGGGCTAACATCAACAGACATCCAAGTACCAGTATTAGTATCAAATTTAATAGTACGCTCTGGTTTAAGCGGTAATTCTTTTGTTGATGTTTTAAGGGTATCCTTTTTCTCTTCTTTTTGTTGTGAAAATGCCATAAGATTTGACATTAACAATAATGCAATAAACAAATTTTGTAATTTCATTAATCTAATTATTAGTTTGGTAAAATGATGTAGAAAGTTAGTGATTATTATAATACAAAAATTATGTAGTTTTGCGTTACATACATTTACAATAATACATATGAAAAATACAGCATTAACATCTACGCACGAAGCACTTGGAGCAAAAATAGTACCTTTTGCTGGTTATAATATGCCAGTTCAATATGAAGGCGTAAAAGCAGAACATGAAACGGTAAGAACAGGAGTTGGTGTTTTTGATGTTTCACATATGGGAGAATTTTTAATTAAAGGCCCTAATGCTTTAGCATTAATACAAAAAGTCACTAGTAATGATGCTAGTAAGCTTTCTCCAGGAAAAGCTCAATATAGCTGCATACCAAATGATAAAGGAGGAATTGTTGATGATTTAATTGTATACATGATTAAAGAAGAAGAATATTTATTAGTGGTAAATGCTAGTAATATTGAAAAAGATTGGAATTGGATTGAATCGAAAAATAATGTAGATGCAGAAATGCGTGATTTGTCTGAAGATTATTCTCTGCTTGCAATTCAAGGGCCAAAAGCAATTGACGCCATGCAAAGCTTATCCACTCATGATCTTTCAGAAATAAAATTTTACAATTTTATAGTTGGTGATTTCGCTGGTATCGAGCATGTTATTATTTCAGCAACAGGATATACCGGAAGTGGTGGATTTGAGATTTATTGCAAAAATAGCGAAGTAAAACAAGTTTGGGATAAAGTATTTGAAGCCGGAGCAGATTACGGTATTAAACCAATAGGATTAGCAGCACGTGATACATTGCGTTTAGAAATGGGATATTGTCTTTATGGCAATGATATAAATGATACGACCTCTCCAATTGAAGCTGGTTTAGGTTGGATCACAAAGTTCACAAAAGACTTTACAAACTCTGAAGCCTTACAAGATCAAAAGCGTCGTGGACCAGAGCGTAAATTAATTGCTTTTGAATTAGACGATCGTGGTATTCCGCGCCAAGGTTATGATATCGTAGATAGTAATGGTAACAAAATTGGTGAAGTAACATCTGGCACTATGAGCCCTAGTTTAGGTTCTGGAATAGGTTTAGGTTATGTCCCTACTATTTTTACAGATATTGGAAGTAAAATAAATATTCAGATTAGAAAAAATGCAGTTCCGGCTACAGTTGTAAAACTACCTTTCTACAAAGGTTAGAAATGATAGATTTCCAAAATATTATAGAGGATGTTTATTCTGAATTAAAAAAGGAAGTTCATAAAGGGGATATCGCATCATATATTCCTGAACTATCCAATATAAGTTCTGAAAATTTTGGTATTTATGTGAGACATGTTGATGGCAGGTCATTTGCTACTGGAGATTGGGATATTCCATTTTCTATTCAAAGTATTTCAAAAACTTTATCGCTTGCATTAGCAATTTCAATTTATAAAGATTCAATTTGGAAACGTATTGATGTAGAACCTTCTGGCAACCCATTCAATCACTTGTCCCTTTTAGAGTTAGAAGATGGAATTCCTAGAAATCCGTTTATAAATTCTGGAGCTATTGTAATTGCTGATATGCTGGTGTCTCATTTTAAACATCCAAAGCAGGAGTTTTTAAATTTCGTCAGGGATTTGGCTGATGATCAAACTTTAAATTATAATTATAATGTTTTTGAATCTGAGCGCCTCACGGGATTTAAAAACTATGCAGCCGCAAACCTTTTAAAATCATTTAATAACTTAAAAAACGATGTAGATGTCGTATTAGATTTCTATTTTCATCAATGTTCAATTGAAATGAACTGCGAGCAATTATCGAATACGTTTTTCATGTTTGCAAATCATGGTCATTGTTTACAAAATAAGCAACGCCTTACGTTAAGTCAAACAAAACGTATTAATGCAATAATGCTTACTTGTGGGTTTTATGATGAAGCCGGTGAATTTGCCTTTGAAGTTGGTTTGCCAGGAAAAAGTGGCGTTGGTGGGGGTATTGCAGCATTGTTGCCAAATCATTTCACCATTACCACATGGTCACCAGGCTTGAATAAAAAAGGGAACTCGCTTATAGGAATGAAGGCTTTAGAATTGTTTACAACACGAACTAAACTTTCTATCTTTTAGGTTTATATGCAACAATCAAAACAAAAAGAAAGAATCCTTATATTAGGAGCGAGTGGTTTTATTGGCAATGCCATTTATAAGGAGCTCTGCTCCTATTTCAGAACATTTGGAACTTATAATACAAGTAACAAAGAATTTGAAAAAAATCAACATTTCTTTCAATATAACATAGAAGAAGATGATGTTTTTGATATTCTTGATGTAATAAAACCAACCATTATTATTTCATCTTTACGTGGTGATTTTGCATCACAACTTATTGCACATCAACATATTTCTGAATATTTATTACAGTCAAAATGTAAATTAATTTTTTTATCATCAGCCAATGTTTTTGATGCTTACAGTAAGTATCCTAGTTATGAATATGACAAAACATTAAGTAATAGTGTTTATGGTCATTTTAAAATAAAAATTGAAAACATGCTATTGCGTTTACCAAAAATGAAAGTTGCAATTATACGATTGCCAATGGTTTTTGGCGCTTTTTCTCCTAGAATTGAAGAAATAAAACTATTACTTAAAGAAAAATTACCAATTGAGGTATTTCCTAATTTGGTTATGAACGTAACATCTGATTATAAATTAACACAACAAATTCATTATATAATAAATAGAAATAAATATGGTATATTCCATTTAGGAAGCTCTGATTTAGTACATCACGATGAATTTGTTGATAACATTATTAAAATCTTAGGCAGTTTTAAACCAATATACAAACACGTTTACACAACAAATGATGAACGTTATTTAGCAGTATTGCCAAAATATAATAAACTACCAAAACATTTAAATATACAGAGTAATGAAATTCTAGAAGAATTAGAATTAAAATAAGGTAACATCTATTAATTGCTTAATTTTAAACAAAACTAATAATTATGTCAAATCTAACATCGAATGAAATAGAACAGCGTATGCTGCAATTCCCAGATTGGGATTATTATGACAACGCTATTCACGCCGAATTTGAATTTGAAAATTTCAAAGATTGCTTCAGCGCTATGAGTAGAATTGCTTTTGAATGCGAAGCGCTTAACCACCATCCAAATTGGAGTAATACTTACAATATGCTCTACATATCATTATCTACGCATAACACAAAAGGGGTCACTGATAAAGATTTTAAACTCGCTGAGGCCATTGAATTTATTGTTGAAGTCGAAGATTAAATTAAGCCTTATAATCAGTTAGAATTTGCTGAATTTATTAATATGAGAATAATGACTAAAAAGACCAAGTAAACGGTTTTTGTAGCTCAACATTTTTTTTAAATTTGTGAAATACAATAATAATTAATTGAGTTCCCTCAGTAATAACGATCAATATCTAAGGGAATTAAAAAATATACTTAAATGGGAAGAGCTTTTGAATTTCGTAAAGCACGTAAAATGAAACGCTGGTCTGCAA
>UPTN01000999.1_pt1 | contig 13202 bp, 11 predicted proteins | sample 2160111 | NCBI WGS metagenome assembly UPTN01 (sample SAMN06265058, study PRJEB28932) | marine metagenome | isolation source: Columbia River Estuary | place: USA:Columbia River Estuary, USA | collected 2014-05-05 | reverse complement strand
TTGATAAATTTAATTAAATACAATGAATATAAAATTTTTTGCTCCTTTATTTTTTTTAGCAATCATCTTATTTGCCTGTGAAAAAAAATATCAGCCTAGAAATTTTGAAACTGTAGAAATCGAAAATATTACCATAGACAGTACAAGTATAAGAGCCATTCAAATAAAAAAAGATTCAAGTCTAATTTTCGCTACATCTAACGGTTTTATAGGTTTATTATCCGCCTCAGATTTGGAAATTAAAAAGAAAAAAATAGTCTATGACACTATAATTCCACATTTTAGGTCTATAGCATCCGTCAACAATTCTACTTTTGCACTCAGCATAGGGAATCCTGCATTGCTTTATCAATATAAAAATGAAAGTTTAACCATTGTATATAAAGAAGTTCATCCTAAAGTTTTTTATGACGCCATGTTATTTTTTGATGAAGAAAACGGGATTGCTATGGGTGATCCAATTGAAGAGTGTTTATCGATAATTATAACTAAAAATGGAGGTAGCACATGGGAGAAACTACCTTGTGGAATCTTACCTTTTATTGAAAATGGAGAGGCTGCGTTTGCAGCAAGCAATAGCAATATTGCTATAGCAGGTTCTAATGCCTGGCTGGTAACCGGAGGGCAAAAAGCTAGGGTCTTTCACACTCCAGATATGGGTAAAACTTGGGAAGTTTTTAACACACCAATTGTTTCAGGAAGTCAAATGACTGGTATATATAGCGTTGATTTTTATGATGAAAGAAATGGAATTATATTTGGTGGTGATTGGAATGATAAAAAAAATAATGTAGCGAACAAAGCAATTACTAGTGATGGTGGTAAGACATGGCAATTAGTTTCCGATGGAGAGGGACCAGGTTATAAAAGTTGTGTACAATACGTGCCTAATACAAAGGGGAATGAATTATTTGCCGTTGGTTCAACAGGAGTTTCTTTTTCAAATGATAGTGGAAAATCATGGAGAAAAGTTAGTGATGAAGGCTATTATACTATTAGATTTGTAAACGAAAATTTTGCCTGGTTAGCCGGGAAAAATAAAATTGGAAAAATGATCTTAAAATAATCAAATGAAGAATATATTAATACTTCTGTTTACTTTAAGCCTTATAGGCTGTAATAATAATGATTTAAAAAAAGAATTTAATTGCGCTTCGAATACGGATATTTCTGAAACAAAGGAGATAAGAGACGTTTTAAAAAAGTTTAAGCTCCAATTACCGGTTAATTGGAAAACGCAATTATATTACGATGACTTTCAATCGGAAATTTATAGTGCTGACACTACAAAGAGCTTAAAAGAGACTTATATTCTTGATATTTCATGGCATCAAGGAGAATTAGATTTGATAGAATCATTTGATCAAACAGTAAAAGATACACTCGCTATAAAAGAAGGGTTAAGTTTGGTTAAATCTAACTTTGCAAAATTTCAAAAAAAACCATGTTATTGGAACTTATCAAAAGGGAAAGCTGGTGAATTCACATATCATTTTTTTCAGGTATATGTAAAGACTGAAGTCGATGAATATTTTACCTTTACTACAAAAATATATGGAGATGAAATGGTGGATGAACGCCTTTGTGAATCGATATCATTAACTGACCAAATAACGTTTATTGAATAGTTAATTAGATTGTAATATTGGATTCGATTAACTACTTTTGAACAAATTTAAAAACTATGCAAAATCTAACAGATCGATTTTTAAAATACATATCCATAGACACCCAATCCGACGAAGAAAACCCGAATTTTCCAAGTACAGAAAAGCAATGGGATCTGGCTAAAATATTAGTGGAAGATCTAGAACTTATTGGGATGGCAGATGTAACCTTAGACGATAATTGTTACGTAATGGCCACCTTGCCAAGTAATGTTGATCACCACGTGCCCACGATTGGGTTTATTTCACATATCGATACAAGTCCAGATTATTCAGGGACGAATGTGAATCCCCAAATTCATAAAAATTATGACGGAAAGGATATTGTTTTAAATGAAAAGGAAAACATAGTACTTTCTCCTGACTATTTTGAAGATTTATTACTCTATAAAGGGCAAACATTAATTACAACCGATGGCACTACTTTATTAGGAGCAGATGATAAAGCCGGAATTACTGAAATAATGACAGCAATGGAGTATTTAATTAATCACCCAGAAATAAAACATGGTGAAATTAAAGTTGCTTTCACTCCAGATGAAGAGGTTGGTAAAGGAGCACATTTATTTGATGTTGAAAAATTTGGGGCAGAATGGGCTTATACCATGGATGGAAGTCAGGTTGGTGAATTAGAGTATGAAAATTTTAATGCCGCTGGTGCAAAAGTAGTTGTGAATGGTAAAATTGTTCATCCAGGTTATGCAAAAGGTAAAATGATCAATTCTATGTTAATCGCAAATGAATTTATAGCTGCATTACCGAAAAATGAAATTCCTCAAGAAACTGAAGGTTATGAAGGATTCTTTCATTTAACTTCCATGAAAGGAGAAGTTGAAAAAACAGAGTTACAATACATCATCCGTGATCACGATATGAGTTTATTCGAAAAGCGTAAATCCGATTTTCAAAAAGCTGCGAACACTATCAATAAAAAATTAGGTTCTGAACTTATTCAAGTTGAAATCAAAGATCAATATTACAATATGCGTGAAAAGGTTGAACCGGTTATGCATATCGTTGACATTGCAGAAGAAGCTATGAAAGAGTTAGGGATAAAACCACTAATTAAGGCTATACGTGGTGGCACGGATGGTTCACAATTATCTTATAAAGGCCTTCCTTGTCCAAACATCTTTGCTGGGGGACATAATTTTCATGGAAGGTATGAATATGTTCCTGTCGAATCTATGCAAAAAGCAACTGAAGTAATTATAAAGATTGCAGAAAAAACTGCCCTAATTAATAACTAGTATATTAATCAACTAAAATTAACAAAAAACTTTTATTAGTTTTAATTTATGAAAAAGTTTTGCTAACAAAGTCACTTTCCTATTTTAGCATCTTATTAATTATACTTTTATGGATAGAGAACTTTTATTGTCATTGGCTGAAAAATATGATAGTCCATTATATGTTTATGATGCTCAAAAAATAGAGAAACAATATAAAAGAATGACCAATGCGTTTTCTAGTGTTAATCACCTGAAAATTAATTTTGCCGTTAAGGCGCTTTCAAATATTAACATTTTAAAACTATTTAAGAGTTTTAACTCTGGTTTAGATACGGTTTCTGTTCAAGAAGTCCAATTGGGTTTAAAAGCTGGATTCGAACCGCATGATATTATTTATACACCAAATGGCGTTTCTCTTGAAGAAATTGAGCAAGCCAAGGATCTTGGAGTTATAATCAATATTGACAACTTGTCTATTTTAGAACAATTTGGCCAAAAACATCCTGAAATTCCAGTCTGCATTAGAATAAATCCTCATATTATGGCTGGTGGTAATAGTAAAATTTCCGTAGGCCATATTGATTCTAAATTTGGTATTTCTATACACCAATTACCTCATGTTCATAGAGTTGTTGAAAATACGGGGATGCTAATTAACGGAATCCATATGCACACTGGATCTGATATTTATGATGTAGATGCTTTTTTACGTGCCACTGATATTTTATTTAATGCTGCAAGTACATTTTCAAATTTAGAGTATATTGATTTTGGAAGTGGATTTAAGGTTCCTTATAAAGAAGGTGATAATGAAACTGACATTGAAGAATTAGGCATAAAACTTTCCAAACGTTTTAACAGTTTTTGTAATGAATTTGGAAGAGAACTTACCCTAATGTTTGAACCTGGAAAATTCTTGGTGAGTGAAGCTGGTAAATTTCTAGTTCACGTAAATGTTGTAAAACAAACCACTTCTACAGTTTTTGCAAGTGTGGATAGCGGTATGAATCACCTAATCAGACCAATGTTTTATGATTCTTATCATCACATAGTTAATTTATCAAACCCAACTGGTAAAGAGCGATTTTATACTGTAGTCGGTTATATTTGTGAAACCGACACTTTTGGGTCGAATAGAAAGATAAGTGAAATTACAGAAGGAGATGTTTTATGTTTTAACAATGCGGGTGCTTATTGTTTTTCTATGGCCTCTAATTATAACTCGCGCTATAAACCCGCAGAAGTATTGGTACATCAAGGAAAAGATTTTTTAATTAGAAAAAGAGAAACTATTGAAGATATCTTTAGAAATCAAGTAGAAATTGAAATAAATTAACAGCTTTGGTATTTTAATTATACCGCCAATCACATGTATTTTAAAACCATAATCCGTGTATTCTTTCTTTTATTAATTACTTCCTTACATGCCCAGAAACAAACTTTCACCCATCAAGATACACTTAGAGGATCATTAACTAATGAACGGATATGGTGGGATTTGTCACATTACGATCTTTCAATGAAAGTTGATATCTCAAATAAAAGTTTAAAAGGTATTAATACAATTACTTATAAGGTGTTAAAAGAGAATCAATTGATGCAAATTGATTTACAACCACCAATGAAAATTACTGCTATCAAACAGGATGATAATTCACTGACTTTTAGAAGAGATGGTAATGTATATTATATAAAATTGTCTAAAAAGCAGCAAACCGATTCTATAAATAAAATCACCATTAATTATGAAGGCATCCCTAAAGAAAGTGAAAATCCACCATGGGATGACGGTATAACTTGGTCAAAAGATAAAAACGGAAATGATTTTATTGCTACGAGCTGTCAAGGTGGTGGTGCAAGTATTTGGTGGCCATGCAAAGACCATATGTATGATGAACCTGAGAATGGTATAAAATTAAGTATTACAACTCCTGAACATTTAATAGGAGTGGCAAATGGAAGGTTAAAAGATATCATTAAAAATCAGAATAAGTCAAAAACCTATGTTTGGGAAGTGAAAAATCCAATAAATAATTATGGCGTAAATATAAATATTGGCGATTTTGTTCATTTCAATGAAAAATATTTAGGTGAGCAAGGTGAATTAGATTGTAATTATTATGTATTATCTTATAATCTGGAAAAAGCCAAGAAACAGTTTAAACAGGCTCAGAAAATGCTGAAAGCATTTGAATATTGGTTTGGACCTTATCCATTTTATGAAGATAGTTTTAAGCTTGTTGAAGTACCATATTTAGGTATGGAGCATCAGAGTTCTGTTACTTATGGTAATCAATTTCAAAATGGTTACAATGGTAGTGATTTAAGTGGTTCTGGTTGGGGGTTAAAATTTGACTTCATTATTATACATGAATCTGGCCATGAATGGTTTGCTAATAGTATTACCTATAAAGATATAGCAGATATGTGGATTCATGAAAGTTTTACTGCTTATGCTGAAAACCTGTATTTAGATTATTATTTTGGAACACAAGCAAGTAATGAATATGTCGTTGGCACTAGACGATTAATAAGAAATGACAGACCTATTATTGGTATTTATGATGTAAATTATGCTGGTTCTGGTGATATGTATTATAAAGGGGCCAATATGTTACATACACTTAGACAAGTAGTGGATAATGATAAAAAATGGCGTTCCATATTGAGAGGTTTAAACTCAAAATTTTATCACCAAACTGTCACTACCAAACAAATAGAGGCTTATTTAAGCAGTTCTATTGGTTTAAATTTAACTCCCTTTTTCAATCAATACTTAAGAAGCACTAAAATTCCTGTACTTGAATACCTAATATCCAAAAATCAGTTACTATATAGATGGGCAAACATTGTAGATGATTTTGACATCCCCATGAAAATACTTGTAAACGAAGAGGTTGACTGGATTAGACCTACCAATACTTGGAAAGTATTACCAATAGATAGTAAAGAGATAAATATTAAAGTCGATAATAATTTTTATATCACCACCAAGAACCTAACAATCAACTAATAAAAATGAATTTATAGTTGATTTTAGGCACGAAAATTAAAATAGTTACAAAATTTCAATTCATAAATGCTAATTTGATAAAAGTTCGATAAATTCATTGGTTTAACTTGTGATTTACATTTTATCTGTTACATTTGAACTATGCAAATCAGTTATCATCATATAATCACTGAGCGTATAATATCATTTTATACCGCATTTACTACCTTTACATATACCCTTAGGGGTTAATAATTCTATATATAAGCCATTATTATTATATCTATTTTTCAATAGACTCTTTAAACTATTTAACGAATAATGAATTGTTAAAATGAAAGTATTAAAATTTGGAGGAACCTCGGTTGGTTCTTCGGACAACATAAATAAAATAATAGAAATCATCTCTAAAAATGAGCCTGAAAACAGTCAGGTAGTAGTGGTTTCTGCATTTTCAAAAGTTACAAATTTATTATTGGAAGCTGCCTCCTTAGCTTCATTAAATAAAAAATTATATAAAACTGTATTACAGGATATTAAAAGTATTCACTTAAATATTATATTTGAGTTAATTCCAAAGAAAGATCAACCAGATCTATTACAATATATTCAAGACATTTTTATTGAATTAGAACAAGTCTTAGGAAGTGTGTCAATGTTAAATGAATTGTCGCCAAAAAGTGAAGCTAATATTGTCAGTAAAGGAGAAATACTTTCATCCTATATCATCACTTATGCCATGCAATTAAAAAAAATTGATGCCATTCGAAAAGATGCAAGAGATCTCATCATAACTGATAATTCCTATACGAACGCAACCATAGATTTTAAAGAAACTAATAAAAGAATCCATTTATTTTTTAAGAATATTAATTCGAAGGTGGTTGTACTTCCGGGTTTTATCTCTTCTTCACAAAATGGAGATACAACGGTTTTAGGAAGAGGAGGGTCTGATTTTACGGCCGCTATTGTTGCCGCAGCATTAGATGCATCCATATTAGAAATATGGACGGATGTTAGTGGTATGTATACAGCCAATCCAAAATTGGTAAGCCAGGCTTTTCCTATTGATATAATTTCATATGAAGAAGCTATGGAATTATCACATTTTGGTGCCAAGGTAATTTACCCCCCTACTATTCATCCTGTTCTTAAAAAAGAAATACCGATCCTAATTAAAAACACTTTACTACCTGATGATAATGGCACTTTAATAACAACCAAGCATAGTGATAAAGAAGACCCCGTAAAAGGAATCAGTCACATAGAAAATGTAACTCTAATAACTCTGGAAGGATCTGGAATGGTTGGGATTCCTGGTTTTTCTAAAAGATTATTTGAAACTTTAGCTATCAAAAAAATCAATATAAAATTAATTACTCAAGCATCTTCAGAACATTCTATTTGTATAGGTATAGACGACGATAATGCTGATCTTTCAAAAAAAGCCATTGATGAAGTTTTTGAATTTGAGATTTTAAGAGATAAAATTAAACCATTAATAGTTGAAAAGCATCTTTCCATAATTGCTATCGTTGGAGATAATATGAAGAATCATCAAGGAATAAGTGGAAAAATGTTTAGTACCCTCGGTAAAAATAATGTGAATATTAGAGCTATCGCTCAAGGAGCTTCTGAAAGAAATATTTCTGCTGTGATTGCCACTAAAGACGTTAAAAAAGCTTTAAACAGCTTACATGAAAGTTTTTTTAGAGGAAATTTGAAGGAATTAAACCTATTCATAACTGGTGTTGGTAACGTGGGTGAAAAATTAATCGAACAGATAAAACAACAGCAACAATATCTATTGGATAACTTAAAAATTAATGTACGGATCATTGGCTTATCAAATTCTAAAAAAATGTTCTTTGACGAAAGTGGCATATCACTAAAATCTTGGAAAGGGCTTTTAAATAATGGTTTAGATGCTTCATTAGATGGATTTTTAAAAAACATAATTTCACTCAACTGTAGAAATAGCATTTTTGTAGATATCACAGCCAATGAAAAAGTCGCCAATATGTACAGAAGATATTTAAAAAATAGTATCACTGTAGTTGCTTGTAATAAAATTGCCTGTTCATCTGAATATAACAAATACAATGAATTAAAAGAATTGTCCTTAGAGTATGATTCCCCATTTCTATTTGAAACTAATGTGGGTGCCGGATTACCTGTAATTGACACTCTTAATAATCTAATTGCTTCAGGAGATAGGGTCCTTAAAATTCAAGCGGTACTTTCAGGAAGTTTGAATTTTATTTTTAACAATTTCAATCCTAACACTAAATTCCATGATATTGTAAAGCAAGCGCAAATGGAAGGATATACGGAGCCTGACCCGAGAATTGACCTTAGCGGTGTTGATGTTGCCAGAAAAATATTGATTTTAGCTAGAGAAAGTGGATTTAAATTGGATCTCGAAGATATTGAAAATCAATCCTTTTTAACTAAAAAGAATCTTGAGGCTGATTCTGTTGATGAATTTTACGCTTCATTGATTGATGAAGCTGAACACTTTAATAAACTTTTAAATGCTGCTGAAAAGATTAATTGTCAATTAAAATATGTTGCTGAATTTAGCAATGGCAAAGCAAAAGTTAGTCTCAAAGAAATACCTGTAGGACATCCATTTTATAATTTAAAAGGAAAAGATAATATAGTAATGTTCTATACTAATCGTTATCCGGAACAACCAATGATCATCAAAGGTGCCGGTGCTGGTGCTGATGTGACAGCTTCTGGTCTTTTTGCTGACATAATTAAAATAGCTAGTTATTAATATGAATGAGATAAAAATATTTTCACCAGCTACGGTGGCCAATGTTTCCTGTGGTTTTGATGCCTTAGGAATAGCTATCAATGCGATAGGAGATGAAATGATTCTAAAAAAAACAAAAGCAAAAGGAGTAACAATTAGTAAAATTGAAGGCGCTGATCTAACTTTTAATATTAAGAAAAACGTTGCCAGTGTAGTAGCTTTAACTATGCTAAACACATATAAAGCTGAATTCGGCATTGATATCCAATTATTTAAAAAAATAAAACCCGGTAGTGGTCTAGGAAGTAGTGCATCAAGTGCAGCAGGTGCTGCTTTTGCTGTCAATGAGTTATTGGAAAGGCCTTTTTCTAAATTAGAGCTAACTGAGTTTGCAAGAATTGGTGAAAAAGTAGCCTGTGATTCTCCAATTGCTGATAATGTAGCAGCGGCAATTTATGGTGGGTTTATCTTGGTAAAAAGTTACCAACCTCTAGAAATATTAAAGCTTCCAGTTCTCAATGAATTAATGGTAACTGTCATTCATCCTCAAATAGAAATTCGTACTGAAGATGCCCGTAATGTCTTAAGTACAACTATTTCTATTGCTGATTCCGTAATTCAAAGTACTAATTTAGCCGGATTAATTAGTGCTTTATATACGAATGATTATGAATTACTTAGCAGATCTTTAGTGGATGTAATTGCGGAACCTTACAGAAAAAAATTAATACCACTATTCGACGAAGTTAAAAACAGTTGCATGAAATCAGGAGCCCTAGGTGTTGGTATTTCAGGTTCAGGACCAGCTATTTACGCTTTAAGTAAAGGAAAAGCTAATGCTGAAAATGTTGCTAAAGCTATGAGAACAGTATACAAAACTTCAAATATTCAATTTAACATATACAGTTCAGCTATCAATGAGGAAGGTATAAAAATATTAGATAGTAACTAAATATGAAGTATTATAGTTTAAATAAAAAAGCAGCAATTGTTTCATTTAAAGAGGCAGTTTTAAAGGGCTTAGCGGAAGATAGAGGTTTGTACTTTCCGCAATCTATAACACCATTGGATAAAGATTTCATTCAAAACATTTCCCAATATACAGATCATGAGATAGGCTATGAAGTAATCAATCAATTTATTGGAAATGAAATTCCTAAAAAAATATTAAAAGAAATCATTAAAGAAACAATCAATTTTGATTTTCCTTTAATCGACATTGAAGACAACATCAAAGTCCTAGAACTTTTTCATGGTCCTACAATGGCATTTAAAGACGTAGGCGCAAGATTTATGGCTCGTTGTTTAGGGTATTTAAATAGAAATAGTAAAAAAGAAGTAACGGTCCTTGTAGCTACTTCCGGAGATACTGGTGGTGCTGTTGCCAGCGGGTTTTTAAATGTGGAAAATATAAAAGTAGTTATTCTATATCCTAGTAAAAAGGTAAGTGAAGTTCAAGAGAAGCAGTTAACAACGCTAAGCTCCAACATCTCTGCCCTGGAAGTAGATGGTACATTCGATGATTGTCAAGCTATGGTAAAAAAAGCCTTTTTAGACAATTCTATTATATCCGAAAAACAATTGACATCAGCAAACTCAATTAACATAGCCAGATGGTTACCTCAAATGTTGTATTTTTTTTATGCGTATAAGCAATTAAAAGATAAAACCAAAGCTTTGACTATTTCTGTACCTAGTGGTAATTTTGGAAATATTTGTGCTGGTTTGATGGCTAAAAAATTGGGATTACCAATTGAACATTTTATTGCATCCACCAACATTAATGATGTAGTAACTAAATACTTACAAACAAAATTGTACCAAGTAAAACCTTCCGTGCAAACTATTTCAAATGCCATGGATGTTGGTGATCCTAGTAATTTTGTTCGTATCCTTGAAATGTATAATAATGATTTTATCGAACTAAAAAAGCACCTTCACTCCTATTCCTTTAATGATGATCAGACTCGGGAAGCTATGTTACTTCTTTATGAAAAATATAATTATATAGCAGATCCTCATGGAGCAATTGGATATTTGGGGATTAAAAAATTCCAACAAAGATATCCAGACACGCTTGGTATCTTTTTAGAAACTGCCCATCCTGTAAAATTTTTAGATGTTGTTGAACCGATTATTAATAAAAAAATAGCATATCCTGCTCAAATAAAGTCGGTGATCGATAAGAAAAAAGAAGCTACATTTATAAGTAAATACGCCGATCTAAAATCTTTTTTAGTCAACAATTAATCTGTAAATTTGTTGCTCTAAATTAAAACAAGGAAATGAAGAATACAGCTTTAACACATATACATGAGGCGCTTGGTGCAAAAATAGTTCCTTTTGCAGGATATAATATGCCGGTGCAATACGAAGGCATTAATATAGAACATGAATCCGTAAGAAACGGTGTCGGTGTTTTCGACGTTTCGCATATGGGTGAATTTTTAATTACTGGACCAAATGCTTTAGCCTTGATACAAAAAGTGTGTTCTAACGATGCTGCTAAATTATTTGACGGAAAGGCCCAATATAGTTGCTTACCAAATAATGATGGTGGAATAGTGGATGATCTAATCATTTACAGATTGAACGGAGAAAAGTTTGTGCTTGTTGTAAATGCATCAAATATCCAAAAAGATTGGGATTGGATCACAGCACATAATGACGTTGGTGCTGAAATGAAAGATCTATCAGAGGATTTTTCTTTATTGGCGATTCAAGGCCCAAAAGCAGCTCAAGCTATGCAGGGATTAACTTCAGTGGACCTGGAAAACATGAAGTATTACACATTTGAAGTGGCAGATTTTGCAGGTATAGAACACGTTATTATATCCGCCACCGGCTACACGGGTTCAGGTGGATTTGAGGTTTATTGCAAAAACACGGATGTTGAACAAGTTTGGAATAAAGTAATGGAAGCTGGTGCTGCCTATGGCATCAAACCAATTGGTCTGGCGGCTCGTGATACTTTAAGATTAGAAATGGGGTTTTGCTTGTATGGTAACGACATTAACGATAGTACTTCACCTATTGAAGCTGGTTTAAGTTGGATCACAAAGTTTACCAAAGAATTTACAAATTCAGAAAACTTAAAAAAGCAGAAAGACCATGGTCCTGAGCGTAAGTTAGTAGCTTTTGAATTAGATGAAAGAGGTATTCCTCGTCATGATTATGATATTGTTGATGGTAACGGTAAAAAAATAGGTATAGTTACTTCAGGTACTATGAGCCCTTCATTGAAAAAGGGTATTGGAATGGGCTATGTACCAAGTGTTTTTTCTGAAATAGGCAGTAAGATATATATACAGGTTAGAAAAAATGCTATTCCTGCAACTGTAGTGAAACTCCCCTTCTATAAAGGGTAGTGATTAGTAAAAAATATGAATTCATTGAATCCTTTTACGTCCAAAAACACACCTAATAATATCGATGAATATATTCTCTTATTTCATTCAGATATACAAGTTATTTTGAATGAAATAAGAGAAACTATTAGAAAAAAAGCGCCAAACGCAAAGGAAACTATCAATTACCAAATTCCAACCTTTACACTCAACGGAAATCTCGTTCATTTTGCTGCATTTAAAAACCATATAGGGTTTTATCCTACGCCGTCAGGAATTAATATGTTTAAGGAAGAATTGTCTCATTATAAAACATCCAAAGGATCTATAAAATTTCCTCTAAAAAAACCTATTCCTTATGAGCTAATTACAAAAATTACTGCATTTAGAGTGAAAGAACAAATGGATAAAACATTGTTCAAATGATAGCTACTACTATACAAGAGATAAGTCTGACAGATTTAAATGAATTGCAAAAGATTAGTAAACAAACTTTTTACGAAACCTTTAGTAAGTTCAATACGAAAGAAAATATGTCAAAGTATCTAAATGATGAATTTAATACTGAAAAATTAAAAACTGAATTATCATCGGTTGATTCTTATTTTTTTTTCGCAAAAAGCAAAACAAAATATCTTGGTTATTTAAAATTAAATATTGGCAATTCCCAAACTGAAATAAAAGATAAATATGGCCTTGAAATCGAGAGGATTTATGTTTTAAAAGAATATCAAGGTAAAAAAATTGGTCAAGCACTTTTTAATAAGGCTTTACATGTGGCAAACCAATCCAATTTAAAATATATATGGTTAGGCGTCTGGGAAGAAAATATTCACGCAATAAATTTTTATAAAAAAATTGGATTTATTGAATTTGATAAGCACATTTTCATGGTTGGACAAGATAAGCAAATTGATATATTGATGCGGTTAGAATTGCCAAGGTAATCTATCAAATTTATTCCTTCAGATTATTTTATAAATTATTTGTGCTTTTTTAAGCTAGTTTAGGAAAAAATACCTTGGCTAAATTCTATAAATAAGCAGGCCCAATTATTTGATCAAAAGAACTACTTTAGTTCAATAAAATAATAGCATTTTAAAAAATGAAAAAAATCTTCAATTTTCAACGACTTATCACAATCTTAATTCTTACTGTTTCTACTATAAACGCTCAGAAAGAAAATGAGAGAATTGTTCCCAT
>UPTN01000994.1_pt1 | contig 13269 bp, 14 predicted proteins | sample 2160111 | NCBI WGS metagenome assembly UPTN01 (sample SAMN06265058, study PRJEB28932) | marine metagenome | isolation source: Columbia River Estuary | place: USA:Columbia River Estuary, USA | collected 2014-05-05 | reverse complement strand
ATAAAATCAAACCCATTAAAAGTACGATGAACAAAAGGTTCTAATGCGTGTAAATCACTTTCTTGATGATTTAAAACAAAATCATAAGGTGAATTGGCTAAGAATTGCATCATTCGGTTGGCATTATTAATAATGCTTTTTCGATTTCCCCATGCGATAGTTGCTGTTAAAAACCCCGCAATTTCTATATCTTCCTTTACAGAAAATTGATGCGGAATTTGAATGGGATCACTTTCTATAAACTTAGTGTTATTATAGAGAACAACTTTACTGTCAAGAAAATCTTTGAGGTCCTTTTTACTTAGCTTTAACATAAGCCAAAGATACCTATTCTATGATAATCAATTCAGTTGATGCTTCTAAAATTCTGTTGTTTTCTTCAATACTTAATTGTATTGTAAAAACAAGTGATGTCCCTGAATCAATAGGCTCATTTAAGATGATATCAAGTTGATCATAACCATAACCATTTTGTCTGTTTAAAACCGCAATTATGTTTTCTAGGACTTCATTTTCATTCGTTTCTGGATTTCTATAAGAGAGTTTCTCATTTAATGAATTACTAGCAGAAATACCAAATACGTCTTCGTTGGCCGTAATTTCGACATTTGTAACAGATTCTTTTAAAATATACACCTCATTACAAGAGGTAGCATAAGCAGAATTTGAAAACTGTTTAACGCCATTAAAGTTTGAAGCAACTACATAATCAAATAAGACATTAAGATTTAACACTAAATCTTCTGAAGCAACTGTCGTTGTGTCAAAGTCAACTTGATCTAGGGCATTAAATTCAATAGTATTATAATACACATTAAATAGGTCTTCACAACAGGAGAATATTAAGATTTGAATAAGTGCAAAAAAGGCAAAAGCTTGAGTGGTTTTCTTAATCATTAGATTGTTTTTAATGTAGATGCTTGATAGGTGATTAGGTTGCGTCTTAATAAAAAAAATCACTTTTGTTCTAAAGCATGAAATCCATCTTTTAAATTTTCTGTTTGTTGCTGTGGAATCACGTTAAAGTAAGTATTAAAATAGTCTAATTGTTCTTTATTAACTGCAGGTATGGGAATATTACCAGTACCCCAGAAAAAATCGACCTGTGATGGTGTATTAATTGTTGTTTTCTCAAGTTGGATTGTCTTGTATTCTTCAGGATATCTTGAATTCTTAAACGGATGAACGACATAATCTAAAGAAAATTGACTCGTCACTTGATGATACATGTTTTTTGTAAAATGCATATTATTCACCTGAAAAAATAGGGGTATAGCAGTCAATATTGTGGAACCAATAAGAACAACCTTAATCGTTTTTTTATGAGTTAATAGTAGTGATGCTATCAGCAAAGAAAAACAGAGTATAAATGGAAAGAAAAATCGATATTGTGGCGATGATAGCAGCAATAAGACCATATTTAAAATCGCAATGCCATAGATTATCCACAATGCGTATTTATTGAAATGTTTTTTTATAATCAAAGGCATGATTATTAATAGTCCAATCATAATTACATTAAATAAACCATGAGGTACTGGGGCAAACAACCAGGATTTTAACCGTAACAATATTGAAGCGTTTTCATAAGCTTCTTGGGATAAATGATATGCATATGGTTGCATGTAATTAGAGAAATAAGTTTCAACAGATAGAGGTAAACTCCAAGTGGTCTTTAAACTTTCGATACCTTGTAAAGGAAATAATACATTGCCAGCTACGATTAGGTTTTTAATTACAAATAGGAGTACCGTTAAACTACTAAAGAACATAACCATTACTGTTGTGCGTCGTGTGAAAATGAAATGTCTTTTAAAAAGAATTATAGGAAAAAGGCAAAACACCAATCCCGTTAATTTAATAAATGAGATGAAAAGCGATAAGAGTACAACTGCATAAAAACTTTTTTGTGTAAAACTGGAATAGCATAGTGCAAACTGATGCATTAAAATAATTGAGATGACGTAAATAGCAACATCTGGTGAAGGCGCACTTATAAATTGAAAGAAGAACACATTCCATAATGGAAACAAACCAATGGCAAGGTTTAGTTTAGATTTTTCTTTTTTAGTTACGTATGTATTCAGTTTAAAAAGTGCATAAGTGTTTCCTAGAAGCAGTGCTAATCCGCTTAAATCATTAAAACGATCATATAAAAAACTAAAATTGAATGCACTTTGTAGTATGTGCCATCCTGAAGTTTGACCTAAAAATGGATGCAAGTTTACTAAGCCATAAACAAAGCCATATTCATTGAGCCATTTAATAGTTTGAATGTAATACGATTCGTTATCGATAAGAAATGGAGGAGAAGCACATTGTGCAATAATTAGGAGACCTAAAATAAACAAGAGTCCTTTAATAAAAATAGTTAATCCTTGGATTTCCGACTTAATACGTTTTAAATATTCTATAAGCTGTTCACGATTGTGATAGCCAAAAAATATCGTAATAATTAATAATATTATATGAAAAACAGCATCAATTGCCAGTGGAATAGCCCAAAAACCAGCAATAAGAGTCACACCAAAAAAGCCCAAGAAAACAGTAATGATGGTGTCCTGATTTTTTACACCCAAAAATTTATTTATGCTCACTCCAAGAATCAGACTTATAACTAAAATGTATAGCCATGAAAGAAGTATGAGTAGCATAAATTTATTATATTAACTTACAATTTTCCCATCAACCATTGTGAGTTTTCGGTCTGCCATATCTGCTAATTCTTCATTATGAGTCACAATAACAAAAGTTTGTCCGAATTGATCACGCAATTTAAAAAATAGATTGTGAAGGTTTTCTGCTGAGGCACTATCTAAATTCCCCGACGGTTCATCTGCAAAAATTAAATCAGGATTATTAACGAGAGCTCTTGCCACAGCGACACGCTGTTGTTCACCACCAGAAAGTTCATTGGGTTTATGCTTGTAACGATCTGATAAACCTAAGAAATCTAATAACTCCTTAGCACGTTTTTCTGCTTCGCTAGGTTTAACCCCTTTAATAAATGCCGGAATACAAACGTTTTCCAAGGCAGTGAATTCTGGTAATAGCTGATGAAATTGAAATATAAAACCAATGTTTTCATTTCTAAATTTAGCCAGTGCCTTATCATTTAATGTATGAATATCTACACCCTTTATTTTAAAAGTTGAAGGTTCTTTTTTTGACGCTTTATCAAGCGTGCCCAAAATATGCAAAAGCGTCGTTTTCCCTGCGCCAGAAGCACCTACAACTGAAACGATTTCTCCTTTTTTAATATGAAGGTCAACACCCTTTAATACATGTAAATCGTCAAAATATTTATGAATATTTTTAGCTTGAATCATACTTTCATTAATATGGTCATGAAAGTAATACTTTATGACTTATCAAGCAACTTTAAATGTTTGTTTGAACATTCATTTTCATAATCAATAGTTTTAAAATTATTGATATTGTTAATATTATTGTAATGTTATAATCATTTTCATAACTGTTCATTTTTTGTGTATTTTTATAACAATTAAATTCATGTCCACATGCCTTATAAACAATTTGAAGAATATAATATTAATGTCACAGAAGATATTAAATCTCAATTTAAAAGTATAATTGAAGATTTAGGTGAAGACACCTCTCGTGAAGGCTTGCTGAAAACTCCTGAACGCGCAGCAAAAGCTATGCAGTTTTTAACGCAAGGCTACGAACAAGATCCATCTAAAGTACTTAAAAGCGCTATGTTTAAAGAGTCTTATAATGAGATGGTTATCGTAAAAGACATTGAGTTATTTTCGTTATGTGAACATCATATTTTACCATTTTTCGGTAAAGCGCACATAGCGTATATACCAAATGGACATATTGTAGGATTGAGTAAATTACCGAGAATTGTAGATATTTTTTCTAGACGATTGCAAGTACAGGAACGATTAACAGAACAGATTTTGAATTGTATTAATGACACACTCAAACCAGAAGGTGTAGCTGTTGTTATCGAAGCTACGCATATGTGTATGATGATGCGCGGTGTTCAAAAACAAAACTCTAAAACAACAACTTCAGGATTTAGAGGGGCTTTTCAAAATATCGAAACTAGAACTGAGTTTTTAAAGCTAATTAGCGAAAAATTGTCATGAGTTTATGTTTTGGAACATTATTTGTAATTTCCTAGGTAATTAATACTATAAAATGAACTTTGACAACACAAGCAAATATAAAAAACTGGCAATAGGTATTTTATTTGATGCTTTTGGATATATATCCATAATTTTCCCTCCATTTGATTTTGTTTGGGCGCCAGCTTCAGTTTGGTTAATGCTTAAGCTTTATAAGGGTAAAAAAGGAAAAATTGCAGCAGCGATATCATTCATCGAAGAAGCGCTTCCATTTATAGATATAATTCCGACATTTACATTAATGTGGATTTACACGTATGTGTTTTCCACAGAACAGAAAACAGATGACACGATAATTGATGTAGATTAAATTATTATTTTCTATTTAATAGTTTTCTAATGATAATAAATACAAATATCATTGCTGAATAGCCAATAAAAAATGGAATGATAAAGTCTTTAAGCCCCAAAACTAAAAATATAGCAATTAGCAATAACTGAAATCCTAATCCAAAAGTAGAAATAGCTGTCATTAGCCATTTAGGAATTGGTTCTCCTTCAGATGCTTTTTTATCAAGAGTGTAAATGATTTTGTCAAAGCTTCCATAAAGAAGTTTGTATAAACTGAATAGAAAATTGACATGACTTTGCTTTTCACCTTTTAATGCTATTGGTGTTTCATATTCAAAAACACGACTCGTGGTGTCTCCATTAAACTTATTTCTTAAGATTACATAATAATAATTGTAAAGCGTGCCTTGCAGTTGAATACCTATAAAAGCAGCAGTTGTCATCCAAATACTGGCACTAGTAATATATCCAATTGCTAATAAAATGATAAGATTTAAAATGATATCTGCAACTGAGTCTAAATAACGTCCAGTGTAAGAAGGCGTATTTTTTATTCTAGCTAATTCCCCATCTGCGGCATCTAAAATTGATTTTAAAATCAAAAAAAATGCTGCCGACCAGAAATACCCATAAATAATACAAATAGTACCTATCGATCCAGCAATAACAAATGCAATCGTAACATGAATAGGAGTAAATTTGGTTTCCTTTAATGATAATGCAATATATCTTGCTAAAGGTCGTCCATAATCTGAAAGATCGATAAATTTATGCGCTTTGGGTAATTTTGACATGTCTTGTCATAGATGAAAAAGTGTTGTGGAATATACCAGCTTAATTCTTATACAAAAAAGTTCCCTGAGTGCAAAAGTACGACTTATTTAGTACAACGAACAACTATAAAACTGTCTAGTGTATTGTTTAATGAAATACTAAAATTGCTTCAATATTAAGAGCACCAATTCTTTTTAACACGATTAATGATACTCATGATTTTTTAGTATAATTCAATCTTGATACCTGAATGCGAGATTAATTACTAAAGCAAACAAACAAGTGACAAATTTCTTAATGTCAATTTGGGTTTTTTACTATGACTAAATAAATTCAAGAAAAAAAAAGACGACTAAGTTTAAGTCGTCTTTTTTTAAAAATTGAAATTTTTTATTCTACAGTAATTGGACTAAACATAACTTCTATGTCCGTTTCACCACCAGCATTTGCAATGTCTCCATCACTAACACCTTCGGCATCCTTATTTGGTTCATGTCTTAACGTTACCGTCATAATTTGAGTTATTACGGTAGCATTTTCAGTTTGAAATGAAATATCTAATCCTATAGGATTACCATCTGCGTCCATATCATTATAACTAACTGTTCCAAGACCTGCAGAAACATTAAAAAACACCTGATGTTCAATTGATTCTTCAGCTACTTCCTCGGTAATATTGTCTGGAGGCGAAACTAATTCGTTTAAGAATTCCACCTCCCCATTATAAGTGGTATTACTTAAAAATGATCCTGAAATTGTCATAATTGGCGCATCAGGACCATCACCGTCCAAATCTTGTGATTTTAATTCGATAGCATTGCCACCTCCTTGAGGAACAAAAGTTACGATTAAAGTAGTAATTACTTCCTCTTCGTTAATAGCAGTGCTATCGTCGTCGTTTGAACAAGCAAATAATAGGTTTGCAGTTAATAGTAAAGTGAATATTTTAAAAAATGATTTCATAATTTTATATTGTTTATTGTTTAATAATTTAATTGAAATTGTAGGGTTATATTTCTTCCGGTATCATCAGCAAAATACCTTAATCTGTTTAAATACTCGCGGTATTTAGTATTGAAAATATTATCAATTCTTACTAGAACATTTAGTTTGCTTTTTTTGAAAACATCAAATGTCATATCAGCTTGGCAATTAAATAAATTATATCCTGGGGGTGGAGTACTAATATCAACTAACTCGAAAGAATCTGTCGAAGCTATATAAGTCTCAAAATTATAATTAGGATATCTCATTTGTTCTGCAACAAATACATAGTTTAAACTCATGTTAAATTTATTCCACTCCTTGTTAGTATAAAAAATAGAACTATTTAATCTAAATGATGGCATATCAATCAATGGTATATCTTGATCAAGATTTTGTCCATATATATAAGATGTTTTAACATTAAAACTAAAGGATTTATTTAGAACATAATTAATATTAGCATCTAAGCCTATTAAGTTGGCATCAGTTTTAGAGTATTCCCAAACAGGGAAAGCCCCTCTAATAGTTGATTCCGTTCCAACGGGTCTTATAAAAATGAAATTATTAATCCGGTTAAAGTATGCATCTAGGTTTATGTTAAATGACTTATTTTTATATAAATAACTTAATCCAAGTCTATTTGAAATTTCTTTACCCAATCTTAAATCTCCTAATTCAATTCTAGCCGCTGAATGATGAAGCCCATCGCTAAATAATTCAGAAGGATTTGGAGGTCTTGAGGAAAGGCTGTAATTCAACTTAAATACGTTATAATCATTTAATTCAATGGCTAGTCCAGTTGAAATTGCAAAATTGTTATAAGTAAATACAGGATTAGTAAGGATTTGCGTTCCTAGGTCTTCAATAACAATATCACCAAAGTCTTGGTCATAGCCTCGTTCAATCCATCTACTTGTTCTGTAATACTTAATAGCATCAACATGATTTAAATCATAACGAATCCCTAGATCTCCAGTAATTCGTTCTCTGAAATTAGTTTTTACAATGGCATAGGCTCCAAAATCAAAACGCGTGTAATCTGGTATAAGTCTTCTGACACCGGTATTCGGATTTGCGAAATTATCTTGGTACTTTCCAGATAATCCGAAATTAATCAAATACCTACCCAACTTATCGACCTGAACATCACTTTTAATACTATGAGTTTGAAGTTTCAAATCAACGGCTGCTTTATCTCTGTCATCTCCAACTCGTTTATCATATTCAAAACGATGATTACTCTGATAATCATACTGTAACGTGATTTTACCAAATGATTTAAAACGAATAAAACCATTCGCTTTAGCAAGAAAATGACTGACGTCTTGCTTTGGTGAATTTATAGAATTAGAAAAGGGTTCGTCAATTAGTGGTTCATCACTATTTATTGCGTTAACCAAATCCGATGTATTACCTATGTGAGAAGCGGCTAAAATACCAATCTCACTGTCAATATAATTCATATAAACTTCGAAGCCTTTTTCAAAACTTTTATAACCAGTTTGAAAACTACCAGACATATTTTTAGACCCAGTATTATTGAGATAATAGTCAGGTGCCTTTAAATCGCCATTTTGTTTATATCCTAAATTACCATTTAAATACCAACCAGATTTGTAATTTTTGGCAAGAGAACTATTTATATTAAAACCTCTTCCATTGCTTCTAAAACCTGATATTGTTTTACCAAATAGAGTGTCTTTAACAACGATACTTTTTGGTTCTAATATAATTGCACCTCCTATAGCATCACTGCCGTAAGCCAATGCGCTAGATCCTTTTATAACGGATATAGAATTAGCTACATTAACATCAATATTTGGGGCATGTTCTATTCCCCATTCTTGATTTTCAAGTCTTACACCATTATTCATTATTAAAATCCTACTACTATGCAAACCATTTATCATTGGTTTTACAATCTCATTACCCGTATTAATCGAGTTGACACCAACTACTTGTTTAATAACATCACCGAGACTTGACATACTATAGTTATCAATTGTCTTGCTTTTAAGAATGGTTTCTTGACCAGTCAAGGTTTTTTTTGATTTTGAAGATCCTTCAATATGAATAACGTCAAGTTCCTCAATATGATGCTCTAAATAAATAATTGTATCAAAATCTTCCTTGAGTTCTACATTCAAAATTTTAGTTTCGCATGCAAGATGTGAAATTGTAATTTCATATATCCCTTCACAAAGATTTTCAATTATAAAGTTACCCTCTAAATCAGAAGTCGTATAGGATTCTGTATTCTTATTATATATAGTGGCATTCACAATGGATTCACCATTATGAAAATCCTCTATTTTACCAGATAAAGTCAACCGACATTCCTGTCCAATTGCTTTAAAACCGAATAAAAACACAGCAATGAAAACAACAGCGTGTTTCATGTTTTTCAAGTTTATACTAATATTATTAATGTAAAGAAGCGCGTCGTTATAACGCAATACTAATAATTTTTAAGAATTTAAATTACGCAGCAGAATGCGGTGGACCTCTTAAAGAAAAGTATAAAGGCTGATGATTATATTTGAAGTTATATAACCGACTATTTATTTGCATTAAATTACAAACTAAAGAGTTTAGTTGGTAATAAAATGTAGGAATTATTAATGAATTACTAATGTTAAACTTATAAAACTCACAATCTATATCTATTTTGTGGAGATGAGTAGTTGAATTATCGATGCACACTTCATGTTCATGGTTTTCGAATACATGAGCCAATTTCACACCAGAAGGTACCAAAAGAAACATCACTAATATTAGTGATATCATCGTTATTACTTTATGATAATTACCTTTACGCATTAATCCAAAAATCGTTTAAGTCCGAGTCTTCGTAACATTTTTTTTTCAAACCCCCAGAAAAATTTAAACTGGCCAAATATAAAACCGAAAGATACTAATAGTATCTGGTAAAATATTAGTCCAATGAAAATATAAAGAAACCAATACAATGCAATATTAAGATTTTCTTTAGTTATACCTATAACTTTTAACAAAGGTTTGCCAATTATAACAGATGATGATCCCGTAATGGCAAAGACAATAAAAATGCGAATCATTTCCCATTTATAATCTACAATCCATTTTTTTTCTAGTTTTTTAAAAAGGAAAAGAAATAATTTCAGTAGTGCGTATGAAAGGACCAAGGTAAGGGCGATAACAAAAAATATACTGAATTCACTTAATAGCATATTAGATAATCTATAAGCGCTATAAAGTATGCCAAAACTGCCTAATAGAGGAAAGGCTAGTTGCCAATTCTGTTTGATTTCCCAACGTTCTTTAAACTTTTTCATGAATTAGAATGTGTTGCAAAAATAATAAATATAACTACCTTTTTGGTACAATTCCTGCCAATTGTTGCTTATATTTATTTTGAAAGTAAATGAAGTAGTTGTAGAGTATATAATTTACTTCAAAGCCATAATCAATTCCTTGTTGGTAATTGATTTGTATTTCATATAAATTTGGATCAAATTTTAGTGGATTTAAAGCACGGGAATTCCAAGCGGTTACATATTGAATATTTTTATTTTCTAGAAAACTTTGAGAATAAAACGCTTCAGGCCTTGCACTACTTTCAAGCCAAGTTCTAAATCCAGGCTCAATTATGATAACTTCATATTCTAATTTGTCATTACTAATAGTAATGGTGTCATTATTTTTAACCGGGTTTGAATCTTCTGCTATTGATATGTTTTTTGGAGTATTGCAGGCTGATAATAAAGCACAAATAAGTATAAAATAAAATACAGATTTCATTATAGATTGTTTATTTAAAAATACAAAAAAAGCCAAACATTTGTTTGGCTTTTTTTATTAAAATATAAGAAGTAATTACTTGCCTCCAAAAAGACCACCAAGTAAACCACCAAGGCCACCTTTCTTTTTATCTCCACCTAACACCATACCAGCGACATCGTCAATTATACTACCATCTCCATCTGCATCTAATATTTTTTCAAGAAAACTTTGTTCTGCTTTAGCAGAATTACCATCAAGTAAGCTACCAAGTAAACCCGACAAGTCATTTGAGGAACTCACATTATTTTGTTTTGCTTGTTTTCCAACAACACCCATCAAGATTGGAGCGGCAACTTTTAAAATACTATCAACAGACCCAGAATCCATACCAGCTTTTTGGCCTAAAACGTGTTCAATACCACCTCTTTTGTTTCCTAATACATGTCCTAATATTTTATCCCCATCTTGTGTCACTTGCTCATTATCGTCACCACCAAATAAACTTTCAAGATTATCTAAAATGCCTCCGTTGTGTTTACCAGTAATAGCGCCCATTAATCCTTCAGCGCCTTCTGGTGTTGAAGCATTTCGTTCCATAGCCTTCATTAAAACGGGTAACGCCATTGTTAATAATCCGCTTGTTTTTGTTTCATCTTGTCCAGTTTGTCCTGCAACACCACTAACGATTGTTTTACCAAGATCACTGTTCAATAAATCTAAAATTCCTGACATTTTTGTTTAAAATTTTAATTAATAATAAATCTTCTAAAATCCGAAGATTTAACCAATTTACATAAAAAAGTCTCAACGGATTTGTTGAGACTTTAATTTTTTGATTTTTTCCCCAAAAAGTTCTATGCCTTAGCTTTTTTCAGTAAGAAGTAAGCTTTTAATTTGAGAAGCCAGTTCGGTACCAATTCTGTCCTGTGCTTCATTAGTAGCTGCACCAATGTGAGGTGTTAAAGAGACGCGACCATTCATTAAAACTTGAACGGCAGGCGTTGGTTCATTCTCAAAAGTATCTAATCCCGCAAAAGCTATTTTACCTGATTCTAAAGCCCCGATTAAAGCTACTTCATCAATAATACCGCCTCGTGCTGCATTTACGATACCAACCCCATCTTTCATGAGCTCGATATGTTTCTTACCAATAATATAATCCTTTTGTGCTGGAACATGTAATGAAATAAAATCTGAATGTTTAAGGACATCTTTCATTGGTTCCGTTTCAATTTCTACATTAATAAATTGCCCATTATAAAATTCTACCTTTATATCTGCTTTTCCAACAAACTTATCACTTGCAATAACCTTCATACCAATACCTAAACCTATTTTGGCAACCTCGCGACCAATTCGTCCAAAGCCAATTATACCAAGGGTTTTTCCACGTAATTCTACGCCATTAGCATAATTCTTTTTTAAAGCCTTAAACTTGGTATCACCGTCCAATGGCATGTTTCTATTCGAATCATATAAAAAACGAACCCCACCAAAAAGGTGAGCAAAAACTAATTCAGCAACCGATTGCGACGATGCAGCAGGTGTATTAATAACATGAATACTTTTACTGCGCGCATATTCAACATCGATATTATCCATTCCTACGCCACCACGACCTATTACTTTTAGGGTAGGACAAGCATCAATTAAATCTTGACGTACAGTAGTTGCGCTTCGCACTAATAAAGTGTCAATACTATTTGAGTTGATATAATTAATAAGCTGTTCTTGCGCTACTGTAGTTGTTATTACTTCAAATCCGGCCTCTTCTAAGGCGTCAATTCCGCTTTGCGAAATTCCATCATTTGCTAATACTTTCATTTTATTACTTATGCTTTTGTTTCTAATTCACTCATGACTTCAACTAACGCTTTAACACTATCTAATGGCATTGCATTATACATAGATGCTCTATAACCACCAACACTTCTGTGACCATTCAAACCATTAATTCCAGCTTCTTTTAGCATCGTTTCAAAAGTCTCCTTTAAATCTTCGTTAATTAATGTAAATGTAGCATTCATATTTGAGCGATCTTCCTTGTTTGAATAGCCTTTAAATAATGGATTCAAGTCAATTTCCGAATACATAACGGTTGCTTTCATTTCATTAATTTCTTCAATTGCTTTTATTCCACCTAAGTTTTTTAACCATTCTAAGGTTAACATCGAAACATAAACTGGAAAAACAGGAGGTGTGTTAAACATGCTGCTTTTACTAATATGAATTTTATAATCCATCATTGATGGAATTTTACGCGATACTTTTCCTAATACATCCTCACGAACAACTACGAGCGTTGTACCAGCTGGACCCATATTTTTTTGTGCACCAGCATAAATTAAATCGAATTTTGAGAAATCTAAGGTTCTTGAAAAGATATCACTACTCATATCACAAACCATTGGTATAGGTGAATCAGGAAATGACTTCATTTGTGTTCCAAAGATGGTATTATTTGAAGTGCAATGGAAATAATCATAATCTGATGGTATATCATATCCTTTTGGAATATAATTATATGCAGCATCTTTTGACGATCCAACTTCATATATGTCATCATATATCTTGGCTTCTTTTATCGCTTTATCACTCCAAGTACCAGTATTTAAATAACCTGCCCTTTTTTCTAAAAGATTTAAAGCCACCATTAAAAATTGTGTACTTGCTCCACCTTGTAAAAATAAAGCTTTGTAACCTTTGCCTTCTAGACCTAAAAGTTCTAAAGCTAAATTTCTCGCTTTTTCCATAACGTCTACAAAAGGTTTGCTTCTATGTGAAATTTCTAATAATGATAAACCATCATTATTGAAATCCATTACTGCTTCAGAGGCTTTTAGTAAAACTTCTTGAGGAAGTATACATGGTCCTGCGCTAAAATTATGTTTTTTCATGTGTTACTTTTTATATTTTTTAATCGTCAAAACGCACTCTTAAAAAATAGTTCTAATATAAGACGATTTTTAGAGTTACAAAGGTGCTAATTTTTGATAGGAATTATGTTATGAAATTGATAATTTATCAACTAAATTTTTAATAAAAATGCAATAGTGTCTACATCGTCTGCATAATCCCAAAGATTAGGTTGTTGGGTTTTACCAAATGCAATTTCATTGGAGTCAATACCTTGTCCAACAATACATTGAATATTATTTTTATTCTTTTCTATTTTTGCTTTTAGCTCTGTTTCATCACTGTAATATTCGTAAAACATCGTTGCAATAGGCGATGCGAAACTAGCATCTTCTTTAATCATTAAAAAGCCATTTTCTAGAATATCAAATTCGCTCATTAA
>UPTN01000991.1_pt1 | contig 13277 bp, 14 predicted proteins | sample 2160111 | NCBI WGS metagenome assembly UPTN01 (sample SAMN06265058, study PRJEB28932) | marine metagenome | isolation source: Columbia River Estuary | place: USA:Columbia River Estuary, USA | collected 2014-05-05 | reverse complement strand
GTATTTCTAAAATACCTAATAATATTCAGCGCGAGATCTATGTACAGGAATGCGCGAAGATCATGGATATTTCTGAAAAAGTTTTATTTGATGAACTAGCTCAACTATCCAAAAGAGAAATAAGAGATGCCTCTAAAAAACCAATTAGCAGTCAGCAATCATCATTTGAGGTAGTAAAAAATAAACCAAAGCAACTAGAAAAAGTTGATCAACTGAATAGATTAGAAAAAAAACTGATTGAAATACTATTGTTATATGGAAACAAGGAAGTTGATTTTGTTGATTATGTTGAACATGAAGATGAAGAAGGCCGTATTAAAATAGTAAAGGAAAATTATCAAAATAAAGTTTCAAATGAGATTTATTTGCATATGCAGGATGACGAAATTGAGTTTAGTAATGACATTTTTAAAAAGATCTATTATGATGTTATTCACCAATTGAATCAAAATGAACAAATAAATTCTGATGCATTTATCAATCATGAAGATATTGAGATAGGGCAAGTAGTAACCAATATTTTAATGGATGATGAAAAGTATGCCCTTAGTGATTGGGAACGAAAGGAAATTTATGTAAAAACAATTGATAAGAATTTATCTAAATTAGTAATGGATGCCATCTTAAATCTGCGTAGAATATTAATTGAACTAAAAATTAAAGAGCTACTAGGAGATATCCAAAACGAGGAGAACAATAAGGGAACTTTAGAAATGGTTACTAGTTATAACAATCTAAAAAAATTACTCTACGAAAAGCTAAATAGGGTTGTTTAAATTTTCAACTCCTTAGGAATTTCACAAACAGGTATGGGATCCATTTTATGTTTGTTAGCCCGGTTTCGTTGCGTGTAAATTTCCATAACACGTTTCTCTCTACCTTTAAAATCTGAAACTGTTTTACCTTCTTCCATCATTATCATGGCCCATTCTAACTCATCATAACTTGCTCCAATTTGATCTTCATCCGTTCTGGAATCACCAAATAGTCCATCCGTAGGTTGCGCTAATAAAATAGAGTCAGGAACTTTTAAATAAGTGCCAACTTCAAATACTTCTGATTTCATCAGGTCAGCTATTGGGCTTATATCCACACCGCCATCACCATATTTTGTATAAAAACCTACTCCGAAATCTTCCACTTTATTACCAGTTCCGCAAACCAAATAAGAATGTATGCCAGCAAAATAATATAAGGTGCTCATCCGTAATCTTGCCCGGGTGTTAGCCAATGATAAATCTAGATTGGTAGAGTTTTCTTCAGGAACTACCTTCTTAAACTCCTCAAAAACCGTTGTTAAATTCACATTAATAGAACTTACATTTTTGTATTGACCTTTTAACTGAGTAATATGTTCTTGTGCCCTAGAAACTTGACTTTTAGCTTGGTGGATGGGCATTTCCAAGCACAATACTTGCAAACCAGTTTCAGCACAGAGCTTAGAAGTTACAGCAGAATCAATTCCGCCAGAAATACCTAATACAAAACCCTTTACTCCAGCATTTACCGCATAATCTCTTAACCAATCTACAATATGTTTTGTTACTTTTTCTGTCTGCATTGAGAAACAATTTATTAGTTTTGTCGTTCAAAAATCGTATTAAGCGAAAATAACAAAAAATGTAAACTTTTATATCAATGCTTAGATATGTTTATTTATTAATCGCATTTGTATCAATTATCAGTTGTACAAAAAAGAATAATTTACAAATTGATGTTTCAGAAATTAAAATCAATACAGAAATAAAAAGATTTGACCAAGAATTTTATAAGAGTCCATCATCCGATTTGGATGAATTAAAAACAAGCTATCCGTATTTATTTCCGCTTCAAAATAATGATAGTATTTGGGTAAATAAAATGAAGGATAAAGATGAGCAAGAATTGTTTGCCGAAACTCAAAAGCTATATAGTGATTTCGACTATCAGAAAGATAGGTTAACAGATTTATTTAAACATATAAAGTATTATTTTCCAGATTTTGAACCTCCTAAAGTTATAACGTTACTATCAAATGTTGATTATAATAATAGAGTGGTCTATGCAGACAGTCTGTTGTTGATTTCATTGGATGTTTATTTGGGTCAAGAAAGTGAAATTTATTTGGATTTTCCTAATTATGTAAAAGCTAATTTTACGAAAGATCATTTGATAGTTGATGTGGCGAGTAGGATTACGGATGTTCAGATTCCTTTATCGTCAAATCGTACGTTTATATCCAGATTAATACAAGAAGGTAAAAAAATGTATTTGCTGGATACATATCTACCGAAAATTTCAGATGCTGAAAAAATAGGTTATACACAAGAGCAGATGGACTGGGCTGATTTTAATAACCAGGATATTTGGAAGTATTTTGTGCAAAACGAACTATTATTTAGCTCGGATCAAGAATTGTCAAAAAGATTTATAGATCAGGCTCCCTTCTCTAAATTTTATCAGGCTAATGATAGCGATTCTCCAGGCAGAATTGGAGTTTGGATGGGTTGGCAAATAGTAAGGTCCTATATGAAAAATAATGATTCTTCATTGAAAGAGTTATTAAAAAAAGAGAATGAAGAAATATTTAAAAAATCAAAATATAAACCAACAAAATAATGTCAAACAAAACTTCTGAAATTAAATTTAATGTAGAGCTGGATGAAAATAAAATACCAGAAAAATTAAAATGGAATGCCGAAGATGCCGGTATTTCTAATGAAGACACAAAAGCTATTTTGATTTCAGTCTGGGATCCTAAAAAAAAGGAAACCTTAAAAATGGATTTATGGACTAAAGATATGCCTTTGGAAGAAATGAAACAATTCTTTCATCAAACCTTACTTTCTATGTCCGACACTTTTTATGCAGCTACCAATGACGAAAAAATGACTGCAACAATGCGAGATTTTTGTGCTTATTTTGCTGAAAAATTAGAAATTATAAAAAAATAGATCAGATCAATGAATGTCATAATCATTAATTAGCTTAATGATAGACGCATAATCCTCGGTATTATTTGCAAAATCATATTCGGACACGTCAATAACAAGCGTATTCAAATTTTGTTCAGTTTTAATGAAATTGGTATATCCCTGATGGATTTTTTCTAAATATTCTGGAGCAATATTTTGTTCATAATCTCTCCCTCTCTTTTTAATATTTTCTATAAGGCGCTCTGTTTTTTGATATAGATATATGTATAGATCTGGTTTTGTTATTTCCTTGTACATTATATCAAACATCCGTCTATAAAGGGCATATTCTTCCTTTGGTAATGAAACTTGAGCAAAAATAAGGGATTTGAAAATATAGTAATCTGAAACAATAAAATTTTTGAATAAGTCAAATTGTGCTAGATCATCAGAAAGTTGTTGATACCTGTCTGCTAAAAAACTCATTTCCAAAGAAAAGGCATACCGCTCCATATCGGCATAATACTTTGGTAAGAAAGGATTATCCGCAAAACGTTCTAAGACTAATTTTGCATTAAAATCATCACCAATCATTTTAGATAATGTTGTTTTACCAGAGCCAATATTTCCCTCAATAGCTATATAATTATATTTTTCAACTAAAGAGATTGGTCTTTTTAATTGTAGATCAGTTTCTTCAATTTCTGTAGTATCTTCACAACTTTGTAAGCACATTAATATGGTATTTTTGGCAATAGGGTGTTTAACATTAGGAGCTATTTCAGTTAACGGAACCAATACAAATTTTCGATCTAACATCCTGGGATGTGGCACTTTTAAATCATTATAAAAAATAATATCATCATCAAAAAGTAACACGTCAATATCAATAATACGGTCTTGATAGTCATCAGAAAGACCTCTCTTGCGACCCAACTTTTTTTCAATTTCTAACACTCTTTCTAATAAATTTTCAGGATTTAAATTGGTCGAAACCTGAATACAGATGTTAAAAAAGTCATCACTTTTAAAGCCCCAAGATTTAGTTTTGTAAATGGAAGAAACTTTGGTAACTCTCCCTATATTTTGTCCAATTAAATTTACCGCATGCTGTAAATTAGCAAGCTTGTTATCTATGTTGCTGCCCAGTGATAAGTATGTAGTTCTTAGTATTTTCATCGAGGACTACAAAGAAAATAAAATCAATAGATAAAAGTTTATATTTGGGCTTCTATTTATGAACATTTTTTGAAGTTTTATGTAACTTTTAATGTGATAAACAGACTTATTAATAAAATATTTATAACATGACTTTTTTGAGAGAATTATTGGCTGTAATAGTTGGAGTATTTATAGCAACCGGAATAATGTTTTTGATTTTATTGGTTTTTGTTTCGGCATCTGCTTCGGCATTTGGAGATGACAAGAAAGTTTTAGTTAAAAATAATTCAGTTTTGGAATTAAAGCTTGAAAATCAAATTAAGGACTATGCTCCAAAAAGCACTGACCCTTTTGACGAAATATTTGGTTTGGAAGAGGGTAAAGTGGGGTTGCAGAATTTATTAAATGCAATTGAGAATGCAAAATCAGATGATAACATTAAAGGTATAAGTATTCATACATTATTTGTTAATGGTGGAGTTGCCCAAACTCAAGCCATCAGAGATAAGTTGTTAGAGTTTAAAGAATCGGGTAAATTTATTTTTGCATACTCTGATTTTTACGATCAAAAGAATTATTATTTAAGTTCAGTAGCTGATTCTATTTTTTTAAACCCTGTCGGTGCAATAGATTTTAAAGGATTGGTGAGTGAGGTCTTGTATTTTAAGGATTTTGAAGAAAATACCGGCGTCAAAATGGAAGTTATTCGTCATGGAAAATACAAAAGTGCAGTTGAACCATTTTTAACCAATAAAATGAGTGATGCCAATAGAGAGCAAATCACATCTTTTTTAAAATCCATTTGGTCAGAAATTATTAGTGATATTGGAGTAAGTAGAAATAAAAACAATGATGAACTGAATATAATTGCCGATAATTTACTTGCTAGAAATCCAGAATTGGCATTAAAAAATAACATGATTGATGGAGAAGTTTACGAAGACGAATATGAGACTAAATTAAGAGCATTGTTAGATTTGGATTCGGTATCTAAGCTAAATACGGTGACAATTAGTGATTATATTACAACGGGTAAGGGAAGACTAAAATCAACATCATCAGATAAAATAGCAATATTATATGCCCAAGGAGATATTAGATATGGAGAAGGGGAAGAAAATTATGTCGGTCAAGGAAAAATTATTGAATCTTTAAAGAAAATAAGAAAGGACGATAAAATCAAAGCAGTCGTTTTAAGAATTAATTCTCCCGGGGGAAGTGCCTTAGCTTCAGAGTTAATTTGGAGAGAATTGGAATTAACAAAAAAAGAGAAACCGTTGGTAGTGTCAATGGGTAATTATGCGGCTTCTGGAGGTTATTATATTGCGTGTAATGCTGATAGGATAGTTGCTGAACCTTCAACAATTACAGGTTCTATCGGAGTATTCGGAATGATACCCAATGCTAGTAAATTAGCAGATAATTGGGGAATTAATGCAGAGCAGGTTGGCACAAATAAACAATCATTTGGTTATAGTTTATTTGAACCAATGAATGATGATTTTCATAATTTTGTTAAAGAAGGTATCGAAGATGTTTATGAAACTTTTGTTAATAGAGTCTCGAAAGGACGGAATATGTCTTTCAATAAAGTAGATAGCATTGCTCAAGGTAGAGTTTGGACGGGTGCTGAAGCCAAGCAAAATGGATTGGTTGATGAATTAGGAAGTCTTGAAGATGCAATAAAAATTGCAGCTGAACTTGGAGGAATTTCTGATTATATGACAACAAGTTATCCACGCTATAAAAAGGACTTTAAGGATGCGTTTAAACCGTTTTCAATGTCTTCTATTGCCAAAGAAAGTTTGTTAAAAGAAGAATTGGGTATTGAAAATTATGAAATATACAAGAACATAAAGCAATTTTCAGAAATCAAAGGAATTCAAACAAGAATGCCATATATAATTGAAATAAAATAATCAATGAATTTTTTTTTCATTTCACTTCTATACTTTGAAACGCTTTTTTGGTAAATTCCTTAAGCAACTTATTGAAATGAGAAAAGTTATTGAAGCCGAACTCAAAACATATTTCTCTTATACTTTTTTGGCTTTCTGATAATAATTTGGTTGCATGAGCTAGACGGTATTCATTTGCCAATTTAGTAAAATTTTTTCCTGTTGCTTTTTCAAAATATCTGCAAAAGGATATGTTTCTAAGTTATCTTTTGAGGAAGAGGAGTTATAAATACAGAATTGTTACCTTAAGTTTAATTAGTTTAAAGAAAAAGTTGGTAGTTTATCCCATTCTTTTATATGTAACAAAACTATAATTGTATTGATGTGTTTGGTCTGCGCTAAAATTTTCACGAGAAATTTCTTTCCAAATATTCATGTCAATTTCTGGAAAAAAAGCATCGGCTTCAAAATTAGAATCTACCAAGGTTAAATCTAAAGTATCAGCAATTTTTATAGCTTGATGATAAATTTCTGCACCACCTAAAATGTAAGGATTTGGGTCGGACTCTGCGGCTTTCAATGCCTCTTCAAGTGAATTTACACTAATACAACCTTCTACACGGTAATCCTTATTTCTAGTTATAATTATGGTTGTACGTTTCGGAAGTGGTTTGCCTAAAGATTCGAAAGTTTTCCTCCCCATAATAACATGATGTCCTGAAGTAATTCTCTTAAATCGTTTTAGGTCATTAGGTAAATGCCAAATAAGATCATTTTCTTTACCTAACTCCCTATTTTTACCTATGGCAGCAATAACAGTTATCATAGGTTTAATTTTTTTTTTGAGATTCAGGTAATTTATCGGATGGACTTATAATCTTCTTTTTTATTAATTCATTTTCCAAATTTTCAGATTTTTTATGGTGTTTTGCTATTAGCTTTTCGGTCTCTTTTCGTTCCCATTTCTCTCCAAAAAAGCGCTTAAGGATTATCACATTAACAAAATGGAATATCCAAATAAAAAACCAAAGAAGAACAGCATATTTAAACCAGTCTCCAAACTGTTTTTCTCCTATATTTAGTACTGTGTTAAGAACAATAAAAAAAACAGAGCCAATTAAAAAAAGTACAAAATGATAATACAAATACTTTTTTTGTTTGACTCGTTTACGTGCCTGCTCATATAATTCATGTTGCTCTTTTGATTCCAAATTAATTATTTTAGTTTATTTATAACTTAATTGTAGAATAAAATTACATGTTTTTCAACCATTCTTTGATGTAACCAGAGAAATCTTCTGTTTCAATAACATTGTTAATTTCATCTAAGCTCAATTGCTCATTTTCCAATGTGTTTAGTATGGTTTGAATTGCATTTAGCTTATTATGATCATCAATCCTGTTGATTCTTTCCAAGATATTCTTTTTTAAAAATTCATTTTTCATTTTCTCCATTCTTAGCGTGATTATAAAACTAAAATATAACGTTCACATTTATTAACAAAACTATTATATGTGAAACTTTATTGAGTATTAATTATACTCAACTAACAATTTACCAAAAAATCTTCTATTTTAAAATAATTAATTGTTAAAGAAACTATAATAACGGCATTTTGCAGCTTAATTATTTATTATTTTATCACGTGATGATACATTAATTGTCTTATTCATAAAAGGAAACGGAAATCAAAAATAAATTTACATTTTTTTTAATTGTTAACTATCTTTGGCGCCAAATATAAATTAAGGTAATTATGACTATTAAAAAACAATATTTAAAAAGTAAACCAATCTGTAAGGTTACTTTTACAGTACCAGCAAAAGATGCTAAAAAAGTTGCTGTAGTGGGCGATTTTAATGAATGGAATACAAAAGCTGCTCCATTGAAAAAACTTAAAAATGGAACTTTTAAAGGAACAATTGATCTAGAAAGTGATAAATCATACCAATTTAGATATCTAGTAGATGCGACTTATATAAATGATGCAGAAGCAGACGGTTATGTTTGGAGTGATTTTGCAGGAGCGGAAAATGCAGTTTTAGACTTATAATTAGGGTTAAATCGCTACAGATCCTTTTATATGAGGGTGTGGATTGTAATCTTCTAAAATAAAATCCTCGAATTTAAAATCAACTATGTTTTTTATTTGAGGGTTTATTTTCATTTTTGGTAAGGGTCTGAGATCTCGTGACAGCTGTAACTCTAGCTGATTAAGATGGTTATTGTAAATATGGGCATCTCCAAAAGTATGTATAAATTCTCCGGGTTCATATCCACATACTTGCGCCACCATCATTGTAAATAAAGCATAAGACGCTATATTGAAAGGAACACCTAAAAATATATCGGCACTACGTTGGTATAATTGGCAGGATAATTTTCCATTAGCTATATAAAACTGAAAGAAAGCATGACAAGGTGGTAATGCAGCTTTGCCATTGGCTACATTTTCATTAAAAGAAACAGAATTATCTGGGAGCACGGATGGATTCCAAGCGGTAACCAATAGCCTTCTGCTGTCTGGATTTTTTTTTATGTTTTCTATGACTTCTGTTAATTGATCTATGTTGTCACTATTCCAATTACGCCATTGGTGTCCGTAAACCGGGCCTAAATCTCCATTTTCATCAGCCCATTCATTCCAAATTCGAACGCCATTTTCTTGTAAGTATTTGATATTTGTATCTCCTTTAATAAACCAAAGCAGCTCATAAATGATAGATTTCAAATGCAATTTTTTTGTGGTAACCATAGGGAAACCTTCACTTAGATCGAACCGCATTTGATATCCAAAAACACTTTTAGTTCCTGTTCCGGTCCTATCTTCTTTTTCATTTCCGTTTTTCAGAACATGTTCAACAAGATCTAAATATTGCTTCATTTTAATTATATTTTTATGGAATTAAAAGTAAAAAAAAGCTTCAGATCATTTAGATTGAAGCTTTAAATTATTTAAAAAGTTATCAACGTCATTAACCAATGATCATTCCTGCAATGGTAGCTGAAATTAATGATGCAATAGAACCACCAATTAAAGCTTTCATGCCAAATTCTGATAATACTTTTCGTTGCCCCGGGGCTAATGAACCGATACCGCCAATTTGAATACCGATAGAGGCAAAATTTGCAAATCCACATAGCATATAGGTCGCCATGATAATTGATTTGTTGTAAGTTAAATGTGTGGCGCTCGCAGCATTTTTCAAATCTGCTAATTGTATGTATCCAACAAATTCACTAGCCGCTAATTTTATTCCCAGTAATTGTCCCATCAGCATCATATCTTCTTTTGCAATTCCAATTAGCCACATTAACGGAGCGAAAATTGTTCCAAGAATAGCTTCTAAAGATAATTTAGGATACGGGGTGTTTGACGCCATCCAATTGTTGAGAGAGCTAATATCTCCAATCCAACCAAAGACACCATTTATCATGGCTATAAAAGCTATAAACACCAATAGCATAGCAGCAACATTAACTGCTAAGCGCAACCCTTCAGTAGTACCATTAGCAATAGCATCTAAAATATTTGTACCTATTTTTTCTTGAGATACTTTTACGTCTGTGTTTACAGCTTCGGTCTGTGGATATAATATTTTTGAAATAACAATTGCACCAGGAGCTGCCATAACTGAAGCTGCCAATAAATGTTTAGCATATACCAATCGTAAAACTGGATCATCTCCGCCAAGGAAACCAATATAAGCTGCTAATACCGAGCCTGCAACAGTTGCCATTCCGCCAATCATAACTAATAACATTTCTGATTTGTTCATCTTTTCTAAATAAGCCTTAATGAGCAGAGGCGCTTCAGTTTGGCCGAGAAAAATATTACCTGCCACAGATAAGCTTTCAGCTCCCGATATTCCTAAAACTTTGGTGAGTAATAATGCCAATAATTTCACTATTTTTTGGATGATGCCTAAATAAAATAATACAGAAGTTAAGGCAGAAAAGAATATGATCACTGGCAATACTTGAAATGCAAATATAAATCCGAAAGTAGTCAAATCTGATACCAAGCCTTTAAATAAAAACTCACTTCCAGCTCTAGTAAAATCTAAAAGACTCACAAATATTTCACCTACAAATTCGAACCCTTTTTTAACAAAAGGAACTTTCAAAACCCCAATGGCAATTAAAAGTTGAAATAAAAGTCCTATACCGACAGTTTTCCACTTAATGGCTTTTCTGTTGCTGCTGAAAAGGAATGCTAGGATGATTAAAACCACCATACCTAAAACGCCACGCCATAATGAATTGAATGAAAATCCTTGGCTAGGAATAATTATTGATTTATGCTCAGTATTGATAATTGTAGTAGTCTTATCACTATTAGAACTAAGATCAGAAATAGTATCTTTTTCATCAATGATAAATGTCGAATCCTCTATGGAATTTCCGTCAGAACTTTCCTGATTTTGGATAATTTTATTCGTATCTAACTTTTCAGTTTCCTGAGCTGTAGTCAGAAATGTAAAACTAAATACAGCAAGAATTACTAACAAAAATTTTCGCATAATTTGGGTGGTGATTATTTGGGTCTTTTAGAAATTTCGTCTCTTAATTTAGCGGCGAGTTCATAGTCTTCATTAGCAACAGCTTCATTCAGTTGGTCATTTAATTCTTTTAAAGAAACGTCTTTTAGAGAAGAAATGTCTTGAACCAAATCAACTGCTAATTCTTCCACTTCTAATTTAGTTTTAGCTAATTTAGGTTCTTCTTTGATCTTCAAGAATATCCCTGCTTTATCTAAAATATTTTCGTAAGTAAAAATAGGAGCGTTAAATCGAGTCGCTAATGCAATGGCATCAGAAGTTCGGGCATCAATAATTTCTTCAATTTTATCTCTTTCACATATTAAACTTGAATAAAAGACTCCGTCAACTAATTTGTGAATAATTACCTGCTTAACTTTGATATTAAACCTATCAGAAAATGATTTGAATAAATCGTGGGTAAGCGGTCTTGGAGGTTTTATTTCTTTCTCTAAGGCAATGGCGATGGACTGAGCCTCAAAAGCACCGATGATTATAGGTAAAGTACGTTCACCATCTAATTCACTCAATACTAAAGCGTAAGCTCCACTTTGCGTTTGACTATAAGAAATACCTTTTATGTTAAGGCGGACTAAACTCATAAGTAAATATAAAAAAACTGTCTAATTAAAAGGGCATATTTGTCGAATTAATTAGACAACCTTTCGAGGCACAATTTACTAAAATTATGCGTTTTGAGCTTTAAATTCTTTTAACTTTTCAATTAATTGTGGAACAACCTCAAATGCATCACCTACAATGCCATAATCAGCAGCTTTAAAAAATGGCGCTTCAGGATCCGTATTGATAACAACTTTAACTTTTGATGAATTAATCCCTGCCAGGTGTTGAATAGCACCAGATATTCCAACTGCAATATATAAATTAGAAGCTACAGGTTTACCAGTTTGGCCAACATGTTCACTGTGAGGTCTCCAGCCTAAATCAGATACAGGTTTTGAACATGCAGTTGCCGCACCTAATACTTCAGCTAATTCTTCAATCATTCCCCAGTTTTCAGGACCTTTTAATCCACGACCTCCTGAAACAACAATATCAGCGTCGGCTATTGTAATTTTTCCCTTTATTGTTTCAATTTCTGCAGATTTTAATTCAAAATCATCCTCTTTTAAGGAAGGTGAAAAAGTTTCTTCAGTTGAATTTGTAATGTTTTCTATTAAACCATAAGAGTTTTTAGCAAGTCCAATAACCTTTTTCGGTGTGGTTATTGTTGTATTGCACAATGCCTTATTTGAAAAAGCTTGACGTTTCACGGTTAAAGGTGAAGTGGAGCTAGGTAAGGCAACAACCTTAGAAGCATACCCAGCTTCTAAATTTACGGCTACCATTGGTGCCAAATATGAACCATTTGCACTTGAATCTAATACAATAATATTTGCATTAGTGCTTTCTGCAACTTGCTTCACAATATCAGCGTATGCTTTAGCATTAAAAGAGTTTAATTTTTCGTCAGATACTTTTACTATTTTTTCAGCTCCGTAATTTGCTAATATCGAAGTGTCATTAGCATTAATGGTCAATACTACTAAATTTGTGTTTAGTAGTTCAGCAATTTTTTTGCCATAAGAAGTTACTTCCAAGGCTACTTTTTTAAATTTTCCTTCAGTGGATTCTGCAAAGACTAAAACTGACATAATTTTTATTTTTTTAACTGAACTTGGTTCAGGGCTATTGTTTTAATTATTTTTTTGAGTGATTGTGAAATTAAATCATCATGATTTTGCTACTACTATATCACTTTTGCTTCATTATGAAGTAAGTTTATTAATTCATTAATATTACTCGGATCAATTAATTTCACTGCGCCTTTAGCATCTGGTTTTTCAAAATTTACCGATTCACTTGCAGCTTCAAAAGATACGGCTTCCAAAACCGTTAAAGGTTTTTTACGAGCCATCATAATACCTCTCATGTTTGGAATACGTAAATCTTTTTCTTCTACAACTCCTTTTTGACCTCCTATTACTACGGGTAAGTTACAAGTAAGTGACTCTTTTCCTCCATCAATTTCTCTTGATGCAGAAACGTTATTTCCTTCAACCTCTATTGCAATACAAGCATTTATAAAATTATAATTTAAAATGGAAGCTAACATACCAGGAACCATCCCTCCATTATAATCTATGGATTCTTTCCCTGCCAAAATTAAATCATAATTGCCATCTTTTGCAACTTCGGCTATTTGTTTTGCAACAAAAAAACCATCCGTAGCTTCTGCATTGACTCTAATGGCATCATCTGCTCCGATAGCTAAAGCTTTACGTAATGTAGGTTCCGTGCTAGAATTGCCTACATTTATAACAGTTATAGACGCTCCTTGTTTTTCTTTGAACCACATGGCTCTTGTAAGGACAAATTCATCATATGGATTAATTACAAATTGTACACCATTCGTGTCAAATTTAGAATCATTGTCCGTGAAGTTAATTTTTGATGTTGTGTCTGGAACATGACTAATACAAACTAATATTTTCATCTCTTTTATATAAATATTTATAATTAAATGGATGTTTATTGAAACAACTACGAAGTTAATACTTTTTTTCAAAATACTATGCATGCATAGTAAAAATAATTCATTCTATTCCTTATAAAATTGTCTTAATTTTCTACTTTTGCCAAACTAAAAGACAAAGAATGAGAACTATCCAATTTAGAGAGGCTATTTGTGAAGCAATGAGTGAAGAAATGCGCCGCGATGAAAGTATATATTTAATGGGCGAGGAGGTAGCTGAGTATAATGGAGCTTATAAAGCCTCTA
>UPTN01000988.1_pt1 | contig 13297 bp, 11 predicted proteins | sample 2160111 | NCBI WGS metagenome assembly UPTN01 (sample SAMN06265058, study PRJEB28932) | marine metagenome | isolation source: Columbia River Estuary | place: USA:Columbia River Estuary, USA | collected 2014-05-05 | reverse complement strand
AAAAAAATAGGATTTGGAGTATTATCTATAATGTTAGCTTTAAATATTAGTAGTTGTGAGGCTACTAAAAATGCTAGTAATACACAAAAAGGTGGTGCAATTGGTGCTGCTGGTGGTGCAATTTTAGGTGCAATTATTGGAAATAATACTGGAAAAAAGGGTAGTGGTGGCGAATTAGGAGCCGTTATAGGTGGAGTTGTTGGTGGAACTGCGGGTGTATTAATTGGTAAGAAAATGGACAAGCAAGCACAACAAATTGAAGAAGAAATCCCTGGTGCAGTTGTTGAACGTATTGATGATGGTATTGTAATTACTTTTGATGAAAATAGTGGTGTTTATTTTGATACTAACAAATACAATATTAATGCAGATTCTGAAGTATTATTAAATAAACTTTCAGGTATTTTATTAGAGTATCCAGATACTAATGTTGTGGTTGTTGGCCATACAGATAGCACAGGGGCTGATGAGTATAATATGACACTTTCTAAAAACCGTGCATTTGCTGTAACCAATTATTTTACACAAACTAAAGGTTTAGCATCAACTAGATTTACAACAAACTGGTTTGGTGAAGAACAACCAATTGCTGATAACACAACAGTTGATGGTCGTTCAAAAAACCGAAGAGTAAATATTGCAATTGTACCAAATGATAAAATGAAAGAAGATGCCAAAAATGAAGCCGGCACCAACTAATTAAATAAATTATTTAAAAAATTGTTTAAAAAGTAACTGTAACAATAATGTGACAACGTGCTTTTTAAACAATTTTTTTTGATTTAAACTTTGTTACTATTTCAAATTATGCCAGAAATATTATCAAACATTTTTAATACAATGCTATTAACAAATTTCGAATTGTTTTTAGCATTTTTTGGGGCTTTTTTATTAGGCACAAGTAAAGCTGGTATAAAAGGAGTTGGAGTTATTATTGTAACTATAATGGCTATTGTTTTTGGGGGAAAACCATCAACTGGAGTGCTCATTCCAATGATGATTTTAGCTGATATTTTTGCAGTAATTTATTATCACCGACATACTCAATGGAAGTATTTGGTTAAACTTTTGCCAACCATGGTAATAGGTGTATTATTGGGTGTTTGGTTTGGAAATGACATTTCAGATGCTATTTTTAAACAATTAATGGCTGTTTTAATTCTTGGTATTGTTGTTTTGATGGTTTATATGGACTTAAAAAAATCAAAAGACATACCTCAAAACCGTTTTTTTTCAAATAGTATGGGCCTTTTAGCAGGTTTCACTTCAATGATTGGGAATTTAGCAGGTTCATTTTCAAATATTTATTTTTTAGCAATGCGCTTACCAAAAAATGAATTTATTGGTACCGCAGCATGGTTATTTTTTATTATAAATGTGTTTAAACTACCTTTTCACATTTTTGTTTGGAAAACAGTTTCAAAAGAAAGTTTAATGATAAATACATTGTTAATTCCAGGAATTATTTTAGGCTTTTATGCAGGTGTAAAATTTGTTAAATTAATTAATAATGAGGCATATCGTAAATTTATTTTAATTGTAACCGCTATTGGAGCAGTTATTATTCTTTTTAAATAAATCTTAAAATGGAAGAATACTTTTTTCAATGTCCGTATTGCTGGGAAGAAATATCAATGTTATTTGATACCTCAATTAGAGATCAACAATATATTGAGGATTGTGAGGTTTGCTGCAATCCCATTGAAATTAATCCAACTTTTCAAAATGGAGTGCTTATTAATTTAGAAATCAATAATATAGAACAGTAGTGTTAAAGTTTATGTTTAGCTACCAATAGCTTGTTTTAATTGCGAAACAGATTGCATTCCTGATTGTCTCCAAACTTGTTTTCCTTGTTTAAAAACCATAAATGTAGGCACTCCCTGAACTTGATATTTAGCTGCTAATGCCTGATTAGTATCTACATTAATTTTTATAATGCTAATCTTATCTTTTAATTCAGACTTTAATTGTTTTAAAATAGGCGCCATACTTTTACATGGTCCGCACCAATCTGCATAAAAATCGACCAAAACAGGGACATTCTGATTTATAATATCATTGAATGATTTTTTCATTTTAGTATTTTTTAGTAATACTTAAAGTTACAAAACAAAAATTAATAGGAGGGCAGTTAATTGGAAATTTCAACTGTATTTTTAATTCGTTTCTTTGCTGATTTTAAATAAATAAGTATAGCAATGGATAAAGCACTGCAAACTAAAAATCCGAAAAAGAGAGGTAAAGCAGTACCAAAAACAAACCTACCTATAAAGGTACTTATTGGAACAGCCATAATTGTTGAAATAAACCCTGTAATTGCGGCTCCAATACCAGCAATATGTCCAATAGGCTGCATTGCAAGAGCTCTTAAGTTTCCAAATAGAAAACCAATAGAAAAAAATTGTAAGCCTAAAAATGTCAATAAAATAGCAATGCTTGGGTTGGCAGTACCAAAAAATAAAACACAGTAAATTAAAGACAAGCTAAAAAATGAAATAAGTGAATAGGTTACCATATTTTCCATTCCAAATTTTATAACAAGGGTTCCATTTAAAAAAGTTGCAGTTCCAATAGAAATTGCAATCCCAGCAAATATGTAAGGAAATTGATCTTTTAAATCGTATTGAATTTGAAATACTTGTTGCGCTGTACTTAAATACACCATAAAAGAACCGGTAATAAATCCAGAAATAACAGTATACCCTATGGTTGTTTTGTATTTTAAAATTTCTTTTAATCCGTTAACAAAAATATGACTTGTAAATTTTACACGTTGTTCAATATACAACGTTTCTGGTTGTCTTTTCCAAAACCAAAAAGACACTAATACACTGAATATCAGCTGAACATAAAATATTGCTTGCCAATTATAATGATCTAAAACGAACTGACCCATAGCAGGTGCAACAATAGGTATTAACAGAAAAACCACAGTTATAAAAGACATAATTCGGGCCATATAATCACCATCATAAGTATCACGTACCATTGCAATACTTATAGTTCTTGGTGCTGAAAGTCCAATTCCTTGTAAAATTCTTCCAAAAACCATCATTTCTAAACTTTCTGAAAAAACACAAATAAAACTGGCAATAATAAAAATACCAAATCCCATATAAACTATGGGTTTTCTTCCTAAACTGTCCGAAATTGGTCCAAAAAATAAAGGACCTAATCCAAGGCCTAAGAAAATCATTGTAATTAATAATTGATTGTCCACCGGATTAGCAGTTCCAATTGAAATTCCTATATAATCTAAGGCTGGTAGTAAAGCATCAATCGCTAAGGCCACAACAGACATTAATGAAGCCATAAGGGCTATAAATTCAAATTGCGATGGATTTTTTAACATATGGCAAATGTACATTAATTGTATTTGTGACCACCAATTTTTATTATTGTAAAAAGTAATCGCTCAATAAGAATTTGTAATTTGCATTTTTAAAAAAGTATTTATGAACTTGCTAACCCTAAAGAATAGTATTAAAGGAATTGATATTTATATTTTAGATCAAATTTTAAAAAATCGCTACCAACCAGGAGAAAAAATATTAGATGTTGGTTGTGGAAATGGTAGAAACTTAAAATGGTTTTATCAGCAAGGTTTTGAAATCCACGGAACAGATTTACATAAAGGTCCGTTAGAAAGGTGTAAAGAAATATATCAGTCTCAAAAAGAGCACTTTATACAAGTAAAAGCAGGTAATATGCCCTATAAACCTGATAGTTTCGACCATGTAATTTGTAATGCTGTATTGCATTTTGCTAAAGATTTAACTCATTTTTTACAATTGTTTAATGAGTTATTGCGTGTATTAAAACCTAATGGGAGTTTATTTATTAGAACAGCTTCTAATTTTGGAATTGAAAACCAGGTTATTGCATTAGATAACGAAAATTATAAATTACCTGATGGTTCTACAAGGTTTTTACTAACTGTTGAAATTCTTGAAGGTTTACAAAAAATAAAAGAAATTATATTTATAGAGGACATAAAAACAACCATTGTGAAAAATAAAAGAAGTATGACAACCTTAGTGATCCAGAAAAAGGCACAAATAAAATAATTGTAATTTTAAAACCTAATAAAAAATTAAAAGAATTTCTAAATACGCGAATAACCGGATATTCACTAAAATATAAGGATAGGTTAGTTGGTAAATATTCTATTTAACATAATATAAATTATAGTACAAATTATAAACAAAGTAAATTGGTGGATAGCTGTGCCATTTAGCATAATTGCAGATATAGTGCCTTTAGGTCTATATCGTCAACAAATCGACTTTTGGAGATTCGTGAACTCCTATTTATAAAATATATACAACGTGAACAATTATGTTAAAACCAATTTGCGATACATTTGCTTCTTTTGTAGTTATAATTCTACACTATGCAAAATATCCCAAGTATATTCTATTTCTTTACAATATTCCGAACTTAAATTTAGAAATATATTGTAATTTCTGCCTAGCCGCTTTTAAGGCAGGTATTAGTATCTCAAACTAAAAGCTCTGAGTAACTTACACATAATCAGAAATATTATGCCTTTTGTTAAATAAATAACTCCTAATAATTTTTTTGTATTTTTAATTAGTTGCGAAAGCACACATATTTCTCTTAATAAGCAATTATTACTAATGAAGATTAAAACTGATAAACAACGTTATTTAGAGAACGGTTTTGTTAAAGATCGTTTTCTTGGCGAAATAAAACCAAATATTTGGGTAGTACTAATACTGGGTATAATAGGTGTTTTGTTTTTATTTTTTTTATTTAAGTTCATAGAAAATACGGGTCCCATTTGGTGGATTATCTTCATATTTCTACCTGCAATTCCTGTTTTCGGTTTTTTATTTATATATTTTATTATCCGAATTTATGTGGATCATCAAATTGCAAAAATGATGTCAAAAATTGGTAAAAATCAACCTGCCAACAAACATGAACCTATACAAAACGAAGAACCCCCTAACACTCATATCCCAATTGAAATTATTAAACAATTACCTTCAGAGTTAAAAAGTAAAGAGAATAAAACTTTGGGTAAAGCTGTAACCAAAAAACCTTTTAAAACCCTTTATTTGTGGAACTTTAATTCCGGAAGTCAATACTTAAGGCATTGTTTACGAAGCTGGCAACGGTATGGTCCAGTTTATCTTATCCCAAGTCCCAGATATATTCCAATCTTAAAATATTTTCAACTATTATTTTCAAATTTGGAGAATTATTTTATCAGTTCTGAAAAGCAATTAAAATTGCGTCTTAACCAAGTTAAAGTGAATGACAAAAAAAGAGGTTGGTATTTTCTATATGGTAAGTTATATCCAAGAGTTTATTTACACAATGCAGATATTTCTTGGAAAAAGACTTTAATGTATATGTTAAATTATGTGGATTATATTATAATTGATGCCAGGGGTTTCACAAAAGAAAGAAATGGATTAGCTTGGGAAATGATGCAAGTTATAAAATATGTCCCTGCAAATAACTTTTTAATTCTAGCAAATATCCATACGGATATGCAATTTTTGAATGACACAATTGCTACTATTCCTAACAATAGAAAATTTCCAGATAGTGGACCTATTCGTATTATTAATTTAGGTTGGATTGAAAATTTTACTTATCGCACTTATTTTCTAAAAGCTGATGCTATATATCCTCTTTTGAAGTGATTTAGTTTATAAAAATTTAAAATTCAAAACAAAACTACAGATATTAGGCTTCCCTCCCTTTTTAATATGGGGTTCCAAACAATAAAATAAAATTTATTATAGATTTTTTATTGCTGTTTTGTGCTTAAAAATTTAGCGTAAAAGAAAGATTTAGTTATATTCACTCTTTAAAAATTAAACTTCCTTTTTTTCAATGAAAAAAATTCAAAAGTTTGGGACATTTGCTGGTGTTTTTACACCCTCATTACTTACCATTTTAGGAGTTATTATGTATATGCGTTTAGGCTGGGTTGTAGGAAATGCTGGTTTAATTGGTACTATTATTATTATAATTATTGCTCATGTTATTTCTGTAACAACCGGATTAAGTATCTCTTCAGTAGCAACAGATAAAAAAATAGGTGCAGGTGGTGTTTATTATGTGCTTTCACGAAGCATGGGCATTCCAATTGGTGGTTCAATTGGTATTGCTTTATATGTAGGTACTGCCCTTTCGATTGCTTTGTATTTAATTGGATTTGCTGAAAGTTTCAATAATTTTTTTGACCTTGGTATGTCTATTAATGATTTTAGAATAACAGGAACTATAGCATTATTATCTATTACCATATTGGCATTAATTAGCACTTCCATAGCATTAAAAACACAGTATATTATTTTATCCGCAATTGCTGTATCTATTATTTCTATTGTGTTAGGAACAAGGGATTTTGTACCTGAAACCGTTAATATGTTCGCTACCAAAGATGCTATGTCTATGGAAATTGTATTTGCCGTGTTTTTCCCGGCTGTCACCGGATTTACTGCTGGTATTGCTATGAGTGGTGATTTAAAAGATCCTAAAACTTCTATTCCAACTGGTACTTTATGGGCAATTGGTGTTGGACTTGTAGTTTATATTTCATTAGCCATTTTTATTTCCTTAAGTGTAAACTCTGAAACTTTAAAAACGGATTATAATATTTTAATGAAAATGGCACTTTTTTCACCTGCTGTTGTTGCGGGTATTTGGGGAGCTACTTTGTCCTCTGCTTTAGGTGGTATTCTTGGTGGTCCCAGAATTTTACAAGCCATGTCAATGGACAAGGTAACCCCAAAAATATTTTCTAAGGGAAAAGGACATAACAATGAACCCGTAAACGCCCTTATAATGGTATTCCTTATAGCTGAAGCCGGTATTTTAATTGGTGAATTAGATGTTATTGCTAGAGTTGTTTCTATGTTTTACTTAACAGCTTATGGGTTTATAAATATTGCCTTTTTTTTGGAAAACTGGGCAAATCCAGATTTTCAACCAACTTTTAAAATTAAACGTTGGATTGGTTTACTTGGTTTTTTTGCTTGTTTTGCTGTAATGTTTAAGTTAGATATGTTTGCCATGATTGCCGCATTAACCGTTGTTGCTGGTTTATATTTTTGGTTGCAACGAAAGGAAGTTAAACTTCAATCTAACGATGTATGGCGCAGTGTTTGGGAAAATGTTGTTAATAAAGGATTAAAAAAAATTAACGCTAATAATGAAGATAACGCCAATTGGAACCCTAATATTATTTTATTTAGTGGGCATAGTAAACACCAATCGTATTTATTGGAATTGAGTAAAACAGTATCTGGTAGAACAGGTATTGTTACCAATTTTAAACTCATCCTTGATAAAGGTAATAATAAACCACTCAAGAAAACGGAACAAGTTGTTTCAGATGAAGCTTTCTCTGATTTAGGAATCTTTGCTCGACAAATAAAAGTGGATAATATTTATACCGGAATTAGAAATATTGCCACAACGTTTGGCTTTTCGGGAGTAGAACCTAATACCATTATGATGGGTTGGCCGAAAGGTTTAGAAGGCTCCAAAGAATATGCTGAAATGACGGAGGAACTACTTCATTTAGATTATAATTTATTGTATTTAGATTTTGATAAAAAAGCAAAATTTGGAAACTATAAAACCGTGGATTTATGGTGGCGAGAAACTGATAGTAAAAATGCTGAAATGATGCTTAATATTGCACGTTTTATTATAGCGTCTCCTCTATGGCAAAATACTAGAATTAGGGTATTATTTGTAAATAACAATAATGTTAACAATAAAATTGTGTACACTAAAATAGACAATCTTGTTAAGGATCTACGCGTTATTATTGAGATTAAAATTATTGATAATGCTATAGAGCAAGTTGCTTTTTATGACCTGATTAAACAGTTTTCAGGCGCTACCGATTTAACCTTGATAGGTATTCCAAATTATAAAATTGAACAGCAAGCTGAATTTATAGTTAAAACCAATCACTTATTTGAAGCTATTGGATCTACGCTTTTGGTAAAGGCAGCTAATAATTTTAATGTCTTAGACTTAAATTTTACAAAAGAAAAATAATAGAAAATTGATTTGCCATAGAAGTTGATTCATATATTATGAAGGTGATCTGCTCATTTTTTAACTTTTTTTCAACATACAAGCATTAACTGAGATTACCCTAATTGGCGATGAAATTAGTTTGGATATGTTGCAATCTGAATCTGAAAATAGCAAGTGTTTATCCTTTGCTTTCAATTGGTTAACACCAGTTATTGAAGAAAAGATTACTAGTAAAATTTTCCTAAACCTCTTTTCTTAAAACTTCTAACGGAGGGCTTTTTAAAACGCTTCTTATATTACTTAAACCAATTAATAAAACTAAAAAAGTAATACCTGGCAGAAATACTAAAAAAGGAATAACAGAAGGAATAAAAGGTTCTTTAAATAAAAATGTTGCTAATAATTGACTACTAATAAGAGATAATAAAATTCCAACTAAACTACCTATAACACCTAAATAAACGTATTCAAGGGCTGTAATTCTTAAAATTTGTTTACTCTTTGCTCCCAAAGTCCTAAGTAAAACACTTTCCTTAATTCGCTGATATTTACTGTTTCTAACCGATCCAATTAAAACGATAATTCCTGTAAGAATACTAAAGAACGCCATAAAATTTATAATCCAAGATATTTTATCTAAAATATCTTCAATAATATTATAAACCTGACGTAAATCTAACACAGAAATATTTGGAAATTTCTTCACCAAGTCGCGTTGCAAGTCTGCTGAAATTACTTCATTTGACACATTGGTTGTTAAAACATTAAACTGTGGTGCATTTTCTAAAACTCCTGTTGGAAAAACTACTGAAAAATTAAGTTGCATTCGACCCCAATCTACTTTACGAATACTTCCAATAGTTGTTTCCATTAAAACTCCTTGCACATTAAAAACAACACGATCTCCAATTACCAGATCTGCATCTCTAGCAATATTATCTGAAACAGAAACTAAAATGGGATCCCCCTGCCCTATTTTATTTATCCAAGTTCCTTCCAACAATTCTTCTGAAGCCAATAATGAATCACGATAAGTTACTCTAAACTCATGATTTAAAATCCATCTATTCATTTTTGAAGTGGTGTCTTTACGAATATCGTTCACCAAATTATTTTTAATTTGATGCATCCGCATAGTAACAATAGGAATGTTATCAATTACTTTTAAATCTTTTGAAAGCACCGAATTTACAACCGCTTCTTTTTGTGTAGCCTGCACATCCATTAAAATGATATTTGCATTTTCTGAATTATTTTCAATAGCTGTTTTAGCTAGCAAAATGTCTTTGGTAAAGTATAACGTACTAATTAAAAAAGTACCTAAACCAATAGCTAAAATTAATACCATGGTTTGGTTATTTGGGCGAAATAGATTTAATAAACTTTGTCGTTCTGTAAATCCCCAATTAGTTGGAAAAAACTTTTTAATTAATTGCATAAAAAAACTAGAAATACCAGCCATAATTGCAAAAGTTATTAAAATTCCAACGGTAAAGGCCAATCCAAACAAAGCGTTTTTTAATAACCAAAAAGAAAATAAAAATATAAAAAGTAAAATTGCTGCTAAGGTAAAAAGTCTTGCTTTTCTCGGTTTAACCAAGTTTTCATCCGTTCCTCTTAAAACTTCCAATGGAGAAACATACCAAGTGCCTAACAACGGCAATAATGCAAATAAAACCGACATTAAAATACCCAATAATATTCCCATAATTAAGGGTTGGAAAGTAATTGCTATTTCAACATCAAATGGCAGAAATTCTTTCAAAAAATAAGGAAAGGCATATTGCAATCCTATTCCTATGGCAGCACCTAAAATCCCACCAATTAATCCAATTCCTATAATTTGAATTAAATAAATTAAAAATGTTTGTTTTCTTGAGGCTCCTATACATTTTAGGACTGCTACATTTTTTAACTTTTCTTTTATATAAATATGTACAGAACTTGCAATACCCACACAACCCAATAAAAGCGCAATAAATGCAGCTAAATTTAAAAATTTGCTCACATTATCGTACCTTCTTCCTAAGCGTTCACTTGTACTTGTATGCGTATCTAAATCAGCATTCTCATCATCTAAAATTGGATCTATTTTTTTATCTAACAGTTCTAAATCCATTGATGGAGGTGCAACAAAAAAGTACTGATATTCTTTTCTACTTCCCAATTGCAACAATTCAGTTTCTTCAATAAAACGAAAAGGAATAAGCACTGGTGGAGCAACGGATGTTGAGACTGCTGTACTTCCAGGAACAGATATTAATGAGCCAATAATTGGAAATGTTAGTTTTCCTAATTTTATTGAATCTCCAGGTTTTAAATTGTATTGTAACATTAGCGTGGCATCTACCAGTGCGCCTCCTAATGCTTGATAGTTTGTAGCTGCATTAACTGGTTCTGTATCCAGTGTTCCATAAAATGGAAAATTACCTTCAATAGCACGAACTTTTACAAGCTTAGTTCCATCATTTTTTGGAAATGCAGCCATTGATACAAAATTAACTTCTGAAGCGGCTACATTTAATGAATCTATAATTAATTGTACTTTTTCAGAAGGAAGTTGTCTGCTGTCTATAATAAAATCAGCTCCCATTAATGCCTTAGACTGATTTTTAATATTTTGCTTTAAGTTTTCACTGAACAATTGAATAGATACCACAGCGGCAATTCCCAAAATAATAGATGCCATAAATAGCATTAATCTGGAAATACTAGCTTTTCCATCTCGCCAAGCCATTTTAAACAGCCATTGTACCGAACTTTTTAAAGGTAAATTACTCATTAACCTGCTATTGTTTTTTCGTTCGACATTATTTCCCCTCCTTTTAGTCGAAGTATTTGTTGGGTTCTATTGGCTAAATCTAAATCGTGCGTAATAATAACCAATGTAGTTCCTGCTTCTTTATTTAACTGAAACAATAACTGAATAACTTTTTCTCCAGTTGCTGAATCTAAATTCCCCGTTGGTTCATCGGCAAATAAAATAGAAGGTTTATTAGAAAAAGCTCTTGCCAATGCTACCCGTTGCTGTTCACCACCTGATAATTGTGATGGATAATGATGAAAACGATCCGCTAACCCTACTTTTCCCAACAATTCCATACCAACTTTTGCTGCATTTTTTTCACCTTGTAATTCTAACGGTACAATTACATTTTCTAAGGCAGTAAGGGTAGGTAATAATTGAAAGTTCTGAAAAATAAAACCGACTTCCTTATTTCTTAATTGTGCACGTTCATCCTCATTTAAGTGTTCTAAACTATTTCCACACAGTTCTATATTTCCGGCACTTGGATAATCTAAACCTGCGCATAATCCAAGCAAAGTAGTTTTTCCACTTCCTGAAGGGCCAACAATAGAAAAGATACTTCCCTTTTCAACATCAAACGAAATATTACTTAGTACTGTTAAATTTTTTGAGCCACTCGTATATGTTTTCTCTAATTCGTGAATCTTTAATATCTTTGTCATGGTACCCTTTTAATATAAATTTTATTTAAAAATGCAAAAACTGAAAAATAAGCAATTGATTTTAAATTTGACTGTTAGTGTTAGTAAGATTTTCTTAAAGTTTTGTTATTTTTCATTAATGTTAGTACTACTATCTTGTAGATCTGATACTTCAAAAAAGGAAAATACCCTTGAAATAGCGCCTATTGAAAATGAAAGCAACCTTACTGAAACAAATACAACAAAAACAATTTTATTTTTTGGTGATAGCTTAACAGCTGGGTATGGATTGGATGATGTAAATGATGCGTTTCCTGCACTTATTCAAGCTAAAATAGATTCGCTCTCATTGGATTATACGGTTATTAATTCAGGAGTAAGTGGTGAAACTACTGCTGGTGGTAAAAGTAGAATAAACTGGGTGCTGAATCAAAAAATTGATGTTTTTGTGTTGGAACTAGGTGCAAATGATGGCTTACGAGGTGTTCCTTTATCAGAAACTAGGGATAATTTACAAGATATTATTGATGCTGTGCTTGAAAAAAATATAACTACCAAAATTGTATTAGTGGGAATGCAATTACCTCCAAATATGGGACAAGATTATATTTCTGAATTTAAAAGAATTTTTCCTGAATTAGCAGAAAAAAATAAATTAGACTTAATTCCTTTTTTATTAAAAGATGTTGGTGGAATTCCTTCATTAAATCAAGCAGATGGTATTCATCCAACAGTTGAAGGTCAAAAAATACTGGCGGCTAATGTATGGGATGTTTTGAAAAATATTATTATATAATTCCAAATAGCAGTATAAAAAATTTCATTATTTATTTTTAATCATTACTCAATACGGAGAATGTCGGTAATTTTTATTAAAGTAAATTGTACACTCTAATAATGAAAAAACGTTAGAAATTACGATGTAACAACCTTCTAACGTTTTATATTATTAAATTTTGTCCGCTATTTTTTCAAAGGAGAATGATGCTCATGAACCATTTTCCACCCTTTACTTGTATTAACGAATAACAATGTAATTTGATCATTTACTACAACTAAATCTTCTCCAAATTTTAACTGAAAATCTGAATGAAAAGTTAAATTGGCTACATCGCCATAAACAGCAATTTGCAAATCTTTTGCATCAAATTTTACAACTTCAGTAACTGCTCCAAAAACATTTCTTTCGTGTTTTTCATTTGCTTCACCTCCATTACGTGGCTCTCCATTTTTAAATTCTGTAAACTTTGGACTATAAGCATGAAAAGAAATTAATTTATCTAAATCTCCATCCTTAATACTCTGTGCAATAGCTCCAAAAGTTTCCATAACTTCTTGCTTTGCTTCTGGATATTCAGTGTTTACTAGGTCTTTACTTGCATTACAACTACTAAATAATATTCCCGTAATAATAATTAATGTAAATTTTATTCTTGTTTTCATATTTTAATGTTTAAAAATTATTCTAAAAAGGTTGATATTTTTTGCTTTATGTATTTACAGAGCTACAGGAGAATGATGTTCGTGAGCTATTTTCCATTCACCATTTGTTTTAACAAATAATAAAGTAATTAGATTATTAACTGTTATTTCTCCAAATTCCTTATGCATAAGTATAAAGTCTGAGGTAAAAGTTAAATTAGCTACATTTCCATAATATACAGCAACTTTTAAAGTTTCAGGAATAGCTGCAAATCGTAATACTCCGCCTTCTTCTAAATCTTCACCAAATAACTGACGTTCATTATGTTCATTTCCAGCACTATCGAAAGATACCCCTCCATTGAATTCAGTAAACTTGTCTCCA
>UPTN01000985.1_pt1 | contig 13315 bp, 10 predicted proteins | sample 2160111 | NCBI WGS metagenome assembly UPTN01 (sample SAMN06265058, study PRJEB28932) | marine metagenome | isolation source: Columbia River Estuary | place: USA:Columbia River Estuary, USA | collected 2014-05-05 | reverse complement strand
ATCTCGTTTACATAAATAAATTCATCTGCTGAATGTGAACGGGTACTATCTCCTGGTCCTAATTTTAAACTCGGACAAGACAAGACTGCTTGGTCTGATAATGTTGGTGACCCATAAGTACTCCTGCCCATGGCGATACCTACTTTTACCAAATCGTGATCTACAGGAATTGATGATGAATTTAAACGTAAACTTCGTGGTGTAATACTAGTAACCGGTGCGTTCTCTTTTAAAATTTGCGCAACTTCTGCATTACTATAGGCATCATTTACACGAACATCAATCACCAAATCTACATGTCCTGGCACCACATTATGCTGTGAACCTGCACTAATTTGAGAAACCGTTAACTTCACATCGCCTAAAGCTTCAGAGCCTTTTTCAAACTTAAAATCTTTAAACCACTGTAAAGCTTCAATACTATTATAAATGGCGTTATTATCATTTGGATGTGCTGCATGACTTGGTGTACCTTCTATCACGGCATCAAACACAACCAATCCTTTTTCGGCAACCGCAAGATTCATTAAAGTTGGTTCGCCAACTATGGCAACATCTACTTTTGGTATAATATATAACATACTGTTTAATCCATTTGGACCGCTACTTTCCTCTTCCGCGGAAGCGACAATAACCAAATTATATTTTAAATTTTCTTGATTATAAAAATGAGTAAATGTTGCCATTAACGACACTAAACAGCCGCCTGCATCATTACTTCCTAAACCGAATAATTTCCCATCTTCCACAAAGGCATTAAATGGATCGTTAGTATATGCTGAATTTGGTTTTACGGTATCGTGATGCGAGTTTAATAACAGCGTTGGTTTACGGGAATCAAAATACTTATTGACTGCCCAAACATTATTTTTTGCACGTTTGAAAACTACATCATAACGCATAAACCAATCTTCAATATGCAATGCTGTAACATATTCTTCAGAAGAAAAAGACTGCGTTTCTATCAACTTTTTTAAAAGTGATATGGCATCATTTGTTAAGTCTTGTATCGCCATATTATAAAGTTATTGTCGTGAAATTATCATTCGCTTGGGTTAACATCGAGGTGTTTCCCATATTTATATTGTTGACGCCGTTTTTCAAGGCATCAAAACAGTTTTCTAATTTAGGCAGCATACCATCTGCTATAATACCTTGTTCTAGTAGTTCTTTATAAACTTTTGAATCTATATGCCTAACCACCGAATCCTTGTCATTTATATCTCTTAAAACACCATTCAGTTCAAAACAATAATAAATAGATGTGTCATACAAATTACTCATCCCTACTGCTACTTGCGATGCTATTGTATCTGCATTTGTATTTAATAATTGACCGTTTCCATCATGCGTAATGGCACAAAAGACAGGTGTAAAATCAGCTTGAATTAACTTATCAATCGAATTATGTGCCACTTCCTTTACATCACCTACAAAACCAAAATCAATCTCTTTTACTGGTCGCTTATCAGACTTGATACTGTTTACATCTGCACCAGTTAAACCAATGGCATCTGTGTTTAAGGCTTGTAATTTCGCAACCACATTCTTATTAACCAAACCACCATAAACCATGGTAATCACTTCTAAAGTTTCAGCATCAGTGATACGTCTACCATTTATCATTTTAGCTTCTATACCTAATTTTGATGCCATATGAGTTGCGCGTTTCCCGCCACCATGTACCAAAATTTTCTTCCCTTCTAAATTAGAAAATAATTCTAAAAAAGCATTCAAAGACGTTTCATCTTCAATGATGTTTCCTCCTATTTTTACTATGGATAGTTTTTCTTTAGACATTTTCTAGAATCTTTTTAAGCACCAATTGCGCTGCATACGTTCTGTTATTAGCTTGTTCAATCACTAACGAACTATCACTATCTAAAACTGCATCTTCAACAACTAAATTACGTCTTACCGGTAAACAATGCATGAATTTAGCATCGCCAATTTTTTCTTTGGTTATCATCCAATTTGGGTCTGTATTTAACACTTTGCCGTAACTTTCATAAGAACTCCAGTTTTTGGTATATATAAAATCGGCATCCTTAAAGGCCTCATTTTGGTTGTGATAAATTGGTATGTCTCCAGTAATTTCAGGGTTCAAATTATAACCTTCAGGGTTCGTAATCACAAATTCCACATCCATTTTTTGCATGGCTTGAACAAAGCTATTTCCAACAGCATGCGGTAAGGATTTTATATGTGGTGCCCAACTTAAAACTACTTTTGGCTTTTTAACCTTAGCATGTTCAGAAATCGTAATGGCATCAGTCAAACCTTGTAACGGATGTCCTGTTGCGCTTTCCATATTCATAATAGGAACAGAAGCATATTTTTTAAATGAATTCAAAACATGTTCGCTTTCATCGTTAACTTTATCAGTCAACGATGGAAAAGCTCTAACCGCAATAATATCGCAATATTGTGAAACCACTGCCGCTGCTTCTTTAATATGTTCTGCGGTGTTACCATTCATAATTGTACCATCACCAAACTCAATACCCCAAGCATCACCAGACACATTCATCACTATAGGATTCATGCCTAAATTCAAAGCTGCTTTTTGTGTACTTAAACGCGTACGTAAACTAGAATTAAAGAATAATAATCCTAAGGTTTTGTTTTTCCCTAACTCAATATTCTTAAGCGGATTTGCCTTTAATTGTTTTGCTTCTTCAATCCACACATTGATGTTGTCTATATCGTTTATGGAGGTGTAATTCATCTTTTCTACTTTATTTTGGTAAACGACACCTTATTATCCATAGCATTCACTATAAAATTATCTTCCAATCCGTTTACAATCCATGTTTCTATATTTGCCTTTTTAGTTACGGAAGCTGCTTCAACTTTTGATTGCATCCCTCCACTACCATGTGATGACTTAGAATTTACAACTTGCGAGTGTAATGTATCAAAATCCGTGACTTCTTCTATAGTTTTCGGCACATCATAATTAATAGACGCTTTGGTATAAATACCGTTTGTATTGGTCGCAATTATAAATAATTCTACATCGAGTAAAGATGCTGTTAATGCCGCTAGTTTATCATTATCCCCAAATTTAATTTCATCTGTAGCTACCGTGTCATTTTCATTAATAATTGGAATATAGTTATTGTTCACTAATACTTTTATAGTATTCATAATATTGGCTCTACTTTCTTCTTTTTCAAAATCGGAATAAGACAATAAACATTGAGAACTCAACAAACCATATTCTCTAAAAATTTCTTGGTATATGCGAATTAAATGCGGCTGACCAATAGATGCCAATGCCTGCTTTACAAATACCTCTTCCTGCTTGCTCTCTAATTTCACAAACTGTTTTGCAACTGCAATAGCCCCAGAACTCACAATAATAAACTCACAAGTATCTTGAAGTTTTGCAATTTGACTTGCCATATCTTCAATCTTACCTCTGGAGATATTATCGGTTTCTTTGGTTAGTGTATTCGAACCTATTTTTAGTAATATGCGTTTCTTTTTTTGCATGCTATCTTATTTGTCCGTTTCCATGAACATACCATTTATTAGTTACCAAATGCTGTAATCCTATTGGTCCGCGTTGATGTAATTTATCGGTGCTAATTGCTAATTCACCACCTAGTCCTAACTGACCGCCATCTGTAAATCGTGTAGATGCATTATGATAAACTGCTGCAGTATCTACATTTTCCATGAACAATTTAGCTTCGTCTTTATTTCTAGTAATTATAGATGAAGAATGTCCACCAGAATATGTATTGATTTTAGCAATAGCATCGGCATTCGATACTATTTCGCCTATAACAATTTTATAATCTAAAAACTCTTCATACCAAATATCATCTGATTCGAAAGCACTTATATCATCAAGCTGACATGTTGCTTCATCTCCTAAAATCTCGATATTAAAAGCTTTCAATTTAGAAATCAACTTTTGAATGAATTCATTTTTATTAGGTAGGTTTTTATCAATAAGAACCTTGTCTACTGCATTACATGCCGAAATTTTTGATTTCCCATTCATGATAACATTTAAAGCAATACCTAAATCAGCGTTTTCATGTACATACACAAAATTGTTTCCACGTCCGCTAATAATCACAGGACAGGTAGCATGTTCTTTTACAAAAGCAATTAAACGTTCGCCACCACGTGGTACTATTAAATCTACTTTTTGAGTTGGTTTTTCTAAAAAGTCTTGAGTCTCTGTTCTATTGAATTGTAAATATTCTACCCAATCTTTAGAAGCGTTATTTTCTTCTAAAGCTTCATGCCATAACGCAACTATTTTTAAATTTGAACACAATGACTCTTTTCCGCCTTTTAGCAAGATTTTATTACCCGATTTAAAAGCTATTCCTGCAGCTTCAACCGTTACATCTGGTCTAGATTCATAAATAATTAAAACCGCTCCGAAAGAGGCTGTTTTATTATAGACTTGCATACCATTATCATGCTTAAAACTAAAACGTTCCACACCAACCGGATCATCTTGAGACGCCAAATGTGTTACTGCTTTAATCATTTCGTCAACTTTAGAATCATCAACTTTCAAACGGTCAAACATCGAAATATCATCACCTTTATAGGCATCTAAATCAGTTTTATTAATACTGATTATTGCTTCACGTTCACGTTCTAAAAGCACTGCCATTTTAAGCAATACTGAATTTCTGGTTTCTATGGATAATAGTGTATTCATTTTTTATTCAACGGTTATTTCAACTTCAGCCAACGCTTCAATTAAGGCTTTAAAAAACATATTAATATGCTCTTTTCTGACGGTTAATGGCGGTAATATTCTCAATAATTTTTTATTTGAAGCTCCACCAGTAAAAATATGATGGTCGTAAATTAGTTTTTTTCTAAGGTTGCCAACTTCAAAATCAAATTCTAAACCAAGCATTAATCCGCGTCCTTTAATATTTTTCACCTGTGGAATGGTTTCAGCAATCTTCGTGAAGTAATCAGACATCACATTAACATTATCCATCAACTTTTGCTCCTCAATCACATTTAAAACCGATAAGCCCGCTGCACATGCTAAATGATTCCCACCAAAAGTAGTCCCCAACATACCAAATTTTGCTTCAATATCTGGATGAATTAAAATGCCCCCAATAGGAAAACCATTACCCATTCCTTTAGCTATAGCAATGATATCTGGCGTTACATCATAATGCTGAAACGCAAAGAATTTACCAGAACGCCCATAACCAGATTGAACCTCATCAGCAATAAACATGGTATTATTGGATTTACAAAGCACATCAACTTGTTCAAAGAAATCAGAAGTTCCTTGATCTAAACCGCCAACACCCTGAATAAACTCAACAATTACAGCACAAACATCACCCTTTTCCAATTCAGCTTTTACACCTAAAACATCATTCAATTCCAGAATCGTTACCTTTTGTTGCGCGTTTATTGGCGCTATGATATTTGAGTTATCAGTTGCTGCTACTGCCGCAGATGTGCGCCCGTGAAATCCATTTTTAAAGGCTACAACTCTAGATTTTCCTGTTTTAAAAGACGCTAATTTCAAAGCATTCTCATTAGCTTCTGCTCCTGAATTACATAAAAACAATTCGTAATCTTTACAATCTGAAAACGCTTCTAATTTATCAGCTAATTCATTTTGCAAAGGGTTTTGAATGGCATTAGAATAAAATCCAAGCTTAGCAACTTGCTCTGAAACAGCTTCAACATATTTAGGATGCGAATGCCCTATAGAAATCACGGCATGCCCACCGTAAAAGTCTAAATATTCGATTCCTTCTTCATCATAAACGTAAACACCTTTTCCTGAAACAGGCGTTACATTATATAACGGATACACATTAAATAGTGGCATTTTTGTTAGTTTTTTATTTGATTAATTTTATCAAAAGACACCGTAATACCTTTAATTAAAGACGAACTTAATCCTTGATGTTCCATTTCGTTTAAACCTTCAATAGTACACCCACCAGGTGTTGTTACTCTATCTATCTCTGCTTCGGGATGATTACCAGATTCTTTTAACAAAGTAGCAGCTCCAAAACAGGTTTGCACTGCCAATTGTTGTGCCTCGTGCGCTTCAAAACCCAATTGAATAGCGCCTTGTGTGGTTGCGCGAATTAATCGCATCCAAAAAGCAATTCCACTGGCACAAATAACAGTTGCCGCTTGTAATTGTTCTTCAGGAATTTCCATAGAACTTCCTAAACTGTTAAAAATAGTTTTGGCAAATTCAACTTTTCCTCTACCTCTTTCATTCGCAGAAAGACAAGTCATAGATTGTCCTACAGAAGCTGCAGTATTTGGCATGGCACGAATAATAACATGCTTCCCGCCAATTATATTTTCTATTTTAGCAATAGAAAAACCTGTAATTACAGAAATAATAACTTGATCTTTTTTGAGTGTATATTTTAAATTTTCTAAAATCACTCTCAAATGTCTTGGCTGTACAGCAAAAATAATAATATCAGAATTTTTAACAGCCTCTTCATTATCTGAAGTTAAAATAACCCTATTATATCTCTTAAATTTTATTATGGAACTTGTATTTCTTTTCGTTAAATACAAAGAATCTACCACTTTATTCGTCAATAATCCTTTTGCAATTGACTGTCCTAAACTCCCTGCTCCAATAATTGCTACTTTCATAATTATACTTTTTTTCATTCCCTCGAAGGAGGAAATCTCTTTTATTTTTTTGGCGTTACCTCTAGGGTCGCGCTTTACGTTGCAAGTCCTCGTTCGTTCCTCACTGTGGGCTTTCCACTGCAATCACTAACGCTCCTCTGGTACGTGCTACAATACTCTAAAAATAAGTTGCTTTCAACCCTAATCCGGTTGTTTCCTCTAAACCAAACATTAAATTCATATTCTGAATAGCTTGTCCTGAAGCACCCTTTAATAAATTATCTATAACACTTGAAATTAATAATTTACCATTGTGTTTATGCAAATGCACCAAACATTTATTCGTATTCACCACTTGTTTCATATGTAAAAATTCATCTGATACAAACGTAAATTCAGCATCCTTATAAAAGGATTTATAAATATCTTTTGCATCTTCTACTGTGCCTTCAAAATCAGTATAAATCGTTGCAAAAATACCTCGAGAAAAATTCCCTCTATTAGGCATAAAAATAATCTCTGAAGCAAAATCATTTTGTAACTGATTAACGGATTGATTAATTTCTCCTAAATGCTGATGCGTAAACGGTTTGTAATACGAAAAATTATTATCTCTCCAAGTATAATGGGTCGTTGCAGATAACGATGTCCCTGCACCTGTTGCTCCTGTCACTGCGTTAATATGCACATCATTATTAAGCAAACCTTTATCCGCTAAAGGCAATAAGCCTAACTGAATGGCCGTTGCGAAACAACCCGGATTTGCTATATATTTTGCATTCTTAATATCCTCTCTTTGTAATTCTGGTAAACCATAAACAAAGGTTTTCCCTTTAAAAACTTTATCAGCTTTCAATCTAAAATCGTTTCCTAAATCAATAATTTTGGTGTTAGCAGAAAATGTATTTGCAGATAAAAACTTAACGGAGTTACCATGGCCTAAACACAAAAATAATACATCAACATCTGAGTTTACTGTATCTGTAAACTTCAGATCTAAAGACCCAACCAAATCTTGATGCACTTTACTAATTTTGTTTCCAGCATTGCTTGTACTGAACACAAAATCAATTTCAGTTTCTGGATGGTTAATTAATAATCTAATCAATTCACCAGCTGTATAACCCGCACCTCCTATAATTCCAACTTGTCTCATACTTATAAATTTACCTGTTGATATATTTTGTTTTGATTTCCAAGAATTTTAATAAATCCTTTAGCATCATTAGCAGTCCAAGCTTTATTTTCTTCTCCATAAGTTCCAAACTTAGCACTCATTAAATCATGCTTTGAAACAATCCCGTCCAAAGAAAAATGATATGGTTTTAAAGTCACCGTTACATCACCAGAAACCATATCTTGACTACTTTGCAAGAACGCTTCAATATTACGCATTACAGGATCTAAATATTGTCCTTCATGCAAATGCATTCCATAGAAACTAGATAAATATTCTTTATGCTGTAACTGCCATTTAGTTAATGTATGCTTTTCTAACAAATGGTGTGCTTTAATAGTAATTAATGCTGCCGCTGCCTCAAAACCAACACGGCCTTTAATCCCAACAATAGTATCACCAACATGAATATCTCTGCCTATAGCATAAGGTGAAGCTAAATTATTTAAAACTTCAATATTAATTTCAGGATCGTTTTCTATACCGTTTACAGCTACCAATTCGCCTTCTAAAAAAGTTAGTTTCACTTTTTCGTCTTCGGCATGTTTTAATTGCGATGGGTATGCTTCATTTGGTAACGGTTTTTCCGACTCTAAAGTTTCTAAACCTCCAACGCTTGTTCCCCAAAGCCCTTTATTAATTGAATACTTTGCTTTTTCCCAAGACATATCAATTCCGTTTTCTTTTAGGTAATCAATCTCCTGTTGTCTTGTTAATTTCCCATCTCTAATTGGCGTAATAATTTTAATATTTGGCGCCAAGGTTTGAAAAATCATATCAAAACGAACTTGATCGTTTCCAGCCCCTGTACTACCATGTGCAATATATTCAGCATCAATACTTTTAGCATACTCAACTATTTCAATAGCTTGAATAATACGTTCGGCACTTACAGATAATGGATATGTATTATTTTTTAACACATTTCCGAAAATCAAATACTTCACTACTTTTTTGTAAAAGGTAGCTACAGCATCAATATTCTCGTAAGTTGAAACACCCATTTTGTAGGCGTTACTTTCTATATGTTCAATTTCTTCTTTCGTAAAGCCTCCAGTATTCACGCTTACTGCATGAACATCATATTCTTTTGACAAACTTACTGCGCAATATGAAGTATCTAAACCACCACTATATGCTATAACTAATTTTTTCATTTTTTATCTTTTTTTAAAAACATGGTTTCTTTAATATGCTTCAATCTTTTAAAAACCTTTTCTTTTACTTTAGTTTTCTCTTCTATTTGTTTCGCTTTAGCATCATATAACATCCCTGTACACAAACACATTTTTCTATTAGTTCGAGTTAATACATCGTAGTTTTGACAGGTTTGACAACCATCCCAAAAGGTTTGATCATCCGTTAATTCAGAAAATGTAACTGGTTTATACCCTAAATCACTATTTAATTTCATAACGGGTAACCCTGTTGTTATGCTAAAAACTTTAGCATTTGGAAATTTATTCCTAGAGTGCTCAAAAACTTTGTGTTTTATTTTTTTTGCTAATCCTTTCCCTCTGTAAACTGGGTGTACGATAAGTCCTGAATTAGCAACAAACTTACCATGACCCCATTTTTCGATATAACAAAACCCTGCAAATTTATCACCATCTAAAGCAATAACCGCATTACCATTTTCCATTTTGGCCGCTACATACTCAGGAGTACGCTTCGCAATACCTGTACCTCTAACTTGAGCAGATTGTGCAATAGTTTCGCAAATGGCTTCTGCGTATTTAATATGTGATTTATCGGCTATGACAACATTCATTCCCCTATTATATTTTTATGTCAATTATTCTAATTTTTCTTAAACGCTGAACTGGACTCACCTAATTCAATAACATTGATATACACCCTTACGGGCGACGGGAAAATTTGCGGCGCGTAATAGTATTGTTAATTAAAAAATTAACTGATTTATGAAATACTATGGAATTAAATTTGGACACTATGAAAAAAATTAAAATTACGTTTTGATTTTGCTAATAGATAAGATTAAAAGCGGCGACGAAAGCGCACGGGAAAACCGAGAACAGAACAACGTATTTTATTTTTTAGATTTTTCATATAATGCTAAACTAAAAAATAATTTCTAATATCAATTAATGGATATTAACATTTTTAAAAAAATTGTGAATTTAAAATTATAGCTATGTATTTGTTTAGAATTCTGCAACTAAAAGCTAGGAAAGTGTATGAAATAAAAAGAAGCCCATTAAAAACAGCTCCTTAATTTGCTAATAATCACGGAGCTTATAGTTCTTCAATTTTTATGTTTTTTATAAAATTTTATCATCATTATCTTGTAAACCTATATGCTCATTTTGATATTTACCAAAAGCCTATTGAATTTCTATTTTAGTTTTATCTTAAAAAAATAATGACAATAATGAAGCTGTTAGAAAACCTGTTAACGCCAATATTGTGGTCATCACCGTCCAACTTTTAAAAGTTTCTTTTTCTGAAAGCCCTAAATACTTACTAACTAACCAAAAGCCACTATCGTTAACATGAGACATAATTGTAGCCCCAGATGCAATGGCTATTACAATTAATGCCTTTTGTGGTTCGGAAATCGTTTCTACTAAAAGTGGCGAAGTAAGTCCAGCAGCCGTAATCATAGCCACTGTCGCTGAACCTTGAAGAATTCTAATTAAAGCTGCTGCTATAAAAGAAAAAAGAAGAATGCTAACTCCTTGATCTGCAAAATAGTTGGCAAGCATTTCTCCAGCACCTGTATTTACAAGCATTTGTTTAAAAACGCCACCTGCACCAGTTAATAATATTATAATACCTGCTGGACCCATAGATTGGGTGGTAATATTTAATAATTTATCTTTTGTGAATCCTCTGCGTAAACCTAATGTATACCAAGCTATAAGATTTGCAATTATTAAGGCTGAAAACGGATGACCTATCATCCCTAACCATTCTAAAATGTTTTTAGATATGAACTCTTCTCCTATAAGCGGACTATTTAAAAATGTGTTTAAAACAATTAAAACTATGGGAATGGAAATTATACTTATAATAATTCCAACTGGTGGGAATGTTTTTATTGCATCAGAATCGATTTGTAATACTGGAGCATCCACATGAATTTTTTTTGCTATATATTTTGCAAATAATGGTCCACATACTATCGCGGTGGGAATTCCTGTTAGAAAACCAAAAAAGATGACCCAACCTAAATCTGCTTTTACAATATCCGCAACTGCTACCGGCCCCGGTGTTGGCGGAATAAATGAATGTGTTATAGCCAATCCAGCCAATAACGGAATACCATAGAGCAGTAAGGATTTACCTGTTTTTCTTTGAAGTGCGTAAATCATTGGAACTAAAATAATAAAGGCTACATCAAAGAATACTGGAATTGCAACAATAAACCCCGTTAACATTAACGCCCAAGATGATCGTTTTTCTCCAAATTTAGACAGCAAAAATGTTGCTAAAGATTCAGCTCCTCCTGAATGCTCTAAAATAGCACCAAACATAGCACCCAAACCCACTACCACTGCAACAAAACCAAGTGTACTACCCATTCCTTCTTGTATCGCTTTAATGATAGCTAAAGGTTCCATACCCGATAATACGCCAACAAAAATACTAGCAATAAGCAACGCTATAAAAGCCTGTACTTTAAAACGAAGTATAAGTACGAGTAATGTAACTATACCAAATAATACTGCAGATAATAATGCAAAATCTATCATAATTCGTACCAATTAGTGTGAAAGAATTGATTTTCTAGAGCATCTATTCTTTGATATGTGTGTGCTCCAAAATAATCTCTTTGTGCCTGAATCATATTTGCTGAAAGTCTTTCAGTAGTCATTGACACCCAATAGGTATTTGCTTCTGTGAATACAGGAAGTGGTAATCTATTATTGAGTCCATAAATTAAAACTGATTTAACAGCATTCTCACCGCGCTTTAATACTTCAAAAATTTCTAGGTGTTTAAATAAATCATCATATGCTTTAAAATATGAAATGCAATTTATCATCAACTCTGATCTTATGATACATCCGTTAGTCCATATTCTAGAAAGATCTGACAAAGAAAGATTCCAATTATAGGATTCGGATGCTTGTCTAATTACCGCAAACCCTTGCTGGTAATTTATAATTCTAGCACACCTATATGCTTCTTTAACATCATTTATTGAGAGTTCACTTTTAACACCAATGGTATTATTAATTTCTTTGGCTAAGTTTTTCCTTGTTTCTGTAAAAACCGACACATAACGTGCGAAAACAGCTGAAGACATCATCGTATTTACCGTTCCGAGGTCAAAAGCTGTTTTTGTAGACCAAGAACCCGTTCCTTTGTTTCCCGCTTTATCCAGAATTAAATCAAGAACATATAGATCCCCTTCCTTTTTTGTCATAATATCTGCCGTAATTTCTAACAGATAACTAGCTAAATCGCCTGAATTCCATTCTAAAAAAATTTCCTTGATTTCTTCATTTGATTTTGAGACTGAAAGTAGGGTATACATTTCAGCAAGCAGTTGCATTTCGGCATACTCTATTCCATTATGAATCATTTTGACGAAATGACCTGATCCTTCAGGACCAATATATGCACAACACTTTTTACCATCAGCATCTATTGCTGCAATTGACTCTAAAACTGGTGCTATAATTTGGTAACTGGTTTTATTACCTCCAGGCATAATAGAAGGTCCTTTTCTCGCCCCTTCTTCGCCACCAGAAACTCCAACTCCAATAAAATTTAGTCCTTTACTCTCTAAATAATCTGCTCTTTTTTTGGTGTCCTGATAATGTGAGTTTCCGCCATCAATAATTATATCTCCTTCTGAAAGCATAGGAATTAATGATTCAATTACATAATCTATGGCATCTCCTGCTTTTATCATTATTAATATTTTTCTAGGTCGCTCTAAAGAATTGACGAATTCACATAACTCTGTGAATCCTTTAATTCTCATATTATCCTCGATTGTACATAAAAAATCTTTAACACTATTTTCTTCACCTACTGTAGCCCGATTATAAACAGATAAAACATAGCCTTTTTCAGCAATGTTTAAACTTAGACTGCGGCCCATAACACCAAGACCTATAACTCCGAAAAAAGACTTATTAATGTGTTCTAAGTTTAATAGAATCTCAGTAATAATTTTTTCTGGTGACTGAGAAATATCTATATGAATTCCATATTCAGGAATTTCCAAATCTTTAAATTGAGACGCCAAAAGAATCGAATTCATATAATGGCCTTGTCTTTGTTCAATTCTTGCACGAATTAAGTTTTGATCTCCTGATAAATAAATCCAAACAATATTTTTACTTTTTGAAACTAAGATCTCTCTGTATTTTTCTTTTAACGCAGAACAAGCAATAATAGCACCATCATTTTCGCCCCACTTCTGAATATTATTAGCAAGGATTTTTAACCAAGGAAAACGGTCTTCATTATTTAGTGGTAGACCATTTTTCATTTTATGAACGTTCTCTTTAGGATGAAAATCATCAGCATCAAAAAAAG